>Ga0206681_10000041_pt1 | contig 81727 bp, 71 predicted proteins | sample M150012015metaG_FD_161048 | JGI IMG/M metagenome (GOLD analysis project Ga0206681, IMG submission 161048) | Ammonia-oxidizing marine archaeal communities from Monterey Bay, California, United States - M1 500m 12015 | ecosystem: Environmental > Aquatic > Marine > Intertidal zone | place: USA... | reverse complement strand
GCGCGTCCGAGGTGATTCGAACACCCGACATTCGGCTTCGGAGGCCGACACTCTATCCAGCTGAGCTACGGACGCATGGTTTGAATTGAAATCTTCCAATATTGGTGGTAAATTAGCTCATGGCACGGGTAAGGGATTTTACCCGAGTGTCTGTATTTAGCGCCCGTAATCGGTAACAAAAACTACCATTAAATACTTTGCAACATACCTTGTACACCAAAGCGATCTACCTTAATCATGACAGTCGATTGATAGTATTTTATCAAGCTGTCATCATTAAGAACGATGTCAAAAATTTGCCAATGATTGCTAGCGTTTTTATGAAACCATAGGTCGAAGTAAATACCCTGCTGAGAAAGTCCGCTAATATTAAGCTTGACAGAAATCTTGCCGCCGAGCTCAGGTTTGGCAGAAACAAAAGCGAGCCTTAAGGTTTGCGATTGAACCAGCTTGTACAACAGTGTGTTAATCATGTTATTCTTTAGTCGCAGCGCGAAGTACTGAGCCTCACTGTTACTCAGTTGTTGATTGGCGGGCATAACAAGCAACACCTCATTGGCAATAAAACCAAAGTCAAATAATGGCACAACCTCTTCAAGCACCAACTTCTCCATTGACTCAGGAGAATAGCTCAGGCTTTGTGTTATTTGGTTGAGGCTGGCAATCGCATTTTGGATTGCATAAACAGGGTTATCCTCCACCTCATCTGAGGCGGCAAAACTTTGAGAAAACATTAGCGTCAAGATTAATGCAAAAGCAGAAAATCTCTTCATTTTTTTCTCCATAATGGCCAAAGAAAACCAAGTAAAATCGATACAAATTATTCCTGTTCAGCCCTATTATATTGATATTTAGCATAAGTAAATACTTATTATTATGACATTCTTGAGTCGCCCATTTAAATCCACATTATTACTCCTATCCCTTTTTATAACAGGGCTTGTTAATACTTGCTATGCAGACGAACAATACTCACCACTTAAGTCCCCTGATTTCTTTAAAGAGCTAAACACCTTTACCGCTATTTACGCCCAAATTAAGAAGTATTATGTTGATGAGGTGGACGACAAAACACTCTTTGATAATGCCATTCAAGGAATGCTTGAAGGATTGGATCCTTACTCAACACACCTCAACCCTGCGGACCAGGCGGATCTAATGGAGTCAACGATGGGTCAATTTGGTGGCTTAGGGATTGTTATTGCAACGCAGGGAGAGTTAATCCAGATTATCTCACCAATTGATGACACCCCTGCTTATCGTGCTGGCCTACAAGCGGGAGACCTCATTCTTAAAATAGACGATCAGTACGTTAGTGAGATTAATCTTCAAGATGGTGTTAAATTAATGCGTGGATTGCCGGGTACAAAAGTTAACCTAACAATAAGGCGTGCCGATCAAGCGCCGTTTGAACTGGAAATAAAAAGAGAAATTATTACCATAACCTCAGTCAAGGGTTATCTTCTTAAAGATGGCATAGCCTACATTCGGATTTCGAACTTTCAACTACCGAGCGCGAAGCTACTGAAAAAGATTGTGGCGAAGTTAATACATCAAAACAAAGGTGAATTAAGTGCTCTTATTTTGGATTTAAGAAACAATCCAGGGGGTGCGCTTGCCGCCGCAATCGATGTTTCAAATCTCTTTATTGATAGTAGCGGCATTGTTGTTTACACAGAAGGTAGGGTTGATAACGCAAGCATGAGCTTTGATACCGAACGCGGCGATATTATATATGGTGCACCCATGATCACTCTTATTAACGAGGGCTCCGCCTCTGCTTCCGAGATCGTTGCTGGCGCCTTACAGGATCATCAGCGCTCAATTATTATGGGGCAAACCTCGTTTGGCAAAGGCTCCGTGCAATCATTGATCGATCTAGAGGGTGGTTATGGCATGAAGCTCACCACAGCACGCTTCTACACCCCATCTGGCAATGTTATTCAGGGCGAAGGTATTAGCCCTGATATTATCCTCGAAAAGCCTGAAGCGGATGCGGTTGAAGAGGAGCCTGATACTGAAGGGGCGAAGGTTTCAGAGGGTCACTTGAATGGCGACCCGACAAAGCTCAATGAAGAGGAGATACTTGAAAGACAAAACGCTATTAAAGAAAAGACCGATAAGGAGATAATCGAATACTTGCTGCAAGACTATGGCGTTCAACAGGCCTTGAGTCATTTAAAGTCATTCGCAACAACCAATATCATTTAATGGCTAAAGTCCTATCCGTAGCTAATCAAAAAGGAGGTGTGGGAAAAACAACCACTGCCGTCAACTTAAGTGCTGCGCTGAGCACTGTTAATAAGCGCGTACTGCTAGTTGATATTGATCCTCAAGGCAATGCCACCATGGGTTGTGGTGTTGATAAATACAACCTCGAACACAGTATTTGTGAATTACTTTTAGATGAATGCACGCTAGAACAGGCGATAATTGCCTCAGGAGACGCCTTGATTGACCTTATTGGCGCCAATACCGATTTGATTGCTGCCGAAGTTGCATTGCTTAAAGACAAAGGTAGCGAAACAAAACTAAAGACCTTGGTCAACCAAAAGCGTGACAACTACGACTACATTATTATTGACTGCCCTCCCTCACTTAACATGCTTACTATTAACGCCTTTACCGCAAGTGACGGTATTGTCATTCCAATGCAATGTGAATACTACGCATTGGAGGGCTTAAGTTCACTGATTGAGACAATTACAAAAATACAAGTCACCAGCAATCCCGGTCTTGAAATTTGTGGCATTATCAGAACCATGTACGACACCAGGAATAACCTATCTAATGAAGTTTCTGTGCAATTATCTCAACACTTTACGCACAAAGTCTTTAAAACTATAATCCCTAGAAATGTAAAATTGGCCGAAGCGCCCAGCTTTGGTGTTTCGGCAATTAATTACGCTAGATCCTCCAAAGGCGCTATCGCCTACGTTGCATTGGCGAGTGAAATAATACGTAGAACACAATAAATACTATGGCAAAAAAATCTAAATTAGGGCGAGGTCTGGATATATTATTAGGTCAATCAATTGACAATCCAGCACAGGCCAACACCGAAGATAAACTGGTGCAAATGCAGCTTGATCGATTGCAGCGTGGACAATTTCAGCCGCGCTCAAAATTCGACGGCTCAAAGTTAGACGAGCTGACACAATCTATCGCTTCCCAGGGCGTTATACAGCCTTTAGTTGTTAGAGAGGTGTCGGGGAGTAAATTTGAAATTATTGCTGGCGAACGTCGTTGGCGCGCCGCCAAACAAGCGGGACTTGATGAAGTGCCTGTTGTGGTCAGAGATATAGATGACCAAGTGGCATTAGCAATTGCCCTTATTGAAAACATCCAGCGGGAATCTTTAACGCCAATTGAAGAGGCAAAGGCGCTTTCAAGGCTAATTCAAGACTTCAAGATGACGCATAAAGAGATTTCTCAAGTGGTTGGAAGGTCTCGCTCAGCTGTGAGTAACTTACTGCGCTTATTGAAACTAAGCGACGCCGTTAAGACGTTGCTAGAAAATGGCAAAATTGAAATGGGTCACGCACGCACGCTACTTCCCTTACCCGACGACCTGCAAATCAAACTGGCGCAAGAAGTTGCCACTAGAAAGTTGTCAGTTAGACAAACAGAGGTACTGGTTAGGCAAGCACTTAACCCAAGCCCAAAAAACATCAAAAATCCTAGCCCTCAGTGGCTAGAAATGACAGAATCCATTTCTAAGAGACTTAACTCCAAAGCGGAAATCAAACCCGGCAGAGGTGACACTGGAAAAATCATCATTCATTTCGACTCCAAGGAGTCGCTAAACGATATCTTTAAAAAAATAAAGAACTAGTCAAAGCCGCCAATTCTTGAGAATTGCATGGTGTTGTAATTGAAGTCCCAGTGCATCCAGATACCAACGGCCTTGCCAATAATATAACTCTCGGGCACAAAGCCCCATACTCGTGAATCACTGCTATATGCCCTATTGTCGCCCATCACGAAGTAATGACCTTCTGGTACTATTGTTTCCTCTAATTCAGGCGAATAGCCTTTAGGATGAAGCAGAATATCATGATTTCCACCCTTTATCTTTTCTCTAACATGATCATAGCCACTCATTTTTCGGCCCGAATCAACGCCCCTATAAGAGCCAATTTCACTGTAGTCAATCTCATTGCCGTTAATCGTCAAGCGGTCTCTTGTGTAACTGACGGTATCACCCGGAAGACCAATAATTCGCTTAATAAAATCGACTCTTTTATAAGCCTGCTCTTTGTTATAGTTAGGGTATCTAAATACGACAACATCGCCACGCTCTGGCGCTGAAAACTCAATCAATTGGGTGTTTGTGATGGGTAGATTTAACCCGTAATCAAACTTATTAACAACAATGAAATCGCCGGTTAACAAGGTTGGCATCATCGAATTTGACGGCACTCGAAATGGCTCAAATACAAAGCCACGAAAGAGTATTACCAATATCAGGATAGGGAAGAACTCAATGGACCACTGCACGATCTTTGGTCGGTGCTTGTACTTTTCGTTCTTTGAAAATTTTAGAAAAATGAGAAAATAAAAGAATTTACTCAATGTGGATTGATTTGCACTTTGCACGTCGTTATCATTTCTCTTGCTGGCAAAAAAAAGCAAGTCAACAATTACAATAACAAAGGCTAAAATAAGTGCAGCCAGAAGCCAAGACATAACATCCCAAGCAAAAAACGGTTCTGCGTTTGCAAGCACCCCTGAACTAATATCGTTGTTCATTTACTCATTTCCTAAAAATATTGGTTTGTATTATAACTGTAGAGATTAACTTGTTTAACTTGTCTCGCTGATGCTCATCCCAATCTGCGTGCACAGTTCAACAAAATTTGGAAAAGACGTTTGTACATTGTCCACCCCTTCGATTTGGATCTCGTGCTGACATCTCAGTGAAGCGATAGCAAAAGACATCGATATGCGATGATCGTGGTGCGACTGAATTACAGAGTTTGGTTTAGAAAATTCACCGCCTTGAATGCGGATGCCGTCTTCCAGCACCTCATTCTCAATACCCAAAATATCAAGTCCGTCAGCCATTACTTGAATGCGGTCCGACTCTTTAACACGTAACTCTCGCGCGCCGGTCAACACGGTTTCACCTGTGGCGCAGCTGGCCGCAATGAAAAGTGATGGAAACTCATCAATGGCAAGCGGTACTAAACTTTTAGGAATATTAATACCCTTTAAGTTTGATGATTGCACGCGAATATCAGCCACCAACTCACCGCCCGAAACGCGCTCATTGCTCAGCGCAATATTACCACCCATCAGTTTAAGAATATCAATCACACCCGTACGAGTTGGGTTAATATTAACCGCTTCAAGGGTAATGTCAGAATCCTTAGCTATGCACCCCGCCACCATGAAAAATGCAGAAGAAGAGATGTCGCTTGGCACTTCAATGTCACACGCGGTTAGTTCACCACCGCCGGTGAGTGAAATGCGCCCATTATTTGTTTCAACATCGTAACCAAAGCCTCTAAGCATGCGTTCTGTGTGATCTCGGGTGATGCCGCCTTCAGTCACAGAAGTTGTGCCTTCAGCGTAAAGACCAGCCAACAAAAGACAAGATTTAATTTGAGCGGAGGCAACTGGCAAGACGTAATCAATTGCATTCAATTTGTGACCGCCCTCAATAACTAATGGTGGCTTACCATCTTGATGGTCAATTTTTGCACCCATTGTACTCAGTGGGTCAATCACTCTACCCATGGGTCTTTTAGTAAGCGACTCATCGCCGTGCAGCTCGCAATCAAAGTCTTGCGCACTAAGCAAGCCAGACATTAATCGCATTGAGGTGCCCGAATTTCCCAAATCTAGAGGACTTGAAGGTGCCTTGAGCCCGTGCATACCGACACCGTGAATTGTAACATTTGAGCCCTCTCGCTCAATTTTGACGCCCATGTCTTGAAATGCCTTAAGTGTGGACAAAGCATCTTCACCTTCTAAAAATCCACTGACTTGAGTTACGCCGTTGGCTATTGAGCCGAGCATGATGGAGCGGTGTGAAATTGATTTGTCGCCAGGAACTTTAATCGTGCCGTTTAGTGACTGTGCGTGTGATACTACAAAACTACTCATATATTCCTTTTAAGTTAGCCACTGATCACGAGTACTTTTTGCGTCTCGAAACAGGGTCTCTATTTTTGTTGTGTTTTCATCTTCTATCACATCAATCAAATTGTTCAATATATCTCTATAGCCCTTGATGTGCTTAACAATAGCTCCTTTATTATTAAGGCAAATATCACGCCACATAATTGGATCTCCAGAAGCAATGCGAGAGAAATCCCTAAAGCCACCAGCAGCATACAAGCTGGCTCTTGGATTTTGCGAGATCAGATAATTCATAATTGAAAAGGCCAACATGTGCGGTAGGTGAGACGTCATACCCAGCAACTCATCGTGTGAGGCAGCACTCATCATATCCACAGTTGCACCTGCCGCCTGCCAAACATTTTTTACCGCCTCAACTGCTTCAACTGAACTTGATTCAGTTGGGGTGATGATTACCTTTCTATCCACAAATAAGTCGACATCACTGGCCTCAAAACCGCTTTTTTCTTTACCAGCAATCGGGTGTGCTGGCACAAACTGCCTTGGCAATGAGCCAAAAACCGATTCTACAACCTTAATAACACTGCTCTTTGTGCTGCCTACATCGGTAATAATCGTCGATGCATCAACGTGCCGCTGGATGCTTTTAAGAATAGACTCAAAACTACCGACCGGTGTCGCAACAATAACCATATCAGCGCCATCAAGCGCTTCTTTAACATCGGTGGTGTAATCAGTAATAACGCCGTTATTTTTCGCTGCTTGTAGTCTCAGTGCATCTCGACCAAAACCGATAACATGTGTAGCCTGTTTGCTGCGAATTATCGCCTTGGCCAAGGATCCGCCAATTAAGCCTACACCAACAATACAAATTTTATTCATCACAATACAGCTTCAAGCGCCTCAAGAAGACGGCTGTTTTCAGATTCAGTGCCCACCGAAACTCTAAGGTAATTTGGCATTTCAACCGGTCGAACGATAACGCCCTCTGATAATAATTTCTCAAAAATATCATTTGCATTCGACACCTCAACCGAAACAAAATTTGCAGAAGACGAGATAAACGTCAAGTCAAGTTTGGTAAAGCCCGCTTCAAGCTGTTTAATGCCAGCACGATTAACATTAATTGATTTTTGCAAGTGCTTTTCATCTTTTAGGGCTGCAGTGGCTGCACTTTGTGCGATATGATTAACGTTAAACGGCTCTCGCACTCGGTTAATGTAGTCGGCAATTTCAGCGCTTGAGATTGCGTAGCCTACTCTGAGCCCTGCAAGGCCATAGGCCTTTGAAAAGGTTCGGGTGATAATCAAATTACTGAAAGTTTCCAGCCAGCCAATCGCCAAATCATCAACACCCAAGTATTCAATATAGGCCTGGTCTAGAACCACTGGGACGGCTTCTGGTACCCTTTCTAAAAACGCAAAGAGTTCATTGTCGGTCAACAAAGTGCCGGTCGGGTTGTTGGGGTTGGCGACAAAAATAAGTCGTGTATTGTCATTAATTGCATCGAGTATGGCCTGTAAATCATGACCAAAATTTAACGCAGGAGTCACAACCGCTTTGGCCCCAAGTACTTGTGTGGCCATTGCGTAAACAGGAAATGCATATTGTGAAAAAACAACTTCATCCGATTCAGCACTAACAAACACTCTTGCAATCAGCTCAAGCAATTCATTAGATCCATTGCCCAACGTTAATGCATCAGGTGAAATACAAAGGTGCTTGCTTAGCGCGTACTTTAGCTCGTAGCTATCGCCATCAGGATATCGGTTAGATTCTGCAACCGAGCTTTGAATTGCTTGAGCAACCAAAGGGCTGATACCCAGTGGATTTTCATTGGATGCAAGCTTGATAACCACCTCAAGACCAAGTTCGCGCTTCAATTCATCAATTGGCTTGCCACCCTTATAGGGCTGTAAGTCAATAATTGATTTTCTATAGTTCATAAACTGACTCTCCAAAATTCACAAAATAGCAACTGGATAGGAGCCAAGAATATTGAGTTTCGAGACATGTCTTCCAACTTCTTTTAAAGCAGACTGAACATTGACATCGCTTTGATGACCCTCTATATCAATGAAAAACAAGTACTCCCACTTTACCCCAGGAATTGGGTGTCTTGCCAATTGCAACATATTAATACCGTGCTTTTTAAACGGCTCAAGTAAGTCAAAAAGCGCACCAGATTCATGTTTTGTAACAACAAGCAATGAGGTTTTATCCATGCCTCCAGCCGGTACAGAATCTTTGCCAATAGCAACAAATCGAGTGACGTTACCCGCCCTGTCTTCTATGTTTTTTGCCACGCGTTGTAAGCTGTATAGGCCAAGTGCTGCTTCGGAGGCAATCGCTGCGGCATTAGGCTCATCCTTAACCATTCGCGCTGCCAATGCATTTGATGCTACAGCACGACATTCAGCCTTGGGGTGATGATTCGCCAACCAGCGGCGACATTGATCCAGCGCCTGTTGATGGGCGTAAATTATTTTAATTTCTTGCGCCTGATCCTGCATCATAAGTTGATGAGAAATCGCAATTTCCACTTCACCGCAAATATGCAAATCGTGAGTGTAGAGCAAGTCCAATGTAGCGCCAATCACACCATTCGATGAATTTTCAATTGGCACAACCCCATAGTGCGCGTTGTCCGTTTCCACCTGATGGAAAATTTCATCGATATTGCCACAATCAAGCGTGGAAACAGCGTGACCAAAATGCTTCAACGCCGCCTCTTGGGTAAAAGTACCCTCAGGCCCTAAGAACGCAATCTTCAGCGGCTGCTCAAGTGCAAGGCAAGCAGACATAATTTCACGGAAGATATGCCCCACATCCTTATCTTTCAATAAGCTTTTGTTTCGCTCAATAACCCGAGACAAAACTTGCGCCTCCCTCTCTGGGCGATAAAACACACTCTGTGTATTGGTTTCTTTTTTAACCTTAGCAACTTCAGCCGCTAATTCTGCACGCGTTGCAATGAGTGCCTGAATTTTCTCATCCAGGGCATCAATTTCCATTCTTAAAACTTTTAGAGCTTTTTCTTTCATACTGGTTATAAATTTTATTAGATTTGAGCGCCTTATGTGTCTTCTTTAAGTCTGTGTTCTTTCAAACTCCCTCATAAAGCCAACTAACGCTTCAACGCCATCAAGCTCCATTGCATTATAGATGCTAGCACGCATACCGCCAACTGCTTTATGACCTTTTAATGCCAATAAGCCGGCGTCAAATGCTGATTTAACAAACTGAGCGTCAAGTTTAGCGTCAGCAAGGAAGAACGGCACATTCATCCAAGAGCGGTAACGCGGGTTGATATTATTTGAATAAAAATCAGACCGATCAATGGCCTGATACAAAAATTTGGATTTTTTTTCATTTTGCTTAGCAATCGCTTCAATACCGCCCAACCCCTTTAACCACTCAAAGACCAGCGCCGCTGCGTACCAAGCAAAGGTACAAGGCGTATTGTACATCGAGTCGTTATTAGCTTGCGATGCATAGTCGAACATAACGGGCTGATTATCCATTGCATCGCCAATTAAATCCTCCCTAACAATGACCACTGTCAAACCTGCAGCACCGATGTTCTTTTGCGCGCCTGCGTAAATCACGCCAAATTTAGAAACATCAATAGGTCGAGAAAGAATCGAAGACGACATATCAGCAACTATCGGCATACCCACTTCAGGGACATAATCAAACTCAAGGCCAGCAATAGTCTCGTTAGGCGTATAGTGCAAATAGGCCGCATTTTCATCAATGCGCCAATCAGAAAAACTCTGTATATCGGTAAATCCGTTGTCACTGCTGTTGGTGCAAATATTTACATCACAATAACGAGCACCCTCTTTGATAGCCTTGTCAGACCAATGCCCAGTATGGGTGTAATTAGCTGTTTTCTTGCCTTGCAACAAGTTAATCGGTACCATTGAGAACTGCTGAGAAGCGCCACCCTGCAAAAACAAAACTTTGTAATTATCAGGAATCGCCATCAAGTCTCTAAGGTCTTGCTCAGCTTTTTTCGCCAACGCCATAAAGTCCACCCCTCTGTGAGAGATTTCAATCGCAGAGGCTTTTGCGTTGCCAAATTCAAGTAAATCATACTGAATTTTATTAATTACCGGACTGGGCAATGCTGAAGGGCCAGCACTAAAGTTAAAAACCTGTTCCATAAAAGTAAATTGAGGGTTGGAAGTTCCTTAGCATTTTACCTCAGACTATCAATTTAGCTTGATTAGTGCACCACATTTATTAATACCACAGCCCAGATTTATGCACTAGAATAGCAACAAATAATAGAGAGTTAAAATATGGACAATTCATACAAAAAACGCATGCAAAAGAAAAAAGCCTATATCGACTCTAGGATAGAGGCTGCCAATATTGATAAAGGCATTATTGTCTTATTAACAGGTAATGGCAAGGGCAAATCTTCATCCGCTATGGGGATGATCTGTCGCGCTCTAGGTTATGGCTTAAAAGTGGGTTTGGTGCGCTTTCTCAAAGGCGCTCAAGACACTGGTGAAGACTTGTTTCTTAATAACCACTCAAACGTTACTACAGCTCTAATGGAAAGCGGATTTACTTGGGATACGCAAGACAAAGAGCTGGATATTCAAAAAGCAGTTGAAACATGGAGCAAAGCCAAACTATTTCTGCAAGATCCAGCTATTGACTTGGTGGTGATTGATGAGCTTACTTATATGCTCAATTACAACTATCTTGATGAATCAGACATTCTTGAAATAATCAATAATCGCCCCGAGAGCCAGCATGTTGTTATTACCGGCCGAGCGGCAAGCAAGGGCTTAATTGACATCTCTGACACGGTCAGTGAAATTCAAGACATTAAGCACGCTTTTAGAGCTAATATCAAAGCGCAAAAAGGCGTTGACTACTAACGTTTAAAAAACGTAAATCCAAAAAACAAAAGCGCCCAATAATGCCCCAAAAATTGTATCAACAATATAGTGTTGCTTCGTCAGCAAACAGCTAATTGCAATAAAAACTGGGAATGACCAAATAGCCGCCACAATCGCTGGGTGCGAAGCTACGCCATTGTTGATCATATGCAAAGAAGTCATCATCGCAACGCTCACGTGCATAGAGGGAAAGCAATTGGTTGCCGCATCGAAACTCTGCAGGTATTTTAGAAATTTTTGAGATTTGCCCGAATTCTCACTAAAATCGCGCCAGCGAGCTGGAGTTACAATCGGATAAAAAGTAAAGAATAATATTTGGATAAAGGCTAGCAATAAAAAATTAGCGACGATATAGGCGAACTGCTGAAAACTGCTAATCGAAAAAACCAAACCGATAACCATCGGATAGTACAGGCCACTGTATAACCAAGCCCAACTGGGAATAAAGGGTATTTTATCGTCAACCCTAGTACTCAACTCTCTCGGCTCTTTAAAGGGGTGGTTTTGTGGGAAAAAATAGAATTGGTAGACACCAACAATTAGAACAATACTGATGAGCACCATCAACAAAGTATCAAGCATAGTCATATAGTTTAGTACGCCAATTGTATCCCATTAGGTAAAAATGTTAACACACCCAACAAAAAAATACGCTCAGAATTAACCATGAATGCTTACTTAGAGATTCTCATTTAGGTGGTCTAACGCCTCAGACAAACGCTCAACTGCAATTACTTTCATGCCTTTCGGGGATTTTTTTGGCGCATTGGCCTTTGGCACGATGGCCAACTTAAAACCTTGTTTTTGCGCCTCTGCAAGTCTTTCTTGAGCGTTGTACACTGGTCTAACTTCGCCAGCCAGTCCAACTTCGCCAAATGCGATCCAATCCTTCGGAATTACTCTGTCACGAAGGCTTGAAACAATGGCCAACATCACCACTAGATCAGAGGCTGTTTCGCTGACTTTAATTCCGCCAACGACGTTGATAAAAACATCCTGATCAAATGTTACGATGCCGCCGTGTTTGTGAAGAATGGCTAGCTGCAATGCAAGGCGGTTTTGATCCATACCCACACATATTCTCTTTGGCGCACCATTTGCCTGGTCCACTAACGCTTGCACTTCAATCAACAAAGGGCGGGTTGCTTCTCGAGTTACCGTCACCATAGAACCAGGTGCAGATAAGTTTTCGTTGGAAAGAAAAATTGCCGAAGGATTGGTAATTTGTTGTAGACCCTTCTCGCTCATAGCAAACACACTGATTTCATTAACCGCACCAAAACGATTTTTAACCGCTCGGATGATGCGGTAACGACCACCGGCATCCCCTTCAAAGTAAAGTACGCTATCAACCATGTGTTCCAAAATTCTTGGCCCCGCTAGGGCACCACCCTTGGTGACATGGCCAATCATCAACATGATGGTGTTTGTTTGTTTTGCGTATTGGGTTAATTGCGCCGCACAATCTCTTACCTGGGTAACAGAGCCAGGTGCAGAGGTTGAGGTGTCGCTCACCAAGGTTTGAATGGAATCTATAACAATGACCTTTGGGTTCAGGTTTTTTGCTGTTTTTAGTATTTTTTCAAGATAGGTTTCACTTAGCAATTGTACGTCCGCATCAATACCTAATCGGGTGGCTCGATCGCTAATCTGCTGTGCCGATTCTTCACCACTAACATACAGTGTATTTTCACTTAAGTTGATTGAAGCTAAAGCCTGAAGAATCAATGTTGACTTGCCAATGCCAGGGTCGCCACCAATAAGCACTACCGAGCCCTCAACCAAGCCACCGCCCAAAGTGCGGTCGAGCTCGCTGAGACCCGTTGAGAGTCTGACGCTTGTCTGTGTTTTAACCTCATTAAGAGATTGCACTGTTGAAGAGGGAAGGTCTTTTAAGCACTCGGATTGGCTGACCTTGGATGGCACCACAAGCACCTCCTCCAAGGCATTCCACTCTTTACACTCTAAGCACTGCCCTGCCCATTGATAATGCGTTGCACCGCAGTTGGAGCAAACAAATTCTACTTTTGTTTTTGCCATAATTGTTTGCTTACTGTTTGTCGGGAAAGTCTGCCTTTATACCCTGAAATCTCTTAAAAGCGAAACTGTATATTTTTGGATCATCAACAATTTCAACGCCATTCACAAAAAATTCATCGCTGGCAAAAGGGTTGAGTGAGAATTTTTTGTCATAAAGCAACTTAACAAAGTTGAGTTTTATCTCAGTAGCAGTACCTGAATCAATACTACTTAATTTTGCAACACCGTTAACAGAGGTCATTGTTTTATTATCACTCGCACCATAAAGACCGCCTCCGAGTAGTACTGCTGGCGCAATATGGGCCGCTATTGAAGGCAGAACGGCCAACGAACCCCCGCCAAACCCAAAGCCAAGGAGACCTATCCAAGCCGCCATTCCCACAGTGGCAACACCAGCCGTTTTTCCAGCATAGTTGATTAGGCCATTCTCATCAATAATAACGCGTCTACCTTTAACGGTAATGGTGTCATCAAAAACAATGATTTCATCAAAACCCTCCTCTTTGGCAGTTTGCACCATCACTGCCGTGACGACCTCGATGGGCTGACGTATAACAAAAGTTTTAAAATCGACATGATTTGCCGTAATAGTGGGTAATGTTTCTAACGTCTGCAGTGGCTTTTCTTGAAAAGTTGCACAGCTTGACAGTAGCAACGTAAAAATGAGTAGAAAAAGTCTTTTAGAGACAGGCATCATAATTGATATTATAAGTGCATCGCCCTATAAAAGACAAGGATTCAACTTAACGCGCCACCAAACTTCAGAGCTGTATTTTTAAAATTACTACTACTTCTTCATTAATTTATCTATTTCACTTTTAAAGGCCTCAATATCTTGAAATTGACGATAAACAGAAGCAAAGCGAATGTAGGCAACCTCATCAAGAGCTTGAAGTTCCTTCATCACCCATTCACCCACCAGTGATGAGGGTACTTCGCGATCATTTTGCGCCATCAAGCGGCGCTCAATTTTCTGAATAGCTGTTTCTATTTTTGAAGTTTCGACAGGTCTTTTTTCTAACGCTTTAAGCAAGCCAGCGCGTAATTTTTCTTCACTGAAAGATTGTCTGGAATCGTCGCTTTTAATCAAGCGAGGGAGGTTTAAATCAACGGTTTCTCTAGTGGAATGCCTCTCGCCACAGGAGAGACATTCTCGACGACGACGCACTTGGGAGCCGTCGTCAAGAAGTCGCGTGTCCAGAACTTTTGTATCATCAGATTGACAAAATGGACAGCGCATTTTTAGAAGTTTTGTTTATTTGTAAACTGGGTGTCTTGCACAAAGTGCTTCAACTTTAACTCTAACGTCATCAATAACCGCAGGGTTTTCAATGTCATCACAAATGTCACAAATCCACGTTGCTAGATCACGACAATCAGCCTCGTCGAAGCCCCTTGTTGTGGCCGCTGGCGTGCCCACACGGATACCACTCGTCACGAAAGGTGATTGTGGATCATTAGGTACAGCGTTCTTATTAACGGTAATGTGCGCAGAATCAAGTGCCGCATCAACCGCTTTACCCGTTAGACCTTGTGAAATGAAACTTACTAAGAATAAGTGGTCGTCGGTACCACCAGAAACAACGTCGTAACCGCGGGCAATGAATGTCTCTGCCATTGCTTGTGCATTGATAACCACTTGCGTTTGGTAAGCCTTAAAGTCTCCGCCCAGCGCCTCTTTGAAAGCAACCGCTTTAGCAGCAATAACGTGCATTAATGGACCACCTTGAATGCCTGGGAAGATAGCTGCGTTTAGCTTCTTTTCAATTTCTTCGTTAGCTCTAGCAAGAATCAAACCGCCTCTTGGACCTCTCAATGTTTTATGTGTTGTTGTTGTAACAACGTCAGCAACAGCCATCGGTGATGGGTATAGCCCTGTTGCAATTAAGCCTGCAACGTGAGCCATGTCAACGAATAAATAAGCACCAACTTGATCGGCAATCTCTCTAAAGCGATCCCAGTCAATTATGCGTGAGTATGCAGAAAAACCAGCAATAATCATTTTTGGCTTGTGCTCATTAGCTAAGCGCTCAACTTCATCGTAGTCGATTTCGCCCGTTTCAGCTTTTAAACCATATTGAATTGCATTAAAGTTTTTGCCAGAAAATGAAGGCTTGGCACCGTGTGTCAAGTGACCACCGTGAGCAAGGCTCATACCAAGAATTGTGTCACCTGGAACGAGAAGCGCCTGGAAAACTGCAGCGTTTGCTTGAGAGCCAGAATGCGGCTGAACGTTGGCATAATCTGCGCCAAACAATTCCTTTGCACGATCAATTGCTAATTGCTCAACAACGTCTACATGCTCGCAACCACCATAGTAGCGCTTGTAAGGATAGCCTTCGGCATATTTGTTAGTCAACTGAGAGCCTTGAGCTTCCATGACCGCTGGTGATGTGTAATTTTCAGAAGCAATTAGCTCAATGTGAGCCTCTTGACGGGCCACCTCTGCATTTACTGCGTTAGCAATATCAACATCGACAACAGACAAAGTTTGAGATTTATCAAACATACTCTTCTCCTATATAAGTGAATGACGAAAGTGAATAATTTTATCCTATTATGCACTTTAAGCCAACCAAACTTATCAATCCATAACAATCGTTTTCACAATATAAAGAAAGGATAACGCCTTAAAACATCGATAAAATTGAGTAGTCGCTAACTTATTCTATCAATAATCTTTTTGGTAGAGATAATTTTCTGCTTTGGCTCTATATTTGTAAAATTATGTTATTTGCCTGAATGGTAAAATTCGACTTTTTTTATTACTACACTCACTATTAATGAAGGTATTGGTACTAGGTGGGGGCGTTATTGGCACCACTTCAGCGTATTTTTTAGCAAAACAAGGTCACAATGTCACCGTTGTCGAACGCCAAACTGGCGTTGCACTTGAGACAAGCCATGCCAATGCAGGGCAGGTTTCTTATGCGTATTCATCGCCCTGGGCCGCGCCAGGTATCCCATTAAAAGCGATCAAGTGGCTATTGAGTAAACACTCCCCACTAGTCATAAACCCAAAGATGAGTACTGAGACGCTTAAATTTGCCTACAGAATGCTGAAAAATTGCAATCACAAAAGTTACAATATCAACAAAGGCCGCATGCTAAGAATCTCCAACTACGCCAAAGACTGCTTGAGTGAAATTGAACAAGATACCCAGATTGAATACGAACAAAAAAAGAAAGGCTTTTTGCAAGTCCTTAGAACAAATAAGCAGGTAGAAGAGACAAAAAAAGATATCGCTGTATTGGAGCAATTTGGTACCGAATACAAGGTTTTAGATGTTGAGGGCTGTCTTACAGCTGAGCCAGGACTAAAGCATGTAAAGAATAATATTGCAGGCGGCCTGCAATTTGAAGGTGATGCGACCGGCAACTGCTTTAAGTTTACTAATGAGTTGCAGCAAAAATGCCTTGAGTTGGGCGTTAACTTTGAGTTTAATGTCGCCGTTGAATCGCTTCTTGTTAATCATGGGAAAATTAGTTCTGTGAAAACTAATAAAGGTGAAATGACTGCCGATAATTTTGTTGTTGCCATGGGAAGCTATTCTGCGCAATTACTACGACCTGTTGGTATTGATATTCCTGTTTACCCAGTAAAAGGTTACTCAATCACCATTCCTGTGCTCAACGACGATGACGCCCCTCAATCAACTGTTATGGATGAAACCTATAAAGTCGCCATTACGCGTCTTGGGAATAATGTCCGAGCGGCGGGCACTGCTGAATTAACAGGTTATAACTTATCTTTAAGAGAAAGGTCCCGTGCCACGGTAAGGCACTCTGTTGAGAGCCTTTTTCCTCACGCTGCTGATATGAGCGACGATCAATTCTGGACTGGACTTAGGCCAATGACGCCCGACGGCACGCCTGTCATTGGTAAAACACCCTTTAAAAACCTATTTATAAACACCGGCCACGGAACACTGGGTTGGACAATGTCTACTGGCTCTGGAAAATTAATTGCCGATATTGTCTCCGGCAATGAGACGGCAATATCACTGGATGGGCTAGAAATGAGTAGGTATCCATTTGCCAACAAGGTGACCTAAATCATGGCTAGAGCCTGTATCGCAAGTATTAACCTAGAGGCGATTAAGCGCAATTATTTGTATGCAAAATCGCTAGCACCCAACTCTCAAGCAATTGCAATTGTTAAAGCTGATGCTTACGGCCATGGTGCGGTTGAGGTTACGACGCACCTTGAAAACACTGTTGACGCTTTTGGCGTTGCCTGCACCGAAGAGGCTATAGAAATTAGAGAGGTCGGACTCGAGAAAAAACCGATTCTATTGCTAGAAGGCATGTTTGAGAAATCAGAGCTTGAGCTGCTTGAAAAATACAAACTGTTACCCGTCATTGGCAGCAAGTCTCAGCTGATATGGATTTTAGAGGCAAAACTCAAAAGCCCAACCAAAGTATTTGTTAAGTACGATTCAGGCATGAGTCGCCTAGGCTTTCATAGGGACGAGTTTAAACAAGCTCTAAAAGCACTCGAGGCAAGTAATAATGTTGCCGAAATCGTATTAATGACACACTTTTCTAAGGCAGATGAGCCTTATGATATCGCCACTCAAAACCAAATAGACAACTTTAACCGAATTGCCAAAGAAACCGGCCACCCCTCTTCGATTGCCAACTCAGCTGGAATTGTCGCTTGGCGCAATTCTCACAAGCAGTACAACCGCCCCGGCATCATGCTTTACGGCTCATCCCCCTTTACTGAGGCAAGATACCAAAAAAATTTAGCACCAGTGATGACACTGTCGTCTGTTTTAATTTCAATTAAAGACTTTAAAAAGGGCCAAGGAATCGGCTATGGGTCACGCTTTACTTGCAAAAAAGACATGAAAATTGGGGTGGTTGCCGTTGGCTATGCTGATGGCTACTCAAGACACGCAAAAGACGGCACGCCAATCTTTATCAACAACACAAGATCAAGAATAGTTGGCAGGGTGTCAATGGATATGACAACCGTCGATCTTACTGATGTGCCCAATCCTAAAATTGGTGATCGTGTAGAAATGTTTGGTGAGAACATCGGTATTAACGAAGTTGCGGAGTACTCAAACACGATTTCCTACGAAATCCTCACCAAAATTACCAAGCGCGTTTATAAAAACTACATTAAATAATTCAAAATGAAAATATCAAGATTCGAAACAAATGACCGCATGAGTCGCGCCGTTATACACAACAACACCTTGTATCTATGCGGTCAAGTTGCTGCCGACGCAACGGCGAATATTAGCATACAAACACAGACGATGCTGGACAAGGTGGAGTCTTTGTTAAACAGCTATAAAAGCTCTAAAGAGCACATTCTTTCAGCAACCATCTACCTTAAATCAATGTCTGATTTTGGCGCTATGAATAGCGTTTGGGAGGCGTGGGTGCCTGAAGGTTTTGCTCCTGCAAGGGCCTGCATTAGCGCCTCAATGGCAAGAGAAACACTTTTAGTGGAAATCTCTGTTATTGCAGCGACTAAATAACGACCCGAGCTCTACAGTCCCTTTTTTGAGACTTTTTTAACTTAATTGACCAGATGTGTGGATAGTTTCTTTTCTAGTAATCGGTAAAGAATTCTAGGCCCATCAGCATCAATATAACAACCCTGTAAATGGCGCCCACCTTCACTTGTGCAGAAACCGGTTCTACCATGCAGCACCCTGTTGTTGTCAAACATCATCAATTCACCGGATTGCAAACGAAAACTTATAGCAAACTCAGGATCGGACAATAACTCACCCAAACGTTTGCGCGCCTTATGGTATTTCCTGGTTTTTTCTTCACTCATTAAAGGAATGTAGTCCAGTCGGGGCGAGTAATGAATTTCACTAATCTGACCGTGACTGTCCAGACTAATCAACGTACGCTCTTTCTTAATAATGGCGTTGTGATCAATGAATTCAAAATACGTCGGCACAGTGCTTAGCAACTGAAAATACTCTTCCGACTCTTCTCGCAACTTCTCACAAACAGCAAAACCATCGACCAATGTCGAACGACCGCCCTCGCCCGCATCGTTAATCAGGCTGTGTAGTAATTGAATTCCTGGCACAGGTTGACGATAAGGATTGTCCGTATGCGGGTCAAGAGGTGCTGAAGAATAGGCCAAATCATTAGCATCTTTCTTGGAGTAAACTTCAAAATATTGGCCAAAATTAGTCGTTCTAATATGGCCAAATTTTGATGCAACTTCGATTATTGCATCCTTTTCAGCAGGCACATCCGTTAGCAGTACATAACCGTGTGTTAAGTACTGATGTACCAGCGAATGCAAGCATGCCTCATCACTGACGACCTGGCCCCATGAAAAGTAGATTTTATCGTCTGACGCATCCCACTGAATAGGTTCAGGAATGCAGTCTTTGGCGAACAATTCGGCTCGTAAGTGGCCTAAATCAAGCGTTTCACTGTGATTATCATTAAACGTTAAGCTCACAGTTTGGTTGTCGTTAATCTTAACGTCAATTAAAGACAGGTCATCACTCAGCTGGTGAGGGTTAAACAAACGCTGACTCGAGCGTTGATCAAAAATTGATTCGTGACGGCAGCGTTCCATTAACCAAAGTGCGGGCAGGATGGTTTCCTCGCCATTGATGAGAGTCATTAATTGATTGTTGTTAACTCGAAACATTTATCAGACCTTTCGTAATCAGCAAAAAAGTCGCATTTTATGCATACTAAAACCCCCTGTCTAATCGAATATTCAATAACTGTTATTGAATAATTTAATCTGAATTTGAACTGCTTAATATAGAATAGCTTTGCCTTAATTTAGCAGTGATATAATTCATTAAATAACTATAACTCGAGAACCTTATGCCAGCAGAACTACGCAAAACCTTACTGCATGTCGAAGAAACTTTTATTGAAGGCGGTAAGGCTGCAGCCACACCTTTAAAACTGATTGCAGCTATTGCTGTTGTTAAAAATCCCTGGCTTGCAAAAGACGGAAACGATGTTTTTGTAGAGGATTTAAAACCTGGTATTCATGATGTAGCCCCAGGCTTAGGGAAAATGCTAAGCGACATGGTGATAAGTGAGGCTGGTTCAGGCGAGGTAATCGAAGGCTACGGAAAATCAGCTGTTGTTGGTTTGCGAGGGGAGATTGAGCACGCTTCAGCGCTTATCCACACCCTGCGCTTTGGTAACTTTTATCGTGAAGCGGTTGGTGCAAAATCCTACCTATCATTTTGCAATACACGCGCCGGTGCCAATGCGCCGATTCTCATTCCATTAATGGACAAAAATGATGCTGGTCGTCGCTCGCATTATTTAACCATTCAACTGGCCATCCCGGATGCGCCAGCAGACGATGAAATTGTCATTGCGCTAGGGGCCTCTATCGGTGGCAGACCACATCATCGCATCGGCGATCGCTACCAAGATCTTAAAGACCTTGGTCATGATGTCGATAACCCGGCCAGCGTTTAGTTGGTAAATTAAACGCTAACTTCTTCTTCCGATTCAGCAGACTCTATTGCCTCTTCGGCAATAACCTCCATGGCAACAGCCGTTGGTCTGTGAGCCATAATCTGGAATTGAGACTGATCAGACTCTTCAACGTCTTGGTGAATAAACATCATAAAGACAACAACAAGTGCGATTGCAAAATGCACTAAACCCAAATAAAGCAAAAAGCCCGTTTCGTCAAACACATCAAGAAAATAACTCATCGTAAACGGTCCAAGTGCGGCAATTACACCGTACACCAATACAATTGTACCACTGGCACCAATCATTTGTTTGGGCTCCAGGCGGTCATTAGCTTGTGCAACACCTAAAGCATACAGGGGCAAAGTACTGCCGCCTATTAAACCACTTAGTATTAAAAACACCGGCGTTGAAAATTCGAACAAGTGCAATACAGTGCAAATTGTAATAACACTGGCACAACACAACAAAATAACCTTTCTTCGGTCAATCTGATCCGACAACCAGCCGAGTGGCCACTGAAAGACCGCGCCAAAACCGACAAAAAGCGTCATAAAGAGTGCCGTTTCTGGAATGGTTAAACCCACTTTAATCGCATAAATGGCGCCCAATCCAAAAAATGCTGCAGAGGCGAGCGCCGAAATACCTAATGTTGCCACACCTGAAGGGGATGCCTTCCATAAGGCGCGCAAGCCAAGGGATTCTTGGTCTTCAATTGTTGGTGACTCAATCTTGGTTAACAGAACAGGAATCAAAGAAACTGAAAGTAATATAGATGCCAATAAGAACAAATTAACACCTGCTGGGTCGTCAACAACAAATAAACCCTGACCCAAGGCCAAACCACCCCAGACCACAACCATGTGGATGGAGAAAATTTGCCCTCGATTCTTATTGTTAGATATTGAATTAAGCCAACCTTCAACAATAATCATAATGCCGGCAATGCAAAATCCAGACAACAGCCTAGAAACAAACCAAACGAATTCGTCGATAAATAGAATTTGTATCAAAATAGCTGTCGAAGCCAATGAGGCAAAAGCCGCATAAGTACGAATGTGGCCAGTCCTTCTTATTTGTTTTGGCGACAAGATTGCGCTGGTCAAAGAACCAACAAAATAGCCCGACATTACCCAACCAATGGTAATAATAGAGAAGCCTTCAGCTTCAGCTCTCCAGCTACTTAAAGTGCCTTGAAGACCGTTACCCAAACTGATAAACAAAACCCCTAGAAACAAAGGCCAAGTTGTTAGAAGAACTTTTTTCAACATAATGAATATTTTTACCGCTTAGTTAAGTTAAATAATCGCATATAAAGCCTTGAAAAATAGTACTTTTTATGCGCTTCAGAAATTTTCAAAACGCGGATTTTATACTATTATTCTAACGAATTTTCAGAATTATGATAAAGTATTGTTTTATGAGAATCATACACCGAAAAATATCAATCAAAATAATCATTATGACCTGCCTCTTAGGGCTTTTTTCAAGCGCATTTGCCGAGATAAAAGTTGGCGAAAAAGCACCGAATTTCACCCTCAATGACCAAGACAACATCAAGCACACTTTAAGTGGTTATCAAGGTCAATGGGTGGTCCTATATTTCTACCCGAAAGATGACTCGCCAGGATGTACGACTCAAGCCTGTGACTTTAGAGATGCTGTAGAACACATTATCAACTCTAAAGCTATTGTCTTCGGCATCAGTATGGATAGTGTCGAATCGCACAAAGATTTTTCTGACAAATTTAATTTGCCTTTCTCACTGCTTTCTGACGAATCAGGAGATGCTTCCAAGGCTTATGAATCTTTACGCAATTTCTATGTTTTTAAACTCTCCAAACGAAACACGTTTATCGTTGATCCTACTGGAAATATCGCAAAAATTTACCTCTCTGTGGACCCAGATACTCATGCTCAAATGGTGTTAAGCGATTTAAGCGAGCTACAAAAAGCTACAAACAACCCTTAGAATTAATTAGCGCAAGCTTGGTCGGCCTTGCCATTTTTTTAATCTCAGCCTCTCTTTTAAGTGCCTCACTGCGATTTTCTGCCCGCTCCTGATACACCAAGATGCAAGGCTTGCGTGACAAGGTGTATTTGGCGCCGCCTTTAATCTCACCACAATGCTGTTTTAAACGTTTTTCTAGGTCATTACTAATGCCACAATACAAGCTGTCATCACAACACTTTAATAAATAAACCCGCCAAGAGCTCCCAACACACTCAGTCATGCAAGGGCGCCGCCGAAATCACAACTAACTCGAGCATGCACTTTGCCCTGCTTATCATAAAAATGAGCGTTATCCGTTAGCGGGATAATGGCCTCGTGCCAAACGCCCGGATGAATGCAGACTTCTTGAGAGCCATCAAAGTAAAAAGCCACCCAATCAGTGGGTGTCATGCCATCGCCAGGCTTTGCGAATGCTGCAACAAAAGGCTTGCCGTCTAGCGGATAAAACAGCTGTGCGCCATCGGGGTGATAATTGGCGTGCCACATCAGTAATTGATTTCGTTGTGCTTTCGGGTTGTCTCTTATTGCCTTGCTAGGCTCTTTCGACCAGCCCAGAAGATAGCCATCATTAACAGATTCATTTTCACCGAGAAGCACGTCACCTTCCCACCAAAACTTGAAAATCCCATCGGCATGACCACCCTCATCGCCCGTGCCAACATCAATACTACGCCAACCCTGAGTGGGCCAAGTGACAATCTCAACTTGATGATTTTTATAATCGCTCACCAATTCATCAAAACCTTGTAACGACTCCACGTCAGCAGTCACAAGCGGGATTTGAATTTGAGGAAGGTTTGCCGCATTCATATAGTCAAATGATTTCCTTTCTGTCATCATTTTATTCGCCTTTGAGCGAGCCTTGGTTGAGTGCAGTACCGATAATGATTTCCATTATTTCCATGTTGGTGTTGGCGCTAACATCTTCAAAATAAATCGCACCGGGCCAAGGTGGTACTCGCACATCATAACCATTATCAGCAATCGCATTGGCAACTGTTTTTATTGAGCTAACGTATTCAGCTGAAAGGGTTGTGATTTCTTCTTTAGCTAAAACGAGATCGGCGATCGAATTTCGATCAATTTGAGAAGCGCCGATACCGATAAATATTGGCACATTTCGCTCGATTGCTTTGTCGTGGTATAGGTGAAGCGGCATTCTGTCGTCGTGCAAACGTATGACATAATCTGTACAGACGTCTTGTTTTATATCGCATAACTCGGCAAAGCTAAGATCTGTAGAATGATCTTTTTGAGTGGCAGATCTTCGTCTAGAAGAGCGAGCAGCCTTTACTGCTTGAGTCACATAATCACCACGATAATTGGCATCGTAAACTCGAGCGCCCCACTCATTTTCATCTTTTAATCGATGAATCGAGCGTATCGCCATATCTCTGCATTTCTCAGGTCCGATAAAAAACGGCGAGCCCGATGCGTCTGAAAGTTCCAGCCAGCCACTGGGAAATTGTTCAAAAAAATGATCAGCCCAAGGTTTGAGGACAACATCAACCAAATGATCCAAGAGCTCATTAACGTGTTCCGGCTCGTCACTCAAAGCGGTCACTAATTCCGCTTGCCCATAAATATCAGCAGCCAAACTGTAAGGGGCTGTTAAGTGCAACACCGGCTCCAAACCGGTTAACTCTTGATAGCATTCCAGTATGTCATCAAATAATTTTGGTATTTCACCATCCATATCTGGTGTATCAAGATCTTGCCAATTGTCACGATTAATCAAGGGAAGTCCGGGGTCTGTTCCCGGAGGGGCGCCGTCAGGATACATCATTACCGTCCCAAGCGCTTCAGCGGTAAAGGCATAAACCGGCCATTCTATATATAATTTTGGCAGACCAAGTAGTTTGCGAATCATCAGTGAAACACGCACATAACGCTTAGCATCACCCTTATAGGCTTCAGCAGAATTAAGACCATAAAGCTTGCTCAACACGCCTAATACAAATAAGTTTATTGAGGCAGAGGCTTGCACACCCTGCTTGGGTTCGTTATTAACAAAAACGGCGTCGTAGTCACCAGCAATAGCGCTATCAAAGATTTCTTTTAAACGCTTTTCAGCCTCTGGGTCGCCCTCTTGCCAGCGCGCAAAAAGGTGACAACCAGCAGGGAAGTTTAATTCTTCAATCATGGAGTTATTGTGGTAATTAGTTTCAAATTAACGCTCGACCAAAGACTCAATCAAGGGTTTGTAGTAATAAAATGGTGGATGCTTCCGACTGGGATCCTTGCCCTCTTCATCCCAGTAGCGCAAAGCCACGCACTGATCTAAATAGTCATTCTTCTCAAACTCAGCAACCTCTTCTGCACTCATCGGTCCGCCTTGTAGATTTAGCGTGTGCACAGAGGCTGGTGAAAGGCGCTTAAAGTAGTCGCCTCTAACGGCACACAAATAACGTTTGGCGGCCACATGTTGGCGCACGGGTTCAACCACAGCGCGGGGAAAATAATCTTCAAGGAAATTAGCGCCCGCCTCTTCATGATAATTGTTCCTACCTTTGGCCAGTGCGCTTTCAGGAATTTCATTTTTATAGTGGCCAATATCATGCAATAAAGCGGCAACAATTTGGGCGTCATCGGCGCCAGCTTTCTCGGCGCATTGGGCCACTTGCAACATATGCTGCGCCATGGTCACTTGTTCACCCAAATACGACTCCGCCCCACGACGATTAAAAACGTCTTCAATGTGATCAACGATATTCTCAGCGGTAACTTCTGCCACCCTGCTTCCACCTCTTTCCAATACATTTAAGATGCTGTACAGGCCATCTAAATCGGTATAGGCACCTTGCAAATGGCGCTTTCCTCTTTTGGAAAAAGCCGTTCTCGCGTGCATGACGCGGGTGTTATCAAAAAGCATTAAATCGCCAGGAGAGAGTTTAAAAGTTACTTTCAAATCTGCTCGCTCTATAATCTCACCCCAATGACGGTACGCTTTATAAAAAGCGCGAATTTTGTCCGCAGGTAGCTTGATTGTGTCAATCGAGCGATTGTTATATCGCACCTTAACCGTTTCGTTCTTGTCATTCAGTTCAATCATCGCCACACGTGAGTGCAAGTCTGCATCGCCATCAGAAAAGCGATAATTAATCCAAGTACTTGTTAGTGTGTCAAAGTCATCCTGGCTTTCTTCTCGCAGGGTACTCGCCGCTTTAAAGCCATCAACAAGAACCGAGTCACCGCCCTCTGTTGAGCTTTCAAGGCAATGTAAGAGCTGCACCGTTGGCACAGGATCACGATAAGGGTTGTCGGTATGAGAGCCAAGCCCCATATTGGTATAGGCTAAATTATTAGGATTGACCTCGGTGCGCACCTCAAATATGGCGCCGTAATTGGTTTCGCGTGTGTAGCCAATCTCGCCAATCACATCCAAAACTTGTCCCTGTACACGGGGCACATTTTCAAGAATGCAAAAACCCAGATCTCGAACAAAACGCAGAGCGTTTAATTTGCTTTGGTTGTTTTGACACATATGCTCGTAATTAATGCGCGGCAAGCCCTCCATCCAACTGTCGGCTTGCCACAGTTGTTTGTGCGCTGCACTTCTATCGTCGAACTGTTCATTGAGATTGTAGCAATTCTCTCTCAGCCAATGCTGAGTGAAAATAGACAGATGATTTTTTGGCTGAAAACGAACACAAACATTGCCAGTTTCATCAAGTTGAGCTTGCTCGATGAAAGTGTCTTCTGGAATATTAATAACACTTAACAAGCGCTGACCGTTGTCGGCATTGCGGGATGTTGGCATTTGGCAATGATCTCGTAACCAGTGACTGTACAAGCGGCTTTGTCTGCCATCTTGCCAATCAATCACCAGTTCATCGTCAACGATAGATAAGGTTTTTATCAACCCTGATTTTTGTGACATTGCGCCCCCCGCTTACTTCACGATATTTCGGCTTAGTATACATAAAGCAATTAATTTATCATTTTATTGTTGCGTATTAATTTCATCTTACTCAACTGTTGAGTGTATTTAACTTTACTCATAAAGTGAACTCAGACCACTATTCGACAGGTAACAGTTCCTGCCATTGGGTGGTATAGCGTGGTGACCGATATTCAGCGTTAGACAGCCAACGATTCGTACCAAGTTCATTGGCGCTAATCACATGCCCTAACAAGGATTTATGGCTCGCCTTACCTGTAGTTAATGCTAACCCATCAACCGCCTCGAACAAATCGCGCTTCACCCCCTTGGAAGTGAGTCGAGTCAACACAATGCCGCCTTTGTAAAACTGATACTGATCTTGGTAAATTTTCCGCAACAACTGACTTACTACAGGCAATATAGCCCTATCACTATGCAAAGGACTTGCAAACTGTATGCTTTTTGAGAAATTGACATAAGCTTGTTTTTTGCTAAAAGGACTAGTCTCAATAAAAACATTCATCGACAAACAACCCAAACTATCAACAGCAAGCTTATTAACTGCTTTACGAGCCAAGCAGGTCAACGCCTGGTTTGCTTCATCAAAGCTTACCAATGGCTTACCAAAAGAACAAGAAGATACAATTTGCTTTTTTGCTGGCCGTTGTAATTTCAACGGTATGCACGATTCCCCCAAAAGCTCCTGTTGTATGCGCAAACCGACCACACCTAGGGTGCTTTTAATAAGCGATTTTTCCGCCCCACGAAACGCTAAAGCATTATTAACACCCAGTCTCTTTAATTTGTCTTTTGATTTGGCTCCAATTCCCCAAATATCGCCCACATCAACGATTTTTAATAGACTATTACAGCGCAATTTAGACAGTTCATCTATATCAAAAACACCGTTAAATTTCTTATATTTTTTAGCCACTCTATTGGCTAATTTTGCCAGTACTTTTGTCCTTCCAATACCAACACAAACTGGAATTCCAGTCCAAAGTCGCACTTGCTTTTTAAGCTTGCCCATGTACTCGACCAGATCAATCGACATGCCAGATAAGTCGATAAAACTTTCATCAATCGAATAAACTTCCTGCTCGGGAGAATAATGTCCAATAATTCGCATCACTCTATTTGACATATCGCCGTATAGTGCGTAATTAGAAGAGTAGATAGCAATGCCGTTAGCTTTAGCCAATTCACGCATTTTGAAATAAGGCTCTCCCATGAGGACCCCTAGAGCCTTTGCCTCATTAGAGCGAGCAATTACACAGCCGTCATTATTCGACAAAACAACAATTGGTGTACCCTCTAATTTGGGGTTAAATGCACGCTCACAAGAGGCATAAAAATTATTGCAATCAATTAGGGCAAGCTTACTAGCCACAACGATGAATCACTGAGGTTACCACGCCCCATATAATGAGCTCACTATCACTGCTGATTTTGATATCATCAAAAGCATCATTCTCTGCCTTTAAAGTGATTTTACCGCCGTATTTATGCAACCTTTTGACCGTAAAATCCCCATCAACAACCGCAATAACAATTTTGCCACTGACAGCTTGTAGCGACTTATCCACCACCAGAATATCACCCGAATGGATGCCTGCACCAAGCATGGAGTCGCCTTGTGCACGGACAAAAAAAGTAGCCTCTTTATGTTGGATTAGATACTTATTAAGATCAAGTTTATCTTCCAAGTGATCGTCTGCAGGCGATGGAAAGCCCGCCTGTACGCTTGATGTAAAAATAGGTACATCAACACTTTTTGGGCTATCCTGCGGTAATAGCAGTTCAATATTCGACCTGATCTGAGAGCGATAAACCTTTAAAGAGTGTTGGATCGAGTCTACAAGACTCAAGGGCACACGTAGTACTTTAGTTTTTTCTTTGAATGAGCCGGAGTTTTTCTTACGACCAGCGCCGCTTCGAACGCCGCCATGAGTAGATTTTTGCATAGCTTGCTTGAATTTTGTTACATTATTCAAACAAGTATTTTAGATGAACTATAAAGACAATGAAAAGTGATTGTAAAAGTTAGTGAGTGGTTTTTGATTGCTGGACACCCTGCACAGCACTGTGATACCAAGCCAAGGCCTTATGAAGTTGAGACTCATCAACATTGAGATGCTTACAAAAAGTGCTTTCTTTGTTGTTTTTTGGTTTCGTTTTTACTGTTTGATTATGCATTGGGTTTATTCCTCGGTAATTTAGAATTAGGACAAAATAAGCGTGTCAATTTTCATTGCTTTGACAACGTAGCGCATTGTTGTATGCGCATTGGCACTGCCAAATGGCCATGCACTGACTAACTTTAATTCGTCGACATCTTCATAGATATCAATGGTACTATTTTTTAAATCAATAATATCCATGTGAGTAATGCTGTAGCAAAACTCGCCACCCATTGGGTCGCTCAATACTACTTGATCATTAAGTATTAAACTTTGTAGAAAATTAAAATTCTCATCGGCGCTAATAACCACCGTGCCAGAGTCTGAAGGCAAGTAGCCTGCAGACGATCTTCCTAGGCCGAAGGCGAGCGTATCGTCACTATCTCCCTCTAAAACAACGAAATTTTGGTTGTACTTAGGTAGAGATAGATCCAATACAGGAGAGACGTTCGCACTAGACCAGTGCATTTCATTTGTCTGTGTATTCATTTAGGAAGTCATTTTAGATTTGATAAATAAGCTTCTGCTGGTGGAAGGAGGGCCACCAGCTTCAGCCGCTACCTCTAACGCCACAAGGAGAGAGTGGCAAGAGTGTTTCGAGGTTCTTTAAAATACTCGTTTAAGCCCTGTAAGCACACCTTGGTGTTGTCAAACAGCACTTCAATAGTATTGTTTTTAGTTTCTAGGACATTAGCTCGCATTGGTATTGTGATAACATCACTCATGGGATTGAGCTTTGCTTCCGCACTACTAGCGTTTGTAAATAAAAGGAGAGTTTGTCGCATTCCGCCCTAACTTTCTAAAAACAATGGTCCCAGTTTAGGGCCTAAACATAAATGTCAAATGTTTTATAAATGAAGTTTTGGTGAAGATTGAGTGAAGATGGTTTTGTTTGACACTTTTTTAACTACAATAATGCCTTTCTAACAATATTTATTCATATGCAGCACATTCTCATAGTTGAAGATGACAGAACCATTGCCGAAAGCATTGCCTTTATTCTTGAAAAAGATTCCTTTAGCTGCCAATGGTTTGACAACGGTCATGGCGCTCTTGACTATCTTGACAACAACAATGTTGATTTAATGCTGCTTGATGTTGGCCTGCCAGATATCAGTGGTTTTGATGTCTTGCGCAAAGTTCGCGCTAAATCTGAAATGCCCGTAGTGATTATCTCAGCACGAGATGATGAAGCCGACCAAGTACTGGGTCTGGAAGGATTGGGTGCCAATGGCTACGTTACTAAGCCCTTAAGCCCTAGGTTGGTGGTAGCACACGTGCGCGCACAACTCAGACACTTAAGATCCGAGCCCAAGCCCCAACAATCCAAGTTTAGTATTAATGAAGCCATGCAAAAAGTGCTGTTCGCTGACCAAGAGCTGGTATTGACACCCGCGGAGTTTAAGATTCTCTCCCATCTAGTTAAGTACCCCAATCGTGTACACTCACGAGAATACTTGCTCAGTATTATTTGGGACAGGCCACACGGCTCTGACGTTAAAACCATCAACACCCACATAAAATCAATACGTAAGCGCTTGCACGAAATCGATGATAAGAAAGAATATATCGAAACACACAGAGGTATTGGCTACAGTCTCATCGAAACCCCAGAAAGATCTACTACATAAACGTAAAACAACTTAGATGAAATTCTTAAAACTTAATCTCGGCTCCAAACTTTTTATTCTTTATTTCTTAATCAGTAGCTCGATTGTTTGGCTCATTGCTAATCGCACCAGCGAGGAGTCTGCCGAAGAGATTATGATAGACGCCTCAAGCTTATTGAGTCAAATCGCCTCCCATAATATAAGTGAAGGTGATGGCACTATTGATATACAAGCATTTGAAGACGTTACTTCGGGCTATTTAAAACCCCAAGATGCAGAACAAAATAGCAAGAATAAGCAATTCAATAATTTAGAGGTTTATCTCACAAACAACGTCGGCAAAGTGATTTACGACTCCCGGGGCTTGATAGTGGGTAGAAACATGGGTAATAATAACGAAGTAGCTAGTGCCCTTCAGGGCGAGCACGGCATTCGAAAAACACTTTACGATCCGGATAATGAAAAGCCATTATTTGGCACAAAAGCCCTTTATGTCGCAAGCCCTATCTATGGTCAGGACAGCAATATCATGGGCACGCTTGTTGCTGTTAAGCCAATTTATTTTGGCAAAGGCGGCTCTCGTATCTATGAGTACGCATTTTATATATTCTTTATTTCATTAATTATTGGCGGTGTTGCCAGTTACATTATTTCTCGTGATGCAAAACTGTTGGTGAAATACACTTCTCGACTTTCCATGGGCGAAGATACAATCGCACCGAATATACACAATGAAGAGTTTGTTCGACTGTTAGAAGCCATTGAAAAGCTTAGGAGTGAGCTGGAACTCAAAGACAATGTTGAGGAATACATAGACACCCTTGCGCACGAATTACGTACACCAATCACAGGTGTTAGGGCAACTGCAGAAAATCTGCTTCTACCGATGGACGAAAAGCAGCGAACTCACTTTATTCAAAATATCCTCGACTCCAATAAACATATGGACAAACTGGTCACTCGCTTGCTGGAGCTGTCGCGAATAGAGCGGAGAGAGGCGTTAAAAAACATTACCACACTCAATATTAAAACGGTTGTCAACAATGTACTCAAAGCGCCAATTCGCGTTAAAACCATTGCCATTAAGGGGCTCAAGATCGAGCTTAACATTGAAAATAACGGCGAAATTAGCGCTGAAAAACTCCTCTTAGAGCAAGCCATTGGCAACATTATTAACAACGCCATAGACTTTAGCCCCAAAGGGGGCACGATCACCATTAAAGCGAGCGAAACTAATACAGCTGTCACCATCATGGTTTTGGACGAAGGTCCAGGAATGCCAGATCACGTTTTAAGAAAGCTCTTTACCCGCTTCTTTTCGGTTTCTAGGCCTGACACTGGAAAACGAGGCAATGGCCTAGGTTTGCGATTTGTAAGGAAAATTATGCAACTTCACGGCGGCGAAATAACATTGCAAAACCGCTTTTTACAAGAAGGTGCTGAAGCTAAGCTACGCTTCCCATTTGACTACTAATAAGCGATTGTTGACAGCGTTTTGTGAGTATTTTGGAGCTCCAATTTTCGTATTTGGTGACTGGCAGCAGCTTGGGTGACATGCAGTTCGTTGGCGGCCTTGGTAAAGCTTAGGTGTCGTGCAACCGCCTCAAAAACCTTAAGACCATTCAGTGATGGGAGTTTGCTTCTCATATAGTAACAATAAAGTGTTTAGCTAATAATACATTAGTTTTTCTTATGATATATAAATATTATTTCTCATTTGCGAAAGAGTTGTAGATATTTTATAATAAGCAAATCTAATCTGATAGAGACATTAAGCCTATCGATTTTTTAAATAAACAAGCCTTGAAAAAATCGTTTGCCAAATGGCAGACGAATGGTATTATCCGCGGGCTTTACAACAAAAACCCTACTAAAAATGAAAATAATTATTCCAATTAAACGCGTACTTGACCCTTACACACAGGCGCGAGTTGACAAACAAACTCAAATGGTTGATTTAACCAATGCCAAAATGGCGATGAATCCATTTTGCGAAATTGCTGTCGAAGAAGCCTTAAAACTTAAAGAAAGTGGTGCAGCTAGCGAAACAATCGCCGTCAGCATTGGTACCGATAAGACGGTAGACACCCTAAGAACAGCTTTAGCGATGGGAGTTGACCGGGCAATCTTAATTAAAACAGAAGGCGATCTTGATCTGCAGCCACTTCACCTTGGAAAGATCCTAGCGTCAATCATCAAGCGCGAAGAAGCTGGATTGGTGATTATGGGTAAACAAGCTGTTGATAATGACAATAACCAGACGGGTCAAATCATCTCAGGCTTATTAGGTTATTCGCTCGGAACCTTTATTTCTAAATTTAGTCTAAGCGATGACGCTCAAAGTGTTGAAGTGAGTCGAGAAATCGACTCTGGCATTGAAACCAGGAGACTACACCTACCTGCAATCGTTACCGTTGATCTGCGCCTTAATGAACCAAGATATGCATCGTTGCCGAATATTATGAAGGCAAGATCCAAGCCACTTGAAACACTTGAATTATCAAGTCTTGATATTGATGTAACGCCACGCGTAAAAGTGATCAGTGTTGTAGAGTCTGGCACGAAAGACAGAGCGGCAAAACAAGTTTCGTCGGCGAAAGAATTACTTGAAGAATTAACTCAAATGGGGGTGCTGTAATGTCAGCCTTAGTATTAATCGAATTACACGGCGCTGAAATCAGTGCCAATTCGCGAGCCGCAGTTACAGCGGCCACTCAATTATCAGGCACTGTTGACGCACTTGTATTAACAAATGACGCTGCAAACGCTTCAGCTGTTGCTGCAATAAGCGATGTCAACACAGTTAAAGTGGTTGCTGATGCTGCACTAGAGCATGTTTCAGCAGGTATTGCCAGTAAGATCATTGCCGGCGTAATGAGCGATTACCAATACCTTATTGCCGGTTCTGCCACATACAGTAAAAATATCGTACCTGTGGTAGGCGCCCTTCTTGACGTCCAACCAATCTCTGATGTTTGCGAAGTGAAATCGCCAAATACTTTTGCTCGACCTCTATACGCAGGCAACATTATGGCCACTGTTGAAAGTAGTGACGAGAAAATCTTATTGACGGTTAGAGCGACATCGTTCGATCACGCTGAAGATGGTGGTTCTGCTGTAATCGAAGAATTGTCTGTTGATATTCCTGAATCAAATTCAACGTTTATATCACTACAAGAATCTCAATCTGAACGCCCGGAATTAACCACTGCTGATCGTATTGTTTCGGGTGGCAGGGGGCTGGGATCAAAAGAGAGTTTTGGCCTAATTGAACAACTGGCAGACAAGCTTGATGCTGCAGTTGGCGCCTCTAGGGCGGCAGTTGATGCCGGCTTTATCTCCAACGATTACCAGGTAGGCCAAACAGGCAAAGTGGTTGCACCTAAGCTTTATATGGCGGTTGGTATTTCTGGCGCTATTCAACATTTGGCAGGCATGAAGGACTCACAAGTTATTGTTGTTATCAATAATGATGGTGACGCGCCGATGGCGAGAATGGCTGATTTGGTTTGGAATACAGACTTATTTGGCGCCGTTCAAGATCTAATCGACAACGCATAAATTAGAGACCTTCGCAACAGTCATTTTATTTGGCAGTGGGATTTTATTTATTTCACTAGGCATAATTTTAAAATGGTTGTTGCGAAGGTCTCAATCAAAACTTTAATTAATCTTTGGGGCTGATTTAATGGAAAGAGAATCAATTGAATACGATGTTGTTGTGGTTGGTGGCGGTCCTGCGGGCCTTGCCTCAGCATGTAAGTTAAAACAACTCAACCCCAGCCTTTCAGTTTGTCTATTAGAGAAAGGCTCAGAAATCGGATCACACATTATCTCTGGTGCTGTGTTTGAACCAAAAGCGCTGTTCGATCTTTTTCCAGAAGATGCTAAAGACTGTCCAGCCCTTAATAACGCCGTTAAAGGTGATGATGTCTACTTTCTTAGAAGCGGCAGTAAAAAAATCAAAGTCCCTTCATGGTTAACCCCCAAAGGACTTCACAACCACGGCAACTACATCATTTCTTTAGGTGAGCTATGTCAGTGGTTGGGTGAAAAAGCAATGGATCTTGGTGTTGATATTTTCCCAGGGTTTCCCGCCGAAAATTACTTGAGCGATGAAAGTGGTCGTGTTTGCGGTATTGCCACTGCCGACATGGGTATTGACAAGCAAGGCAATCAAAAAGGCACTTGGGCACCGGGTATGAATATTTTGGCAAAGCAAACAATCTTTGCCGAAGGTGCGCGCGGCCATATTGGCAAACAGCTGATTAAAGACTTAAACCTAGACGCAGGAAAATCACCGCAACATTTTGCCATTGGCTTTAAAGAGATCTGGGAAGTCGAAAACGACAAACATTCCGAAGGTGATGTTCTACACACAATTGGCTGGCCTTTAGCCGAAGACGCCTCTGGTGGTGGTTATCTTTATCACTTTGACAAAAATCGCATTGCTGTTGGTTTAATTGTCGACTTGAACTACGCCAACCCATATCAAAATCCATTCAAAGAATTTCAGCAATACAAGTTACACCCTGTCATTAAGCAATACCTAGAAAACGGTAGGCGCATTTCTTATGGTGCACGAGCCATTAGTAAAGGCGGCTTGCATTCTTTGGTAAAAATGGATTTTGACGGTGGCATGATTGTTGGCTGTAACGCTGGCACGCTTAACCCAGGAAAAATCAAGGGCAGTCATTGTGCCCTGCAATCTGGTATGTTGGCTGCAGAATACGTCAACAAAGCACTAAACGAAGAAGTCTGTGATTTCAACGATATTTTCAAATCAAGCGCACTGTACAAAGAGCTCCACCAATCAAGAAACTTTAGTTCCGCCCTGCATAAATTTGGCCTTTATATCGGCTCGGCTTACAACTTTATTGAGTCCAATATTTTCCGCAACAAGCTGCCAATCAATATTAAAGACGAGAACAAAGATTTTGACGCCTTAAAACTAAGCGGCCACGCAAAAGTTAAGGATTACCCTGCGCCTGATAACGAATTTACTTTTGATATCACCTCTTCATTATTCTTATCTGGCACAAACCACGAAGAGGATCAGCCGATCCACTTAAAACTCAGTGATTCTGCCATTCCTCTTGGGCGTAACTTAAATCAATACGATGAACCAGCGCAAAGATATTGCCCTGCCGGCGTCTATGAAATTGTTGAAAAAGAAGGGCAAGACTGCTTCCAAATTAACGCCCAGAACTGCCTTCATTGCAAAACTTGCGATATCAAAGATCCAGCACAAAATATTACCTGGACACCGCCTGAAGGTGGTGGTGGACCGAACTACATCAGTATGTAGTAAATATCTACGGGCACTGATTTGCAGTAATAACTATAGTGTTGACGATCTCATCAACGCTGCAACCTCTGGACAGATCATTTACCGGCTTGGCAAGGCCTTGCAAAATTGGGCCGATGGCCTCAGCACCAGAAAAGCGCTGTACCAACTTATAACCAATATTACCGGCATCCAAAGTCGGAAAAATTAGCACGTTGGCGGGTGCAACAAATGACGTCTGCGGATACTTAAGATTGAGCACGGTGTTATCGAGTGCGGCGTCTAACTGGATGTTACCAACGATTTCTGCGTCCAGTGCCCTTTCACGGCAAATAGTTGTTGCTAGCTCAACTTTTTGAACTTGCTCGTACTGCGCGCCTTGGCTAGTGGAAAACGACAACATAGCAACCTTGGGTGTTATCCCTAAAAGCTCGTTTGCAGATCGTATTGTGCTCGCGGCAATTTCAGCCAATTCCTCAGCACTTGGGCTAACATTCATGGCGCAATCGGAAAACAACATTTCTTTGCCGTATTTTTGGTGACTCTCGTCAAACACCATTAGAAAGAAGCTGGACACCAGCTTTGCGCCTCCTGCAACACCAATAATTCGTAGCGCATTGCTGAGCACTTGTTGACTTGGGGTAATAGCACCAGTGACAACACCGTCAGCTTCGCCACGCCCAAGGGCAAGCATTGCAAAAACCGTGTTTTTCTTAACAAGTTCACCTGCATCGCTTAAGCTTAAGCCCTTAGAGCCTCTTATCTCATACAAAGATTGAGCGTAACTACTCAGCAAGCCCTTGTCTGTTAAGTCAATAAACTCAATTGAGTGAATAGAATCGTTATTAAGCGCACTTAAGCGTTGCTCAAGCTTCTCTTTATTGCCAAGGAGGATAATTTGTGCAATTTTTTGATGATCAGCTGCGAGTGCTGCGAGCAAAATTCTTTCATCGGCGGATTCTGGCAACAAAATTCTCGGAAAGGCATTTTTTGCATTATTGGTTAATTTCTGCAGTAGTGTCATTATTCAACCTTTGTTATCAGCAGATTAGTTTACATGAAAAAGGCAGGATCAAATCCTGCCTTAGTTGATAGGCATCACCCTATTTGCGAGTTAAGAACTACTAGGAGTCCTTGGAGAAATAAGGACAGAAAAACATAACCTCATGATGTTTTTTTAACGATGTAACTTATTCACACCATAGTCTTTGTACTTCTCTAAATAACGCACCGGCTTGCTTAATGCATCCTTTCTGAACGGGTCACCCAGTTCACGAGTACACATGATCTCAATAATGGTTGTCTTGCCTTCATTCATTTGCATGTCAATGGCTTTTTTCAGTGCCGGACCAACCTCTTCAAGCTTGTCTACTCGAATACCCTCAGCGCCCATAGACTCAGCGATGTTAACAAAGTGTTGGTCAGTTAGCTCTGCGGCCACAAAACGTCTGTCGTAGAAGTCTACTTGGTTCTTCTTCTCAGCACCCCAGTGGCAGTTGTGGAAGACCACCGCTGTTACTGGAATGTCGTGACGTACACAAGTCATCGTTTCCACCATGCTCATTGCCCAAGCACCATCGCCAGCATAAGAGACTGCTGGACGGTGAGGGGCCGCTGCTTTAGCGCCGATAATCGTTGGTAGTGCATAACCACAGTTACCAAAGCTCATTGGAGCGAAGAAGCTACGAGGCTTCTCAAAACGAAGGTAGCTATTAGCAACTGAGTTGATGTTGCCAATGTCAGTGGATACCATGACGTCTTCAGGCATGGCTTTTTCAAGCTCACGAAGCACTTGTCTTGGATGCAACCAGCCCTCTTCAAGATCCTCAATCATATCCAAGCTATATTGGTCCGTCTCATGAATCCAATTGTCTAGCTCTTCTTCCCATGCAACTTTTTCTTCAGCAATTTTTGTTGCTCGCTCAGCTTTGGTGGCGTCACACGCAAGGTCGGCTGTTGAAAGCTTCTCAGTGAGTGCCTCAGCTACCGCTTTAGCGTCACCACAAATACCAACCGTAATCGGCTTAACAAGACCAAGCATCTTATGGTCGGCGTCAATTTGTACGATTTTAGCGTCTTTTGGCCAATAATCCATATCATGCTGAGGTAATGTGCCAAACGGTCCTAGACGCGTGCCTAGGGCGATGACGACGTCAGCTTTTGAGATTAACTTCATTGCAGCCTTAGAGCCTTGGTAGCCTAATGGACCACACCAAAGTTCATGGCTTGCTGGGAAGGAGTCATTGTGCAGGTATGAATTAACCACTGGAGCTCCTAAACGCTCAGCCAATGCCTTGCACTCATCAACACCGTCAGCCATTACCACACCACCACCAGAGACAATAACTGGGAACTCGGCTTGAGCGATAAGATTAACAGCATCGTTTAGAGATTCTTCACCACCAGTGCCGCGATCGATTCTTCTTGGCTGGGGGATAGTGAATTCACCATCGGCGTAAAAGTAATCTCTTGGAATGTTTAGTTGCGTTGGAGCCATTTCACTCATGGCACGATCAAAGCAACGACCGGTAAACTCTGCCATTCTCATTGGGTTACATACGTGCCCTTGGTATTTAGTAAACTCTTGGAACATAGGTAGTTGGTTAGCTTCCTGGAAGCCGCCTAGGCCGGTGCCCATTGTGCCTGCTTCAGGGGTAATAATAACCACTGGGCTGTGCGCCCAGTAGGCCGCTGCAATTGCTGTTACACAGTTGGAGATGCCGGGACCATTTTGACCAATGACAACACCGTGTTTGCCGCTAACGCGAGCATAGCCGTCTGCCATATGGCCAGCGCCCTGCTCGTGTACCACCGGAATAAGGCGGATACCTGCAGGTTCAAAGATATCCATAGCATCCATAAAGGCAGAGCCCATAATACCAAAGATGTCTTTAACACCATTTGCAACCATTGTTTCTACAAAGGCCTCGCTTGAGGTCATTTTTGTCATTTTTTGTTTCTCCTGTTATAAGTTTAGTTTGTTTGGTTTTGAGCAAAACTCTCAGCAATTTTTAATCGTTGAATCTTGCCAGACGGCCCTTTTGGCAGTGGCTCGTCAACAAATAATATTCTGCTTGGTGTTTTAAAGCTACCCAACAAAGAAGTGCACAACTCTTTAAGCTCCTCTTCATCGGTGTGGCAATTATCTTTCAGTAATACATAAGCCGAGATATCTTCACCGTAACTGTCATCAGAAACCCCAAAAGCGCAAGCTTCTAATATAGCATTGTGTTGGTAGAGTGCATCATCAATTTCTCGCGGGGAAATGTTTTCACCACCCTTGATGATTAGTTCCTTTTTTCTGCCAGTAATGTAGAAAAAACCCTCGCCATCTTCGCGACCAAGGTCGCCAGTTAACAAATAACCATCATCGTTAAACGCTGATTTAGTAGCTTCATCATTATTGTAATAGCTAGTCATCACGTTATTACCCTTAATGACCAATTCACCGATCTCTCCTGGTTTGACAAATTCGCCCAAATCATTAACAATGCGCACCTCATTGCCGTAAGCGATACCCGCAGAACCGTGCTTTCGGTTACCGAGTGGATTTGATAGGATTTGCGCTGAAGTTTCAGTTAGACCCATGGTTTCTACCAAGTGCACATTAAACATTCGTTCAAAGCTCTTATGAACCTCGGGTGAAAGCGGCGCCGAAGCCGAGCGACCAAAGCGAATACAACTCAAATCCAATTTGGCAACATTGCAATTATCACCAACAAGATAGTTAATGATTGTTGGTACAACACTAAACCATGTGCATCTATATTTTTCGATTGTCTGCCAGAAATTCGAAACATGGAACTTACTCATCATTACTACACAGCTATTACTGATCAGCGCAGAAGAGACGGACACCATTTCCGCATTTATATGATACAAAGGTAGAACGCAAAGCGAGATATCATCCTTGTTTACTTGATGTGCAATAGCAGTGTTTTCACCACCAGCCAGCACATTGCCATGGTTAAGCAAGACACCTTTTGGTACACCTGTTGTGCCAGAAGTATAGATCAATACTGCCGGTGTTTCAGAGGTAGTAACTGGAGCGACATTCGATACCACCAAGCTACCTAGGTCGTCAAGATTTTCGTATTTAACTGTTGTAGCGCTAACTTGGGAAAGAACCTCGTCAAATTTTTCAGTATAAGACCCCGAAACGAATAGTTTCTTACAACCGGAGTGATCAATGGTGTATTTAATTTGTGTGTTACCAGCAACAATATTAACGGGCACTACAATCACGCCGTGATACATTGAACCTAAAAACAACAAGGTTGCTGCGTAAGAGTTATCCAGTAAAAACCCAACTTTATCACCAGCTTTAATGTCACTTTGTTCAAAATAAGAGCCGAGTTTCAGTATATCCGTCTTAAGCTGGCTGTAACTAATACGACTATCGGTTTCGGCCTCGATAAGATAAGTTTTATTAGGTGTACTGCTTGCGAACTTATCAACAAAATTGGTAATTGTTTTTGAGTTTGGTAACAAATGTTTTTGCCAATAAGCACCAAATAACTCCTCTTCAGTAGGTTCGTTAGGCTTAATTGTTCTAACAATTTTAGTAATGTTAAGATATTGCTTGTAGTTTAGATTTTCACCAGAGACGTTATTACCCCAAGTGCCGCAACCCATAGAAAGCGAGAAAGGCAGCGCATTGTCAAAATTACCGCCCGTAGCAAAACAATGTGCTTGGTTAACTATAATACGACAAACCGGCAATTCAAGCCCCAAACGATCAATATTAGCCTCAGTACGGCTATGAATACTGCACGAATGACCCTGACCTTGATTTTTTAGTAGCTGAGATGTAATTGCAACCGCATCATCAAAATCAAAGGCGCGATAAACTGTTAGGATTGGTGAAAGCTTCTCCATGGAAAACGGGTAGTCTTGGCCAATGCCTGTTTCTTCTACCAATAAGAACTCAGAGGAAGAAAATTTATTCGGATCAAGGCCAACCAGTTCAGCGATTTGCGCAGATGGCTTAGCTATGATATCACGATTTATTACACCATTCTCATTCCACATTTTCTGCTCAAGCTCGCACTTTTCGGCATTACTAAGCAGAGTGCCGCCTTCTTCGGTCAGTGCAGCTATGGTCTCATTGTAGATAGAGTCTAGAATTACCACAGAGTTTTCTGAAGAGCAGCTGGTGGCATTGTCAAACGTTTTAGAGGCTTTTATTTTGGCCGCAGCATCTTTCAAATTGGCGCTTTCATCAACAATAGATGGGACATTACCAACACCAACACCTAAGGTTGGAGTGCCGGTAGAAAGCGCTCTTCTAATGTTGTTTTGGGAGCCTGTTGCAACCACAAGGTCAACTTTCTCGGTTAGTTCGTTGGTATTTTCTTTGCTAATCGGCATTGGCAAAGCTTGCACCAGGTTTACAGGTGCGCCAACTCTTCTAAGTGCGTCTTGCATTAATGCAACCACTTTTTGGCATACAACTGCACCTTTTGGAGACGGGGCAATAATAATTGCATTGCGACATTTTAGGGCGTTTATTGTTTTATTCAGTGGTGTTGCTATTGGGTTGGTTGAGGGAGCAATAGCGCCAATAACACCAACAGGTTTAGCAATTTCAACCAGCCCTCTTTCGGAATCTTTGTTAATAACACCAACAGTTTTTACACCACGTAGGTCACGAAGTAGGCCCATAGTTTTGCGCTGATTTTTGCGCATTTTGTCTTCAACTTTGCCACAGCCTGTATGTTCGACAGCCATTTCTGACAAAGGTTGATTGTTCTCAGGTTTGATTACTTCCCAGGCAATAGCCAGAAGTAATTCGTCGATTTGTTCCTGTGAAAAATCATTAATAATTGATTGAGATATTCTGGCTCGATTGATTAATTCATCAATCAAGGATTCGGTTTTACTTGTCATTGTTAGAGTCTAGATTAAATTTATAAATGTTTGACCGAGGCGCTAAACTCAGCACCCCGGTCAATAGCTTTCAATAATATATTATTGAAGGCCGGCCAAAAGCTCAGTTAAATAAGCTTGTCTTTCTGACCACATGGCGATCACTTCATCTCTGCTCAAGATACGAGACGGAGAGTTGGTTGACACCATCTTCTTCTGAGTTTTGCCATCAGCATACATAGCTGGAACTCTTTCAGCCAAATAGTCGATAACATCCTGAGGTGTACCAGCAGGTACCATCAAACCACGGAAGTTGACACTTGAATCATCAACATCAACACCAGCTTCTTGCAAAGTACGAACTTCAGGCAAGTACTCGTGTCTAGTCAAGTCAGCAACTGCCAAGATCTTAAGATCAGCAGCACTTCTTGCGGAGTCTGACAAGTTATTAAATCCAGCCGTTACTTCGCCAGCTTTAACCATTCTTAGCGCATCCACACCACCTTTCGCTGGAATGTACGTTAAGTCTCTGCCAGATGCTTTTTCGAACTGCAAGTATGCAATATGATGTCCAACAAATTTACCAGCACCACTGATAGTTACAGCGCCAGGATTAGCGTCAGCATGTGCAAGCAGCTCCTCTACAGTGTTGAATGGACTATCCTTCGATACAATCAATACCGCAGGATCGGCGCCCCAGTTACCCAATGGCTCTAGAGTATCGATACTGTAGGCAGTATCAAACACAATAGATTGTGCAATAAAGTGTGGAACGTTGTATGCAGCAAGCATGTAGCCATCTTTAGGCGCCTCACTTGCAAACCAGTTCCAACCGGTTCTACCGCCAGCACCTGGCTTATTGACGATGTAAATTGGCGCACCAATAAACGCTTCCTTGCCTGAGGCTAGTGTTGCGATTCGAGCTTGGAAGTCCGTCGCACCACCTGGGCCATAAGCAACCATGGCGCCGATTGGCTTACCATCTGGATATGCCGCCGATGCTTGAAACGCCATCAAAGATGCCGCTGCAAGTAAAGCAACTTTTGTTAATTGTTTAATTTTCATTTTCTCTCCTTTGTTTGAGTTAATTATAAAAACAACCCCTTTGGCGGATAAACATTCAATAACTCAGTAAACAGTAAATACAAAACAACTGTAAATACCACAGAAACACCAAGCTTCACAACACACACACGCCAAAAGTCAGTGGATTCTTCACGCTTGTGATAAATCATCACAACCGAGAAGAACATAATTAGTGAGGTAACATAAAAACCTACGGTTTTCACTACAAATACATAAATAACAATCAAAATTAAACCTGGTAATAATTGTTTAAATGAGGTTTTCTTGCTGATATCTTTTTCAAAGTAAAGAAGAATACTTAGGAGTGCGATACCACAAGCCAGAAATCTTGGGAAAAGATAGTCTTCGTTCTCAGTCCATGGGTTTGGATTAAAAACCTCATCAAAAGAGGCAACCAGGAGTGCGACAGCAAATAAAGTAACTATCAGTGATGAGATTTTAAATTGCGGTTTCATGCTATGTATTTTTCTTTGATTTTCTAGTTGAATAAACACCATATAGGATCGACAAAATACAGATCGAAATCAATGTAATGTTAAGTCCATCACGGACAAAGTAGAGCCACCAATCACCCTGGTAACGTGCGCCACCAATTAACTTTCCTAAAAGGAAATTGTTTTCAGCAATAGGACCCAAAATAATCCCTAGCACGACCGGTACAGCGCTAAATCCAGCCTTACTGGCAAAAAACATAATCGTTCCAAGTGCGGTCATAATTAAAACATCCGAATACGAATTGCCGATACTATATGTTCCAAAAACCGCAAGAACAAAAATGCTAACGGCCATGTAGTTATCTGGCACTTTCATTATCCAGCCACTGTGCCTACTTAAAAACAAGCCAATGATGAGCATGAAAACTTGTGCAACAATCAGGGAGTCAATAAAAGTCCAAACAACCTCTTTGGTTTGTTCAGCAACAAAGATTTCATGTCCAGGAAAAATACCATGGATCAATAGCCCCCCCAAAAGGACAGCCGCAGTCGGACTTCCAGGAATACTTAAGGTTAATAGCGGAATTAAAGATGGCCCAACCATGGCATTATTTGCGCTTTCAGCAGCCACAATACCTTCAGGCTCACCTTTGCCATAGTTTTCTTGCACATCACTTATTTTCTTGGTTTGGTCGTAAGCAACCAAACCAGCTATTTGTCCACCTGCTCCAGGGATGATACCAACAAGAGAGCCAATTAGAGAGCCCACTGACAACGCTTTAATACGGCTAAATACGTACGAAAACGATTGAAACAAAGTGGAAGATCCTGTTGCGGATAAGGCTTCGCTCTTATCTTTGTAGTAATTCTCCATCAGGTTGAATACTTGTGGCATTGCAAACAAACCAATAAGACCTACAACAATGTTAACACCGCCAGTCAAGTGATCAGTCACCACAAAACGATCGACACCTAACACAGGATTATCACCAACAGTGGCCAGCATTAGGCCAAAAAGGCCAGAAAGGAGACCCTTAACTACAGAATTAGAGTCAATTGTAGCAATAATTGTAATACCCAAAATTGCGATCCAGAAGAGCTCCGTTGTTCCAAACTTTAGCGACCATTCAGCAAGAGGTGGAGTGAAAAAAATCAGAATTATCACACCAAAAATACCACCAACAAACGATGACATAAAGCAATAATGCAGCGCCTCTTTAGCCTTTCCCTGCTTGGCCATTTTATGACCATCCATTGCAGTGGCAATATTTGCTGGCGCTCCTGGCACATTAACCAGAATTGCGCTAATCGCTCCACCTGCAACGGTGGCTGTGTACATGGCACCTAACAAAATTAAACCGCTTGCCGGCTCCATATGAAATGTAAAGGGGATAAGTAGTGCAACCGACATTGTCGGGCTAAGACCAGGCAAAGCGCCTAGAATAATACCTGCGAATGTACCGCCCAGAAGTAGGGCTAAGTGATACCAAGTAAAAACGTTAGAAAAATAATCTAAAAAAACAAAATATTCCATCTCTAGGGTGCCTGGTTATTACTATCAAAAAAAAACGACTCATATATATGTGTTCCATCTTACCACGACAGAATCTTGATTGTCAATAAAATATTGTTAGGACGCTCTCAGCAACTTTGTGTGTTATCATTTCAAAAAATTTAGTAATTGTAAGAATTATGAAAATAAAACTTTACGAGGTGGTGATTGACCATATCAAAGACCGAATTGCTAACGGTGAATTGACTGTGGGGGATCTTGTACCTTCTGAGTCGCAACTTTCAAAACTACTCAAGGTAAGTGTGGGTACAGTGAGAAAAGCTATGGACATTCTCGAGAAAGACAAATTATTATATCGCCATCATGGCAAAGGCACGTATGTGTCGGATTATGGCTTTGACAATAGTATGTTTAATTTTTTCAGTTACGGCAGTAGTACTGGTTCATCAATACGAATATACAAAACCACTCCTGTCAGGGAAAAAATTTCCGCGACTGCTGAAATCAGCCACCAACTTGAAATTGAACATGGCGCGGATGTTATTTATTTAGAAAGAATGGGGTATATTGATAAAAAGCACCCTGTGATTATCGAAAAATCATGGTGGATAGCTGAAACTGTTGAAGGTTTACAGGGTTCTGATATTCATATTCCTGACCTGCTTTACGCCTTAATTTCCAAAAAGTTTAATACTCACATTACATCATCCAAGGAAATACTAACAGCAAGTATTGCAGAAGCTAAAACAGCCAGTATTCTTAATATTAATGCTGGCGACCCTGTCGTCATTTTGAACCGACACTCCTACGCAAAAGGCAAGGGGCTGGTTGAATACCGAATTACTACTGGTCGAGCCGACATGTTTAGCTACACCACAACTATAGGGACACCCGAATAATTCCTTGCACTGTATTGTCTGCATCCAAAAAAGTGTTAAACATTTTTGTTTAAGCTTATATACCAGACCTATGTCTTTATTGGCACAGGTGAATTTATATGCCAGCATCATGACTACTACCTGCTATGATTCATCGCTTAACCTTGTCACCTCAAGATAAACTTGTGAATTATTTCATAAATATTTTAGTAATATAGTGGATAACTGAGTAAAATCAAGAGCATTATTTATACTCATATATATGAGTTGACCTATCTATTGATACAAGAATGACTGAACAAACCTGCCCCCAGAATATTGACCTTGAAGACCCTTTACCGGTTTTTGAAGACAGATCCAATCAAGAGATTAAAACAACAACATGCTATATGTGTGCGTGTCGTTGTGGCATTAAGGTGACGCTTGAAGGGAAAAAGGTTCGCTACATCCAGGGCAACCGCAATCATCCTGTCAACAAAGGCGTGCTCTGTGCAAAGGGCAATGCAGGAATTATGAAGCATGAGTCGATGGCCAAATTACGTTCGCCGTTACGCAGGAAGCCCGGCACTGAAAGAGGTGCAGGAGAGTTTGAAGTCATTTCATGGGATGAGGCGCTTGATGAACTAACGAATCGCTTACAGAAAATCCGCGCAACTGACCCAAAAAAACTCGCATTTTTTACAGGCAGAGATCAAATGCAAGCGCTTACAGGTCTCTGGGCACAGCAATTCGGCACAATCAACTGGTCCTCCCATGGTGGCTTTTGCTCAGTCAATATGGCTGCAGCTGGCCTTTACACCTTGGGTCAATCTTTCTGGGAGTTTGGCGATCCTGACTGGGATAACACTAAATACTTTATGTTATGGGGAGTGGCAGAAGATCACTCGTCAAACCCAATGAAGATTGGCTTGTCAAAATTGAAGAAAAACGGTGCCAAATTTGCTACAGTGAATCCTGTTCGCACTGGTTACCAAGCCATCGCTGACGAGTGGATTCCAATCCGACCAGGCACCGATGGCTTGTTTGCAATTGCAATGTCGCGAGTTTTGCTTGAAAATGATCAATTTGACAAAGAATTTTTAATTCGTTATACAAACGCCCCACATTTGGTTATTCAAAATCCTGGTCAAAGTAACGATGGCTTAATTTGGCGAAATAAAGATGAAAATCCACTGGCCTGGGATCTTGAAAAAAACACTTTTATTGATGCAAGTAAAGCCGATATTAAGCCTGCCTTGTTTGGTGAATGGCAATCCAACGAAGGCTTTATGGTTAAAACATCTTTCACTATTTTGGCCGAAGGATACCTTGGTGAAGAGTACAACTTAGAAAGGGTTGCAAAAGAAACCGGCATTCCTGCTGAAGACATAGAAAGACATGCCTTAGAAATGGCACATGTAGCATTTCAAGAAACTATTGAAATCGATACTGAGTGGGTAGACTGGGCTGGCAGAAAGCACGACAAGTTTATTGGCAGACCAGTGTCAATGCATGCGATGCGAGGCATTGCAGCGCATTCAAACGGCTTTCAAACTTGTCGGGCGATTCATATTCTTCAGGTTCTTTTAGGCGCTGTAGACTGCCCAGGATCGCATCTAGCAAAACCTCCTTTTCCAAAGATGATTCCGCCACCAATCAAACCGGCGAAGGAAATGAGGCCAAATACACCATTAAGCTCTCCACCCTTGGGCTTTCCCACCTGTCCAGAAGATCTGTGTATTGATAAAAATGGAAAGCCACTTAGAATTGATAAGGCGTATTCATGGGAAGCGCCAATAGCAAATCACGGCTTGATGCACATGGTAATCAACAACGCGGTAAAGGGTGACCCTTATACGATTGACACGCTCATTTTCTTTATGGCAAATATGGCTTGGAATTCCAGCATGAACCCTGGAGATACACAAAAACTTCTGAAGGAAAAAGACGAAAATGGCGAATACAAAATACCATACTTAGTAGTTGTGGATGCCTTTCACTCGGAAACGGTTAATTTTGGCGACCTTATCTTGCCAGACACGACCTATTTAGAGCGATTTGACACCATCTCTATCCTTGATCGCCCTATTTCTGAGCCGCACGTTATAGCAGACTCGATAAGACACCCAATTGTTGAATTAGATCGTGACGTCAGGCCTTGGCAGGAAGTATTGGTTGATTTGGGCACCAGATTGAAATTTCCAGTTTTCACAAACAAAGATGGTACTGCTAAATATTCGGACTACAAAGAATTTATCACTAATTGGGAAAAACACCCTGGAATTGGCTTTTTGGCAGGCTGGAGAGGTGAAAACGGAGAGAAGAGTATTGTTGGCGAGCCCAATTCAAACCAGTGGGAAAAGTACATTGAAAACGAGAGTTTTTTTGAAATAAAAATTCCTGACTCACAAAAATACTATCGCTTTGCTAATAAAGAATATCTTGATTTTGCTGCTGAAACACACTTAAACTTTAATAACAAACCTATTGTTATGGAGCTATATTCTGAAACTTTACAAAAATTTCGCCTAGCGGGACAAGGTCTTTACAACGGCCCCTGCCCTACAGAAGATATAGATAAAGAGCGACTCAGTCGTTACTTTACCCCTTGTCCAAGTTATTACAAACCCTTAGAAGTTTCACTCATAGACGAAGAAGAGTATCCGTTCTCAACCACCACTCAGAGGCCAATGTTTATGTACCACTCTTGGGACTCTCAAAATGCCTGGCTACGACAAATCATGGCACAAAACAGACTTTATATCAATCGCACCATAGCCGAATCAATGAATATTGCAGAGCACGATTGGGTTTGGGTGGAATCTAGAAGTGGCGCTATTAAAGTGCAAGCAAAACTCATGGAGGGTTGTGAAAAACATACAGTTTGGACTTGGAATGCAATTGGGAAGCAATCTGGCGCTTGGGGTCTGAAAGCAGGCTCTAACGAATCAGAAAAAGGATTTTTACTCAACCATTTGATTTCAGAATTACTACCCAACTCTCCATCTAGAAGGGAATTAACAAATTCTGATCCGATTACAGGTCAAGCCGCCTGGTATGACACCCGTGTTAAGATACGAAGAGCTAAAGATCAAACGCCAGTATCATTCCCTCAGTTTGATACTATTAAACCAATACCAAACGCGCCACAGCAACCTGATGTACTCAAATACAAAACCCACGAACCGGTGAATATTGTGCGTCCAACAAAAGATGTATTAACTCGTGGCAAAAAAGCACGCTAAGGAAACATATGAGATTAGGATTAGTTATTGATTTAGACACATGTGTAGGCTGTCATGCTTGCGTCATCTCATGCAAAGAGTGGAATACATCTGGCACAACTGGCTCACTCAGCGACCAAAAACCTTATGAAAAGGATCCATCAGGCGTCTTTTTTAACCGCGTTCGAGTTTACGAAGAGGGTGAGTATCCACACGCTAAAACGGTTAATTTCCCTATGTCGTGTATGCAGTGTGAAGATGCCGCGTGCGTTACTGTATGCCCAACAGGGGCGTCTTACAAACGTAAGAGTGATGGTATTGTGTTAATCGATCAAGATAAATGTATGGGGTGTAATTTATGCGCATGGGCCTGCCCTTATGGTTCTCGAGAACTTGATAGAGACTCTGGTACAATGAAAAAGTGCACTCTATGCGTTGATCGCATATATGACGAATCGCTTTCTGAATATGATCGGCAGCCTTCGTGTGTCATGACTTGCCCAACAAGTGCGCGCCATTTTGGTGACTTCGACGATCCAAATTCAAATGTTAGTATACTAACCCGCGAAAGAAATGGTAATGGCCTAATGAATGAACTTGGCTACAATCCAACGAATCAATACCTACCCCCAAGACTTGCCAAAAACATTAAGATTGATAAAAATCCTAAAACACTCATTGGTCAAGTTAAAAACTGGGCAAATGAGCTTATTAATCGTTAACAAATTAGAATAATCATGCATCCAGCTTTTTCAGTTATTTTGTTTACAGTTACCTCGGGAATGGGGTACGGTATTTTAGTATTTTCAGCATTAATCGCACTTCAAAGTGCTAACCCTGGTGGCCAACTTGCAAATACGCTTCTTGCAAGCACCTCGATTGGCTTGATTTGTGTGGCGCTTGGCCTTATTTCGTCTACATTTCACTTGGCCAACCCAAAAAATGCCTGGCGAGCTTTTTTTCGCTTTCGCTCATCTTGGCTCTCAAGAGAGGGTGTGTTTGCAATACTTAGCTTTCCAATCACGATACTTTTTATAGTTTCTTTTTACTTTGTAGGGTTTAACAACGCGCTTCTCAATTCGATGGCAGTCATTCTCATAGCCATTTCATTAGTTACAATATACTCAAGTGGTATGATTTATGCGTGCCTAAAAACCATTCGAGCATGGAATTCACCTCTTGTGCCATGGAATTTTATATTAATTGGACTACTTTCCGGCTCACTTGCTAGCCTAACAATATTTAATTTTTTTGACAAAGATCTCAGTATTCCTATAGATGTATTGCTTGCTTTAGCTACCCTGATCCTTATTAGCAAAATTATTTACTATTACTTTATTGGCAAACCTTCTGGCTTAAGTATAAAAACAGCAACTGGCCTTTCTGCAAGAACAGTGCGTTTATTGCATACTGGCGAAAGCTCTAAAAACTTCTCGATGCGTGAATTTGGCTTTGACGTTTCTCCGGCAAAAGTACTGATACTTCGCTACAGCTCACTCATTTTTATGGTTATTATTCCAGCATACAGCCTCTGGTCACAAGAGCTCAACTTCAATGCATTACTTGCAGCAACCCTTGCTTGTTTTCTAGGAACTATATTAGAAAGATGGTTGTTTTTTGCTGAAGCTAAACACGTTGTGAATCTTTACTATGGCAGAGAAGCGTAATAAACTATAAGGACTTTTCCATGATAACCGTTGCGATACTCTCAGATTCACATGGCGATATTCATCCGCAAATAATCGAGCTCATTAATCGCTGTGATCTTGCAGTACATGCCGGCGATATTATCGATGAGTCAATCTTAAAAAATATTACACCAAAACAAAGGCTTATCGCTGTACAGGGAAATAACGATCCACACATGACTTTTCTTAACGAAGTCGAGAGTCTAGATTTACCTGGTGGCAAACTGATTGTCGAGCACGGCCATAAACATGGCCATCACCAGCCATGTCATGATTCACTCAGAAAGACACACCCAAATGCTAAGGCCGTTGTTTATGGACACACTCATGTACAAACAATCGACAAAAATAACACCCCTTGGGTGATAAACCCAGGAGCCTCAGGTGGCGTTCGCAATCAGGGGGGTCCAAGATGTTTAATTCTTACAATTGATGACGAAGAGAACTGGGAGTTTGAGTCACATGTGTTTAATTAACTTTCCCTTTGGACGCTTTTAGGTGACTTTAAATACTGTTCAAGTGTTTGTTACACTGATATCATGATTTTTCGTTAACAAAAAATTGGCTTGAACTTTCATTATCGAAAGAATACAGTCGTTCAAATCATCATATTCATTTACGCCTGTATCAAAACGCTGCGTACCCAAATAATAAAAAATACATTTGTAGGCAGACTCGTCAACCTTGATGACAACAAAAGTACACTTAGAAGCCTCCCACACAAGCGCTGGATAAGAAAGGGATTTACTACTGGAAGTTCTTGAGACTTCAACATCAGCAAGCTCAACATCCACTCCACTCCAGCGCTCATTGATAAGGTTTTTTGCAATATTTTTTTCAAAAAGAGAAAAGTCTAATGCCATTCTGATTGCTCGATAATGTTAATGTCCCGCCTCATTCTGTTCAACATTTAAGGGGCCGCCAGATGCAATCTCCGCGTCACTTGCATCACGGATAGAGACAACCTCTAATGAAAATACAACCTCCCTACCACATAAAGGGTTATTACCATCCACGGTGAGTTTGTTATTCTCGACCTTGGTCACACAAAAATCTCTAGGCACGCCATCAGCACTTTCCATGGTAACTTTAGTTCCGACTAATCTATACTCTTCAGGCACGTTTTCAAGGTCATCAGTAAATGTTAGGCTTTTGTCCCACTGACCAAATACTTTACTGCAATCAATCGCCACATCAATTTTATCGCCAACTATTTTTCCTTCTAATGCTTGAATCACTTGTGGCAGCAACGGTGAGTTATCTCCTTGCACATAGCCTAATGGGACATCAACTTGGACGATAATCTCAGCAGTATTCTGATCTGTAATTTTATAACTTAACTCAACAAATTTACCTTCTTTAATACTTTCTTTCATAATGGAGTTAAAAAATAGTTGCGCCAAAAACCCTTACCAAATCATCTTCCATACCAAGGACAAGGCGCCCCAAATACTCTCCTGGTATTTTTTTATTTTTTTGTTTATACAACACACTGACATGGTCGCCACGTCGAAGGATGCCAAGCAACTCTATTTCTTTGCACAGGTTCTTTGTTAATTCATTTCTCGCCCATTGCTTTCCAACTTCAATTTCATTAGCGCCGCGCAGCATCTCCTTGGAAAAATGCTTGGTAAATCCCATATAGTTTTGGTTATTTGAGTTTTTAATCAGGTTGCTCCACAACGGGTTGGCAATTTCAATAATTTCATCGTCTGTTTTATCTAATATATTCATTTTATAAGCGTGAAAATACTGTTACACAAGAAGTATAACGGTCTTTTTGATATTAATTGGAAGCCAAGCTATAACGCCGACTTGTTAGCCGCCTTCTTGCTCATCATCGATTAAATGGTAAACCGGTGCCTTTTCCATTGTGTACTCGCCAGATTCAGGGTCACGCCTTGAAACTGTTAGTACGTGCCAATTATCGTCGTCCAGTTTTAATGCATCGCCACGATAGTAATATCCTGGCCAGCGAGTTTCTTCACGAAAGAGTGTGTGATGCATGACACTTTCTGACGTTCGGTGTCGATGCTTCAACTCCCAAGCTCGCATTAACTGGTGATTATCTTCAGCGCCAATATGATCCAGATCCTCTTCTAGAACTGCGAGCTTTTCTAGACCCATATTCAATAGTTTGTCGTTTGTCATATAGTTGACACTTGTGCCGCCACAATACTCGTCCATGATTTTCTCAAGACGTTGAAGACCCTGAATTGGTAACAAGTAGCTTGGTGAAACAGTACCGCCAACAATTTCATTTCTCCCCACTGTGTAATTCTCAAGAGGCTTGTATATTTCCTTTTTCAATTCGGCCAGTCTTTTCTTTGACACATTAATATCTTCGCCTTTGCCATCGAGGATGTAGTTGACTGCAGCTTTAGCCGCCAAACGACCTTCGGTAAAGGAACCTGATGAAAATGCATGTGCTGTGCCGCCAATAGCGTCTCCAGCACCAAACAACCCCTCTACCGTCATCATACGGTTGTAGCCCCAGAAGTACTCTGGAGGCGAAAGATCTTCGGGCCCAGAACACCATGCACCAGAACATGTTGCATGTGAACCCATAACATAAGGCTCAGAAGTTGTTAATTCTGGATTGACATACTTTGGATCGATATTTTGAGAAGCCCAAACAACTGCTTGTCCCACCGTCATACCTAAAAAATTCTCCCAGCCAACTTCTTCTAGATGGGGATCTTGGAAGGCCTCCATAGTTACCATATGGATAGGCCCACGACCCGCCTTCACTTCCTCGATAAAAGCGTGATTCCGAAGACAAGTTGGCGTCGGAGTGTGATCAATATATTCACCAACAATGGCTTTTGTATGATCATACCATTTAGATTCATACTCTTCGCCATAACCATTTTGGGTGTACGTTTTAAGATGCAAGAAGTAGGCGCCAACTGGTCCATATCCATCTTTAAACCTCGCCAATACAATACGATTTTCCATTTGGGTCATCTTAGCGCCAGCCTCGATCGATAGAGCATATGCCGAGCCACTACTCCACGGCGCGTACCAAGTGCGACCCATACCCTCACCCACGGAGCGTGGTTTGAAAATATGCGAAGCTCCACCAGCCGCAACAATTACCGTTTTTGCTTTAAAAACATGATAATTTCCAGTGCGACAGTTAAATCCAACGGCCCCAGCAACACGATTTTCTTGATTTTCATCCATCAATAGATGGGTAATCATAATGCGGTTATAAACCTTATCGGCTGATTTCTTAGCCGCTTCTGCCACAATAGGCTTATAACTTTCACCATGAATCATAATCTGCCATTTACCTTCTCTTTGGTAGCGACCAGTTTCTTCATTTTTCATCATTGGCAAACCCCACTCTTCGAACTTATGGACAGCCGAATCAACATGGCGCGCCATATCATAGGCTAAATCCTCACGAACCATACCCATCAAGTCGTTTCTGGCATAACGCACATGGTCTTCTGGATTATTCTCTCCCCATTGTGTCCCCATGTAGCAGTTAATCGCATATAGGCCTTGTGCAACAGCACCTGAGCGGTCGATATTGGCTTTCTCGGCAACAACAATTTTCATGTCCCTGCCCCAATATCTAGCCTCATAGGCCGCGCCCGTGCCACCCATGCCGCCACCAACTACCAGGACGTCACAGTTCTCGTGGATTGTTTTAACTTTAGCCATTAGTAGTAGACTCCCTCTTTAAGTGTGAGATTTTTCATTGTGTGCAACCCTTCCTCAATATTGAGTGCATCGGGCTCATAACAAAGCAACTGACTCTTAAACTCATCAGCTGAAGGTACAGGTAACTCGGAAAGTTTTGGAATATTCTCACCCCAAGGTTTGGTTGTTATTGGTGAGACAAAACTCTTTTCACGACCATCTCGAAACTTTATCTTCCATGAAATTGTACCTTTTTCCTCTTCTCTCAAAACTCTAACACTATGGCCGAGCGGTGCAAAATCAGCATAACCACGAACATCAATTGCATTTTGTGGGCAAGCCTTAACACAGGAGTAGCACTCCCAACACATATTGGGTTCGATATTTACCGCCCGACGATATTTTTTATCAATGTGCATGATATCGGATGGACAAATATCAACGCAATGTCCACAACCGTCACAACGTGTCATATATACAAAAGTTGGCATAACTACTCCTCTCTCTAGTCTAATTATTAATAATGGCGTGGCGCTTCACGCTTGATGCCCAGACCCATATCCATAGGTGCATCCTTAAGCAGTAACATAGAATGTCTTCCGCTCACTTCAGGGTTCGCTCTATCAGCAGGCTCTGGAAGATTCTCCATTGAGCCATCAGCTTTCATCATTCGCTTGTTGAATGCGGCAGCTGGTTTAAAAAACATATGTGCAAATTTTGACCACAAGACTCCGCCAAAAAGAATGGTGCTAGCAACAACAAATAAAACAAATGTAAGGCCAACACCACCACCTGTAAGCGACCAAGTAAGCGCCAGTGCAGAAGTTGCCATTAATGAAAGGCTAAATAAATCCATTGGCTCAACGTTGTACCACTTGTTTCCTTCTGCTGCAACATCGACTCTAATAAATAACCAAAACCACCAACTTCCCAAAGCCAGCATTCCAGCGCCTATGTGCCACAACTGTGGAAGAATTGTGTTGTTTTCTCCCAATTTAGGATAAAAAACAAGAGCGGCAGTTGTTGTAACGAATAGGATAAATCCATACATAGTGAATAAATGAGCTACTCGCCTTTTAGTGCTACAAAATTCACCTGAAAGTGCCACATCTTTAACGGCAGTCTTCACCGCAACACTCATTTTTTCACCGCTCGTGACGGTTTGAGTGGCATTCTTTTGAGCTTTTTTAGCGTTTTCAAAGAAGTACCTGGCGCTTTTCTTGTGAACAATATCAACAAGTGTCGCAACAACAACAAGTACAATCATTAATGCGACATAATACTGCATTACCTCATAAGATATTTCTGCTGATTCTGCAAGCTCAGCAATGCGGTTAGTTGAAATCATAGTTTTCTATCTCTCCTTAAATAAATAATATTTTTTCTTTTTAAACCTTAGCTTACTTATTCCCTCATTTAGCCGAATGACCTTTAAGCCCCACTTTAACTTTCTCATCTTCTTTGAGCTTTGAGTAATAATTCCGCAGTATTGATAAAACCTCTGACCTGGAGAAGTTTTCAGGGACTTCTAGGTTTTCACTCAACAAATGCCTTAGCTTGCTTCCAGATAACAACAATCTATCTTCAGATTCGTGTGGGCAAGTTTTCATGCTTGCCATACTTGCACACTTATTACACCAAAATGTCCAATCAATCTTAAGAGGTGCAGTAATTAACGCGTCTTTAGGAATTTCATCAAAAATATTGTGCGCATCAAACGGCCCATAGTAGTCACCAACACCGGCGTGATCTCTCCCCACAATTAAATGCGAGCAGCCATAATTTTGACGAAACAGTGCGTGCAATAGCGCTTCTCGAGGTCCGGCATAACGCATATCTAGAGGATAACCAGACTGCAGGACACTATTATCAGTAAAATAATTTTCAATTAAAGCGCTAATAGCCTCTGAACGAACTTCTGCAGGTATATCCCCAGGTTTAAGTTCGCCAAGAGTTGAATGAATCATAACCCCATCACAAATTTCAATTGCAATTTTGGCAAGATACTCATGAGAACGATGCATAGGGTTTCGAGTCTGAAAAGCAGCAATATTTGACCAGCCTTTTTCTTCAAAATAAGCGCGCGTTTCACTTGGTGTCATATAAAGATCACCATATGTTGCAGGAAAATGACCGTCGGACAACACTTTAATTGGTCCTGCAAGATTGTATTTTCCTTGGGCTTTAACCAGTGCAACACCAGGATGCTCTTGATCAGTTGTTTTGTAAACTGAAATACACTCCAAGTCTTTATCGATACTGTACTTTTCGGTGACAGTCATTGTGGCAATTATGGTCTTATCTTGATCGTATGTTAGGGCAATATCGTCGCCAATTCTAATACTTTCATCGTTTGTTGAAAGTGTGATTGGAATCGGCCAAAAAATCTCATCAGTCATCATCATATGAAGACAAACACCCTCCCAGTCACCCTTGCCCATAAAACCATTTAGAGGTGTAAACCCTCCAATACCTAGCATGATAACATCGCCAAATTCTCTTGAAGAGCAATGAACTTGTGGCAGATTAGCCGCTCTTTTAATCTCTTTAGATAAGCTTGCACCTTCTAGCGAAAGTGGTTTTAAATTTGCGCCACCGTGTGGTGGAACCAATCTAGACATGACACTTACAAGTTAAATAGATGATTTTAAATGCCGAGCTAGCGACTTTATCTTTACAGCACCTTATCTTTCTATGGTTGATCATTTTTCTCAATTTTTAATAAATACTCAAAATTATATGAATTGTAAGGCGAAATTAACTACTATAAGATATATCTTTAGAACCAGTTTCATTAATACATTAATCCAATTATTTCAGTTAACTATCTAACGTTAATAAGTAATAGTTCATACATTTGTATCCTTTACACATATATACGTATTTATATATTCATATATATGAGTTGAAAGCATCATATCATAATCAGACTTGCAGTGTCAACAATGATTATTTGATTGAAAATAAGTCCAATAAATATTACAAACATGAAAAAGGCAGGATCAAATCCTGCCTTAGTTGATAGGCATCACCCTATTTGCGAGTTAAGAACTACTAGGAGTCCTTGGAGAAATAAGGACAGAAAAACATAACCTCATGATGTTTTTTTAACGATGTAACTTATTCACACCATAGTCTTTGTACTTCTCTAAATAACGCACCGGCTTGCTTAATGCATCCTTTCTGAACGGGTCACCCAGTTCACGAGTACACATGATCTCAATAATGGTTGTCTTGCCTTCATTCATTTGCATGTCAATGGCTTTTTTCAGTGCCGGACCAACCTCTTCAAGCTTGTCTACTCGAATACCCTCAGCGCCCATAGACTCAGCGATGTTAACAAAGTGTTGGTCAGTTAGCTCTGCGGCCACAAAACGTCTGTCGTAGAAGTCTACTTGGTTCTTCTTCTCAGCACCCCAGTGGCAGTTGTGGAAGACCACCGCTGTTACTGGAATGTCGTGACGTACACAAGTCATCGTTTCCACCATGCTCATTGCCCAAGCACCATCGCCAGCATAAGAGACTGCTGGACGGTGAGGGGCCGCTGCTTTAGCGCCGATAATCGTTGGTAGTGCATAACCACAGTTACCAAAGCTCATTGGAGCGAAGAAGCTACGAGGCTTCTCAAAACGAAGGTAGCTATTAGCAACTGAGTTGATGTTGCCAATGTCAGTGGATACCATGACGTCTTCAGGCATGGCTTTTTCAAGCTCACGAAGCACTTGTCTTGGATGCAACCAGCCCTCTTCAAGATCCTCAATCATATCCAAGCTATATTGGTCCGTCTCATGAATCCAATTGTCTAGCTCTTCTTCCCATGCAACTTTTTCTTCAGCAATTTTTGTTGCTCGCTCAGCTTTGGTGGCGTCACACGCAAGGTCGGCTGTTGAAAGCTTCTCAGTGAGTGCCTCAGCTACCGCTTTAGCGTCACCACAAATACCAACCGTAATCGGCTTAACAAGACCAAGCATCTTATGGTCGGCGTCAATTTGTACGATTTTAGCGTCTTTTGGCCAATAATCCATATCATGCTGAGGTAATGTGCCAAACGGTCCTAGACGCGTGCCTAGGGCGATGACGACGTCAGCTTTTGAGATTAACTTCATTGCAGCCTTAGAGCCTTGGTAGCCTAATGGACCACACCAAAGTTCATGGCTTGCTGGGAAGGAGTCATTGTGCAGGTATGAATTAACCACTGGAGCTCCTAAACGCTCAGCCAATGCCTTGCACTCATCAACACCGTCAGCCATTACCACACCACCACCAGAGACAATAACTGGGAACTCGGCTTGAGCGATAAGATTAACAGCATCGTTTAGAGATTCTTCACCACCAGTGCCGCGATCGATTCTTCTTGGCTGGGGGATAGTGAATTCACCATCGGCGTAAAAGTAATCTCTTGGAATGTTTAGTTGCGTTGGAGCCATTTCACTCATGGCACGATCAAAGCAACGACCGGTAAACTCTGCCATTCTCATTGGGTTACATACGTGCCCTTGGTATTTAGTAAACTCTTGGAACATAGGTAGTTGGTTAGCTTCCTGGAAGCCGCCTAGGCCGGTGCCCATTGTGCCTGCTTCAGGGGTAATAATAACCACTGGGCTGTGCGCCCAGTAGGCCGCTGCAATTGCTGTTACACAGTTGGAGATGCCGGGACCATTTTGACCAATGACAACACCGTGTTTGCCGCTAACGCGAGCATAGCCGTCTGCCATATGGCCAGCGCCCTGCTCGTGTACCACCGGAATAAGGCGGATACCTGCAGGTTCAAAGATATCCATAGCATCCATAAAGGCAGAGCCCATAATACCAAAGATGTCTTTAACACCATTTGCAACCATTGTTTCTACAAAGGCCTCGCTTGAGGTCATTTTTGTCATTTTTTGTTTCTCCTGTTATAAGTTTAGTTTGTCAGCACATCTAGTGCACTGTGGTATTCATAGCCCAAATCTTGGGCAACTTCCTCGCATGTCACCTTGCCCGAGTGAATGTTTAAACCCGCTCGCAGATATTCATCGTCGAGTAATGCTTGTTTCACACCTTTATTGGCAATATTAATTGCAAAGGGCAAAGTGACATTGTTTAGTGCGTATGTTGATGTTTTTGGGACACCGCCTGGCATATTTGCCACACAGTAATGCACGACATCATCAACCACATAAGTCGGCTCGGCGTGTGTTGTTGCTTTAGAGGTTTCAAAGCAACCGCCTTGATCAATCGCAACATCAACCACAACAGAGCCTGGCTTCATTGCCTTAATCATTTCTTTGGTGACAAGTTTTGGCGCTTCAGCACCGGGTATTAACACGCCACCAATAACCAAATCTGCGCTGATAACATGCTCTTCAATAGAGCTTTGTGTAGAAAACACAGCGTTTGTCGCCCTGCCAAATTGCTGCCAATGCTCTTCCAGTGTATCTGGGTTATTATCCAACACCCACACATCAGCACCCATACCGACAGCAATGTGCGCCGCATGACTGCCAACAACACCACCACCAATAACAACTACCTTTAAAGGCTCAACCCCAGGTACGCCGCCAAGCAAAGCACCTAAACCGCCGTTTGGATGCTCTAGGAAATGCGCGCCCGCTTGCACCGCCATACGCCCTGCCACCTTTGACATGGGAGCCAACAGTGGTAGGCCACCTTTAGCTGCTGTAACAGTCTCATAAGCAATACAGGTGGCGCCACTTTCAACCAAATCTTTAGTTTGCTCAGGGTCTGGCGCAAGATGTAGATAAGTGTAAAGAATTTGGCCCACTCTAAGCATTGCCCGCTCATTAGCTTGAGGCTCTTTTACTTTTACAATCATCTCAGCAGTAGCAAAGATCTCCTCTGCGGTAGTAATAATATTTGCACCCACTGCTTCATAATCTGCATCGCTCGCACCAATACCTTGTCCAGCACTGGACTGCACTAGCACGCTGTGTCCGTGCTTAACGCACTCCTTGACACTCGGTGGCGTGAGGCCAACACGGTATTCGTGGTTTTTGATTTCTTTTGGAACGCCAATAATCATAACAATTTCCCCCGAAATATCAGGACTAAGTATTTACTTCTAATGCGTTATCGACTGCCGTAATAATTGCGTCAATATCGCTTTTTGTTGTTATAAACGCAGGACTAAAAAGCAAAACATTGTTCGCATTAACAAAACTGCGATTACTACGACCGATCATCACTTTATTTTTCAAGCAATGTCCAGCAATCGCAATAACAATTTCATCAGCAAGTGGCTCTTTTGTCTTCCTATCTTTGACCAATTCAACACCGCAAAGCAAACCCTTACCCCTAACGTCGCCTATCACAGGGTGTTTTTCTTGAAGCTCAAATAACTTATCCATTAAATAGTCGCCCATCGTATTAACATTTTCAAGCAAATTCTCGCTTTGGATGACACTTAAAGTCTTCACACCGGCGGCAGGTCCAGCAGTACAACCACCAAAGGTTGAAATATCTCTAAAATAACTCTCGGGATCAGTAGGATCTTGTTTAAAGTGATCAAAAACTTTTTCACTGGTTACTGTTACTGAAATGGCTGCGTACCCCGCTGCCAAACCTTTTGCAATCGTTACGATATCAGGCTGCACATCGTAGTTTTGATAGCCAAACCATTTACCGGTTCTTCCAATTCCACAAACAACTTCATCAATATGTAATAAAACATCATACTTTCGACAAATGGATTCAATAATTGGAAAATATTCTGGGACCGGAGGAATCACACCCCCGCCAGCAGTTATCGGCTCAAGTACAACCGAGCCAACCGTATCTGGACCCTCTTGCTTAATGATCGTTTCAAGTGCATGAGCGCACTCTATATTACACTCACCATATTTTTTTCCAAATGGACAGCGATAACAACAACAATGAGGCATTTCCACAAACCCAGGAGCAAATGGGCCATATTGATTTTTTCGTTGAGCGTGGCCTGTAGAGCTTAAAGCACCAATAGTGGTGCCGTGATAATCTCGGTCACGATAGATAATTTTATGTTTCTTGCCATCGTTATACGAGTGGGCGCGTTGACGGACCATTTTATAACCTTTCTCATTGGCCTCGGATCCAGAGTTTGAATAATAAACTCGATCAAGTCCGGGCATCAAACTAGTTAGCTTCTGAGCAAATTTAGCCCCAGGTTCCGTTCCAAATGAACCAGCAAAATACGGCAAGTCTTTCAATTGATTAGAAACAACCTCCACAATGTCATCACGACCAAAGCCTAGGTTAACGGTCCAAACACCACCAGAAGTGGCATCTAGATAGTCATCACCTTTTGAATCAGTTACAACCATTCCTTTACCTTTAACAATAACCAAAGGATCTACTGTTTCAAAAGCTTTATGTTGAGTTAAATGATGCCAAACATGTTGCTTATCATTTTGTATAATTGTGTTCTCTGACATATCGCTGCCTCGTTTGTTTTAATTTACCAAAAGGTGAATTGTAGTATATATTTGATTGTAGTCAGCCCTTTTTATAGAGCCAAAAATACGTTATTAATGAACCAGAAATATGAATGAAATGTGGAATCAATTTTTTTCTCTTCGCCATGACAGGCCGAGAACTTTGCAACTACAAATACGTCAACAACTGATTGACGCCATCAGTAGCGGTTTAATTAGGCCAAATGAGTCTCTGCCTTCTTCAAGATCATTAGCGAATGAACTCAAAGTTGCACGAAACACTGTAATCGCAGCCTATAAAGAGTTAGAGTTTGATGGCTATATTATTGCACGTGCGCGTAAGGGTTACTTTGTCAGCAGCACGTCTTATGACAGTCTTGTGTCAGGCAGCACAAACCGGCAAGATGAGACCCCTCCACAATGGATGGACAAGCTCATTAATAAGAAACCGTCAGCCAAAATTAATATCACCAAGGCGAAGGATTGGCAAAAAGAGCCATATCCTTTCACAGTTGGCCAGCTTGACCACAGTCTAATCCCATATAACGAATGGCGAGAAGTTGTTAGACTCTCAACAACTGTGCCTGAAATTAAGAAGTGGAATATTGATCATGTTGACACCGATGACCCCTCATTAATCAAACAATTACAATCTAAAGTATTACCAAAAAGAGGGATTTGGGCGAACAAAAATCAGATATTAATAACTGCTGGAAGTCAAAATGCTATCTACATTCTTGCTAATCTATTAGTTGATAACACCACAAGGGTTGGCATCGAAAACCCCGGCTACCCTGATGTGCGTAACATTCTAAGCTACAAAACAGACAAAATAAAGCCAATTGATGTTGATAAAGAGGGCGTTGTCGTTGATAGCATTGATCCAAATTGCGATCTCATTTACACAACACCAAGCCACCAGTATCCAACTGGAGTTACGATGAGCATGGAGCGGCGAAAACAGCTTTTATATTTTGCAAAAAAACACAATAGTGTCATTATCGAAGACGACTACGAAGCAGAAATAAACTTCCTTAATAAAGCCACCCCCTCTTTAAAAAGCCTTGATGATCACAACAATGTTGTTTATGTTGGCAGCTTCTCTAAAGCTTTTGCCCCTGGGTTGCGTCTTGGTTATTTAGTGGCGCCTGAAGGTTTGATTACCGAAGCAAGAGCGCTAAGACGTCTGATGCTAAGACACATACCGGCAAATAACCAGCGATCGGTCGCCTTATTTATTGCGCTGGGACACTATCACAACATGTTCACCAAAATTCAACGCACCAACAAAGAGCGCTGGAGCTTGATTAATGAAATAATCAAAAAAGAACCTTTACTTTCTTGCACACCCGTACCGGGTGGCTCTACGTTCTGGATTAAAATTCCGAGATCTGTCGACTGCCAACTATTGTGTCAAGAGTTACTGAAAAAAGGTGTAGTTGTTAGACCGGGTCACGCCTCTTTCATTGGTGATAAAAACTCTGAAAATTACCTTCATTTGGGTTATTCAGCTATAAACACCGGAAATATTAATCGAGGAATGGAGATTCTTATCAATCTTATAAAGAAGATGGCAGCACAATCTTAAACTCGAATTTTTGTATTTCTAGGGTCGAACATTGGCTTTAATGACACTTTTGCCGTTTGCACTTCACCAGCAACTTCAAGTGTATAGACGTCTGACAAAACCTCTTCGTCACTCGCACCCGCTTCGCAGTCAACATAACCCAGGCCGACAGAAGCACCAAGGGCGTGACCGTATGAGCCACTTGTTAAAAAGCTCACCACTTCACCATTTCTTAGAATGGGTTCGTTATGATAGAGCATGATCTCTGGATCATCCAGCAAGAATTGCATGAGTCGTCGCTCGGGGCCTTTTTCTTTTTTCTCAACAAAGGCATTGCAACCAATAAATTGGCCAAATTTTGAGGATTTTTTACCCACCTTAACAGCAAATCCTAAGCCCGCCTCTAACACATGATCTTCATCGGTGATATCATGACCAAAGTGTCTGTAAGCTTTTTCGGTACGGCATGAATCCACTGCGTGCATACCACACAGTTTGAGTGAGAATTCTTGGCCTTTTTCTACCAATAATTCAGCGACATATTCTGAGTATTCGATTGGAAAATAAATCTCCCAGCCAAGCTCTCCCACATAAGTGAGTCTATGTGCGCGAACATTTACCATTCCAAGTTCCATTTGACAAGTACTGCCAAACGGCATATTCTTGTGACTCAAATCATAATCTGTTAATGATTGCAACAAACCTCTTGAATTCGGCCCCATAATAGCCAAACAGTTTTCACTATTGGTTGCATCAAAAAATGTACAATTCGCACCATCAGGTAAATTTCTTTCCAGCCAATTCATATCACGATTAGCACACATTGCGCCACCAACAACTAGATAATCATCCTTAGCCAGTCTAGTAATTGTTACATCCGCTTCAATACCACCCTTGTTGTTAAGCCATTGCGTATACACGATTTTTCCAATCAGCACATCGACGTCATTGGCACAAATGTATTGTAAATAATCCATTGCATCAACACCTTTAACTCGGATTTTAGAGAACGATAGCATCTCGTACATACCGACGCTCTCACGAATCGCCATATGCTCTTGGCGGTGATAATCAAACCAATTTTGCTTATCCCAAGAGTATTCGTATTTTGCTTCAACGCCCTTTTCTAAACCTTCTGGGGAGACAAACCAATTTGGGCGCTCCCAACCCGCCACCTCGCCATAACAAGCGCCGCGGTCTGTAAAAAATTGGTGTAAAGGTGAGCGTCGCAAGCCCCTACCTGTAGAAAATTGGTGATAGGGAAAGTGGTTTTCGTAGAGATAACCCAAAGACTCGCTAACTCGATTTGCAAGATAGGTTTTATTGTTTTGGAAGGGCTGCATGCGTCTAACATCTACTTCCCAGAGATCACACGGCGGCTCACCACCAACAATCCATTCAGCCATGTACTTGCCAGCACCGCCAGCAGCTTGAATGCCAATGGAATTAAAGCCTGCAGCAACATAAAAATTCCTTACCTCAGGGCACTCACCCATTTGGAAATTATCATCAGGAGTAAAACTCTCTGGGCCGTTAAAAAAAGTTTCTAGTCCTAGTTTTTCCATCGCCGGCAAGCGATTCATTGCCAACTCAAGGTAGGGCATCATATGCTCTAAGTCGTCCGGAATTTGATCAAAACAAAAATCTTCAGGAATGCCGTTTTGCCCCCACGGCTTAGCGTGTGGTTCGAACAAGCCGATTAAAATCTTACCAGCATCTTCCTTGTAGTAGGCGCTTTCATCGGGCACACGAACGGTTGGCATGTCGCCTAAATTTTCAACCGGAGATGTCAATGCATAATAATGCTCACAGGCGTGAAGAGGTACATTTGCTCCAGCCATTAAGCCCACCTCTCTTGCCCACATACCTCCACAATTAACAACAATTTCTGATTGAATGTCGCCTTGATCAGTGGTTACACCAGTTATCCTGCCGTGGTCTTTATGAATGGCAGTAACCTTAACATCTTCAAATATTTTAACGCCGAGGTTTTTTGCACCTTTTGCAAGAGACATGGCAATATTGGCCGGATCTCCTTTGCCGTCTTTTGGAATCCAAACACCACCAACAACATCATCAAGATTGAACAAGTCAATTTTTGACTTGAGCTCATTCGGACAGAGGATGTGGGCATCAACACCGTGCACTTTGGCCAGAGAGGCATTTCGTTTAAATTCTGTAAAACGCTCCTCATTGGTTGCAAGGCTGATTGACCCAGAGCGCCTAAAACCTGTGGCAACACCCGTCTCTGCCTCCAGTTTTTCATACAAATCACCTGAATACTTTACCATTTGAGTGAGATTTTGGCTGGCACGCATCTGGCCAATTAGGCCTGCAGCATGCCATGTAGTGCCTGAGGTGAGTTTTTTTCGCTCCAACAGCACAACATCAGTATAACCCAAGTGTGCCAAATGATAAGCAACAGAACAACCCACTACACCGCCACCAATAATTACAACTCGAGCTCTTGAAGGGATTAAATTAGACATTGTTTCTCCATTAATAAATAAAAATTGCTATAGGAATCTTACTTTCCTTTCCAAGGAACTAGATATTTTTCTGAAATTCTCATTAGAATATCAATCGAATAGCCGATTACACCGATCAGAACAATTCCCAGAATAACAAGATCTGTCATCTGAAACTTTGAAGCATTAATAATCATCATGCCCGCGCCCTTTTGGGCGGCAACAAGTTCTGCAGCAACAACCGTACCCCAGCAAACACCCATCGCAACACGGGCACCTGTAAAAATTTCAGGCAAACTATTGGGGATAATAACGTGACGCATGATCTGCCACTTCGATGCACCTAATGAATACGCTGCATGAATTTTACTAATTGTCACACCTGAAACTCCTGCACGCGAGGAAATAGTCATAATCCAAAGAGACGCCAAGAATAACAATATAATTTTTCCCTCTTCATCAATTCCAAACCAAATAATTACTAGCGGAATAAGTGCAAGCGGCGGGACTGGGCGCATAAACTCAACGATTGGATCAAACCAACCACGAAACCAGCCCGAAAGCCCCATTGAGTAACCCAGTGGTATACCAACAAGAGCGCCTGCTAGAAATCCACCAACCACACGCAGAAGTGACCAGCCAAGATGCTCAAACAAAGTAAAGTTTTTATACCCTTCATCAGCTACTTTTATCAACCTCGACCAAACATCTTCAGGTGGCGGAAGATAAAGAGACTCCATCTGCCAACCCTTATCTGGAGTTAGGCTAAGTGTGCCTTTGGCTGTCATATAGATTCTGGCATTATCTATGAAAATTTCCGAATTTGGAGTGATGCTCTGGCCATCAATAGAAACAACTTTATATTCACTCTCACTGCTGCCCACATCATTACGTCGCACCTTAATCAGTCCACTACGCCAAGCTGCTATGCTAGCAGAATCGTTTTTCGCAAACCCAGAACCTGGCTCAATCTCGGCATTTGATTCCTTCTTACCTGACTGTGAATCATAAACAACAACATCCACACGCGCGTCATCACTTTCACCTGCCGAATTAGTTGCAATGTAAGTAAAAGAAATATCTCCAATAAACGGTCCAGGCACATGAAGTGGCATTAATTTTGAACCTGTAAATGCCCCCCAGATCATAAAGATAGCCAAAACCGAGATAAAAGAAGCGGCTCGGTTAGATATCACCGCACTCTCATCACCAAAAGTAACTGTTTTAAGGCTGGTAAAGTTTGTTTCTTTGACTTTAAACTTTTCGATCGCCTTTATTGCGAAAAATGCACCAACAAATATAGCAATATACATCAATAAAATAGTCATTATTCTTCTCCCACTCCACCCATAATTTCTTCTTCCATATCCCAAATCATGGCGAGGATTTCTTCACGGGTTTCAGTGTATCCTTGAGTTTTTTTAACTTCTCTTAAGTCCATTGTTACGCCCATTTCAGCGTATGGCAGTTGATATTCTCTGTGAATTCTTCCCGGTCTTGGGGCTAAAACTAGTAAGCGCTCTCCGAGTAGTATTGCCTCTTCAACTGAATGGGTAATAAGAATAATTGTTTTGCCAGTTTCTTTCCACAATTTTAGAACCAATCCCTGCATTTTTTCCCTTGTAAGCGCGTCAAGCGCCCCCAAAGGTTCATCCATTAATATTACATCGGGATCATTAGCCAAACAACGAGCCAGCGCAACCCTTTGCTGCATGCCGCCTGATAATTCATAAACTGCTTTATCCTCAAAACCACCTAGGCCAACAACTTCTAACAAATGCTGAACTTTTTTATCTTGTTCAGGTTTTGGCATTTTCTTCATCTTGGGTCCAAAAGCAACGTTTGAACGCACATTCATCCATTCAAATAACGCCCCTTGTTGAAATACCATGCCACGCTCAGCGCTAGGTCCAGTGACAGTTTGATCGTTAAGATTGACACACCCTTCGGTGGGCGCCAAAAACCCCGCTACAATATTTAATAGAGTCGTTTTGCCACATCCAGATGGTCCCAATACGCTAATAATTTGCCCCTCTTTAATGTCGAGTGAGACATCTTTTAATGCTTGAATTGATTGACCATTAGCCAAATCAAAACGCATCGATATATTTTCAATTGTAAGACCTTTCAAAATTCTCTCCAATCCATTTATTTCATTAAAAAGGTGGCACACAGAAGTGCACCACCTTTAGTTTTACAAATACTTAAATGTTGGACTATATAGCCCAACACTTAGTATCTTATTGGTTTGCCAGTGTATTCAAACCATCAGTATTAACCGCATCTTCATATGAAGCGCGTGCACTTGGAATTTCTCCAGCGTTAACAAACACATCAGCTACACCTTTAAGGAAGGCTTGTCCGTTACCACCAAGCCATGCGCCAGATAGCTGAGAGCTAACCGATGGAAAAACAAATGTTGCCATTGTTTCAGCAGTTGCGTCTTCGTCCATACCAGCGTCTTTTGCAATAAGAGGAAGCATTAGCGAAGTAAATCCACCTGAGTTCCACATTGCATTAGAAGCAGCAGTAACACCTAAGAAGGTAGCTAACACTTCAGCATTTTCATCAGCAAAGCTTGCTGTTGTAGAGGTTACGTCCCAAACAAGAATACCAAGAGCTACCTTCTCGTCACCAGTTAGAAGCACATTGCCATGCTCCAAAGCGCGACGAAGTGATCCACCCCAGCCACAGAACATATCTACACTTCCCTGAGCAAAAGCAGCAGCGCCTTCTGGCGGAGCCATATCAACAACCTGCATTGATGAAACCTCAACACCGAAGTGTTCCATCTGCTTTAAGTAACCAAAGTGAGCAGCAGTACCGATTGGCACAGAAACTTTAAGCCCAGCTAACTCAGAAGCGTTGCTGGCATCAATTTCTAAAGCCGATGCAACAACACAGTTGTCGTTATCTGCATAACTTACTGCAACGTCAACAATTTGTAAATCTTGACCTGTAGAGGCTGCCACGATGAACGGTGGCACACCTTGACTTACCGAAATATCAATATCGCCTGAAGCCATGGCAGCAGACATTGCTGTACCAGTACCAAATGCTTTCCAGTTTACTGTCATTCCTAACGCCTCGTCATATGCTCCAATTTGCTTTGAATATTCAAATGGCATAGGCCATTCTTCAAAGTAAGCAACGTTTAGCTCGTCCAAGGCCATTACATTTGTTGCTGCCATAGCGGTAACAAATGTAGCGCCAATTTTTTTATATATATTTTTCATACTTTCTCCTTAGTTTTAAACAAGACAATTTTTCGTCCAAATAGCTATCAAAGATAAACCGATCGATAATAGTCCATTAATATTTGTAATATTTAGGACTCAAAAAAACTACAAACGGTTAGATAGTAACGCTATTCTATTAAGAAATACAAGCCGGTTGAAAATATCTGTAGAGCCAGAATGCAAGTTCCTAATAGTCCAGAATTACAACTTATAGCCTCTTTATTATATTCCTTGAAAACTCGACTAAGTTGATGTATTTTCCATAAATATATTATCAACCACCTTATTCATCTATTTTCTTGAACATAGATTGCATAACTAACAATGAATATTATTAATAATTATATGAAATATTACCATTTATATTCATCAATTGATCTCTTTATAATAAGCGCTTAATCAACTCCATATAATATTCGAAATATTAATGAACAATACAGCCAGACTAAGGCAACTCCTAAGCGAGCGCATCATCCTCCTAGACGGCGCTATGGGCACCATGATTCAATGCCATAGATTACAAGAAGAAGATTATCGTGGCGAACGCTTTAAGGACTGGCACACACTTATTCATGGAAATAATGATCTACTGACACTCACCCAGCCTCAAATCATTCGAGATATCCATAAATCCTTTCTTGAGGTCGGTGCAGACATAATCGAAACCAACACCTTCAACGCCACCCGAACTTCGATGGCTGATTATGACATGGAAGAGTTTGCTTATGAAATTAATGTCGCTTCAGCGCAGCTTGCGAGTGAAATAGCACACGAATTTTCTACCGAAGACAAGCCACGCTTTGTTGCCGGCGTCATTGGTCCAACTTCACGCACTTGCTCACTCTCGCCAGACGTCAACGACCCCGGATTTCGAAATATCACTTTTGATGAACTAGTAGAAGCTTACTCCGAATCAACTCGAGGATTAATTGAAGGTGGTGCCGATATCATTCTGATTGAAACGATATTTGACACGCTAAATGCCAAGGCAGCTATTTTTGCCGTACAGCAAGTATTTGAAGAAAACGATGTCGAGCTGCCAATCATGATTTCGGGCACGATTACTGATGCCTCGGGTCGCACCCTTTCTGGCCAAGTAACCGAAGCTTTTTACAACTCGTTGCGTCATGCTAAACCGATTTCAATTGGCCTTAATTGTGCACTGGGTCCTGACTCTTTACGTCAATACATAGTTGAATTATCCAGAGTCAGCGAAACTTATGTTTCCGCACACCCCAATGCCGGCCTACCGAATGAATTTGGCGAATACGAGCTAGGTGCTATCACCATGAGCGAACAAGTGGGTGAATGGGCCAGTTCTGGTTTAGTCAACATTTTAGGTGGCTGCTGTGGCTCCACACCGGAACATATCAAAGCCATAGCTGATGTGATCGCCGGATTACCCCCAAGACCAGTGCCTGAAATCAAGCCAGAATGTCGATTGTCCGGCCTTGAAGCATTCAACATTGGTGATGACTCACTATTCATTAATGTGGGTGAGCGTGCCAATATTACCGGCTCTGCTAAATTTAAGCGATTAATTCTTAACGAAGAATATGAAGAAGCACTGGATATTTGCCGCTCACAGGTTGAAGATGGTGCGCAAATGGTTGACGTCAATATGGATGAAGGCATGCTGGATGGCAAAGCCGCGATGGTTCGCTTTCTCAATTTAATCGCTTCTGAGCCAGATATTTCCAAAGTGCCGCTGATGATCGATTCCTCCAAATGGGAGATTGTTGAAGCCAGCCTAAAATGCACACAAGGAAAATCGGTTGTTAACTCCATTTCCCTAAAAGAAGGAAAGGACAATTTCATTAAACACGCTAACCTATGCAAGCGCTATGGCGCAGCTATCATCGTTATGGCATTTGATGAAGACGGCCAAGCGGATACGCTGCAGAGAAAAATAGAAATTTGCACCAATGCCTACAACATATTGACAAACGAAGCGGGGTTTCCGGCTGAAGACATTATCTTTGATCCAAATATTTTCGCTATTGCTACCGGAATTGAAGAGCACAATAACTACGGACTTGATTTTATCGAAGCAACTCGCGCTATCACCGAGACCTTGCCTTACGCCAAAGTCTCTGGTGGCGTCTCTAACGTCTCCTTCTCATTTAGAGGCAACAATCCCGTGCGTGAAGCAATTCACTCAGCGTTTTTATACCACGCCGTAAAAGCTGGTATGACGATGGGCATTGTTAATGCCGGCCAATTGGTTGTTTATGACGACATTGACAAAGACTTAAAAAAGGCCGTTGAAGATATTGTTCTTAACAAGGATGAGGAAGCAGGAGAGCGCCTCGTTGAGCTTGCGCCAAAGTTTTCTGGCAGCGGTGAAGTGCAAGAAAACAAGCGCGACTTGGAATGGCGAACATGGTCAGTCGAAAAACGCTTAGAACACTCTCTAGTCAAAGGTATTACCGAATTTATTGATGCCGATACACAGGAAGCTTTGGATAAATTGGGTCGCCCAATTTTGGTTATTGAGGGTCCGTTAATGGACGGCATGAATGTGGTTGGCGATCTTTTTGGTGCCGGAAAAATGTTCCTCCCACAAGTGGTAAAATCCGCCCGGGTAATGAAAAAATCAGTGGCTTACTTGGATCCATTTTTAGAGGCCGAAAAACAAGATTTCGGTAGTTCTGTTAAACCAAAAATTCTCATGGCAACGGTTAAAGGAGATGTTCACGACATTGGAAAAAATATCGTTGGCGTGGTCTTACAGTGCAACAATTACGAAGTGATTGATCTCGGCGTCATGGTGCCATCAGATACTATTCTTGAGGTCGCCAAAAGTGAAAACGTCGACATTATTGGCCTTTCAGGCTTAATTACACCATCACTAGATGAAATGGTTTTTGTTGGTAAAGAGCTGACTCGACAAGGATTTGACATACCGCTTTTGATTGGAGGGGCAACCACCTCTAAAGCACACACTGCTGTCAAAGTACAGCCTGAGTATGCTAACGGCGTTATCCATGTGCAAGACGCCTCTAAGGCCGTCGGTGTCGCAACTGCCCTACTATCAAATGATCTAAAGACGAAATTACTGCAGCAAACAGCGCAAGAGTACGAGCAAGTTAGGGTTAGGCGCGCCAACCGAGGTGCGAGCAAACTCATCAGCCTGGAAAAAGCTCGAGCCAATAAACCAACATTAACATTTGATTCAATAGTTCAACCGAAGCAATTGGGTGTTCAAGTGTTTAACGATTACGACCTGAGTGAAATATTTGAGTTTATCGATTGGGTGCCTTTTTTCCGCACATGGGAGCTCGCTGGAAAATTTCCTGACATCCTTACCGATGAAGTTGTCGGTGAAGCGGCAACGCAACTTTTTGTCGATGCTAATACAATGTTTAAAAAAGTCATCGATGACAAGTTGCTACAAGCAAATGCGGTGATTGGTATCTTTCAAGCCCATAGTGTCAATGAAGATATTGAAATATACGATGAAAGTTGTGGCAAATTAACAACACTTAACAATCTACGTCAGCAGTTGGATAAAAAAGGTCACACGCCTAATTATTGCCTCAGTGATTTTATCGCCCCAAAAGACAGTGGTAAACAAGACTATATAGGCGCATTTGCAGTGACTTCTGGTATTAATATAGACCCTCTAGTTGGGGCTTATGATGTCGACCTTGATGACTACAACTCCATTATGGTCAAAGCTGTTGCTGATCGACTCGCAGAGGCATTTACCGAGCTAATGCACCATAAAGTGCGCACTGAGCTATGGGGTTATAGTAACGAGAACTTTGATAACGAGCAGCTCATTGAGGAGAAATATCAAGGCATTCGCCCCGCTCCAGGCTACCCTTCTTGCCCTGAGCACAGTGAAAAAGAAAAACTCTGGACATTGCTCGACGTCGAGAAAAACATTGGCATGACGCTCACTAGTAGCCACGCCATGCTACCAACAGCATCGGTTAGTGGCTGGTACTTCGCTCACCCTGAATCACGGTACTTTGGCGTCGCCAAAATCGATCAAGGACAACTTGAAGATTATGCCAGTCGCAAAGGCATTTCCGTCGAACAAGCAGAAAGACTGCTATCGCCTAATTTAGAGTAATTACTCTTGTGTTGGACGGACAAGGTAAAAAATAAGTTAGGAGTTGTATTGCATCAATAAATATTTTCTGTCTTTTTGCTTGCAATTATCAAAGTTTGGTACAAAATATAGCTTGAACTTATTAACAATAAAATAGAGTATTAATTATGAGTTGGTGGACAACACTTTTAGGTGGAGCGGTGGGTTTTATGCTTGGTGGGCCGCTGGGTGCGATGCTTGGTGTGGCATTCGCTGGTAAATTTTCTAAAGGAAAATCTAATTTTGGTGGGTTCTCCAATAACTTTAATCCGGGCGATCAACAGCGCGTTCAAGCAGCATTTTTTGGCAGTGTATTTTCAGTTATGGGCTACCTTGCCAAAGTCGATGGCAAGGTATCAAAATCTGAAATCCTCTTAGCACAGCAAGTTATGCAACAAATGCAATTAGCGGGTGATATGCAAAAAGCTGCTAAAGAGTTATTCAATCAAGGCAAGGGTGAAAACTTCAATCTAGACGAAGTACTTGAGCAGTTCCGTGTTGAAAGCCATAGACGCACACATTTAATACGGATGTTTCTAGAGATTCAAATCCAAGCGACTTATGCTGATGGCGTGTTGGATGAAAAAGAACATGATGCACTTAAATACATTGCGCAAAAACTGCACTTCCCTATTCACGAATTAGAAAACCTAATTCAACAGTTTTCTGTAACCAATAATCATGCCAGCAAACTAACCGTTGATGATGCCTACGTAATATTAGGTGCGAATAAAAACCTAACCGATAAAGAGATAAAACGACTCTATCGTCGATTACTGGCTCAGCATCATCCAGATAAATTGGTCGCCAAAGGCTTACCAGAAGAGATGATGAAAATAGCAAAAGAAAAAACTCAAGAAATTATTGGCGCCTATGAGTTAATTGAAAAGCACCGTAGTGTGCGCTAATTAAGCGATAATTTCAACGCTACGTAAGTCTTTTGAAAGCTTATCTAGGGCGGTATTAACCAACTTATAAGAGCCTTCTGCGCCAAACAACTTGGCTATTTCAACAGACTCATTGATCACCACTTTGTAAGGCACCTCAATGCTAAATTTAAGTTCGTACGCCCCAAGATAGAGAATTGCGTGCTCGACAGGGCCAAGCTCCTCAATATCTCGATCGATACACGGCGCGATTAGCTCGTCAAGTAGTGTGATGTTTTTTGGAATTTCTCGAATGAGATTCGAGAAAAAAGCTTTAGATATTTTGCCTTCTTTTTGCGTTAAGAATTGATGCTCAATACTGAGCAAGTCGCCTTCAGAAATACGCCACTGATAAAGCGCTTGGACAACGCGCTCTCTTGAGCGCTGTTTTGGAGTTTTATAAGATTTTTGCATAATTATAGCGCGATTATGCGTCGTTTTGCTCGTCAGCCTTGGCAAGAAGGTAAAGCATTTCAATCATAGCAAGCGTTGCCTCTTCGCCTTTATTGCCTTTATAGCCTCCAGCTCGACCCAATGTTTGCTCCATATTGTCGGTTGTCAAAACACCGAATGCAACCGGCGTTTCGTACTGGTAAGACACATCAGCAACACCTCTTGCGCACTCAGAACAAACATAATCAAAATGTGGTGTTTCACCTTGAATAACAGCACCCAAAGTGACAATACCGTCATAAGCTGAGCTTTGAGCTAGACGTTTTGCCATTAAAGGGACTTCAAAGGCGCCTGGTGCATAATAAACATCGATATTTACATCTTTTATGCCATATTTTCTAAGCGTATCTTCTGCACTGGCTAGAAGCTTATCGCCAATATCTTTATAAAAATAAGCGATGATAATGGCGACTCTTGAATCGGTTAAAAAAGTGGCGTTGGCTTCACGATCAAATTTAAATGTTGACATAAATTCCTTATTTTTTTGTATCTACGTATTCAGTAATAGTGAGGCCAAAACCCTCAAGGCCGTGCAACACTCTTGGACTGCCTAGAATTTTCATTTGAGAAACTCCTAAATCCGCGAGAATTTGTGCGCCAATTCCAAAAGTCCTAAGGTCATCAGCTTGTCTGAAATTAGGGTTATCAATGCTTTCAAGAATGTCCCGGTTATCTTGCTTTCTTAACAGTAGAAACACACCCGAATCAGCTTCTGAAATTTTCTCTAAAGCATTGTCAACACTAAAGCTAGAACTCTTTTCTTGCAACACATCCGTAAAAATATTTTCCATATGCACGCGCACTTGTGGCTCACTCTTGGCGGTGATTTTTCCTTTCACAAGTGCGAGGTGGGTTTCGTTGTTGATTGAGTCTAAATAAGAGATCAATTTAAAACTACCGAAGCGTGTTTGGAATTGTCTTTGATTGATTCTCTCGATGGTTTTTTCATTCTCTACACGGTAGCGAATAAGATCTTCAATCGTGCCCCATTTAATATCGTGTTTTTCAGCAAAAACCTCTAGATCTGGGCGACGCGCCATTGTGCCGTCATCGTTGAGAATTTCAACAATAACCGACGCCGGCTCAAAGCCAGCCAGGCGAGCTAAATCACAACCCGCTTCGGTATGACCAGCACGAATTAAAACGCCACCCTGTTCCGCCATTAATGGAAATACATGGCCGGGCTGAACAATGTCATTTGGCTTGGCATCAACAGCGACAGCGTCTTGCACGGTTTTCGCCCTGTCTGCAGCGGAAATACCGGTAGTTACGCCTTTAGCTGCCTCTATAGAGAGGGTGAAATTGGTGGAGTGAATATCGCCATTGTGCGTTACCATCAATGGCAAATTAAGCTGCTTGCATCGATCACGAGTCAACGTCAAACAAATAAGTCCCCGACCGTAAGTCGCCATGAAATTAATACCTTCCTTGGTGACTTTTTCTGCAGGGATTAGCAAATCGCCTTCATTTTCACGATCTTCGTCATCCATAAGGATGATCATCTTGCCTTGTTTGTAATCTTCTAAAAGCTCTTGTGTTGTTGCTTTCATATTGTTTTGTTCTCTAATAATTCTAAGCGTTTTTCGCACTGTTTAACAATTGTTCTAAATGCCTTGCAATAATGTCAATCTCAACGTTTACCTCGGTACCAATATGCAAATCACCCAGCGTAGTGACCGTGAAAGTATGCGGCACAATATTGACGCCAAACACACTACCCTCAATGCTATTAACAGTCAAACTGACGCCGTTTATACAAATTGAACCTTTGCGAGCGATGTATTTTACCAAATCTTCGTCAACAGTTATCTCGAAGCGAGTGCTTTCGCCTTCGCTGTAACGATTACTCACCACACCTACGCCATCAACATGCCCGCTAACTAAGTGGCCGTCAATGCCCTGATTAATCCTTAATGCCTTTTCTAGATTAACGATATCGCCTTGTTGGAAATTAGCAAAAATAGAGCAATTCAGTGTCTCTTGAGAAACGTCTGCCGAGAAAGTGTTACTCGTTAATTCGACCGCAGTCAAACAAACACCATTAACCGCAATACTGTCACCAATTTTCGCATCATTTAACCCAATAGTGCCACACTCAAAGAGAAAGCAAGCGCCCTTTTCAGAGGTCTTCACATCTTTGATTTTCCCAACGGCTTGAATGATTCCAGTAAACATAAAGAATGGGCTTGTAAATTAAGGCGAATTTTACGCTAAATACAAATAAAAGAACAATTAAGACTCACTGTCTAAAGTGGCGCAAACACTCGCACCAAATAGAATAACTGTCCAAGCGACATACACCCAAAAAAGCAGCAACAACAGTGTCGACAGAGTGCCGTAAATAACCTCAAGATTTGAATAAATAAATAAATAACTGTAGATGGAATATTTAATCAACTCTAAGATGATAGCCGCCATAACGCCTGCCTTCAAGGCACTAATCAAACGCACTTTGGTCAAGGGCACCAAAAAATAAGTCAGGCTCAAGCCTAGACAGGATAGGATAAACGCCACTATGTATGACGTGTAGGCGTAATCAGAAACTGTTGACAACAAATCCAAAGCCAACATATAAGAACTTAGGAACAAAGATACGCCCAATAAAATTGGACCAACAAGCAACACAAAGAGATAGGAAAGCAGGCCGCTCAACCAATTGCGCTGAGACGCCCTATCCCAAATTAAATTCATTCTTTGATCAATACTGAGAAGCAAGAATGCGCCAGTCACAATAAAAAACACAATACTGAGGCCACGCAGAGATTGCGCCTGGTTGATAAAGGTTAACAAGTAATCCTTCGCTTGATCAGCATCACTGGGTAAAACGTGCTGAAATAAAAATGCCTCTATCTCGGGCTGAAAATTAACAAAATAATCGCTAAATGAGAAAATACTTAAAGCAAGCGCCAAGGCCGGCACGAAGGCAAATAGTGTTTTAAATGAAAGAATTGCTGCTGAATCAAAACCCTCTGAATTAACAAATCTTTTGGCAGCAACAATTAACATTTAATTTTATTTTTGGGAAAGCAAGTAATCCTCATAATTACCAGAGAAGTAGTGCGCCCCATCCTCTTTAAGTTCAATAATGCGAGTAGACAAAGACGAAACAAATTCTCTGTCGTGACTTACAAAGATGAGTGTACCCTCATAATTATCAAGTGCAAGGTTGAGTGCTTCGATTGATTCCATGTCCAAGTGGTTTGTTGGCTCATCCATTACCAAAATATTCGGCTTTTGCAGCATTAGTTTGCCGAATAGCATACGACCTTTTTCACCGCCAGATAGCGATTTAACGCTTTTCCTAACATCCTCTTTACCAAAAAGCATTTTACCAAGAACGCCACGCATCACCTGCACATCATCCTTTTCGCTTTTAAACTGACTCATCCAATCTAACACGGTCATGTCTTTTTCAAAATCAGCACTGTTATCTTGGGCGTAATAACCGATATTGGCGTTTTCACTCCACTTCACCATACCGCTTTCTGGTGCATGCTCACCCATAAGCGAGCGTAGCAAAGTTGTCTTGCCAACACCATTTTGACCAATAATAGCGACCCTTTCACCGGTTTCAATCAACAGATTAATGTCGTTAAGCACTTTCAGATCATCAAAGCTCTTAGAAACGTTTTTAACCTCAAGAACGTTTCTAAACAACGCCTTGGTTTGGTTAAAGATAATATAGGGGCTGACTCTTGATGATGGTTTAATGTCGTCAAGTACAATTTTATCAAGTTGCTTTGCACGCGAAGTCGCTTGTTTTGCCTTGGATGCATTGGAAGAGAAGCGTGATACAAAGTGCTTAAGATCTTTGATTTTCTCTTCTTTTTTGGCATTGTCAGAGCGCATTCTTTCTTGAATTGCGGTTGCCGCCACCATGAAGTCATCGTAGCTGCCAGGGAATACATTAAGTGCGCCATAGTCAAGATCTGCCATGTGCGTACAAACACCATTAAGAAAGTGTCTATCGTGAGAAACAATCACCATCGTTGCTTTACGAGCACTTAAAACACCCTCCAACCAGCGAATAGAGTTGATGTCCAAGTTATTCGTTGGCTCGTCCAATAACAAAATTTCTGGATCAGAAAACAGTGCTTGCGCCAGCAGTACGCGTAGTTTCCAGCCTGGAGCAAGCTCGCTCATCAAACCATAGTGTTGATCTAGTGGAATATCAAGACCAAGTAGTAATTCGCTCGCAGAAGACTCGGCCATGTAGCCGTCCATTTCTGCAAATTCCATTTCCAGTTCAGCAACTTTAATGCCGTCCTTTTCACTCATCTCAGGTAACGCATAAATACGCTCTCTTTCAGCTTTAATTTTCCACAACTCTTTGTGACCCATGATGACCGTATCAACCACACGGCACGCCTCAAAAGCAAACTGATCTTGCGATAAAATACCAAGTCTTTGGCCATCGCCAATCATCACCGAGCCAGCCGATGCTTTTAATTCGCCCGTTAAGATTTTCATCAAGGTGGACTTGCCACAGCCATTAGCACCAATCAAACCGTAACGGTTACCGTCCTGAAATTTAACTGAAATATTTTCAAATAATGGTTTTTCACCAAATTGCATAGTGACATTTGCAGTAGAAATCATCGGCTTAAGGGGTATTTACAAAAGGCGACTATTATACCCTAAGAGCAATTATTACGTAAGCCTGGATGCTCTGAAATTAATAGCTACGACTTTTTCTACAGAATTTATAATAAGGTGACCTTTTATGCAATCAAGCCCTGTTATGAAAACCAAACAGATGCCTGACAAATCACTTTTGTCAGCAATTCTACTATTGATTGTATTTGGTTGGATTATGTCTTTTTCTGCTTCACTCGCCTATTTCGAAAGTTACTCATACCTCTTCAAGCAAACACTTTTTATTTTGCTTGGACTAGTGGCTGGATTGGTGGTTCTGAGGACGCCTATTTCAGTTTTTCAAAAATACTCAATCCCGCTCTTTGCACTCACCCTAGTGCTCTTGGCTGTTGTCTTTCTCCCCAAGCCAATTGGTCACGAAGTTAACGGTTCGACCCGTTGGATTAACTTCATTTACTTTAAATTTCAACCGTCAGAATTGATGAAATTATCAATGATCCTTTTTATGGCTGGTTTTCTTATTCGCCAAGAAAAAGATGTGCGCAGCCCGTGGACAGGCTTTATCAAAACACTGCTAATAATTGGCAGCGCAGACATTCTACTACTGCTTGAAACAGACTTTGGCGCAGTATTAATAATTTCACTCTCCGCCATGGCAATGCTATTTGCCGCAGGCTCATTTTTAAAGCAATTAGCTATGGTTCTTGGCGTGTTTTTTGCTCTTATTATAAGCTTAATTACCTTAGTGCCAAACCGTGTAGAGAGGTTTACATCATTCTGGCGTGAGGACCTATGGAGCAATACTGCACCGCAGGTCTACCAAACTCAACAAGCTCTAATTGGCATTGCACGGGGTGACTGGTTTGGCACAGGACTCGGCGCTGGTGTACAAAAATACGGGCTACTTCCTGAGCGCCACACCGATATGATTTTTGCTGTTATTGGAGAAGAACTGGGCGTTGTTGGTATGCTTTTTGTTCTTTTTAGCTTTCTCTTTATTTTAACCAAGGGCTTTAACATTGCACAGGCAGCCTTAAAAAAAGGCAGAAAATACAGCTCGTATGTAGCGTTTGGTATTTGCACTTGGTTTGCGATGCAAATCACAGTTAATATTGGCATGAATCTTGGTCTATTGCCACCCAAAGGGTTTACCCTGCCTCTACTTAGCTACGGTGGCACATCAATGATTTTTGCCATTATATCGTTAGCCATTATTCTGCGAATTGATATGGAAAGCAAAACACATTATTCCAAACAACGAAAATATGTCTGACAAAATTTTGATTATGGCAGGTGGCACCGGTGGGCATATTTTTCCTGCACTGGCCATTGCAGCAGAGCTTAAAAAGCGCGGAGCGAATATAGCTTGGCTAGGAACAAAGCAGGGCATGGAAAATACGCTTGTACCAAAGCATGGCTACCAACTGTATCGTGTGAACTCTTCGGGTGTAAGAGGAAAAAGCATAGCTACTTTATTTAAGGCATTCTTCATCTTAATCCTAAGCTTCTTTCAAATACTATTCGTCTTTATTAAGGTTCGACCAAATCAAGTGATTGGCATGGGCGGATACGCCTCTGGCATGGGTGGCGTTGTTGCTAGAATGCTTTTTATTCCACTGGCAATTCATGAGCAAAACACCATTCCTGGCACAACCAATTTGATTTTATCAAGGCTCGCTAGAAGAACCTTTCAAGCCTTTAAAGACTCTTTTAAAGCACGGGTTGGCGCAATTACCGTTGGCAACCCTTTATCATTCGTCGCAAAACCAAAAACATCGCCAGTATCAGTGAAAAACTTACTTGTGCTTGGTGGCTCACTGGGTGCTAAAAAAATAAATGAAACCGTCACTAAAATAAAAACACCCGTTAATATTTGGCACCAAACAGGAAAACAACATTTAGATTCGACTAAAGCCTTGTATCAAAACCATGCGGGTGTCGAACCTAAAGTCGAAGCATTTATTGAATCAATGAATGAGGCTTACAAGTGGGCGGATGTGGTTATTTGTCGCGCAGGCGCGATGACCGTATCCGAGCTCATCGCAACGAAAAGTATCGCTATATTGGTGCCTTTTCCCTTTGCAGTAGACGATCATCAGACATCCAACGCTAAATACTTAACGGACGTTGGTGCGGGCATTCTTTTGCAAGAATATCGGTTAAGTGAAAAGTTGGTCGATGAGATACTACAATCTCTTGATGAAGCAAATCTTAGAGGTATGTCAGACAAGCTGGAGACGCTGCAACAGCCGAATCCAGCAAGAGTAATCGCTGATTACCTATTAATGCCTAAACGCTGAAAAAGCGCTTGATCGTCGCCTGCACTCGGATTATCGGTTGTCAGCAATTGCTCACCGTAGAAAATCGAATTAGCGCCAGCAAAGAAGCACAAGGCTTGCATGCCTTCGCCCATTTCCAATCTGCCTGCCGATAGACGAACAACAGCTTTTGGCATTAAAACTCTAGCAACAGCAATAGTGCGGACAAATTCGCTTTCACTTGGCGGCCCAACACTTTCAAAAGGCGTGCCTGGAATTGGCACCAAAAGATTAATTGGAACGCTGTCAGGATGCACCTCAAGATTGGACAAAGACTGCAGCATAGAAGCACGGTCCACCTGTGTCTCTCCCAAACCCAGAATACCGCCGCTGCACACATTAATGCCTGCATTGTGAACAGCATCAAGCGTATCTAACCTGTCTTGGAATTTGCGCGTTGACACAACGTTGCCGTAGTGCTCTTTTGAGGTGTCAATGTTGTGATTGTAGTAATCAAGCCCCGCCTCTTTTAAAGTGCCCGCTTGAGTTGGTGTAAGCATGCCGAGCGTTACGCAAGTCTCCATGCCCATTGCCTTAACGCCTTGAATCATCGGAATGACCTTATCAAGACTCTTGTCGGTGGGATTACGCCAAGCAGCACCCATACAAAAACGCGTTGCGCCTTTGTCTTTGGCTTCTTGCGCTTGTTGCAAAACAAGATCAATTTCCATTAATTTTTCACGCTCAAGACCGGTGTCGTACTTAGAGCTTTGCGAGCAATACGAGCAGTCTTCAGGACAGGCGCCAGTTTTAATGTTTAATAACGAGCTAACCTGCACTTGATTTGGATCAAAAACCTCGCGATGAATGCTATGCGCCATAAAAAGAAGATCGTTAAATGGCATTTGAAAAAGTGCGTTGATTTCGT
>Ga0206681_10000039_pt1 | contig 83346 bp, 90 predicted proteins | sample M150012015metaG_FD_161048 | JGI IMG/M metagenome (GOLD analysis project Ga0206681, IMG submission 161048) | Ammonia-oxidizing marine archaeal communities from Monterey Bay, California, United States - M1 500m 12015 | ecosystem: Environmental > Aquatic > Marine > Intertidal zone | place: USA... | reverse complement strand
TTAATGCATTCCTGCCAAGAAATGAAAATATATTTATATTAATATTTATTCTATTAAAATTACTTGAGTGACCTAAATTAATACCAATAAATACCAAAGCTAACCACGGAAACAAGGGATAGAAGTCGACAGTAGATTTTGGCAAGTATTCAGATAGGTAGAGATACAGAAATGATAAGTCAGGCTGACCAATGTATTGTAAGGAAAAAATTAGTAGTGCAATAGCTAGTGATAAGTTAGGCAAACTTACAAAGAATACTGCAATAACACTGCTAACCAAGATCATATGAAGAATGCCAAAATATACCCATGAGTCTTGGAAAACAAAGTAAGTACCTGAAGATACACATATGGCTGCTAATGCAAGAATAACTAGCCGTCTGAAAAATTTTTTTAGGATAAAATTAGTTTTGTAAGCGTACACCAAGCTTATTCCAACTGCTATAAGGAATAATGAAACAATAATGTAACGCCAAATAATATAAAGTACACTACTAAATAATGGGATATCAGTAAAATTAAAGTAATTAAGATTAAAGATTAAATGAAACGCAAACATCATTGCTACAGATATGCCTCGTATAGTGTCTAAGGTATGATTTCTTGGTTGCATTTATTTTTTTCTATTTGTTTGCTGGGTTTGATTTTAATATAAAACAATAAATTTTTTATCAGTATACATTTAACAGGAGCTAATAAGGATGACTGACATGAATACAGATTTCGATATCAATCAATTTGTTATTAATAGCGAGCCATACTTTGCTGCAAAATCGAACGAGACAGATCTATATACTGCAGCTTACAGTGCGAGATTGCCTGTCATGGTGAAGGGGCCAACTGGTTGTGGAAAGTCACGGTTTGTTGAGCATATGGCCTTTAAACTTAGCAAACCACTTATAACGGTTTCTTGTAACGAAGATATTACCGCTTCAGACCTTATTGGGCGTTTCCTGCTTGATGCTAATGGGACAAGGTGGGTTGATGGACCATTAACTCTTGCTGCTCGTCATGGTGCTATATGTTATCTGGATGAAATTGTTGAGGCTAGACAGGACACAATGGTTGTTATTCACTCACTTACAGATCATAGGCGTGAGTTAATGCTGGATAAGAAAGGTGAGTTAGTTAAAGCTCATGAAGATTTTCAATTAGTTATTTCATATAATCCAGGCTACCAGTCCCTAATGAAGGACCTTAAGCAATCTACCAAGCAGCGCTTCACTGCTATGGACTTTGATTATGCTTCTGCAGAATTGGAAGCCAGTATTATTGTCAAAGAGTCAGGAGTCGATCCAAAAATAGCAGAAAAATTAGTTAAACTAGCTCAAACAACAAGAAACCTGGTTGGCCATGGTTTAGACGAGGGAGCCTCTACAAGGCTACTCAATTATGCAGGCAGCCTTATTAATGGCGGTGTGGATGTTAAAGATGCCTGCCACATGGCACTAGTTTGCCCCATCACTGATGATGCTGAAGTGAGAACTACAATGAGTGGCGCTATTGACGCTATTTTTGGCTAATTAATCTTATTCAATGACTGATCCTAGTCAAGCAACTCAATTAAACTGTGATTTTGAATCAGTTCAAACTGTATTCGCACTAAACATTGAGCAGGCAACAGAGAAGCTCTCAAAAAAAGGCTTAAAAGAGTACTACGATGGGGCCGAATTTTTGTCCAAGATTGGTCAAGGAGATGCTCTTGCTATTACTTTTCTAAAAGTAATGCCGTGGGTAGGTGAATTTTATGGTGATGGTAGTATAGATAGAATTGTAGATTTTGCTTACAATAATATATCAAGAAGTCCGAACAAGGACTCATTAGAAACATTTTTGGGGAGCTTTATTGATGTTATTGAGCACACAAACAAAGAGCAGCTAGAAGAATACCTTGGATTAATTGACTATCACCTACAAAAGACCACTTATTCAGTTCACGGTATACATGACACCCATGCATCACCATCAATAATTGCATTACTAACACAGATGCATATATTGCTCGAGCAGTTGGACTATGAGGGCATCTATGAATGGATAAATTATGGGTTAAGGTATTTTCTTGAGCATCCAGAACGACAACAGGAGTATTTCTCTCTTTCTACTGCTGACTCTAAGGCTGTATTTCAGCGCCAAAGGAAGGGTTTACTTTTCGCCGACGTGGAGCGCTCAATTAACTTATTTCAAATGGCATTATGGAAGACAGAATTCATCTACGCGCCATACTCTCCGGACTTTGAAAAAATTGAGCATTTTCACCCCTATCTAGAGGATGATGTTATTCGTTTACCTGATATATATGAAGATTTACACGGTGTCGATGCGTGTAAGCGATATATGGCTTTAATTTCTCACTTAATGGCACACCACCACCACACTACAAACATTGTTGCCGATAATGTGAGTCCCCAACAGAGATTTTTTGCCGAAGTGTTCGAAGACGCAAGAGTTGAGTATTTAGCTATTCAGGAATACCCTGGACTGAAAAACTTATGGCTCAGCCTAATACCTATAGTTGATGAATTTGATTGTGACGAAGATAGTCAGTCCTGTATAAGGCATAGAGCTATTATGTTGACAAGGGCATTGTTAGATGATGAGCACCACTACACCAATCAAATACTTTTGGATTATGTAAATAAATTCAATGAATTAATGATAAGAGGGGGCACTAAAACATCCGACAGTTTAGCGCTAGGTTTAGAGTATTTAATTAAGACTAGGGTTTCTTCTGACGCACTTCCAAATGTGTATTTTGATAACACCGAAGTCACATATAGAGACGATAATCGCTCAATGTGGGTTTTCATCGAGGAGTTTGATGAGGATGATGAAATATTCCAGCACAAGTCTCAGAAAAGCGAAGAGAACGAAGTGATTGAGGTTATACCGCCCCATTATTATGATGAGTGGGATTATTTATATGCCTCCTATAAGCCTGACTGGGCTGCAGTATATGAGAGAATGCATTCCAAATCTAATTCTACTAAAATCAATTCAATCCTTGATAAACATTCATCTCTGGTTAAGCAGCTAAAGAGGGTTCTAGACTTACTCAAACCACAAAACAAAAAGCGCCTACGCTATCAGGAAGAGGGGGCAGAGCTTGATCTTGATATTGCACTCCGTAGTGTGATTGATATGAAAAATGGTTCACAGCCTGACGCAAGAATTAATGTTGATTTCGAGCACGATTCTCGTAGTGTGTCAGTGTTGTTGCTGTTAGATTTATCTGAATCACTAAATGATGTTGTGGAAAAGTCTGGTCAAACAATATTAGAACTATCTCAGGAGGCAGTAACACTGCTGGCTTGGGCTGTTGAACAGTTGGGAGACAACTTCGCAATTGCTGGATTTAACTCTAACACTCGTCAAAAGGTAATGTATTACCATATAAAAGGATATTCAGAGCATTGGGACGACGCGGTTAAGTCTCGATTGGCGGATTTAAAGGCAGAATTTTCAACACGTATGGGGGCAGCAATTCGACACGGTGCGCATTACTTAAATCTACAAAAAAGTGATAAAAAATTAATACTGATATTGACTGATGGAGAGCCGTCAGATATCGATGTAGGTGATCCACAGACTTTGATTAGGGACACTCATAAGGCGGTACAAGAATGCCAACAGCAAGGCATGTATCCTTACTGTATTAGCTTAGATAAGAAGGCCGATGAGTACATATCCGATATATTTGGTTCACATTATTCTGTGGTAGACCGCATAGAGTCATTACCACAAGAACTTCCAAAACTTTTTTTATCCCTAACTAAGTAGTGTCAAATAATACTGTAACTGCTAGTATAGGATTTGATTTTAAGGGTCAACATTTTTCTCTTTCAACTGAAATCGATATCGACAATATAATCTATCACGAGGATTTTTTTAGTTCAGTTTATTTGACTATTGCGCGTGATAATAATATTGACATATATTCTTATCAGTTTGAGATTATGACTGACCAGAATATAGCTTTTTCTAATGGAAATGGGTGTGTAATAGGGTGCATAATTAATGGTGAATTAGACATGAAGTTGTTGAGAGAGAGTCATCAGACAAAAGACTATTTAACAAAGATAGATATAATAATTCGTCAACACATCCCTCCAAAAAAGCGCTGTAAAGAAATCAGTATAGCAATGAAAGAGGCATATTTACTTGGCAAGAAGTCCAGCTAATTATAATTCAAATTTTCGCTCTACAAAATCCAAATCAATCTGAATGTTAGATCCATCAAGCAACTCTAAGCATTTTGGAACGGCTAAGAATATTGACCCAAGGCATACTGCTATTGCTGCTGGCTTGCCAGGTAAATTGATAATTAAACTTTTATCACGGGTACCGGCAGTCTGTCTTGAAAGGATTGCAGTAGGAACTGTTCGAAGGGAGACCTTTCTCATTTGTTCAGCAAAGCCATCAAAAATCCTTTCACATACACTATGAGTAGCCTCTGGAGTGACGTCGCGAGTAGTTGGCCCTGTGCCCCCAGTTGTTAAAATTAAATTGCATTTTTTGTTGTCTACAAAGTCAACCATTGTTTGCTCTATAAGTGACTGCTCGTCTTCTATAATTATAGTTTCTTCTTCGAATGGAGATAAAATAGCATGGCCTATCCATTCCTGCATAGCAGGACCACCAATATCATCGTATTCGCCCCTAGCAGCGCGGTCAGATATAGTTATAAAACCAACTTTAATTTTTGTTTTGTTCATGCTGTTTCAGTTTATCCACCTGTGACTGGTGGAAAGAAGGCAACCTCGTCGTTATCGCTTAGCAAGGCTAAGTCGTTTCTAACCTCATGATTCACGGCGCAGATAATATTTTTTGGAAAGTGATGAACACCATGTTTTTGAATTAAGTGTAATTTTAGCTCACCAGTTGTCATGTTTGAGCTAGCTTTTATTTCTTCACTAGACATATTTAGAGACTCTTTAAGGGATGCAAAATAAAGTACATTCATCCTCCTATCTCCACCATTTGAGAGCTACTTATATTGTCTAGTGCGGTATCAAAATCGTGCCTACGTGGCTTTTTATTTATTCCTTCTATTATCAATAACTTTATCTCATCATCATTTATTCCAGACCTAATAGCATCTCTAAGTGAAAAAGAGTCTTTTTGACCTAGGCATAAAATCAACCTACCCTTAGCGGTTAGCCTTACACGGTTACAGCTATCGCAAAAGTTATTAGAAAATGCTGAGATAGTGCCAACACATGAGTTGGTATGGTTTATAAGAAAGTTTTTAGCTGGGCCGTCAGTTTGTTTGGATTTAACAACACTTAGTCTATTCGGTAAATGACTCTGTATTCTTTGTATTATATCTGCCTCGCTGAAATGCTTATCGACAACATTGATGCCAGCAATACCTATAGGCATAGTCTCAATAAAGCGAACATCTAGATTGCGATCAACTGCAAAATCAATCATTGATTCAATTTCATCATCGTTAACACCACGCATAACAACCATATTAATCTTAATTGGACAAATACCCGCCTCAATAGCGGCATCAATGCCATTAATTACTCTCTTAAGGTCACCACCACGAGTTATCTGATTAAATCTATCGCTGTCCAGAGAGTCAAGAGAAATGTTGACTCTGTTAACGCCAGATAGTTTTAGTTTTGCTGCCATAGGGGCCAATAGATGCGCATTAGTTGATAGCGGTATATCTTCTATTGACTCTATTTCATTTAGCAGCGTAGTCAATTTTATAATATCTTTTCTAAGTAGCGGCTCACCACCAGTAAGCCTAACCTTAGTGATTCCAAGTTCGCTGAAAATCTTAACTATTTTTGCTATCTCTTCATATGTCAATATTTCATCCCTAGATGTATAAGTTTGGTGATCTTCATCCCTACAATACTGGCAATGATAATTACAATGATCAGTCACTGAAACTCTCAGATAATTTATTTTGCGATTAAATGGATCTGTCAGTGTGTTCATTTCTCAGCCTTCCAATTTCCAGACTTGCCGCCAGTCTTTTCAAGTAGCTTTGTATTGCTAATTATCATCCCTCTATCAACCCCTTTGCACATATCATAAATTGTAAGCGCTGCAATGCTAGCTGCTATTAGTGCCTCCATTTCTACACCAGTTTTACCATTAAGCTTAGCAAGTGCTTGAATCTCAATGGTTGAATTTGTTATATTTGGTTTAATATCGACAGTTATTTTTGACAGCATTAAAGGATGACAGAGAGGTATTAAATCCCAACATTTTTTAGCAGCTTGTATACCGGCAACCCTAGCAACAGCTATTACATCGCCTTTTTTATGGTTTCCAGACATTATCAAATCCAAGGTCTCTTTTTTCATGTTTACAGTAGATTGTGCTATAGCCTGCCTTGCTGTTATCTGTTTATCAGACACATCAACCATTTGGGCGTCACCTTTTTCATTTAAGTGTGTTAGTTTCATGACATCATCTCTTTGAAAGGGTAAAAGTTCAACAGTTCACCGGAAACGAAAGAAGCTTCCTCTGGTATCTCAAGTAAGCCATCTGCCCAAACGATGGAGCTCAGTACATCAGACCCTTGCTTTGGATACATATTTGCTTTAGCAGGAGAGCTAGAACTATCAACCCTTACCCTTACAAACTCTCTTCTGGGTTTTGATCCGTGCCAGTTAAAGTTAGACTCAACCTTGAATGTATAGTTCATATAATCAGACAGACCTTGCATTTTTTTTATAAATGGTCGAGCAAACAACAAAAAAGTTACCATAGCTGAGACCGGGTTGCCAGGTAAGCCTATAAATGCAGCGTTACCTACTTTGCCAAAAGCTAGGGGCTTACCAGGCTTCATTTTTATCCTCCAAAGGGTAAGCCTTCCCAAGCTTTGTACTGCATCTTTAATGTGGTCTTCTTCGCCAACAGAAACACCACCGGTAGTCATAATAATGTCGCAGTCATGCATTAGTTTTTTTAGTGCTTCGCAAGTAGAATCAAGTGTATCTTTTATATTACCAAGGTTAATTATAATGCACCCAAGGTTATTTAGTAGTGCTACTAGGGAGTAACGGTTTGAGTTATAAATTTGTCCATCTTTTAGTGTATTTCCTGGCTCTACCAGTTCGTCTCCAGTAAAAAAAACACCAACTGTAATTTTATTTATGATTTCTAACTCGTTAACCCCAACTGATGCCGCTAGAGCTATATCTTGTGGCTTAAGTTTTATTCCTGATCTAAGTATTACGTCACCTACTTGTATATCATTGCCGCAAGGTCTGATGTTTTCATTTAGAGCTAATGGGCGATAAATTTGAATTTTGGTATCGTCCTCAATAAGATTGCATTCTTCCTGCATTATTACAGTGTTTGCACCTCTAGGTATCGGGGCTCCAGTGAATATACGGGCTGCGCAACCAGGTAATAAAGTTTTTCCGGTGGTTCCTGCAGATATACGATCGGTAATTATAAATGAAGACTCGCCTGAAATATTAACTAGATTATCATCTAGATTGATAGCGTAACCATCCATGGCAGAGTTGTCAAAGCTCGGTACATTAATGTTGGACTGTATGTCTGATGCTAGAACACTGTTTAATGCTTCTTCTAGCCCAACAAAAACAGTACCATCAATTATGTTAGCAGAGTCTATCAATATCTCGAGAGCTTTGTCTGTAGATATTAGTGGTTGTTGTGGCGTTTCATCACCCCCACAGTCGACTTGTTGGCTATTCATATTTCAATTTTTCAAGCTTAAATTATCAGATTGATTGTATCATACAATAGTATTTTCTTTAATAATTACATTGCACTAAAGATGAATAAAAGTAACGTTACGGCAGTAGTCTTATCTGGAGGTCACTCATCTAGAATGTCCGGCAAGGATAAAGGATTATTGCTTCTTAGGGGTGAGCCCTTGATTAGTTACGTGATTAATGCTATCAGTGATAATGTTGACAGTATATTGGTGAGTGCTAACAGAAACATTGATTCATACCAAAAATTTGGAAATGTAATTACTGATAATTTATCAGAATTCCAGGGGCCATTGGCAGGTATATTGGCTGCACTGGATGTAGTTTCAACTGAGTATTTGTTGGTCTTGCCGTGCGACAGTCCATTCGTGAATAGTGTAATTATTCATCGTTTAGAGAGTGTTATGAAAAAAAATAGTTGCGATATTTGTGTGGCGAGTGATGGCAAAAAAATGCAGCCAGTGTTTTCCCTTTTACGATCCAGTCTTAGAGATAATTTGTCAGACTATTTGGACACAGGAGAACGCAAACTTGGGGCTTGGTATGAAAGTAACGAGATGGTTAAGGTAGACTTTTCAGACCATAAGGAGATGTTTATAAATATTAACACTAAGGAAGATTTGAAAAAGTTTCAGTAATCTTAATGTTTTATTGGGCTAGTTCCAATTGTCTAGCTTCAGTTTATCGCTATCTTTAACCTCAACCCATTTTTCTCCACTTTTGGTGTGTTCTTTTTTCCAGAATGGTGCCTGTGTTTTCAGATAATCTATAATAAATTCACACGCTTCGAATGATGATTTGCGATGTTTGCTGGAAGTTATTACTAGCACAATCTGGTCATTAACTTGTAGTTCTCCGACCCTGTGTATAATTGTAATGTTGCCTAATTTCCAGCGTGATTTAGCTTGATCTGCAATTATCTGTAGTGCCTTTTCTGTCATCCCTGGGTAATGTTCTAGTGTCATTTTAGTTATGGCTTCATCGTCCATATCTCTCACTAGTCCAACAAAAGTTACAATAGCGCCTAAGCCAGAGTTGTTGTTATGTGCAAGTCTCACTTCAGCACTAATGTCAAAGCCACCAGTTTGAATAGATATTTTGTTCATGCACTAATTTTATCTGTTTTAATGTTTAAATTATTACTAGTGCAGATAGATTCTTAAATATGTTTATAATTTGGCCTAGAAAACAAATAAGATCTCTATGAAGGTTGCAGCTATATCATTGAACATTGCGTGGCAGGACATCAGCTCTAATCTAGTTAAAGCCGAACAATTTATTAGAAGAGCTAAAAATGATGGCTGTGATGTTGTGGTGTTTCCAGAGGTATTTAATACAGGTTTTATAGCAAACCTGGATAAGTATGCTGAAATTCCAGAAGGTAAGACATACAAAACGCTACAAAAACTTGCAACAGATAATTCTATAAATATAGTTGCCGGTATTAGCGAAAAAACTCCCGGTTTAAAAGCAAAAAATATTGCTGTAGTGTTTGATATTTCAGGTAATGAGATAGCTAAATATATAAAGATGCACCCATTCAACTATGCCAATGAGGGAAAGTACTTCTCGTCTGGAGATGAACTTGCAGAGTTTGCTTTATCAGGAGCAAATTGCTCAGTATTTATTTGTTATGATTTGCGATTCCCTGAAATCTTTCGAAGGGTAGCAAAAAAATCTAAAGTTATTTTTATAGTTGCTAATTGGCCGGACACTCGTGAAAACCATTGGCAGCATTTGTTAGTATCAAGGGCGATAGAAAATCAGTGCTTCATTGTTGGTGTTAACCGTATCGGTAAGGATGGTGTAGGTCTTAAATATAACGGCTCTTCAATGATAATTAATCCTTCAGGAGAAGTGTTAGTGCAAACAGACAATAAAACTGAGTATGCATGCTGTGATCTTGACCTTGAGCAGGTAAACACTACTAGATCAGAATTTCCATTTTTAGATGACATGCGTTTCGTCTAAGATATGACTACTGGAGCTCTTTAGTGGAATACTTTGTTTACCTAATGATGTTCATTGTCGGTGTTCTGGGTGGAGTAATTAATGCTGTTGCTGGTGGAGCTAGCTTTTTTACTTTTCCAGCATTTTTGGCAACAGGAATACCTCCTATTGTTGCTAACGCTTCAAATTTGATTGCAGTTTGGCCTGGAAATACTATTGCAGTTTATGGGTACCGAGAACATCTTCATGGGTATTCCGGAGATATGAAGATGTCTATAGTAATTGCTCTTGTTGGGGGCGGGTTTGGGGCCTTGATACTGACCTATACTGGTAACTCTACCTTTGTTAAATTAATCCCTTTTTTGATTTTGTTTGCCACCATTATGTTTGCTTTTGGAAATACAATAAGTAAATTAATCCCTACTCATTCTAACGAAAGCCAGAACATCAAACACAACATGAGGACGAGAATTATGGAATTCTTGTTTGCACTATATGGCGGTTTTTTTGGAGCAGGGCTGGGCATCATGTTGATGGCCGGACTCCAGATTCTAGGTATCAGTGATATTCAACTAAACAACGCCTTGAAAAATTTGTTAGGGGCACTCATTAGTCTTGTTGCTGTGGTTATATTTTCTATTTCTGGAATTGTTGCTTGGGACTACACAATACCTGCTTTCATTGGTGCTATTTTAGGAGGATTCATTGGTGCACGTTTCGCACAGTGGTTGTCAGCTGTATGGTTAAGAAGGGTGGTCATTTCGTTAGGAAGTTTTATGAGTGTGTACTATTTCATAAAGTACTATACTAACTTGATTACATAATAATTAGATATAAAAGAAAAGTATGCTGTTAAGTAAAGCCGATATAACTAAATACAATGAGGACGGTGTCATTGTGTTGCGTGGTGTTTTTGATGACTGGATATCAGACCTTAAGAGTGGTGCAGATTTTAATATAAATAACCCTAGTGGTCGTGCCCTGGTGCACAAAAAAGAGGACGATAGCGGTATTCTGTTTGAAGATTTCAGTAACTGGAAGAGAATAAAGCAGTACACTGATTTCGTTACCAATTCAAATCTAGGAAGGATATCTGCAGAATTAATGAATTCTAATAGCGTGCAGTTTTTTCATGACCATTACCTGCACAAGTACCCAGGGTCAATGGTAGCTACTCCTTGGCACCAAGATATACCTTACTATTTCGTTGATGGTGATCAGACCGTTAGTTTTTGGATGCCATTGACAAAAATGGATAAAGAGTTTTCACTTAGGTGTGCCATCGGGAGTCATAAGTTGTCTAAATATGTTCGCCCTACAAGTTGGTCATCAAACCAAAACTTTTATAAAGATAGTAACTTATTTATGGACCTTCCAGATATGGATGGCGGAAATTTTGAAATAATGCAATGGTCAATGAGTCCTGGAGATGCGATTGCATTTAACTATAAATTAATCCATAGTGCTGGTGCAAATACAACTGATAACGAAACTCAAACACTGTCTATGCGTGTTATTGGGGATGATGTATGTTACATAGAGCGTCCAGGGAAAACCTCACCACACTACGACAACTTAAATCAAAAAAATGGCGACAGATTGAGGGAAGATTGGTTTCCTTTTATATATAAGTCGTGACAACCTTAGGGGAGCTTAATACTGGTACTGTAGTGACTCCACTCGAAACGTTCGGGATAATTTCGGCGGTAATCTTCAAAGTTTTTTATATCTTTTATGGCTACTGAGTCTTGAGAGAAGGGGTAAATAGTATTTATAGTGTCTCTTAAGTTATTATTGACTGCAGTCATATTTTTTGGGTTGATTAAATTTATAATGTTTTTGTCCAGATCCTTGTTTAGAAAAGAGCATAATTTCTCATAAATCATATAGCTCCCCATAAATTTAGCATCTATCGAGTGTCCTGCTATATGTGGTGTAGCCCAGTAAGCACTTTTTTGAAGTGCTGTATTTATTTTTGGCTCGTCCTCCCAGCAATCAATAATATTAGCTAAGGTTTTATTTTTTTGCCATACACCCTCATCAATTACTCCACCACGAGCTGCATTAATAATTATTGTTTTGTCGCTGATACAGGAAAAATTATAATTATTTAATAGTCGATAAGTTTTATATTTACCTTTGTATGTCAGCGGTGTATGGAATGTTACAATGTCGGCACCAAGGGCGGTATTCAAGTCAACAAAATTAGTTAGGCCTTCACATTCTTGTCGAGGAGGGTCATTGAGTAAGGTTTTTATACCCATATTGTCGGCCTTAGTAGCGAGCTTAGAGCCAACATTTCCTACACCTATAATGCCTAAGGTTTTTTTAGTCAAATCAAAGTTAAGATCTTCTGCAAGGTTAACACAGGCACTTATAACGAACTCAGCTACAGCCATTGAGTTGCATCCCTGAGCAGAGAAGAAGGAGATGTTTTTTTGTTGTAGGTATTCCTGATCGATGTGGTCAAGGCCTGCTACTGTTGAACCTACAAACCTAACACTGCTTCCGTCTAATAACTCTTTATTTACCTTAGTTCTTGAACGCACAATAAGTACGTCTGCCTCTACAACTGATTCCGTATCAATGCTCCTTCCAGGCAGAGCTGAGACCTCACCAAAATCACCGAATATTTGATTGTATGCATAGCATGCGTCATCTATTACCAGTTTCATAGTTTCCAGTTTATTGTTTGTTGCTTTGTTGATTCAAGGTATTTATTGGCTTTTGAAAAATGCTTAGATCCAAAAAAACCAGTGTGGGCAGAGAATGGGGACGGGTGTGGGGAGGTTAGTATCAAATGTTTGTTTTGATCAATCAGGCTAGATTTTTTTTGTGCGTATGCACCCCACAACATAAAAACAATGTTAGCTTTGTCGTTGTTTAGTAATTTAATTACGCTATCTGTGAATATTTCCCACCCCTTATTGGAATGTGACCCGGGAGAGTTTTTTTCAACCGTTAGGACGCTGTTAAGTAATAAAACTCCCTGCTCGGCCCAGGCCGTCAAATTGCCATTTTGTGACTGAGTTATTCCTAGGTCATCTTCAATTTCTTTAAAGATATTCCTAAGAGATGGGGGTATTTTTATATTGTCTTTTACAGAAAAACTTAAACCATGAGCCTGTCCATATCCGTGATACGGGTCTTGTCCTAAGATAACTATTTTGGTATTACTAAAACTTGTTAACTCGAAAGCCATAAACCACTCACTACTTGGTGGAAATATTGTTTTATTATGAAAATTTTCTTCATTAAGAAAGCTTAATAATTTAACGAAGTACTGCTTCTTAGAGACTCCATCAAGTAGATGGCTCCAGTCTCCAATACTCATATCCCGGACCACCAAAGTCTCAGCCATAGACCTAACCTTGTCGTGTATCCAACTTCACTGAACTCTATTAAACCATCAGGACTAACAATGAAGCTTGTTGGTGTAGCGTTGACCCTAAACAGTCTAGATATTGATCCTGAGCTGTCATTTATTATGTTGTCTAGTTTTAAATCGTTCTTTACTGCGTATTGTATTATTTCTTCATCACTACCTGACTCTATGGCAATGTTAAGGGTTTTGTAGTGCTCTCCAATGGCTTGAATATTGTCATTTTCCATGCTACATATTTTGCACCAAGTAGCCCAAAAATGAATCAACATAGGTTCATTTTCAGGGGATTGTGACGACAATATTTCTCCAGTCAAAGTTTTGGATGAGAAGCTAGGCACATTGCCATAGGTGAGGTCCTGCTGCTGCCACATACGTATTGCAAATATAGCTATAATAACCATCATAAATTGCATAATATTTTTTCTATTTGGGCGGTTTATTTTCATGTTGAGTATTATAGCCTAAGGATATATATGACTGATTGGATACGTAGATGGAAGGAAGGCAAAATAGGCTGGCACAACGAATCTATCAATGAGTCACTAATAGGACATATTGATTGTCTCGGACTCAATACTGGAGATACAGTTTTTATCCCACTCTGCGGCAAAAGTAAAGATATGATTCATTTTATGCAGGAAGGGTTCAAGGTTATCGGTGTCGAGATAAGTGAACTAGGGGTTAAGCAATTTTTTGATGAAAATCACATAAGTTACTCAGTAAAGGAGTTAGAAAATTTTATTGTTTACTATAATAATAAAATTAGCATCTATTGTGGTGATTTTTTTGACTTAAGTAGCAACATGTTGGAGTCTATCAGTGGTACATATGATAGAGCATCACTAATCGCATTGTCAGACAATTTAAGACAAAAATACGCCAACCATTTATACTCTATAATTCCTTACAGTAGTAGTATGTTATTATTAACAATAAATTACCCACAACACCAAATGAGTGGCCCTCCTTTTGCTGTTAATGATGATGAAGTTCAATTATTATACGGTAAGGGTTTAGATTGTCAGCTCATTGAGTGTATTGAAGATAGTGAAATGGAACCTAAATTTTTACAAGCGGGGGTAGATTTTTTTCAGACAGCAGCATATTGTTTGCGTAAAGATAGGGAAAGTTATGAGTAAAAAAATGAAAGGTTTGGTGGCGCAATTTGGCACCAAGGGTTATGGGTTTATTACAGGCGATGATGGTGAAAAGTATTTTGTTCACCAAAAAAATACTTACAACAAGTCTCGTCTTAGACCCGACACAAGGGTAGTTTTTAATGTTGAAAGTTCAGATAAAGGTTTAGTTGCTGTTAACGTTAAGCTAGAAAAACAGGCATCAGAATCTAAACCGCTTACTGATTCATCAATTAAGGCTATGTTTTTGTTGCTACTAATTATGCAATCAATAGTGGCTTACGAGGTTTTTTTTAATAGCGCAGTGTGATGAGGTGTAAGTTAGTTTTGGTTGTATTTTCAGCTCTAATGTTGAGCGGTTGTTTTTCTACTCCAGCAATAGAGGTTAACAATGTTTGTAGTTTGTTAGATGAAGAGGTTAGTTGGTACAAGTCAATTAAAGCAAGCTCAAAGAAATATAACGCCCCTATGTATGTTCAGTTGGCAATTATCTACCAGGAGTCTCATTTCGCTTCTGATGCTAAACCACCAAGAGAAAAATTGTTTGGTGTTATACCATGGTTTAGGCCCAGCACATCGTATGGCTTTGCACAGGTTAAAGATGAAACTTGGGAGTGGTATATACTAAAAACAGGAAACTCAAACGCACAAAGGGATAATTTTGAAGATGCAGCTGATTTTGTTGGTTGGTATATTGATCAGTCGTTTAAGATGTCTGGAATCAATAAATCAGATTCATATAACCAATACCTGGCGTATCACGAAGGCCATGGAGGGTTCAACAAGAAGTCATACTCTTCTAAGGAATGGTTGTTGAGTGTTGCTAAGAACGTAGAAAGCAATGCCGAGCAATACAAAAAACAGTTGAGCCAGTGTCAATCACAACTAGATAGTAACAGTATCTGGAGTTTTTTCTAGAACAAGATGTGGATTAAGGTTAATGCTAATATTCCTAAAGAGGGAGCAATGAATGAGGCCCTGGTCGATGGCAATGACATTCTAATAGCTAGATCGGAGGGGAAATTGTATTGCGCACTAAACAGTTGCCCACACGAGGACATAAAGTTGACACTAGGATGCATAAAGGATAACCGTATCACGTGCTCACTGCATGGCTATAGTTTTAGCCTTAATTCAGGCCAAAGCTCAGATAGTGACGTTGAAAATTTGCAGATGTTTGGTGTAAAGCAGGAAGGTAACGATATTTATATAGAGGTACAGCAATAAATGGATTCAGATAACTTAATGCACTCAATAATTCAGCGCATAGCTACAGGCCTAGATCTAAGCAAAGATATAGAGTTTGATGAGGCCAAAGACGCTATGAAGGCGGTTATTCGAGGAGAAATAGATGACGTACAGTCAGCAATTTTTTTAATTGCTTTGCGGATGAAGCGAGAAACAATGGATGAGAACGAAGGGGTACTTTCTGCGGTGTTAGCTGAATCTGACCAACAACTGGCTGATATCGATGACCTGGTTGACTTAGGAGATCCCTACAGTGGTTACAATAGGTCTGTACCCATTTCTTCTTTTTTGCCTCCACTATTGGCTGAGTTGGGTTTACCAACAGTTATACATGGATTGGACAGTGTTTCGCCCAAATACGGTTTAACTCATAGACATATTAATGAATCTTTAGGGTTAGAAGTGGACCATTCAAGTAGTGATGCTAAGCTAAGACTTTTAGACCACAAAGTTGGGTGGACATATATTGACCAAAATAGCTACTGCAAAGGACTACACAATCTTGTGCATCTACGTAATCGTATAGTTAAGAGAACAGTTATTAATACAATTGAGACATTGATTGGTCCTTTAAGGGGGAGTAGGACTCACTCTATTCTTGGTTATGTTCACAAGCCTTACCCTCCAATTTATGCTAACCTAGCAAGCGTTTCTGGTATGAACACCTCACTACTAATTCGTGGCGTTGAGGGTGGCGTAGTGCCGTCCCTTAGACAGAAAGGGTTAATGATATCGTATCGTGGCTCTAATGAGATTGAAAGAGTAGATATAGATCCAAAGTCTATAGGCATTGAACAAGACTTGAGAGCAATTTCTTTTCCCGCAGGTATGGATGTAAAGGATAACCTTGAAGATCTGGCTGATTACACTGTTGAACTAGGCAGAGAGGCCTTATCTGGAAAAAAAGGCATGTTCTATGATGGTTTGTTGTACTCATCAAGCTTAATTCTTTGGCACCTCAAAAAAGTTAATTCACTCCAGGATGGATCAGAACTAGTCAGAAGTGTTCTGGACTCTGGTAACGCCATTAATCGATTAACTTAAGATACAATTTTTGATTGTTTCAGTTTCGATATTTTGTCTTCGCTATAACCTAGATTAGAACTCAATATTTCTTCGCAATGCTGAGAAAGTTCTGGAGATGCAGAGATATACTGTAGGGGGGTCTCAGAAAGATTTATTGGAGAAGCTATGGTGTCTACGGGGTTACCATCAACATCAGGAACCTGTTTTACCACTTTGCGATGCTTTATTTGTGGGTGACCAAATACCTGAGACAAGTTGTTTACTGGTCCACAAGGAACACCAATACCTTCTAATCCTTCAATCCACCACATAGTGGTATTTGATTTCATAACTTTAATAAGTGTTGGAATCAGACTTCTGCGATTTTTAACTCTGTTTTCATTAGAGGAGTACTTAGGGTCAGCAGACAAATGTGTGCATTCTGCAAACTCACAAAATTTTGAAAACTGATCATCATTACCGATAGCAAGAATTATCCTTCCATCCAGCGTTTTAAATGTCTGATATGGCACAATGTTTGGGTGAGCGTTTCCATGCCTATTTGGGTTATTCTTTGTTGCCAAGAAGTTCATCCCTTGGTTAGCAAGAGTTGCAGCTTGTACATCGAGTAAAGAGATATCAATATGTTGGCCTTTGTTGATCTTGTCTTTTGCCATTAATGACGCTAATATGGCATTGCAAGAGTATAGTCCTGCCATTACATCTACTAACGCAACTCCTACCTTCATTGGGTCACCATCACTTTCTCCAGTTAAGCTCATCAGACCACCCTCACCTTGGATCATTGCATCATATCCAGCTCTATGAGATGAGGGTCCATTCTGTCCGAAACCTGTTATTGAGCAATAAACAATATCAGGGTTAACCTTCTTAATAGATTGATAGTCTAGTCCATATTTAACCAAGCCGCCTACCTTGAAGTTCTCTATAACGACGTCAGCATTTTTAATCAACTCCCTTATGATTTCTTGGCCCTTAGAATTATTTATGTCAATGGCGATAGATTTCTTGTTTCTGTTAGTGCAGTGATAATATGCAGACTGTGGCGGTTGATGTGTTGTTTTGTTTTTTATAAATGGTGGACCCCAGTATCGGGTTTCATCACCAGTGTATGGTCTCTCAATTTTAATAACATTTGCCCCAAAATCAGCCAACATTTGGGATGCCCATGGTCCAGCCAAGACCCTACTTAAATCGATAACTGTTATATTTTCAAGAGGGCCATGCATCAATAGAATGCTTGTATATTAGTAATTGCTCTACCAAGTATCAGGGCATGAACGTCATGCGTTCCTTCATAAGTATTCACAGCCTCAAGATTCATGACATGTCGTATAATACCGAATTCATCGTTTATTCCATATCCACCAAGCATGTCTCGGGCTGTTCTTGCAATATCTAAAGCCTTGCCGCAGCTATTACGTTTCATCATGGAAATCAGTTCAACAGGGCATTCGTTGTTATCCATCAATCTGCCCATTTGCAGACACCCCTGAATGGCGATAGCAATTTCTGTGTCCATGTCTGCAAGCTTCTTTTGGATCAACTGATTTGCAGCTAAAGGTCGGTTAAATTGCTCCCTCTCTAGTGTATAGTTTCTTGCCGAATGAAAACAGAATTCAGCAGCTCCAATTGCCCCCCATGAGATTCCATATCGTGCCTTATTTAAACACCCAAAAGGGCCTTTAAGTCCCTCAACTTCAGGGAAAATGTTTTCTTCTGGTACGAAAACAGACTCCATAACTATTTCTCCAGTAACTGACGCTCTTAGAGAAAACTTTCCTTCAATCTTTGGAGCGGCAAGCCCTGGCATGTCTTTTTCCAGTATGAAGCCTCTTATAACACTATCCAGCTTTGCCCAAACCACAAATACATCGGCAATAGGTGAGTTGGTAATCCACATCTTGTTGCCAGTTAATTTGTATCCTCCATCTACCTTTTCAGCTTTTGTACTCATTGATGCAGGGTCACTTCCTGAGTTGGGCTCGGTTAAACCAAAACATCCTATCCATTCTCCTGAAATTAGGTTTGGCAAGTATTTAGATTTTTGTTTTTCACTGCCATAACTGAAGATTGGGTGAATTACTAGTGAGGACTGAACACTCATAGCGGAGCGATAACTGCTGTCAACTCGTTCAATCTCCCTTGCGATTAATCCATAGCTAACGTAGCTCACTTCACTGCCACCTTGACTTTCCGGAATAGTAGAGCCGAGAAGCCCGAGTTGACCAAGTTCAGTCATAATATTACGATCAAAGTGTTCGTTGCGATTAGCCATTAATATTCTTGGAAGTAGATTCTCTTGGCAGTAGTTATGAGCAGTGTCACGAATTAATTTTTCTTCGCTCGATAGCTGACTTTCTAAAAAGAATGGGTCTTTCCAATCAAATAGGGTTAATTTGTCTGCCATTTACATATCTCCAAAATAGTCTTAACTAGTTGTGCTTAACATCAACAAATTATAATACATTAAGCAAATGTGAGAGTCAGAAGAAAAGATAGAAAAATTTCATCATGCAAAAATGGATAAATAGTTCTTAGGTGCGCTCAATCATTGATGATTAGTAGTGCTAATCATCAAACTGTCGGTTGTATAAGTTAGCGTATTCACCAGCCAATGACAACAACTCAGAGTGCGTACCTTGTTCGACTATTTCACCTTTGTCTAGCACAATAATTCTGTCTGCTTTTTGGACTGTGCTTAGTCGATGAGCTATGATTATAGTGGTTCTATTTTTTTGCATAGATTCTAAGGCCTGTTGTACTTGTTTTTCAGTTGCTGAATCTAGGGATGATGTTGCCTCATCAAGGATAAGTATTGGACTATCTTTAGCAATAGCTCGGGCTATAGCGATCCGTTGTCGCTGACCTCCAGAAAGAGTTACACCGTCCTCTCCAATTTCAGTGTTGAACTGGTCATTAAGCTCTTTTATAAAGTCAAAGGAGTGTGACACTTTGGCAGCATCCTCAACCTGACTATCGCTCATAGTTTCAATTTGCCCTAAAGCAATGTTTCCTTTGACTGTGTCATTGAAGAGTTTTATATTCTGGTCAACGAAAGATATTTGTGAACGTAACGAATTAATCTCTAATTCACTTATATCTATACCATCAACTGTAATGTTTCCATGCGACGGAGTATAAAAACGAGACAGCAGCTGAATGATTGTTGTCTTTCCACTTCCAGTTGAACCCACCAATGCAATTGTTTCACCAGCGTTAATTTCTAAGTATATATTTTTGAGGGTTATGGTGTCATCGTTGTATCCAAATGAAACATCCTTAAACTTTATATCGCCTTTGGACCTTTTAAGTAAAGCCTTTCCACTATTAACTTCCTCCTCTTCATCAATCAAGCCGAATACACTCTCACCTGCAGCCATAGCCAGTTGTAAAGGTTTGTTAATGTTTACAAGGCTTTTGGCTGGCTTAACTAGCATACCCATAGCAGTAAAGAATGATAGAAACTCACCAGCACTCATATGCAAAATGGTAGAAGAAAAATACACTACACCTGCCAATGATAGGCCAATAAGTATATTAACCAATCCAGTATTTAGAGCTCCAGTCATATCAACCTTGAATCGTTGTTGCCTAATATTTGTTATTATCTGGCTAAACTTAGCACTCTCTTGTTTCTGGGCATGGTAGATCTTAACTAATGAGCTGCCAGAAATATTTTCATCTAGTAGGTGGGTCATTTTTCCCATAGAACTTTGCACATTGCGTGACGCTTTTCGCATACGGCCAGAAGACACTTGTACAATGAAATACACTAGTGGAAGTAGAATTATAAGGGTTAGGCTTAGTTGCCAGTTTTTATAAAAAAGGTAACCAACCAAAATAACAACGCTCAACGATGACTTAATGAAAGCGAGCCAAATAGTTGATGCGGCAGCAGCAATCTGTTCAACATCAAAGGTAAGCTTTGAAAGAATTTTGCCGCTAGCATGTCGATCAAAGTAACTCTTAGGCAGCTTAATTAGTTTTGCGAACATATCAACCCTAAGGTCCATAATTACTTTGTTTGATACCCAAGAGCTTGTAGCGGTCGCTGTTATTGTGAAAACCGAACTAAGCACAATAACTACGAATATTGCAACGGCATAAAGAATTGCAGTCTCTGTGTCACGATTTTTGGCAAATAATTCGTCAACAATTCGACCGGTAATTTCAGGGATAGAACTTTCCAATGCTGTGGCAAAAACCATCATTACAGAAGTAAAGATTAACTTGCCAATATGCGCCTTTAGATAGATAAAAAGGCGAGAAATGAACTGCTTATACTGCATCAATAAATAATTGTTTTCAAGTGAAACATATTCTACACGATTAAGGTATCATAAGCATTTCAACTTTGTTACTTTTCATGCCGACAAAATATATTTTCATTACAGGTGGCGTGGTCTCCTCTTTAGGCAAAGGAATCGCAAGCGCCTCTCTGGCATCTATCCTTGAATCGCGCGGACTAAATGTCACTCTGCTTAAGCTTGACCCTTATATAAATGTTGACCCTGGGACAATGAGTCCGTTCCAGCACGGAGAAGTGTTTGTCACCTCAGATGGCGCTGAAACAGACTTAGACTTAGGGCACTATGAGCGCTTTGTTAGGATTCAGTTAGGCAAAAAGAACAACTTTACTGCTGGAAGGGTTTATGAGAATGTAATTAAGCGCGAAAGAAGAGGGGAGTACTTAGGCGCAACTGTTCAAATTATTCCGCACATTACTGATGAAATTAAAAGACTAACTATAGCTGGCGCAGAGGGTGCAGATGTCGCCTTAGTCGAGATCGGAGGTACAGTTGGAGATATTGAGTCGCTACCATTTATGGAATCAATCAGGCAGATGAGTTTAGAAGTTGGTCGCGATAATACTCTATTTATACATCTAACTCTTCTTCCATATATAAGAGTTGCAGGGGAGTTAAAGACCAAGCCTACACAGCACTCAGTAAAAGAGCTTAGGGGAATCGGTATACAGCCAGATATCTTAATCTGTAGATCAGAATTACCATTACCAGATTCAGAACGAAAAAAGATAGCCCTTTTTACGAACGTTGAGGAAGGCTCTGTTTTTTCATCCTTAGACGTTGACACCATATACAAAGTTCCACAAAGCCTTCACGAGCAGGGGCTTGATGATGTAGTTATAGAAAAGCTATCACTGAAATGCAAGAAGGCAACTGATTTGACCGATTGGAACAAAGTTATCTACAATATAGACAACCCTAAGAGCAGTGTAGATATAGCCATGGTGGGTAAGTATATGGACTTAACAGAATCATATAAGTCATTGTCTGAAGCCCTAATACATGCTAGCGCACATACACAAACTAAAGTAAATATCCATTACTTTGATTCTGAGGATATAGAAAAGAATGGTACCGACTGTTTAAATGAAATGAGCGCTATTCTCGTACCAGGTGGTTTCGGTAATAGGGGGGTTGAAGGAAAAATATCAACAGTTAGGTTTGCACGTGAGAACAACATTCCATACTTAGGAATTTGTCTAGGTTTACAGGTCGCTGTTATTGAGTATGCCAGAAACATTGCCAACATGAAAGAAGCAAACAGTACCGAGTTTAACGAAGATACTCCTTATCCAGTAGTCGGTTTAATTACAGAGTGGATGGATGAGAATGGAAGCGTACAACAAAGAGACAAAGACTCTGATCTGGGTGGAACAATGAGGCTTGGAGGACAAGAGTGTGCACTGGTTGATGGCACAATCGCAAAAGGTATTTATGGGAAAGACGTTATAACGGAGCGTCATAGGCACAGGTATGAGGTTAATAACATGCTGATAGATATGGTAGAACAAGCAGGGCTAACAGTGTCAGGCAGATCTACTGACGGTACCTTAGTTGAAATGGTTGAGATAAAGGATCATCCATGGTTTGTGGCATGTCAATTTCATCCCGAGTTTACGTCATCACCTAGGGATGGGCACCCATTATTTGAAAGCTTTATTAAGGCTGCGAGTAAGGCCCACAATCTGATACTATCTTCTTAGTGTTTGAGAGTGTTTTGCAGTCTTGGGGGAGTGATGATTTTCCTATTAATTTCAAAGATGCCATAAAGTCCCTTAAATTGGGCACTATTCCATTATCTGATTGCTGTAATCACAGTGCCGTTATAGATGAAAGCAGTATTGATTCTGTAATATTATCTAGCAATGAAAATGAACACAATATTGAATTAAAATTGGGAATATTTTTTTGTGAGATATTGTCTGGAAGCTGCTGTAGTGATGACCCGTCGGTATCTGTAACCAAAGAGAATTCTTACTGTGAAGTGGTCGCTATTTTGGACAAAAAAAGTGCAGAATTGAAGTTTATTAACGCTTAGACTTAGTAAACTTCATTAAACGTCTTCGCTTATTTATTTGTCTTTCAGTTAGTGTATTCTTTTTGCCCTTGAAAGGGTTCTCCCCGCTCCTGTATTCAAACTTAATTGGAGTGTTTGTAAGTCTTAACTCTCTTATGAATAGATTTTTTAGGTAACGTTCGTAGGCATTAGGGACACTATCAAGGTGGTTTCCATGAAGTGTAAATGTTGGTGGAAAGGTGTCAGTCTGGTTTATGTATTTTATTTTTAATCTTCTCCCTTTCACTGGTGGGGGTTGGTGGCCCTGGTTAGCTTTTTCTAGAATCTTATTTAAGAGAGAAGTAGGGTACTTTCCTCCTGCACTCGCGAATGACTTTTTTATTGGTTCGAAAAGTTTCCCTACACCAGAGCCGTGGAGGGCAGAAATGAAGTGTACGCTGGCATAATTTACAAATGAAAGCTTTATATCAAGTTTACGTTTAACTTCTTGTTTCTGGTAATCATCCAGACCGTCCCACTTATTTATAACTATAAGCAGTGCTCTCCCTTTATCAGCTATCATTCCTAAAAGTGTGGCGTCTTGCTCTGTCACCCCCTCGCTCGCATCTAGAACCAGTATTGCTACGTGCGATTTTTCTAGTGAGTCGATGGCCTTTATTATTGAAAATTTTTCTATTTTATGGTTAGTACTTCGCTTTCTTCTGATACCTGCAGTATCAATTAAGGTGTATTTTTGTCCTTCACGTTCGAAGGGAATATATATGCTATCTCGTGTTGTTCCAGGTAAATCAAGTGCAAGAACTCGTTCCTCTCCTAAAATCCTGTTTATTAAAGTTGATTTACCTACATTTGGTCTTCCCAGTACGGCAACAGATATCCCTTGAATGTCTTCCTCTAGGTCTACAGTAAATTTTGGCAGGATTGGTAAAGTTTTCTGAATTAGGTCCTCTATGCCTTGTCCATGCTCTGCTGAAATTAAGACAGGGTCACCCAAACCAAGCTCGTAAAACTCGGCAGACATTTCAGGTTTCAAGCCTTCTGCTTTGTTACAAACCAGTATAATATTTTTCTTCAACCTTCTTAGTTGCGACGATATCTCTAAATCAAGCCCAGTAATGCCGTCCCTGGCACTCAATATAAAATAGATTACATCTGACTCTTCTAGGGCGCTAAGGACTTGCCCATGTATACCGCTATCAATCAGACTGTCTTCGTTTGTAAGTCCTCCAGTATCAATTATGGTGCATGACACGTCATCATCTAGCAAAGCTTCGGCATATTGGCGGTCACGAGTAAGTCCTTCAAAATCTGATACCAGTGCTTGTCTAGACCTGCTCAATCTATTGAATAGGGTGGACTTACCAACGTTAGGACGTCCAACTAATGAAATAATAGGATAGCCCATAATTTGAAAATGATTTAATTAAGATCGTCTAATTTAATCTTAATTAAATTTAGAATATCGGATTCTGAAGAAGTTCTTTCTATCGCTTTTTTGTAGCTCTGTTTGGCTAGATTGTTGTCACCTTTAGCCAGGTATATGTCGCCTCTGGTGTGGCTATATACACCCTCAAATTCACCCTCATTAGTGATATCTAAAGCGCTTATAGCATCATCGTAACCCCCTAACTGAAGATAAATATTTGCTGACCTTATTCGCGAAATATGTTTCACAAAATCATTTCCAGAGTCGTAAAGAGGGGTTAGATACCCTAACGCAATTTTGTATTTTTCTTGTTCAACAGAGTGCTTTGCCATCATAAGTGACGCTTGGTCTGCGTAATCGGTGTCTGAATAGTTATTTTGTAGTTCCTCAAATGCGCTCAGGTTTTCAGGACTTGAGACTACAGATAAATAGTATGTTCTAGCCTGTATTGACTGATCTTTTTGATAGTTTTGGTATGCCCCCCAACCCCAAATAGCGGCAAATCCAAGAGCTATGCCGGTAACAATTTGCATACCATTTTCTTTGACCCACTTCTTTACCTGTTCAACCTGTTCTTCTTCTGTTTTAGTTACCTGAATAAAATTTTTCATAAGTTTTCCTTAAAATATTGGACTAGATTTTCTGGGTTAATTGTAGTTTGCTTTCCTTGACCCTTCAAAGGCTTGATGCTCACCTGATTATTGCTAATCTCGTCATTACCTATAATCAAAGCATAATCTGCATCAGCCTTGTTAGCCCTTTTGAATTGATTTTTTAAGTTTCCAATTGAGATGTCATTATAAAGTATTACTTCTGGTAGTTCCTTGTGTAAATCTTCTGCCATCTTCATTGATAATAGTTGTGCTTCGTTACCCATAGATACAATGTATATAGAAGAAGTTTTGGATAAATCTACACCTTGCTGTTGTAATAATAGGATTATCCTTTCAATCCCGATAGCAAAGCCAATGCCTGGTGTTGGGGTTCCTCCCATAGTTTCAACTAGCCCATCATACCTTCCTCCAGCACAAATAGCTCCTTGCGAACCAAGATCATTGGTGGTCCATTCAAATACAGTTCTGTTGTAATAGTCTAACCCTCTGACTAGTTTGTGATCTACGCGGTATGGGATGTTGAGATAGTTCAGGTAGCTCTTAAATTCATCAAAATGCTGTATTGATTCATCATCCAAATGATCTATTAATTTTGGGGATCCGTTTATTACGGACTGCATATCAGTATTCTTACTGTCCAGTATTCTTAGTGGGTTTGTTTTTAGTCTTCTCTGGCTGTCTTCATCAAGCTTGTCATAATTATCATTTAAATAACTTGAAAGTATGTCTTTATAATTACTTCTAGAATCAGCAGATCCCAAGGTATTTATATTTAAAGTTACATTTTTTAGTCCTAGTCTATCCCAAAGAGAGTGAGTCATCGCCATGAGTTCAGCATCAATTTTTGATTTGTCAGCACCAAAAATTTCAACACCTATCTGGTGGAATTGGCGATATCTACCCATCTGAGGGCGTTCGTGCCTAAACATTGGTCCACGATAAAAGACCTTTTGGATTCCTTCTCTAGGTAAATTGTGTTCAATCATTGCTCTAACACAGCCAGCAGTGCCTTCAGGTCTGAGGCTAAGGGATTCTCCATTGTTTTCTTTCCATGTATACATCTCCTTTTCAACAATATCGGTTGCCTCTCCAATTGCACGGCAAAAGGTGTCAGTTTTTTCAACTATTGGTGTGCGAATAAATTTATAGCCGTAAGAATTAAACAGTTCCGACATGGTTTTTTCTACGAAAACCCATAAGTTTGATTCTGCCGGAAGAAGGTCGTTCATGCCGCGAACAGCTTTAATATTGTTAGACATATATTAATATTGAAATGTTAATAAGCTCATTTTACCAATTAAACTGGATTATTTGTTCAATGAAGAGAACTTAAGTAGTTGTATTTGTGTTTATCTAGCTGAAATCTTAATAAGTTTATCGTAACTATAGTAAACCAGGGTAAAGACAAAGGTTGCGAGTATAACCCTAAAACCAATCAGTACATATATATTGGCGCCAAAAATAACAAAAATTAATGGGTCTTCAATCATTGCATGTGCGATCATTAAGAAACAGCATATAGACAGTATTTGTTTTTTTGTGAGATATTTAGCCTCTTTAAGTAGTATTGCCGAGCCAAAGGTTATTCCAAGAAGTGTTCCACTGGTTAGTGATATTATGGGACTCATATTGTGATCAAAACTCTGAATAAAACTTAGATTTTTTATTAGTTGATTTAGGAACAACGCAAAGCTTACAACAACGATAATTTCAGCAATTAATATCAGGCTATTTGCTATTGTAGTATATGCAAAGTCAAAGAAGTTAGCGTTTTCTACTAATGCTATAGGGTTTATCATTTGTTTCACGTAATTTGGATCAGAAAAAAGTAGCTCTGGAGGTATAAATTGTAGTGGCAATATTATTATGTAAGCCATACAAAGCCTAAATATAATAGAAAATTTCCAGCTAATTCCTAACTTATTCAGAATGGCAGATTCAATTGGAAGCGAATGAGCAACACCCAAAAAAAGACCTAGCACTGTCCATTCATATACACTCAGTCCCATTGATGCTCCAACTGCTATAGCTCCATACAAATGAAAAAGCAAACCTATAGCTATAGGTAGTGCAGATTTGTCAGGCAAGTTTAGTATTTCACTTATCGGCTCAAAAATAAATGAAACGCTCTGTATTAGGTCTAGGTATAGTAATAATTCAGCTAGAAAATAATATGGCAATATAATTTTTACAATTATTTTTGAGGTGTTTAGACAGGATGAGAAGTAATCCCTTTTATCAAAAATTAGCACAACAAAGCTACTGATTTATAATGCCACTAGGGACATGCCCTGTTGGTACATACTGGGATGCTGACTCACAGTGTTGGTGTTGGTCATCAAAAAATATATCAGCACCAAACTCTTTTAAGAATACACCTTTGTCAAGTCCGCCTAGAAAAAAAGATTCATCAATCCGTATACCCCATTGCCTCATAGTATGAATTACACGCTTGTGGGAAGGGGCAGACCTTGCAGTTACTAGAGCAGTCCTTATGGGGTTATTTTTTTCAGGGAAGGCAGACTGTATTTTCTGTAAAGAAACTAAGAAACTTTTAAATGGTCCAGCTTTTAGCTCAACACCAGCGGATCGGTTTTCGCTTTCAGCAAAAGCCTCCAAACCTTTTTCTTGAAATATTCTTTCAGCCTCATCAGAAAATATGACCGCATCTCCATCGAACGCTATTCTTAACTGTGTTTCATTATTGTTAGCCAAACTAGATCCTACAATTGAAGCAGCCGCGTAGCCGGACTCTAACGCCTTTTGAACGTCTACATAGTTACTAGATAGAAATAAATCTGCCTCGAATGCGCCAACAAAAGGGTGCGTACTTTCTCCTCTTGTGAACGCCGCTCTGGTTATGTTTAATTCGTAATGCTCTATCGAGTTAAAAATTCTTAGACCCGTATCCGCACTGTTTCTTGAAAGAAGTATTACATCTATTGGGGTTATTTCACTATTAAGAGCTAATAATTTTTTTACTAACGAGAAGCCTACCCCTGGCTCCAAGACGACACTCTCATTTTCCTCCTGATGTTTCGCATAGGCCTTAACTCCATGCTCTTTATATATTTTGTGTGACTCGTCAAGATTAAAGAGGGCCCTTGAGGAAATAGCAATAACTAGCTTCTGTGGTGATTTATTTGCCATATAAAAAATTAATTAACAAAAAGTTTCCCAATTCTGTCTTTCGTATTTTGATGAACAGTATTCTAGCCATCTTTGTAAAAACACATTAAGTTCCCATTGTATATCCATATCTGAGCATTGTGACAGAAAAGGATGATTCTTATTCATTACATGTTCATTACAAATAGATATAGCTTCAACTAATTTGGCATCAAAAAACACTTTAAATTTAAGATCCGGTCTACAAACTAGCCCATTGCCAGACTTAAGTTTATGGGTGAGGGTATATATAGAAGTGTAAGGCGACTTACTTTCAACAAACAAGTAAAGATTATTCTCTCCATTTTGACGCAGTACGTGGTTTTCTTGGAGTAATTCAAGGGGCGGTATAAGTTTTGATAGCTTTATATAGTTAGACTCAAATAAATCAGAAACTTCATTATAGGTTTTAGGAAGCTGTTGATTGTATAAAGATCTAATCAAATCTAGTTCGGTCATTATAGCCATCGCGTTCTGTATTCAAATTTACCATTATTGTGAAGTGAATACTGATTAAAGCCAACCCCTTTGTCATCGTTAAACTGTAATGCAGTTGAGGGACAAGAAATTAGTTTGATATTGTTATGTTCGAACTCAGAAGATTGATGAGCATGACCCCAAAGTATTGCCTTAATGTTTTTGTTTCTATCCACGACTTCCATAAAGTCATCCATATTTTGTAAAGACAATGAGTCATCCCATTCACTACACATAGGGACAGGGGGGTGATGAATTATTACTATATTATATTTTGCTTTAGACAGTCTAAGAGTTTCGTCAATTATTTGTAACTCTTCATCACTAAGTAGCCCACTAATTTGGTTGTTTTGTTTAGAGTAGGCACTGACAACTCCCCAATCGCCAAAACGTAACTCACGCACTAAGTTGTTTTCAAACTCAGTTATTAAATTATCAGTGTCGTCATGATTACCTGGCAGTACAACAATATCTGCATCTAACTTGATGAGTTGTTTGCTTATAAACCTATATGATCCAAGTGTACCGTTATGAGCAAGGTCTCCAGTTATTAAGAGCCCATCAATTTCTCTACCCAATATGTCATCAATAATTAAAGACAAATTTTGTTGAGTATTAACCCCCATAACTATTGGTGTATCATCAATATGACAATCGCTAATCTGTATAAGAGTTTTCATAAAAAAGGGGTATTGTTTGTTTGTAGATGAATATCAATACTGAGTATTAGTATATTCAGGCAGTTAATGTAGTACTTAGAATGGCTCCTGATCAAAATTGGCTAAGTTGTTAAGATAAGCCGTATCCATTTGTTCGTCAGTAACATCATGTAGTTGGTCGTCAAAAGCCAGGTCTTCAAATCTTGCGTATTCTCCTACGAATGCCAGTTTTACATTTCCTGTAGGGCCATTCCTATGTTTAGCTATTTTGAGGTCGGCTTTACCAATTTCTTCAGGATTTGAATAATTGTCATCATGATATTGTTGGTCACGGTAAATGAAGCAGATTATATCTGCGTCCTGTTCAATTGAGCCGGACTCACGTAGATCAGACATCTGCGGCATACGCCCCTTTCCACCTTTAGGGCGAGATTCTACCCCTCTATTTAGTTGCGATATTGCAATAACTGGCACGTTGATTTCTTTGGCTAGCGCTTTTAGGGAACGGGATATTTCAGATATCTCTTGCACTCTATTTTCACTTTTTCCGTATACAGTCATCAGCTGGAGGTAATCAACCATTACCAACGACAATTCGGGGTATTTCCTCTTAAGCCTACGACACTTAGCCCTGATCTCTGTTGGAGTTATTGATGGGCTCTCATCAATGAGAATAATGTTCTCTTCTAAAGCCCTAACAGCATGATTGAAGCTGTTCCAATCAGTTTCTGTCATTGAACCATCCCTGAGTTTTGATCCTTCAATGTGACCGAAGGAAGATATCATCCTCATTACCAGCTGTTCTGTCGGCATTTCAAGTGAAAAAACAGCAACAGGTTTTGGATTTGCACTAGTTATAGCAACATGTTCAATAATATTCATTGAGAAAGCAGTTTTACCCATAGACGGTCTACCTGCAACTATTATCAGGTCACCATTTTGCAACCCAGAGGTCAGCTTGTCTAAATTAGTAAACCCAGTCTCCAATCCAGTAACCCCCATAGACTCTTGCATTTCTTGGACACGGCTTACCACGTCCTTAATGATATCCTTAACATTTACAATATCATTTTTCTTGCGACTTATTTGTTCAGCAATTTCAAAAATTTTTTTCTCAGACAGATCTATGAGCTCCTGAACTTCAATGTTTTTTGGGTTATAAGCTTTGTCAGCTATTTCCTGACTGACAGATATAAGTTGTCTATAAACAGACAGTTCACGTACATGTTTTGCGTAAGCCTCTATATTAGATATGCTTGGTGTTTTTTCCGCTATGCTTGCAAGGTATTGAAAACCACCTATGGTTTCCTCGTCCCCCGTTTTTTTGACCTGTTCTTTAACAGTAAGAATGTCTGCCGGCTTACCGTGGTCAAGTAGTAAAACGATTGCACTGAAAATAATTTGATGGGAGGGGTTATAAAAATCAGACTCCACAAGTATGTCAGCTACATTGTCCCATCCATCATTGTGCAAAAGCAAACCACCAAGAACAGATTGCTCTGAGTCTATGGAACTTGGTGGAATTTTTGCGTTTTCAATATCCATTAACTAATTTTAGCGTTAAAAAAACCCTCGTGAGAGGGTTTTAATTTTACGCATGTTTTAGTTGGCTTAATAGCTCATTCTTTATCTCCCTCTGAGGCTACAACTATAACTTTAATGTTAACAACAATGTCAGTGTGAAGAGCTACACTGACTTGATACTCCCCAACATGGTGGATGGCATCTGGCATGTTAACGTCTCTCTTTTCAACCTCGTGCCCCATAGAAGCAAGACTAGAAACAATGTCTGTTGCACTAACCGATCCATAAAGTTTGCCTTCCTCACTAGCGTTGGCAGTTATTGTGCAAACGATATCAATCATTGCTGCCTCAAGTGTTTGAGCGGTAGACAATATGTCAGCTTCTCTTGCTACTAATTCAGCTTTAATGAGCTCGAATTCTGCAAGGTTCGCCTTTGTGGCAGGTTTTGCTTTTCCTTTAGGTATCAAATAGTTACGTGCGTAACCGGATTTAACGTTTGCTACGTCACCTAAGTTACCTAATTTTTGGTTTTTTTCTAATAAAATTACTTGCATTATTGGCTCCTATTTCTTATGTTTATCTGTGTAAGGAATCAATGCTAAGAATCTAGCCCTTTTAACTGCCGTAGTTAATTGGCGCTGAAATTTTGCACAAGTGCCTGTCATTCTTGAAGGGGTTATCTTGCCACCCTCGTCAATATTTTTAAGAAGTATGTCAATATCTTTATAGTCAATCTCTTTAACGCCACTTGCCGTGAAACGACAAAACTGGTTGATTTTGATAAGTGGTTTACGTTTTCTCTTTTTCATCTGCTTAGCCATTGCTGACCTCCTTCTCATTTTCTTTTCCTGCGACCATAATAGAAGGCCCAGTTATTGCTTCATTTTTTGAAATAATTAGATTTCTTAAGATGGCATCGTTAAAACGGAAATTATAATTTAGTTTGTCGAGGGTGTCTTTATCGCACTCAATATTTAGCATCAGGTAATGAGCCTTGTAAATTTTCTTGATAGGGTATGCTAGGTGTTTTCTACCCCAGTCCTCTTCTCTGTGGATGTTTCCGCCACTAGATGTGATAATTTCTTTGTACTTTTCGATCATTGTAGCTACCTGACTTGATTGGTCAGGATGCACAATTAGTGTGATCTCATAATGTCTCATGAGTTATATCTCCTTATGGTTATATTAAAATAGCTTGGGACACCGCGCCCTCAAGCAAGGAAGTGGGTATTTTATACTAATTTATTTATATTAACAATTATTTAGAACCTGTTTTGATAGGATGGACAGTGGAAATGTTTATTTTTATGAACGTAATTGAAATGTATTTTGTTTTAATAAACGTAACGGGCGTATGATTTTGCTAAAATCTAGGTAACTTATTAGTTAATATTAACGGTTTGACTAAAAAATATTCATTTACTAGGTGGCTTAAATATCTAACATTAGTTAATGTTTTGTTTTTTTCTTTGTACTTAATTTACCTAGGAAATACTGTTGTGTCTACCTTCTCGATACCGATACCGAATGAGAATAATGCCATAAATTATAAGCAGCAGAGTACAGATTTAGTAAACATGTTACTGATAACTGAGGACCAGTCATTTTTCCAGCATCATGGAGTGGACTTTAAAGAGATTTACAGAGTTCTTAGTGAATATGTTTTATACAAAAAACCAATTAGAGGTGCAAGCACTATAACCCAACAGTTAATAAAAAATACTTTACTAACAAGAGAACAGACATTGACTCGTAAGTTTAACGAGGTCATTATGGCTCTACTTCTAGAGCTGTCATTCGATAAGGAGTTTATATTGAATAGATACATGAATACGGTTTATTTAGGACAGAGTGTGGACGGCGCTGTTTATGGTTTTGCTAATGCTTCCGAGTTTTACTTCAATAAAACAGTTAAATTGTTATCTATAGAGGAGATGGCAACCCTTGTAGCGCTTTTAAAAGGTCCTAGCTACTATAACCCTGAAAAGCACCCAGAGAGATTAAATAAAAGAATGAAATTAGTACTATCATTGTTTTATAAATATAAGAAAATTGTCCCTTAAATCATTACAATTTATTTCAACCAATGAATTTACTTGCCATCGATACATGTACAGAGGTTTGTTCAGTCAGCTTGCTTCTAGACAATAAAAAAATAGACCGCTTTGTTGAGGGGGTAGAAAAAAGCTCAAGCCTTATTCTTCCGCTTTGTGACGAGGTATTCGATGAGGCAAATATTTTGCCTAAAAATTTGGATGGAGTGTTATACACTCGTGGTCCCGGGTCCTTCACTGGGGTGAGGATGTGTACAGCTGTAGTTCAGGGTATCTCGTTTGCCCACAATATACCTACTCTAGGACTTTCAACGCTAGAAGTTATCGGCTATGGGGCAAGTAAAAAATATAACAAAGATAAAGTCGCAATAGCGCTCGATGCTAGGATGGGAGAAGTTTATTGGGCATATTATATTAATAATAAAATTCACAATGAAAGCTTAAAAAAACCAAACGAGGTCGACAATCTGGGTGCCGAGTATATCGGTGTTGGAACTGGCTGGGGGGCTTACGAAGAGTTGTCATTTCATAGTGGCGTGAATGATTTAGTTTCAGAGTGCCACCCACAGGCAACAAATCTGATTGATTTGGCTCTAGAGTATATAGATAGTGGAGTTAAAATGACGCTTGATATTGCTATGCCGGTATATTTACGTAACAATGTTGCCCACAAATCATTAAAATGAAAACTTTTCATTATTTAACTAATTATGTGGAAATGGATACAGGCGTTTGCTTCACCTCAAAATTTTTACGTAACATCTAAAAAAATTATTCCATGGTTTTTATATCCCTGCATAGCTTTATGTGTAGTCGGAGTATATGGAGCTCTTTTCGTTGTTCCTCCAGACTATCAGCAAGGAGAGACATATAGAATCATGTTTGTACACGTTCCTAGTGCATCTATGAGTATGTTTGTTTATTTTATTATGGCGGTCGCTAGCGGGATTGGACTGATATGGCAAATAAAGCTTGCGAATGTTGTTGCGAAGGTTTCTGCTCCTATTGGTGCAAGCTTTACATTTTTGGCATTACTAACTGGCGCTGTTTGGGGTAAACCTATGTGGGGTACTTGGTGGGTTTGGGATGCAAGACTAACATCCGAGTTAGTGCTGTTATTTTTATATCTAGCATATATGTCACTAGGTAACGCTTTTGACAATCCAAAAACCGCATCTAAGGCAAGCGCAATTCTAGCTATAGTCGGGCTTATTAATCTTCCTATCATAAAGTACTCAGTAGAGTGGTGGAATACTCTACACCAGGGCGCATCCATTAGTACCATTGAAAAAATCTCAAAACCTGCAATTGATGGCTCAATGATATGGCCATTGTTTGTTATGTTTGTTGCATTCGGATTGATGTATGGGGCTTTGATGCTTATGAGGGCGCGAGACGAAATGTTAATTAGGGAGCAGAATACACGCTGGGTAAAATCTATTTTTAAGGAGGCTCCATAATGGATTTTGTTGAATACTTTTCTTTTCTGCCTTATGGTAAAAATGCTTTTTATATTTGGTTTTCTTATCTTTCAGTGTTTATAGTTATCGCTGTTTTGTTCATACGCACAAGAAGTATCCGTAAAAATATAGTGTCGCAGCTTAGAGTTAAGTATTCAAGAGAGGATTAAAACTAATGACTAAAAGACAGAATAGAATGGTTTTTGTTGCTCTATTAATAGCTGGAGCTATATTAGCCATCTACTTACTTTTACAAGCTCTCGGTAGTAACACTAATTACTTCTTCTCGCCTACAGAAGTTGTACAAGGTAAGGCCCCAATCGGCAAAAGTTTTCGCCTTGGAGGGTTAGTTGTAGACGGTTCAGTTAAGCGTGAAGGCATGAAGGTAAACTTCGATGTTACTGATAACACTAACTCTTTTAGTATTGAATATGTTGGCATATTGCCAGACTTGTTCAGAGAGGGCCAAGGAATAATTACTACCGGATCTCTTTCAAGGGGAACATTTGTCGCAACAGAAGTTTTGGCCAAGCATGACGAAAATTATATGCCGCCAGAGGTTGCCGATGCTTTGAAAAACTCAAGCAATAAATAATGAACAAGTTTATCCCGCTGATTTTTTTTGTGGTGCTTGCTGTTTTTTTATATATAGGTTTGGGTCTTGATTCAAGAAAATTACCTTCACCTTTAATTGGAAAGAAGTTCCCTAGCCAAGTGGTGGAAGATTTCAATACTGGAGAAACTTACAATGTTCAAGATACTTTAATAGGAAATATATCTCTAGTGAATGTTTGGGCTTCATGGTGCGTTACCTGTAGGGCTGAGCATGAAATGCTTAATAAAATTGCAAAAACTGACACTCTTAATATGATTGGAATAAACTACAAGGATACCAAAAAAGATGCCTACCGATATTTAGACATATTGAGTAACCCTTATGACAATATTATTTTTGACCAGTCAGGCAAATTAGGTCTAGAGTTAGGGGTTTACGCAACCCCTGAGACATTCATAGTTGATCAGTATGGATTCATAAAGTACAAAAGGATTGGGGAGATGACACAGAAGATTTGGCAAGAAGAGGTTTTGCCAATAGTTAACAATTTAAATAATAGCTAGAAATGAGTTCTAATTGTTTATAATAAACATTGACAGTAAAGGGATACAATGGATAATTCAGTTAAGACCTTTACATTGATTTAGGTTTTATAATAACTTAATAATTACCCAACTAGAGGAGAAATAAATAATGAATAAATCAGATTTGGTAGCTTCTATTGCAGAAAGTACAGGATTAACAAAGGCAGACTCAGCTAGAGCTTTGGATGCAGCCACTAGTTCAATTACATCTGCCCTTATGAGCGGAGATAGTGTAGCGATAACTGGCTTTGGAAGTTTCTTAGTAAGGGATCGAGCAGCTCGCACTGGACGTAACCCGCAAACAGGTGCTGCAATTCAGATTGCTGCAAGTAAGGTGCCTGCATTTAAGGCAGGAAAATTACTAAAAGAATCAGTTAATTCTTAAAATATTTGAGTATAATATGCCCTTGCTCGATAAATGAGTTTAGGGTATTTTTTTTTGGGCGCTTAGCTCAGTTGGGAGAGCATCGCCCTTACAAGGCGAGGGTCACAAGTTCAAGTCTTGTAGCGCCCACCAAAAAAAAACATTTCGGTCCGGTAGCTCAGCTGGTTAGAGTGCCTGCCTGTCACGCAGGATGTCGAGGGTTCAAATCCCTTCCGGATCGCCATATTATTTGCGACTATTGCAAAACTAAAAAGGTAGCCAATTGGCTACCTTTTTAGTTTTATGTTCATCCAACTAACCAGGTCTAGTTAGTATCAACAACAATGGATAAATTAAATATATATTTTCTATTAATATTGTTATCTGTTAAGTAGTTTATATATAGACCGTCATGCTATACTTGCCTGAAATTTAACATATTAAAATATAATTAACTTGATAAAATGAGATTTGGTATTTTAGGAGAAGCCAAAATAGCGAGAGAATGGGTCGCACCAGCCATACTTGAGGCGGGCCATGAAATAAGCCATATAGGTAGACGCAAACCCGGCAAGAAAGTGTTACCAGAAATATATAATAGCACTTTTGAGGTAGGTTATGAGGAGTTGCTGTCTGATGCATCCATAGATGCTATATATATACCTCTACCTAACCATCTGCATGTTCCTTACTCAATTAAAGCACTCAAAGCAGGAAAGCATGTGCTCTGTGAAAAGCCCGTAGCACTAACACTAGAAGAGTTGACCGAACTTAAGTCTGTAGCTTCTGATAGCGATTGTTATTTTCAAGAGGCCTATATGATAGAGCACCATCCGCAATGGCACTGGTTGAAGGGTGTAGACATTGGAAATATTAAGTCAGCACAAGTTATTTTCAGTTACCCTCCACAGCCAGAAGGAAACTATAGAAATGTAGAAGGTTTCGGTGGTGGACCACTTTATGATATTGGGTGTTATGCTATACTCGCCGGCTGTTTAGTTTTTGGCGGCACACCAGAAGTCCTTTCGGCAGAGTCAAAGCTTAACAACAGGCTCGGTATTGAGAGTCAGATTGATGCAACTTTAAGGTGGCCAAATGGCGAGGTTTTAAGTTTTTTTGTGTCAAGTGAGGCGGCACTTTGCCAGTCTTTATTGTTGTTGGGGGATGGGGGCTGGGCGAAACTTAATGTACCCTTTAACCCTCCTAAGGTTACACACTCTTACTGGTCCAAAGGTGGGCTAGATATGGGTGAACAAATTAGTTTTCCAAGTTGCAATCAGTACAAACTTATGGTCGATGATTTCGTTACAAAGGCCAGCACAGGAGAGAGGTCAAATTTTGAAGTTTCATTGATAGTAACAAAAACAATTAATGAAATACAACGCAAATGCTGTTTACGGATCTAGCCCCTCCTTTTCCATCTATATAAAGTATCAAAATAGTTGTACACATATCCTATGTCTGGTTTTGTAATTGAACTTTACAAAACCAGTTGGAAGTGGCCTTGTCTAAATAATTATGTATAATTCTCTTTTTCAAACTATATAACACCAAAAGCGCAGCGTTATTTGTAGTAAGAATAATGTGGAAATAATCATTGTAAATACTTCATAAATATTTGATTTATTGATAATAATACCACGTAGTTCTGTTACCTTTTGCTTCGCCATTATTATGGGAAATTATGTTAAGCACTATAAGAAATAAATCCAAAGGCTGGGTAGCTTATTTGATAGTAGGTCTAATCACTGTTCCGTTTGCTTTGTTCGGAATCAATCAGTACTTCACAGGAGTTTCCAATGTGGCTGTAGCAGTCGTCAATGACGACGAGATTATGAAGGACGAGTTTTTGTACGAGTTCAATTCAAATAAGAGGCGTATTCAGGAGCAGTTGGGTTCCAATTACGACCCACAAGTAGACAATATAGTCAAACAGTCAACTATTGAAACTATGATAAACCAGCTGCTACTTAGCCAGTTAGCTGATAAGCTGAATTACAGCACAGCATCTGGGGAACTTATGGCAGCCATCAAAGTGAATGATATGTTTCATACTGATGGCGTATTCTCTATGGAAAAATACCAGCAACTTCTAAGGTTAAACGGACTTAACCCCACAACTTATGAGTCTCTAATTTTGAAAGAGCTTACACAAAACCAGATTAAATTTAATCTATTGAATTCTTCCTTTATAACTCCAATAGCGCTCGATAAACTACAAAAAATAAATGATCAGGAGCGCTCTTTTAGCTACTTTCAGATTGAAACTAATGACTATTTAGATAATGTTTCAGTTAGTAATGCTGATGTTGAGAAGTACTTTACTGAAAACAATGACACTTTCATTGAGCCACAAAAGGTTAAGGTTAACTTTATTGAGCTTGAAGCTGAAGAAATTGCGAAGGACATTTCAATTTCTGAAGACGAACTCGAGAGTCTGTACGAAGAGGAGCAGGACCGTTTCTCTACTGAAGAAGAGAGGAAAGCTCAACACATACTGGTAGAAACTGAAGAAACTGCAAACGAAGTTTTGGACCTTATAAATAACGGATTAAACTTTGCCGACCTGTCAAAAGAATACTCTATCGATACTGGGTCCAAAGATAAAGCCGGAGACTTAGGATATTTTACTAAGGGCGTCATGGTTCCTGAGTTTGAGTCTACAGTGTTCGAAATGTCAGAGGGCCAAATAAGTAGCCCAATAAAATCAGACTTTGGTTATCACATAATTAAACTTAACAGTGTAAAAGAAAGCACGCTAAAATCATTCAGTTCAGTTAGGGATGAACTTGTAAGTCTTGCAACTGATAAGGCTGCACAAAAAGAACTATACAAGCTATCTGAAGAGTTATCAAATTTGAGTTATGAGTTAAGTCTAGATGAGGTAGCGGCACAGTTAAATCTGTCTGTAACAGAGTCTGACTTCTTTAATCAAAACAGTACCAATTATGACCCTTCTTTTGTTAAATCTGCATTCAGTGATGTTGTGCTAAATAAAGGAGAAAATTCTGAACTTATTGAGATCAATCAAAGTAGGTTTGTTGTGCTCAGTTTGAATGAAAAATTAGCTAAAAGAGTAAAGGATTTAGGCGAAGTTAAGGACGAAATAGTGTCTCATTTATCTATTGTGGCTGCAAAATCTTTAGTATACGACCTGTCTAATAAGGTTGCTGATCTATTCATGGCCGATAACAAGGAGTCTGCAAACAAACTCATGAAGGATAATAATCTAGAATGGGCAGATGTCGATTGGGTTAAAAGAAACTCTCAAGACCCAAACTCAGATATTGTTAGTAGAGTTTTTGCTTTATCTAAACCAGTCGATAGCCCAACATATAGCTCACAGAGCATTAATAATAAATCAGTCATAGTTCTTAGATTGAATAATGTCAGAACATCGAATACTCAGCCTATAGCAGAATTAGGTGGAATTGTACTTGGTTTTGAGTCTGAGGATGTTTTTGGAAGTATAATTAGGTCGCTTAAGAGTAGTACTGAGGTTAAGGTATTCAGAGACCTTTTGTAGCGCCTAAAGTGCTATAAATTAAGGTCTGCACCTTTCTCGTAAAAGTTGTAACCTGCGTCTATATATACTACCTCTCCAGTAATTCCAGAAGCTAAATCTGAACACAAAAATGCTGAAGCATTACCAACCTCCTCAATGGTAACGTTGCGCTTAAGAGCGGAACTACTAGCGGCATAATCGAGCAATTTCCCAAAATCCCTTATGCCACTAGCGGCAAGGGTTTTAATAGGTCCAGCCGAAACTGCGTTAACTCTGATGCCTTTGTCTTCGCCTAGCGCTGCTGCCATATATCTTACGTTGGCTTCTAGGGACGCTTTTGCAACACCCATAACATTGTAGTTAGGTATTGCACGCTCAGCACCCAGATATGTTAGTGTAAGTAATGCACCATCTTGGTTAAGCATTGGTAGTGCCTCCTTTGCGAGTGCTGTAAAGCTGTATGACGATATTTCATGGGCCATTGAAAAGCCTTCCCTAGTAGTGACCTCAACATAGTTGCCATTTAATTGCTCACGGTCTGCATAGGCAACGGAGTGAACCAAGATATCAAAACTATCCCAGTGCTTCTTTAAAATTTCAAATGTATTTTTAATGTTATCATCAGTACCAACATCGCACGGAATGACTATATTTGAATTGCATACTTCTGCACACTTTTCAACTCTCTTTTTTAGTTTGTCATTTTGGTAAGTGAGCGCAATATCACAGCCCTGTTTTGCCATAGATTCAGCTATACCCCAAGCTATTGATCTACTAGATGCGACACCCACAATTAAAGCTTTTTTACCTTTTAGGAAACCCATACAAACTCCGAAATATAGTGTATTTATTGATGCTCAATTATATACGTTTTGATTATAATTAATGTTTATTATAGATTTGTATATGAGTTACTTCATTATGAATATTTATCATTACAACTGGCAATTCTGCAATGAAACATAAAAACTATTTTTTGTTAGTTATTTTGCTAATAACTATTGACCAGGCTAGTAAATTTTTGATTGCAAAACAACTTGATTTAGGTGAATTAGTAGAGGTAACCTCATTACTCAACCTGACGCATGTTCATAACTATGGTGCAGCCTTCAGTTTCTTTTCAGGCTTGACTGGTTGGCAGAGCTATTTACTTCCATCAATCTCCATAATTGCAAGTATAGCAATCTTTATCTGGATGTTTCGAGTTGGACCAGAAAAAAAGTTAAAAATAACCTCTTTAGCATTTATGCTGTCGGGAGCTATAGGAAACATGATTGATAGGGTAGCTTTCAGATATGTAGAAGATTTTTTAAGTTTTCATTCGCAAGGATTTTATTTTCCAGTATTTAATGTGGCCGACACTTTGCTTTTTATAGGCGTCATATTATTAATAATTTCAGACACACAATTAAATAAAAAAGATAGCTAAAATTAGTGCATTGAAACACCATCATTCTAAATGTTGATGGTAGAATATATAACAACAAACACATAACAATTTAATCCATATTTATTAAGATAATGAGATGCTTTGTAGGCGCATGAATAAATTTAAATTATTAATTTTTTTTATAATTCTTAGTGCTAATGTTTATGCTGATTTTTTCAAAATCTCCAAAAGCGGAAATATACTACACAGTAACTCTGATAAATGGTCATGCGTTCTTGATAGCAGAACGAACCTTATTTGGGAGGTAAAGGGGACTGAGAAGGGCCTTCAAAGTAATAACAATACTTATACATGGTTTGACGGCATTCACGGAATTGAGAACGGAAAATTTAGCCACAACTGTTTTAAAGGCGAGAACTGCAATTCTAATAAATACATTAAAGACCTTAATAAGACGTACCTATGTGGTATATATCAATGGAGGTTACCTACCATTGACGAGTTAAAGAGTTTAATTGCTTATCGGGATGTAGAACCGCTTATTGATGTAAGATTTTTTCCAAACACTAAGGCAAAAACTTACTGGACATCAACAAACGCATCCGAGGGTAAAAATATAGCTCTAGACGTGCCATTCTTTTATGGAGGAACGGTAGGCAGCGACAAATCCTTTGATTCACATATTCGCGCAGTTTACAATGTTGACTAGGGAAATTGATGAGTCGCTATTACAATCATATTCAGATGACATACCTACATTTTTAAAAAATATATATGCCTCTAGGGCTGTATCTGAGTCCCAATTATCACTATCACTTTCGTTATTGTTGAAGCCAAACTTTGGCGATTTAAAAGTTGCACTAGGGATTCTTGAAAAGTCCTTAATCGATCAAAAAAGAATTCTAATAATAGGGGACTTTGATGCTGACGGAGCAACTGCAAGCGCTGTAGCTATTAAGTCCCTAAGAATGATGGGCGCTAAGTATGCTGATTTTTTGGTTCCAAACCGCTTTGAGCATGGCTACGGTTTGAGTCCAGAAATAGTTGAACTAGCTGTGAAAGAGAAGCAACCAGATATAATAATAACTGTAGATAATGGGATATCAAGCCACAAGGGAACTGATTTAGCAAAATCATTTGGTATTGAGGTAATAATAACCGACCATCATTTACCGAGTGAAAACCTTCCAAAGGCAGATGCAATAATTAATCCTAACTTGAATGGCTGTAACTTCAAAAGTAAGAATTTAGCTGGAGTAGGGGTATGCTTTTATTTGTTCTCTGCGCTCAAGACTCACTTAAATAAAACTAAATATTTCAGTACAAACGATATACCCGTTCCAGATCTTCGAAAGGTCCTTGATTTGGTAGCTCTTGGAACTGTAGCAGACGTTGTTAGGTTAGACCAGAATAACAGGATTTTGATATCTGAAGGGATAAAACGTATCAGAAATAAGCAGTGTTCATCAGGAATATTGGCATTGCTAGAGGTATCAAATAGGAGTATAGAGTCTCTACAGGCTACTGATTTAGGATTTAGTGTGGCGCCCAGGCTTAATGCTGCTGGCAGGTTGAGTGACATTTCAACAGGAATAAGATGCCTTCTAAGCAACGATATAAATGATGCAAGAAGATATGCTGCAGAATTAGAACTACTGAACAATACTCGTAGGGAGGAGCAGGAAAGGATTCAGAATGAGGCACAAGCAATTGTTAGAAACCAGGACCTGTCTGAAGAGAAGTTCTCTATAAGTCTTTTTGACCCATCATGGCATGAAGGGATTGTTGGTATTGTTGCAGGCAAGCTGAAGGATGAGTACTGCTGTCCTTGTGCCGTTTTCGCTAAATCTGGATCCACACTGAAGGGATCAATAAGGTCAATACCTAGCGTACATATTAAGGACTTGTTGGACACTATAGATAGAAAAAACGAAGACCTAATTATTAAGTTTGGTGGGCATGCAATGGCTGCAGGATTGAGTATTCAAGCTGAAAGTTTTTGGACATTTAAGAGGGAGTTTTCAAAGGCGATAAAAAAGCATTTAAATGGCAAAACTCCAGAAGTCGAGACACTAACTGATGGTCAGCTGAGTGCGGCAGATGTTACCCTAAAAAATGCCGAATTAATACGACAGTCGTCTCCTTGGGGGCAAGGATTTGAAGAGCCAACTTTTTATGGTGATTTTGAAATCATAGAGCAAAAAGTAGTTGGTGAAAAGCACCTAAAGTGTACACTAAGGTTAATAAACGAAAAGGCCATATTTCAAGGGATTGCTTTCTTTCAAGAAAAGCTACAAAAAAAGAAGGCAGTTATTGCTTATAAGTTAAGCGTAAATTCATATAGAGGGGATGAATCTTTACAGCTTATTATTGATTCTATGAACTAGCAAAGGAACTATTTTAAGTCTCTACAGAGATATACAAACATAACTCCACCAGCCCAATCTTCAACGTCTATCCAAAATTCAGCTTTTTTCATATCGTTACCAAAGGGTTTGTTGTTCTTATGTTTTGTTAGTTCTTGATAGGTTGGCGAAACTGCAACCTCTCCGGCATCAACACTTAATAAGAAAAATGCCATCTTGCCAACGAAATGTCCATCCTTGGTCATGCGCACATTAAATTCATCGAGGTATTCCTTATTTTTTGATAACCCACCCATTTTCCATCTAGAGCCTTTTCTTAAGGTTACCAGTCCATCCTTTATAGCTAAACTACCTTCCATGATAGACCAATTTTGTATCTCTCCATCTGCAGCTCTATCATACTCAACTCTCTTCATATTGAAAATGCATCTTTTTGCTATATCGCCTCTCAGGCTATACTGACTAAAGTCAAAATCAGTCTTGGCTACGATTCTTCCTAATAACTCTTCTAATACAGAATCACTAAACTCAACATCGTAAATCTTTATCTCTTTACTTTTAGTGCTTTTACCACTACTAGAGCTGCTATTAGTAAAGGTCAATGCAGAGGTATTCGTAGAGAAAGCAATTATGCTTACTGAGAACAAATAAATGGCCGCTATGAGCGTGTTTGTTTTTATAAATTTATACATTTATTAATTATTATTATTCTGATAACCTAAAAAAATATTTAAGTGAAAATATAATCAAAAACTCTAGGCAGTTTTGGTCTTAAGAAAATTTTATTTGCAATTGTTTCATGGTCGAGGCCTAGTGTTTTTTCAATACATGCAGCACAAACAGACCAATAATCTATAGTAGCCATAAGGTCTCTTCTTTCAAATTGGTCATTCTTTGACAGGCCAGGCCATTGAGATATTACTCGGCTTTTTTGGATAGTTCCTCCTGCAAGAATTCCAGCTGTGCCATAGCCATGCTCAGTCCCTGTAGTGCCATTAACTGCTACAGTTCTACCAAACTCTGTCATAGTTAAAACAATACTTCTATCCCAGGCACTCCCTAGGCCCTCTCTATAGCCCGCTATAACATCATCAATTATTCCTAATAGGTCAGCATGTTTACCTGTATCAGCGCCTTGCCTAGCGTGGGTATCAAATCTTGGAATCCTAATAACTGAAGCCAGAGGCCCTTCATCTTGCGACATAACCTTGCCCGCATATTTTGCCAAGCTTGCCGGATCTCTAGGTATATCTATTACACTATTCTTGCTTTTATTACTTATCTTGGAGAATACGTTGCTAGATTCTATTGCATGTGCCATAGATATTGCATCAATCAGTTTAGTGTTTAACTTAGAGGAGTTCCTTATACTGGCAGGGTAAAAATTATCATTTTCGTTGTGACCTCTAAGAATCAAAGGCATATCAAGTGAAAGAGCTCTTCCAGGGGTATTGATAAGTTCAAGTGCTCTTCCTAGCCATCCAGAACCTTCAGAAAATGGGCTCAAGCCGCCTCCTTCCATCATGTTCTGCCCTTCGAAGTGAGACCTTTTCACGTACGGTATTGATGTTGCATGAACGACCGAAGCCTGATTATTGGCAAACAGGCCAGCCAAAACTTTGAAAGATGGGTGTAATCCAAAGAATGAATTTAACTTTAAATAATCCTTAGGAGAAATAATATTGCGCATCTTTAGTAGGTCAGGGTCGCCGAATGGCGGTACCGCAGTCAGACCGTCCATCCCTCCCTCTAAAAGGATTACAGAAATAGTCCCAGGGGGCTTGTCTTTTGTAAATCCCGGTATAGGAACCCCAGCTAAAAATAATGACGCCCCAGTAGTTTTTAGAAAGTCTCTTCTAGTTAGGTTTAGTTTATGCATTTTCTAGCCCCATAAGCTCTGCACTACACATTAGTGCAATGAATCTACTTTCTTCTTTCATACCAACACTATCAACAAGTTTACGTGTAGCATTATTGGCGCCAATTCTGTTCATAATCTTGTCGACCGAGAGTTGGTGTGTGCCTCCTCCCCTTTGTATAGCGCTAGCAAACCTTATACGGCGCTCAAACATTTCTCCTGATAGCCACTCCTCTTTATTGCTTGAGTAGCCGTTTGGTTGTCTTGTAGCCCATAATGATTGGCCGAGCTCATCAAAAATTTCATTATTGCGAATTATGTTATCGTCATACCAGTTATATACTTGGTCCCATCCATGAAAATAGGTTGCCCCACTAAGTCTTACCACTTGAAAAAGCCAGGTCATAGGCCACTGAAACTTAGCTTCTTTAGATTTAATTGCAAGCTCAACTACCTTAGTGTGTATCTGGTCTAGGTCGCCATCACTATTCCTCCAAGCTTTTGCGATTTGGTTAATATCAGACTTCTTCGGAGAGTCGCTAACGAAGTGTTGACAGAGCTTAGTTGATATATGCTTTATGGTATGTTCATGGTTAGCTAAAAAGTCAGTTAACTGCCTTAACCCTCTCTTTCCGGGAGAGATTTTCTTACCCATAACCATCTTTTTTCCTGGCTCCGCATAGTCTTTCTTAAAGTAATCCCAATGGTTAGTAGTTCTACCTTGTTCTCTCATCTTTTTGGGAGTTTCTTCAAGATGTGTGCCCCATCCAGCAAGAACTTTAGCGCTATTACGAATATCTTCCTCGGTGTAATTTGCAGCAGGAGATACGGTGTGCAGTTCCAGTAACTCTCTACCAAGATTATCGTTAAGTCCTGCGTGGCAGTCAGGCTTATTTTTGCACAATCTTGTGTGCTTAGAGTTCTCTCCAGCACTCCAGATATTGTCCAAATATATTAGCATGGCTGGGTGCGAGGTAACTTTGAACAGCATCTCAGAGAAGTTATTGTTTAGATTGGCTAATATAGCCTCATCCATAGCATGACCGATAACGTTTTGGTTATCATGAATATTTCCCATAGTGAAATGGTTAGTCCAAAAAGTCAGAAAACGAACCCTTAACTGGTCATTACCATATACATTACGGTGAGAGAATTTTAGTGCATCAGTTTCACCAAAAAAATTTTCAATTTCATAACGCCTTTTTTCAGCTTGTGATTTTTCTTCTTTTCTAGATAACTCCATAAATGCGCGCTGAATTCGCCATCTCTTGGCTCTCTCTTCAAGGTCAGGCTGTAGATGTTTAGGCCAATTTGTAACCCCACTAGTTGTGATGGATTTACCAACTCTAGAGACTGATTTTATGCCGATTGCTGGAGATTTTTTATGTAGCTGTGATAGTGCCCAAGATTGTATATCTTTGGGGACAGATTCATCTGGTTTAAACATTAAGCCAAGCTTTTGCGAGACTCTAAATTGTTCATTCATGTGTCAATAATACACCTACTTTAGGTGCGATAAAAAAATTACAGCAATTAACTGTTAAATCTACCAAATAGAACTTCATTATTGGGGCTAGGTTTATGTGGTATGTTTAATGCCATAACTAGAGATGCTATAGCCATAGCTGAGCCGGCATAAAATACTACTGAGTAGTCGTACATCCAAATCACGCCAAATATTATAGGAATAAATACTGCCGCTATATGGTTTATGGTAAATGTAAGTCCAGCACTAGAGGCAATATCAGCAGGGTCAGCGATTTTTTGAAAGTAAGTCTTAAGTGCTATTGCAAGAGAAAAGAATAGGTGGTCAATAATATACAAAAAGACCGCAACTAAAGCGCTATCAGTTATTGCGTAACCGATAAATATTGCAGCTAGTCCGACATACTCAATTGTTAATGCACGACGCTCACCAATCCTACTAATAAGTCTGCCAATTTTTGGAGCTAGAGGAATATTTATTAATGCATTAGCAAGGAATAGCATGGAAATTTCGGTAACACTAAAGTGAAACTTTTCAACCATCAAAAAGCCAGCAAAAACAACAAATATTTGTCTCCTAGCTCCGCTCATAAATTGCAGTGCGTAGTACAACCAGTACCTCTTTCTTAAAACAATTTTTTTAGTTTGATAAACCTTCTCTGGTATTAATGAAAAATAACGCCAACAAAATATAGCAATTAATAAGCATGCACCACCGCCGGCGATGTATATCCAATAGTAATCTAAATGAAACAGCTCGAATAAAATCCAGACTAATCCAAATGCAACAATTGAGGATGCAGAGCGTGACGCTATAATTTTTCCCAAAAATTCTGCAGATTTGTCCTTATCTATCCATTGTAAAGTGAGCGAGCTAGATATGGTTTCAAAGTAGTGAAAGCCAATGGACATAATGATTGTGGTTAGGTAGAGAGCTATATTGGTTGGTACTAGACCAGTAAGCATCGTTCCTAATCCAAGTAGAGCTAGTGCAATATATGCCATCCTCTGCTCTTTAATAAAAGCTAGCACAAATATAACCGTGAAAGCTAGGAACCCTGGTATTTCTCTTAGGCTCTGTAATATTCCGATTTCTATACCGGTAAAGCTAACCTCTTCAATGGCAAAGTTATTTAACAGGTTCATCCATATACCAAAACTTATGGCAGAACCAATAGTCATTATTATTAATAAAAATTCAGCAGATTTTCTGGTCGTATTCACCTAAACACAATATACCTTTGAATTGTTGTAATGGCAGGGTATTTAATATCAAAATAAAGGTAAATGCTAAGGTAAAATACATTCTTTTATTTTATATATTTAATTAATGCCAAAAGTTACACTTCCTGACGGAACCAAGAAACCATTCGACGGACCTATTAGTGTATTTGATGTGGCTAAATCTATTGGTTCTGGACTCGCTAAAGCAACACTGGCAGGCAAAGTTAATGGCGATCTTGTGGATGCGTCTTATATTATTGATAAAGATAGTACTGTATCTATCATTACAGATAAAGACAAAGAGGGTCTTGAGGTTATACGTCACTCAACTGCACACCTATTAGCTCAAGCAACACAGATGCTTTATCCCAATGCACAGGTAACTATAGGCCCAGTAATTGATAACGGTTTTTACTACGACTTTGCATACAAGGACGGTTTTTCTGAGTCTGACTTAGCTAAGATAGAAAAAAATATGAACCAACTAGTTAAGCAAAATCTTAAGATTGAGCGTAGCGAAATGTCTCGTGACGATGCAGTCCAACTCTTTAAAGACAAGGGCGAACTTTACAAGGCAGAAATTATTGAGTCTATACCTAGTGGAGACGTTTTGTCGTTGTACCAGCAGGGCGATTTTATTGACCTATGTCGTGGCCCTCATGTACCATCAACCAGTAAATTAAAGGCCTTTAAACTGATGAAGCTGGCAGGAGCATACTGGCGTGGTGACTCTAATAATGAAATGTTACAAAGGGTATATGGTACAGCTTGGAGCAACAAGGATGATCTCAAAGATTACCTTTACCGCCTAGAAGAGGCTGAAAAGCGTGACCATAGAAAAATTGGAAAAGTCCAAGACTTGTTTCATATGCAAGAAGAAGCACCAGGAATGGTATTTTGGCATGAAAAAGGGTGGACTCTATATCAATTGGTAGAGCAATATATGCGTAGCGTTTTTAAAGATAATGGCTACAAAGAGGTACGCACCCCGCTACTGATTGATAGGACTCTTTGGGAAAAGTCAGGGCACTGGGACAAGTTTGGTGACGCGATGTTTACTACAGCAAGCGAGAATCGTGATTATGCTATTAAGCCAATGAATTGTCCAGCTCATATACAAATTTATAACCAAGGACTAAAGTCTTATCGTGATCTGCCTCTTAGGTTGGCAGAGTTTGGTTCATGTCACCGTAACGAACCCTCAGGCACCCTACATGGAATTATGAGGGTTAGAAACTTTGTACAGGACGATGGTCATATTTTTTGCACACCTGAACAGATACAGGACGAGGTTTCGACTTTTATTGACCTTACTTTCAATGTATACAAGCATTTCGGTTTCGAAAATGTTGACATTAAGCTTTCAACTAGACCGGAAAAAAGAGTAGGCTCTGACGAGGTATGGGATAGATCCGAAGCAGCCCTTGAACAGGCCCTTAATGCAAAAGGAATAGAATGGGTCCTTCAAGAGGGTGAAGGCGCATTTTATGGCCCAAAAATAGAATTTGTCTTAAAAGATTGCCTTGACAGAGAATGGCAGTGCGGCACATTGCAAGTTGATTTTTCTATGCCTGGTCAGCTTGAGGCACAATTTATAGATGTGGATAATTCAAAGCAGACACCTGTAATGTTGCATCGTGCTATCGTTGGATCATTAGAAAGGTTTGTAGGCATATTGATTGAACATTATGAGGGAGCTTACCCTTCATGGTTGGCACCAATTCAAGCAGTAATATTAAATATTTCAGACAAACATGCAGATTTTGTTAAAAATGTTGAGAAAAAGTTAAAAAAACAACAACTTAGAGTGATTTCAGACTTGCGAAATGAGAAGATAGGCTTTAAAATACGCGAGCACTCTATGCAACGTTACCCGTATATTATTATTGTGGGTGACAGAGAGATGGAAAATAACCAAATAGCTGTAAGAAAAAGGGGCGGTGAGGATCTAGGTTCTATGCCCATTGATGACTTTTTAGAATTAATAAATCAGGAGTAATTATTAATAAACCAAATAAAATAACCACACGTATTAATAACTATATTCGAGTCCCTGAGGTTCGTCTAATTGGTGCAGAAGGTGAACAGGTAGGCGTTGTTGATACAGATAAAGCAAAAGAGATGGCAGATGATATAGGTTTAGACCTTGTAGAGGTTTCTCCAAATGCCGAACCACCTGTATGCAAGATTATGGATTTTGGTAAGTTTCAGTATGAACAAAAGAAGCACCTTACTGACGCTAAAAAGAAACAAAAAAAGACTACAGTTAAAACTATTAAATATCGTCCAGGCACAGAAGAGGGTGATTATCAGATTAAGTTTAGAAACTTAGTAAAGTTTCTAGACAATGGAGACAAAGTGAAAGTAAGCATTTGGTTTCGCGGCAGAGAGATGCAGCACAGGGAACTTGGAATGCAAATGCTTGACAGAATTGAAAAGGATACGGAAGAATTTGCCAATGTTGAACAGAAGGCAAAAATGGAGGGTCGCCAGCTTGGCATGATGCTAGCACCCAAATCGAAGAAAAAGTAAGACATAAGTCTGAAAATAAATAAGCCCGATAGGGTAAAGGAGTAAATGATGCCAAAGTTAAAAACAAATAGAGGCGCTGCAAAGCGCTTCAAAAAAACCGCTAGTGGCGGTTATAAGTGTAAACACTCTCACTTACGTCATATCTTGACTAAAAAGAGTACTTCAAGAAAACGTAGTTTGCGTGCACCTGATAGCATCGAAAAAGTTGATGTTCCAATGGTTCGCAAAATGTTACCTTACAGTTAGGAGTATATAATGGCAAGAGTATCAAGGGGTGTACAAGCACACGCTAAACATAAAAAGATTTTAAAAAAAGCTAAGGGCTATTACGGCGCAAGGTCTAAGGTCTATCGCGTTGCCAAGCAGGCAGTCATTAAGGCTGGTCAATATGCATACCGTGACCGTCGTCAAAGACGTCGTCAATTCCGTAGACTTTGGATTGTTCGTATCAATGCGGAAGCGCGCAACAACGGACTAAGCTATTCACAAATGATTAACGGGTTAAATAAGGCCGGAGTTGAGATAGATCGCAAAGTTTTGTCAGACATCGCTATATTTGATAAGCCTGCATTTGCAAAGATTGCAGACCAAGCTAAGGCCGCTTTAGAAGCTGTAAAATAAATATATAGCGGCCGAAGTAGCTACTGCTTCAGCCGCTATTAACTAAAGGTATAACTGTCTATAAGAAGGGTATTTTGATAAACAAGATTCTTGAACATGCCAAGGCAGACATTGCCAAGGCAGAAAGCTTAAAAGAACTTGATGAACTTAGGGTAAGTTTTTTAGGCAAAAAGGGCGAACTCACAGCTCTATTGAAGGGGCTAGGAAGCCTCTCCAAAGAAGAGCGCCCAAAAATGGGAGAAGCGATAAACCAGGCCAAGGAAAGTGTCCAGTCATTATTAACTGAAAGAAAGATTCAGCTTGAAACGGTTGAGCTAGAGAAGCGCATATTGGAAGAAAAGATTGACGTATCCCTTCCAGGAAGAAACGTCGAGAAGGGCGGTCTACACCCTATAACATTGACACTCAACAGGATACAATCATTATTCGCTAAAAGCGGCTTTGAGGTAGAGACTGGTCCAGAAATTGAAGACGACTTCCATAACTTTAGTGCACTAAATATTCCTAAACACCATCCAGCTCGAGCTATGCATGACACCTTCTACTTCGACGAGCATACCGTACTAAGGACACACACTTCCCCAGTACAGATCCGTACTATGGAGAGACAAAAACCGCCACTTAGAATTATAGCTCCTGGTAGGGTGTATCGCTGTGATTCTGATGTAACGCACACACCGATGTTTCACCAGGTCGAAGGGTTGGTTGTGGATGATGATGCAAATTTTGCACAACTTAAGGGGCTACTGATTGACTTTTTACGTGCATATTTTGAAAAAGATGACCTCAAGGTAAGGTTTAGGCCTTCATACTTCCCATTCACAGAGCCATCAGCTGAGGCTGACATAGAGTGCGTTATTTGTAATGGAGACGGTTGTAGAGTTTGTAAAAAAACTGGCTGGCTAGAGGTGCTTGGTTGTGGAGTTGTTCACCCAAATGTATTGTCATCTGTCGATGTTGACCCTGAAAAGTTCAACGGCTTTGCATTCGGAATGGGCGTTGAGAGATTAGCAATGCTTAGATATGGGGTCGATGATTTGCGTCTTTTCTTTGAAAACGATATTCGTTTTTTAAAGCAGTTCAATTAGAGTTATGAATATTTCTACATCATGGCTAAGAGAATGGGCAGATCCAAATGTCAGTGATAGTACTCTCGCAGAAAGTTTAACTATGGCCGGTCTAGAGGTTGACAGTATTGCACCTGTTGCTCCGCCATTTGAAAATGTAGTGGTGGGAAGGGTTGTCTCTTGTGAAAAGCACCCAGATGCAGATAAATTAAGTTTATGCCAAGTAGACGTTGGAGATGGAGTCACTCTACAAATCGTTTGTGGAGCCCAAAATGTTAGAGAAGGTTTGAACGTTATAGTGGCAAAGGTAGGATCTACAATTCCAAACGGCTTGACAATAAAGAAGGCTAAACTAAGAGGTATGGTGTCTAACGGGATGATATGTTCTGAGTCAGAGCTATCTATTTCAGATGATTCGGAAGGTATAGCCGAACTATCAGACCAGTTTGAGGTCGGACAAAACATAAGAAACTGTCTTAACTTAGATGACAACATTATTGAACTAGATATTACACCTAACAGGGGTGACTGCTTTAGCGTTTTGGGTATCGCTAGAGAGGTTTGTGCTAACTATAATATTCCATTAAATGCACCTAAATTAGGTACAGTAAATTGTAATAAAAGTGATACAAAAAGAACAATAGTTAGCGACTCAAAGGCTTGCCCAAGATATGTAACAAGGTCAATCACTGGTATTGATAATTCAGTTACCACACCTCAATGGATGATACAAAAATTACAGCGTTCAGGGCAACAGACACATTCGCCAGTTGTCGATGTTACTAATTTTGTTTTGTTGGAGCTAGGCCAACCAATGCATGCATTTGACTTGTCAAAGATTAATGGCGACGTCCAAGTAAGGGCTGCAAAGTCTGGTGAAAGTATTGAACTTCTTAACGAACAAACTGTTCTACTTAATACAGACACATTGGTTATTGCTGATAATGAAGGCCCTCTAGGTATTGCCGGTGTTATGGGTGGGATTAGGAGTGCAACCCAAAGTGACACAAGAGAGGTATTGTTGGAGAGTGCTTATTTTGATTTGGTGTCAATCGCTGGTAAGGCCAGATCTTACGGACTCCATACTGAATCATCTTTGCGATTTGAAAGGGGCGTAGACTTTAATGTTTCGCGTACAGCGATGGAACGAGCAACTCAACTTATAATAGATATTTGTGGTGGCCAGGCCGGAGAAATTAATGAATCAGTAGACAGTGACAATTTACCAACCATTAATCCAATCACTATAACTAAAGAAAAGATTAGTAAAGTTCTTGGTTTCGAGCTAGACTCAAAATGGATAGAAGAAAAATTTGTTAATCTCGATTTTGAGATTATACAAAAAGAAAAAAACTCTTGGACAATATTACCTCCAAGCTTCAGGTTTGATATACAAATAGCTGCTGATCTTATTGAAGAGCTTGCAAGGCTATACGGTTACGACAAGATACCTGTACATAAGCTGTCAATTGATTCAGATATTAACTCAACATCAGAATCGTTCATTGATAAATATGACATCTCTCAGTGCCTAGTTAATCGTGGATACCAGGAGGCCATAACGTACAGCTTCATTTCTGAACAGTACCAAGACCTGATAGATCCAAACTCTAAAAAAATACAACTAAGCAACCCCATATCAAGTGACATGTCTATTATGCGATCTTCTCTTTGGGGTGGACTTTTACAGTGTGTAGAAACAAACCAAAGGCGTGGCCATTTAAATGCAAGGTTTTTTGAGTCAGGTCTTTGTTTTAGTGGCGTAGAGGCTAACCAGCAGGCCCAAAAAATTGCAGGCATTGTTACCGGTGAAAGGTTCAATCCTCAGTGGTCGGAGGAGTCAAAAGGTGTTGATTTTTTTGATATTAAGTCAGATGTAGAGTCAATATTGTCACTTAGCGGTAAGTCATTTATATTTCAGGAGTCAGAGCACTCTGCATTACAAAAAGGTCAAACAGCTAAAATACTTTTAAACCAAAATGAAGTCGGTTGGGTGGGCACGTTGTCCCCAACTATACAGAACAAACTATCGCTTGCTAGATGCTATTTATTCGAAATAGACCTTATAAGCATTCAGCAGGGTGAGATTTCAAGTTACCAAAAGCTATCTCCATACCAAGTGTCAACAAGAGATATTGCCATTGTTATTAATGATGATGTTGTTGCTGAGGACATAGTTTCAAATATAAGCAATATGAACCAAACATATCTAATCGATGTATCTATATTCGATGTTTATGTGGGTGAAAATATTGGAAAGGGTAAGAAGAGTATAGCACTTAACCTTAGTTACCAATCATCCAATGAAACTCTGACAGATGAACAACTGAATGACAGGGTAGCTGAAGTTCTTGCATTACTTAAATCTAAATACAAAGCTATACAGAGGTAATATGTCAATAACTAAAAAAAATATTGCAGATGAATTGGTAAATCAGGTTGGCCTTAGTAACGTTCAAGCACTTGATATTACCAATGAATTCTTTAATCAAATAAAAAACTCCTTAGCATCAGGGATCGATGTAAAGATTTCTGGTTTTGGTAATTTTGTTGTTAGGGAAAAGTCTGCTAGACCAGGAAGGAACCCCAAGACAGGTGAAGAGGTTTTGATTTCAGCTCGTAAAGTTGTAACCTTTAAGGCTGGCCCAAAACTAAAGGGTGCTACCCACAATAGTAATTAATATTTAGATTAATTTACTCGGATATAGCAAACATAAACCCTTTCAGTACTGGCATAGCCTTTTCAAGTATGTCCATGTTTTTTTCCATATTAACTACCTGATCTTCCAGAAATTTATCTGTATCCTTAAGTGTTACTTGGTAGTTGTCATCAAACTCAAATGCAATGAAATAAAAACCTTTACCTTTGTTTCTGGTTGAATGTATTGCCAAGAAGTCTGTTTCCCAGGATAACTCAGCTTTGTATATTGTTATTGATTCTGTGTTATCTCTTTGGCATAGTATTATGGTTTCACCAAAATGAAAGATAAATTTATCTGCCGTGCAGCTTGATGCAGTTCTTGGTTCGAGCTCGCCTTTCTCAATAGCTTCGGCAATTTGTTTTAGTTGTTCACCAGTTAGATGCAAATATTTAGCATCTAGATATTCATCAATATTAGAGTTAGGGTAGTTATTGTTAAGAAATGTAACCAGTCTTTTTAGCATTTCATCATTAAAGATAAAAAAAAATGGAATTATACCCTAGGAAAAAGATAACAGTCTAACTGCCATTTATACTACCAATATAGGATCATTATTAATGACTATCGCGACATTATATGTCGCCATACTTTATTGCGTATACTTCGAAAATGCTGATAGCCATAGCCGCTATTATTGGGCCTAGAAATAATCCCATAATCCCAAACTGCATCACCCCAGCCAGTGTCGATAGGACAGTAAGAAGGGTATGGTCAAGGGCGCTAGAAGGTCCTGAACTTGTAGAGAACTTTTTGATAACTACAGGCCTAATAAAGTTGTCTATTATTAATCCAATAATGACACCACCAAACAGAACTATTATTAACGAATCTAATACCTGTCCTTGGGCATAAAGATATATACTCAAAGGTAGCCATATTATTAAACCACCGAGTACAGGAATAAAGCTAGCCAAGGCCATGGCTATGCCAAAGTATAGTGCCGGAAGTCCAGTAAACATTACACCTATAGAGAAAACCATTCCCTGCATCAAGGCGATAACAATAACGCTACTTACTAGTGTTATTGATAAGCTGGAAAATTGATCAAACAGTATATCATTTAGGTTGCTTTGAAGTGGAGACAGAGACTTAATTTTCTTGACTGTTTTGTGCCCATCAATGTAGAAAAAATATAGTGAAAAAACAGTAATAATAACAAAAAATACAAAATTAGAGGACAAAGAAACTATGCTCTTTAGTATGACTATAGAGAAGTCCTTTGCTGCAACTAATATTCCTTCTATGTTGTTAACAAAGCTAGATGTTAGGGTTCCTTTTATCGTATCCGACAGTGGCAGGCCTGATATTGTTTGGTTAAGTAGTTGGTTACTTTTTTCTATCGTGAAGTTGCTATCAATACTCTTTATGAGTGAAGATATTTCAAGGCCACTTACGAGTAATATATATCCTAAAGGTAAAATCAGCAGTAGCGTCACAAGAGCAGTAAGTATGAGGGATGACTGCTTCTTTGAAAACTTTTCAATGAATTTGTTGTATTGTTTGTAAGTAGCGATTGATATCAACATGGACAAAAACAGAGCTGGTAAGAATGGGGCGAACAACCATCCAAGCCCAACTATTGAAAGTAGTAACAGAGCAAGTATGAATCCACGCTCGAATGTGGCCTCACTTTTGTTGTTCATTTTTACCTCCAATAATTACTGAAGAGCTAAAATTTAGCTTGCAAATACATCTTTCTGTCTGGCTCATCCATTTTCTCTATTGCATATCTTAAAGTAGTTCTAGGTAGTGATGTGTAGTTTTCACGTAAGAACCTTGTTGCGACCTGTTCATCGCGCTTGTATATCTCTCTTATCGTCCACCCAATGGCTTTATGGATTAGGTCATGCCTATCACCTAAAAGTGTTTTACCAATTATTAGAGTAGGATCGAAATAGTTGTTTTTTATGAACATTAATGTTGTAATGATTGATATCCTTTTTTCCCATAGATTTTTTGATTTCGATAGTTTGTATAAAAGTTTAACTTCGCCTTTATTGTCTAACATATAATCCCCCAATATATGAGGAGCAGAAGAATCTACCAAGTCCCAATTATTAATGTAGCCAATGTTTTGTAGGTAATAGTCATAGATTGACTTTTTATCGCTAAATTTACTTTGATATTTATTTACTAGAATTATTACACCACATAATCGAACCTCGTGCACTGGATTGCGCACTATTATTGTTAAATCATGGTCACTGATTGTTCTGCAGTATTTTTTTGCAACCTTCCTAATATTTGGGACAGTGACACCAATAAATTGGTCAAACTCAGAGTACTCGCCCTTACCTGTTTTGAAGAACCACTCATTGCTCTTCTTCCTCTCCTTTGTTGATAATTCTTTTAAGTGGTCTATTATTTTTTGTGCACTCATAAGTTATACTTGGAACTACTTATTTGTAATTAGGATAATAATACATGCAATTAGCTTATTTTGCTGGAGGATGTTTCTGGTGTGTAGAGGCAATATTTCAAAGAATAGAAGGTGTTATTAGAGTTGATCCAGGGTACTGTAACGGCTCCACTATAAACCCAACATATCATGACATCTGTACTGGTACAACTGGACATGCAGAGGCAGTAAAGATTGAATTTAACGATGACAAGGCTAGCTTCAAAGAGTTACTCGAAGTGTTTTTTCTGACTCATGACGCTACTACACTTAATAGACAAGGAAATGACGTAGGTACGCAGTACAGGTCTGCAGTCTTTTATGTCAACGATGAGCAGCAATCAGTGGCACAGAAAATGATTGATTCTTTGGGTGAAGAGGTTGTAACCGAGTTAGTATTGCTTGATAAGTTCTATGATGCCGAGGATTATCACAATAATTATTACAATAACAACTCAAACCAGCCTTATTGTCAGATGGTAATTACGCCAAAGCTAGAAAAGTATTTTAAGGGTAAGTAACGCATTATGAACGATGACCAGTTGTTGAGATATTCTCGCCAGATTATGCTCCCTCAAATAGATATTGAGGGGCAACAGTCAATAGTTGATTCTACTGTAATGTTGATAGGTGTTGGCGGGTTAGGGTCACCAAGCAGTATGTATTTAGCAGCAGCAGGAGTGGGCCACATTATAGTGGCTGATTTTGATCAGGTAGAAATTTCAAATTTACAGCGCCAAATAATACATCACACTAAAGACATAGGCAAATATAAGGTTGAATCTGCTAAAGAGAAGCTACTTGCAATCAATCCAAACATAAAGGTTACAATGCTAAAGGATCTGAATGATAAGAATATAAACGAATATATATCTAAAGTAGACGTTGTTTTGGATGGCACTGACAACTTTGATTCAAGGTTCAAGATTAACAAGTCTTGTGTAGAAAGCAAGGTCCCACTAGTGTCGGCAGCTGTAATACGTTTTGAAGGCCAGTTGTCGGTTTTTAAGGGTTATGATAAAGACCTACCATGCTATCAATGCCTTTACCCTCCAGGCGCAGATCAAAATGAAAACTGCGTGGATAACGGTATCCTGGCTCCAGTTGCAGGTGTACTAGGATCTCTACAGGCTCTACAGGCAATTAAAGTGATTTTAAATCTTGGAGAGCAGCTAGTAGGTGAGCTAATGATGATAGACGCTTTGGATCTAAATTTTAGAAAGATAAGAATACAGAAAGACCCTGGATGCGATATTTGTAGCTAAACTGTATAGTAAATAGTTAGCAAAGTGTGTTGTTCAGTTATATCTTAATACAGAGGCTTGTTAACTGAATAGTCTATACATTTCATTTCACAAAAGATACTAAAATCATATAATATTTATTCGCAGTTATACAAATATATTAATAATTTCGGGGCGTAGCGCAGTCTGGTAGCGCACTTGACTGGGGGTCAAGTGGTCAGAGGTTCAAATCCTCTCGTCCCGACCATTTATTTTTCATAATATAAAAGTGCCTTGTAAAGTTATAAGTAAGTATGGTTAGATATAACTAGTATAGCCGTATCTTTAAAAAGATATATTTTGTTAGGACACAAGGATTAATGGCTTAGTACCGTGCAACTAAGGAAGGAGAAGAATTAATTGTATAGTAAATTTGTAAAAATACTATTAAACATCCAACACAGTACTAAGCAAATGTAATTATATCAAATAACTATGAGTTTGCTAATATGTATATTTCATATAGTGAAATAATAAATAAAAATGATTAAATATTTGTTGTGGATTAATCAAAAAATATAAAGTATATAAATATTTATATTATGAAAATAGGAAAAACTAAACTCCAGTAAGTATAATAGTGTTCGCATATTTAACTACCTAATATATATTCCATAGTTATAAATTTTGCTGTTTGCTATTAAATGAATATGTTGTATTTATCGTTTCCAATAAATAAGTTGTTTTGTTCATTTTTTTTCTATAAATCATAAGTTAAGTATCTAATTATATTTTTTTGGAGAACTCAAAATAAATGAAAGCATTAGTTAAAAGTAGTCCTGAGACTGGTATTTGGTTAGAAGATGTTCCTATGCCAATAATGGGGAACAACGATGTTCTTGTAAAAATTCAAAAAACTGCTATTTGTGGTACTGATATACATATATATAATTGGGACGACTGGGCAAAAAAAACCATACCAGTTCCAATGACAGTTGGCCATGAATTTGCTGGAGTTATTGCTGACATGGGAGTCAACGTTAGCTCTTTAAAAGTTGGTGATTTGGTTTCCGGTGAGGGTCATATTGTTTGCGGAAGGTGCCGCAACTGTTTAGGCGGAATAAGGCACCTATGTCCAAACACTATAGGTGTTGGAGTTAACCGTACAGGGTCATTTGCGGAATACTTATCAATACCTGCTGAGAACGTATTTAAACCAAGTCAACACATACCATCTGAGCTGCTTGCTTGCTTTGATCCATACGGAAACGCAGTACATACAGCTCTATCATTCAATATGGTAGGCGAAGACGTTTTAATTACTGGAGCGGGGCCAATTGGAATAATGGCGGCCATGGTTGCACAGCACTGTGGTGCACGAAACATTGTCCTAACAGATCTTAATGACTACAGACTAAAGCTTGCTAAAAGTATAGTCCCTAAAATTACTACAATAAATGTAAACAAAGAATCAATAAACAGAGACTTTATGAATAGTTTAGGTATTTTTGAGGGGTTCGATGTTGGTTTAGAAATGTCTGGCTCTCCTCACGCCTTTAGCGACATGTTGCAGTTGATGATCAATGGTGGCAAGATTGCTATGTTGGCTATCATGCCTGCAGGTTCAGGTATTGATTGGGATCTGGTGGTCTTTAAAGCACTAACCATTAAGGGTATTTATGGGCGAGAAATATTTGAAACCTGGTACAAGGGTTCGATGATGGTTCAGAGTGGATTGCCTTTAGAAAAAATCATTACCCATAGATTCGATATTGAAGACTTCCAGAAAGGTTTTGACGCTATGCTTTCAGGTAATTCCGGTAAAGTAGTTCTTAACTGGGAAGGTTAATAAGGATAAGTATGAGCTTTATAAGCGCTAAAAATAGTATTGCAAAGGATTTAAAAGAGATAGAAAGTGCAGGCCTCTGGAAAACAGAAAGGGTTATCGCTAGCGAACAGAATAGTGATATAACACTTGATGATGGAACAGAAGTAATTAACATGTGTGCAAATAATTACCTTGGATTAGCAAACAACATTGAAGTGATAGATGCGGCAAAGGAAAGCTTTTCTAAGTGGGGTTTCGGATTATCCTCAGTAAGATTTATTTGTGGCACTCAGACCATACATAAAACCTTAGAGAAGAGGGTTAGTGACTTTTTAGGTATGGAAGATACTATACTTTATGCTGCATGTTTTGATGCCAACGCTGGCCTATTTGAGACCATACTTACTAACGAAGATGCGGTAATATCTGACGAATTAAATCATGCATCTATCATTGACGGTGTGAGATTATGTAAGGCTGCACGTTTTCGTTATAAAAACAGCGATATGAATGACTTAAGGACTAAGCTTATAGAGGCTAAAGATGGTGGCGCTAGAAGAATACTAATTACTACAGATGGGGTTTTTTCTATGGACGGAACTGTAGCCCAACTTGACAAGATATGTAACCTCGCAGATGAGTTCGATGCCATGGTGCATCATGACGATTGCCATGCAGTTGGTTTCATGGGAAAAAACGGAAGAGGGATACACGAATATTGTAACGTTATGGATAGGGTCGACATAATCACTGGAACTTTCGGTAAGGCCTTAGGTGGAGCCTCAGGGGGTTACACTTCGGCAAGAAAAGAGATTGTTGATATGCTTCGACAACGCTCAAGGCCTTACTTGTTTTCAAACACTCTAGCCCCTTCAATATGTGCAGCCTCTTTAAAGGTACTTGATATGTTGTCTAAGTCTAGTGAACTTAGAGACAGATTAGAGCGCAATACTCACTACTTTAGAAAGGGCATGCAGGATGCCGGATTTGATGTTGACGATGGAGACCACCCAATAGTTCCAGTTATGCTTGGAGATGCCAAGCTTGCACAAAAAATGAGTAAAAAATTACTAGAGAAGGGTATATATGCTATAGGCTTCTTCTTTCCAGTTGTACCAAAAGGGAAAGCCAGAATACGCACCCAGATATCTGCTGCTCACACCAAGGATGATTTAGATAAGGCAATTGAGGCATTCTCACAGACCTACAAGGAGCTGTCCGTCTGATTCGTATTATTACTGCTATAATCTTTGCAATTAATACAGTAATATTGAAGCTCTTTTGATGAAAAGACTGATCACATTAATAATTGCAATATTTATAGTAATTGCTGCTACGTTATTTTATGTTGGCGTCAAAACTGAAGACACATTCAGGGGCTATATTGAAAAATATGATCAAACATGGAAAGAAAAGTATGATCTTTCAATAAGGTTAGTGTCTTATAGTAAGTCTTTGTTATCAGCTAACGCTGAGTTTGAAATTGATGTTATAGACCCAGCTACAAGAAAGGAGTTGGCCGAAGTTGTAAAGTTGCCATTAAGATCAAAATTCAAGATACAGCATGGGCCGGTATTTATCAATAACGGGATACATTTAGGCATAGCTCACGTTAATAGCAATATAAGCATCTCAGACTTGGTATCTGAAATTTATGAACAGGATTTTTCTGAATATGTAGAGGATGCAAGAATTTCAGTTGATGTTGATTTTGGTATATCTGGTGAAGTTGGGACTGAAATTATTATTGATGGTATTGATATTTATGATAAAGGTAGCAAGAATAGATTTGTCTTCTCACCAATAAAGATTTCATTGCATAGCAATAATGATACTAACCCAAAAGCCTACAAAAGTAGCCTTAAGTTTGATAATTTAACAGTCAATTTGCCTGAATTATATCTAGGAATAAATGGTGTTAGTTTTGATTCCAATGTTAAGTCAATGTTTGGCAATTTACTTCCTATTGGAGAGTTTTCTGGTGCATTTGATGAGATATTAATCAGAACTAGTGGTACTAACATTCAGCCATTGAACCTCTCGATTCAACATAATTCAATTGCAAAAGACGACGAGGGTAAGCTGTTTAGTGACGCTAATTTAGTAATTATAATCAAAAATGCAGACAAGTTAATTCCTCCATTGCCAGTTGATTTAGTAGAGATTAATGCTACTTTCAATGGCTTGGCAAAGAAAGATGTTGCCTCCTTTGATAATATAATTTCTGTTTCGCCTTCTATGGATGGTGACTCGCTGGTTGGTATGTTTGGCCCCTGGTTCAATAATATTTTGTCTGGAGAAGATCTAGAGTATTCATTTAATGTATCTGTAAGTCAAGACAATACACAGTTGGCTCATACTGGTATGAAATTAGGATACGTAGGTCATAAATTCGCAACCGATAATCTAGATCAAACGCTCGTCAATCTAGAGAAAAATTTGCTTGATGTTTTCACTGTTGAAGCAGATATTTCACTAAACAAGTCATTATTACAGGCACTTGGCAAGGATGAAGCCTACATGGCAGAATTAATGCTATCAGGATTAATTAAAGATGGCCTAATTGAAGAAATCTCATCAAACTATAGTTCCTCTTTAAGATATAAGGATGGCTTAGCTGAGATAAACAAGATAGATTACTCTAAATACTTGGTAAGCCAATTGAGCCAAATTGGCTTGATAGATTTGTGTAGCAGTGTTGATGGAGATTGGTATTTCTATTATCCACCAGACACAGATTATCCTGATGACATAGTTTTTGGTAGATTTTCTATTGAAGCTAGTGATGGTGAGTTAAATTCTGGTTCAACCAATGTTTTTAGTGTAATTCTAAATCTTAACGATAAAACTACCTTCCTCGATGAATATGTAGAGACTTGGGATTGCGCTAACAGTCAGCTAACTTTCAGTGGCTTTTATGAAGACAATTCAACATACACCTTTAGTGGGCAAATTACTTCTGTAGGACAGGACAATTTTGTTTGGGATGATGAGGAATTAGGTGTATATACTTTTTCACGGAATCCTCATTATTCAGATTTAGGACTAATTGAAGATCAAAACTTAAGAATGAAGTTAGTAGATACAATAAATTATCTTACTGAGAGAGATGGCTTTCACCCAATAAATTATCATTTAAAGCCGGACTAAGAATAGATAGCTAGTATTATTTTGTTTGTTTGTTTGTTTGTTTGTTTGTTTGTTTGTTTGTTTGTTTGAATCAGCATTTAGCCAGAATATTCTCTTTGAGTTCTAGATAGATTTTTTGACCCTTTAGAGTCTTTACTATCTCCAGAGCGAAGCATATAGCAGTCCCTACACCCTGGGATGTCATGACTTTGCAGTCAGAAACAATTTCCTGGTCACTGATATATCCGGGTGAGCTTATTTTGTTTTCAATTGAAGGGTAGCAAGTAAATTTATCACTAAGCACACCAGCCTTGTGTAGTGCGTATGGTGCCGCGCAAATCGCACCAATGTGTTTATCATTCCGCTTCATATGTCTTAGAATAGACATAACAGTTTCGTTATTGGCGAGCCCTTCGGTGCCTCCCCAACCACCAGGAAGTATGATCATGTCGAGGTTATCACTGTCTATCTCACCAATAAGATAGTCGGTAACGATAGGTATTTTGTGTGCACCTATAGCCGTTTTATTTTCTAGACCAGCAGTGATAACATCTATGCCTCCGCGGCGACATATATCTATAATACTGATCGCTTCTATTTCTTCAAAACCATCTGCCAGAGGTACTAACACTTGAGGCATAATATTTATATTTTTAGTTGTTTGTAAGATAAAATAATCGTTTATTCAAGGATAACACCAAAAAGGGGAAGCATGTTTGATAAATCACAAACTTTGTCAATAGTTGACGCTGAAATTGCGAACGCAATAAATGCAGAAGAGGCACGACAAGAGGCACACATTGAGCTTATTGCTAGTGAGAACTATACTTCAGTTGCAGTGATGGAGGCTCAAGGGTCACAGTTAACTAACAAGTATGCTGAGGGTTACCCTAGGAAGCGCTATTACGGCGGTTGTGAGCATGTAGATGTAGTTGAGCAGTTGGCGATTGATCGCGCTAAAAAATTGTTCAGTGCGGACTATGCAAATGTGCAACCTCATTCAGGGTCTCAGGCAAACGCAGCAGTATTTCAAGCTCTATTAGTGCCCGGCGATACGGTTCTAGGTATGAGCCTAGCTCATGGTGGACATCTAACTCATGGTGCGGCTCCATCGTTTTCAGGCAAAAACTTTAATGCAATTCAGTACGGCTTGAATCCAGACACTGGGGAGATTGACTATGATCAGGTTGACGCCTTAGCCCAGGAACATAAACCTAAAATGATTATTGCTGGTTTTTCAGCATACTCTAGAGTGATAGATTGGCAAATATTTAGGGATATAGCTGACTCTGTTGGCGCATACCTTATGGTTGATATGGCACATGTGGCAGGATTAGTTGCTGTTGGAGAGTACCCTTCACCTATCGCTATTGCGGATGTCGTTACTACAACCACACACAAAACTTTGAGGGGTCCACGAGGAGGACTTATTCTTGCTAGGTCAAATGAAGAGATAGAAAAGAAGTTGAATTCAGCCATATTCCCTGGCATTCAGGGAGGCCCACTTATGCATATTATTGCTGCTAAGGCGGTATCATTCAAAGAGGCAATGAGTGATGACTACAAGAAATACCAAAGGCAAGTAAAAATCAATGCACAAGCCATGGCTAATACTTTTATAGAGCGTGGATATGATGTCATTTCTGGTGGCACCGATGACCACCTTTTTTTGGTAAGCTTTATTGAACAAGGTTTGACCGGAAAAGAGGTAGACGCGGCACTTGGTAGTGCACATATTACTGTAAATATGAATGCGGTACCTAACGACCCACAGTCACCCTTTATTACTAGTGGTATTCGTGTTGGTACGCCGGCTGTGACTACTCGTGGATTTAATGAAGATGAGTGTAGCGATCTTACTAATTGGATTTGTGATATTTGCGACAATCTTGGAGATCAATCGGTAATTGATGATGTAAAGGATAAGGTAGCTAGTTTGTGTAGCAAATATCCAGTATATAAATAGCTTACATCATTTAATATTATTATATTTGGGGGGAAATGCGCTGTCCGTTCTGTCAATCTGATGATACGAGGGTACTAGATACTCGACTAATAGGGGATGGATCCCAGGTACGTCGAAGGCGTGAGTGTACCTCTTGCAATGAACGATACTCTACACTAGAGAGTGTCGATTTAAATTTTCCTAGGCTAGTTAAGAGTGATGGCTCAAGGGAATCTTTTAATGAAACAAAGCTAAGGTCTGGCTTGCTGAAGGCACTAGAAAAGAGACCTGTAAAAACATCACTGATTGAAAACTCAATCAGCAAAATTGAGCACAAATTAATGACACAAGCTGAGCGCGAGGTTCCCTCATCAAAGGTAGGTGAATGGGTAATGGATGAGTTAAGATTATTGGACGAGGTTGCCTACATTCGTTTCGCTTCAGTATATAGACAGTTTCAGGACATTGAGGAATTCAAAAATGAAATTGAAAAGCTCATGAAAAAATAAAAAATTAAGTAATGGCCAAAGCTAAGACAGAATTTGTTTGCAGGGAGTGCGGATCTTCGCACCATCAGTGGGCAGGCCAGTGTCTGGATTGTAAATCCTGGAACACTTTAGAGGAGATTGTAATCTCCATCTCTACATCATCAAAACCAGCCATTCTGCAGGACCTACCTCCATCAAGAGTTCAAACACTTTCTGGGATTAAATCAGAAAACAGATTAAGACTGAGTACAGGGTTAAGTGAGCTTGATCGTACACTTGGTGGTGGATTAGTTGACGGTTCTGTGGTCCTAATCGGTGGAGACCCTGGGATTGGAAAGTCTACATTAATTTTGCAAGCGATTGCGGCAATAAATAAAGACAGTAACACTTTATATGTAAGTGGCGAAGAGTCTGCTGATCAAATCAGTGATAGGGCGATAAGGCTAGGAATCAATGAAGATGTATTACTGTTAAGCGAAACGCATCTTGAAAAGATAATTAAATTGGCCAAAGATGTAGAACCCAAAGTTATAGTTATAGATTCAATTCAAACAATGGTGACCGATAGCTCAACCTCTGCTCCAGGTTCTGTAACCCAGGTACGAGATTGTGCTGCACAACTTACACAGTTTGCTAAACAAACAAATACGGTTTTACTAATGATTGGCCATGTAACCAAGGATGGAGCTCTAGCTGGACCTAGGATATTGGAACATATGGTCGACGCGGTTTTGTACTTTGAGGGTGATGCTGGAGGAAGGTACCGCATTATAAGAGCTGTCAAGAATCGTTTCGGTGCAGTAAACGAGATTAGCGTATTTGCGATGAGCGAGAATGGGCTACAGCAGGTAGAAAATCCATCAGCAATATTCTTATCAAACCAAGCTAAGCCATCACCAGGATCGATGGTAATGGTTACCAGAGAAGCAACCAGACCTTTGTTGATTGAACTCCAAGCACTAGTCGATCAGGCTAGCGGAAATCCAAGACGTGTATGCGTAGGTTTGGAGCAAAACCGTCTAGCTCTCCAGTTGGCAGTTCTACATAAGCATGGCGGAATTGCAACGCATGACCAAGATGTGTTTGTTAATGTTGTTGGAGGTATAAAGGTAAACGAAACAGCATCCGACTTGGTGGTCATGCTGGCGATAATGTCAAGCCTACGCGACAAAGTAATACCACAAGATTGGATAGCATTCGGTGAGGTCGGTTTGACTGGTGAGGTTAGGCCAGTTTACAATGCCTCTGAGCGCTTAGCAGAGGCTCAAAAGCACGGATTTAAGGTAGCCATAATACCAAAGGCTAATTCACCTAAAAAATCATTAAAGGGGATAAAAATAGTTCCAGTTGAGTATCTATATCAGGCATTACAATACATGTCAGAGAACACTTAATATTATTAAAACACGCTTACCCATAACAATTTAAACAACTTAGCTTAGTAATAAGTAATATACTTATCGGTCTGTTTTGTATATCAATCGAGGTACATACAATGTTGTTAGAGGTTGTATTTGCAGCTGGATGTTTTTGGGGAGTAGAAAAGAACTTTGAGCAATTTGACGGTGTTGTTGATGTAGTATCAGGCTATGCGGGAGGTAGTTACGACAACCCTACCTACTATGATGTGCTAGATAATAGAAAATTAAATGATCCTGAAAAAGTCAATCACACAGAATCAGTAAGAGTAGTTTACGACCCTAAAATAGTGAAAACTGAATCCTTAATAAGGAATTTTTGGGAGATACATAACCCAACACAAGTTAACGGGCAGGGGAACGACATTGGTAATAACTACAGGTCCGCTATATATTGGACAACCGACGATCAGAGATCACTAGCCCTTACAACTAGGAATGAATTTCAATCACTATTAGTGGAGCAAGGTTACGGTGATATTGTTACAGAAATAAAGCATCTAGACAAGTTTTGGCCTGCAGAACCATACCACCAAGACTATCTGTTAAAAAACCCAAACGGTTACTGCCCTAATCATTCTACCGGGGTCAAATTTAAAAGCAAAAATGAAGCTATTAGTGAACATGAAATCATTACTCCACTGGGAGGTATGGAGATTATTGTAATTGAGGATGAAGATAAGAATTCCTGCCTCTATTGCCTACAATTCGATAAAGACGTTATATCTCAATACCAAGGTAGCATCCCATTAAGAGCTTCACCTGCTTCTACTCTTAAGGATTTCAATTTAACTAGCCCTACATGGGCAACACCAACTATATTTTTTATTAAGGATGGAGATGAGGTATGGTCAAAGCAAGGGTACATGCCTCCTGATGAATTCTACAGGGCTCTTGGAGAATTTAAATTAGGTAAAAACTCGGATGCATTTGATGTTGCTTTTAATGAATCCACTGATGCACGTTTCTGTAGGCAGTATGAGGTATTTAAGAATACCCCTGAAGGAGTCTTTGTAGATAAACTGTCCGGCAGAGCGTTATTCGACACTAAAGACAGGTTTGATTCTAAGTCTGGATGGTTGTCTTTCACAAAGCCGGTAGACAATGAGGTATATGAAAAGATGGACTTTGGGTTCGGGATGATTCGTACTGAGATTCGTTCTGTGTCTTCAGATATACACCTAGGCCATATTTTCAACGACGGTCCAGACGGCAATTCAAGGTATTGTATTAATGCTACTGTGCTAGATTTCGTTGCTGACAGTCCTCTCGAGTCTATAGAGTCCGAGTCTGACGAATACTATCCAGGTAAAGATGACGAGGTAAATGGCAGATTTGCGGAATAATTAAGTAGCTATGTTATTAGGCCTTGTCACTACGTTATAGGCTGATAACTACTTAAAGATCTATACCCCTCTGGGCTTTGATATTGTTCCTAAATGCGTGCTTAATGTCTTGCACATCGCTGACAGTGTCGGCGATCTCTATCAAACCATCACATGCCGCTCTTCCAGTAATTACCACATGCTGATTATTGGGCCTGTTATTTAGGCACTTTATTATTTCCTGTTCGTCAAGGTATTTGTAATTTATCATGTAAGTTAACTCGTCAAGAACTACTAAATCAATCGCCTTGTCAGTTAAAAACTCTTTGGCTTCAGACCATGTCTGTAATGCTTTTTCGGTATCAAATTCCTTGTCCTGGGTGTCCCAAGTAAACCCGGTCTTCATGAATACAGTTTTTACGTTCTTTTGTTTATTAAGGAAGTTGTCTTCGCCGGTATCTTGTACCCCCTTTAAGAACTTTGCTATACCAACCTTCATGTTGTATCCAATAGCCCTACATATCATCCCAATTGCAGATGAAGATTTGCCCTTGCCGTTACCTGTCATCAGAACTATTACGCCTTTATCGATGTTGGCAGCTTCGATCCTAGAGTCGATGTGCTCCTTCTTACGCTGCATACGTTCTTTATATTTGTTATCGCTCATGACATATTAAAGTTTAGAAGTTGTATTCAATTTGAAGTGTGGTAGTACGCCCATGAGTGTTGTAGCCTTTGGCCATTTCGTAGTCCTTGTTGAGTGCATTGTTGACACTTAAAGAGATCGTAGTTTCCTTATTATAGTCATAACTTGAATGCAGATTGAGTAGTCCATAACCACCAAGTTTGTCGTTATTAGTGTGTGCATCTTTATCCCAGACCCAAGACTTAGCTGTTAGGTTGATGCGATTTGAGAAGTTGCCTATTTTTTTAGTAGCAGTAATGCTAGCAGTGTGGTTAGGTCTTCTGCCTTTCTGTTTATTGTCTGACTGCCTTTTTGCAGTATTGTAATCATAGTTGGTGGCAATATCCCAGTCCATGAAATTTGTATTTGCAGAAATCTCAGCCCCATTTATATTGACAGTTCCATCATTAACGTAGTGATCATCAACGCCCCAAGTTCCATTATATTTGAACGCGTCTGTTACTTTACTTTTATAAACTTTAGTGTTTACCTGTCCCCACACAAACTGTTTAACTATACCAATCTCAGCACTGATTGCATGTTCTGGTTTTAATTCTGTCTTGGATCTAGTAAGGTTTAAGTTGTTTTGGTAGTGACTGGGAAGGTTTGTAGCTTTTCCGTATGAAGCTGTAACTCTGACATCTTCATTTATTTCTCGTGCTAAATTTAAATTGTAAGTGTTGTGTATACTGAACTTATCATGGTCAACAATTCTTGCGCCAAGCGAAACCTCTAGGTTGCTTAGTTTTCCTTGCCACTGAGAAAAAATATCACTATGTTTAATAGTTTTTATTCCATCAGTGTTATCTATGTCCTTGTCAGTCGTACTTGAAGCCCCGACAGACAGTAGCCCACTATCCAACGATATCTCATTAATCATTTCTATAGTATTAAGCTTATAATTATTGCCACGCCTTTTTGTTTTTTGGTTTCTTAATGCTATTTTGGTTAAATACTTGTCACTAAATTGGTGATCCAATTCAATATTTAGTTGGGATAAATTGTTGTCAGGTTTGGGGGTACTCCAGGTGTCATCATATTGAATCTCTGCGTTTGTTTTTAAAAGGCCAAGTTTTATGCTGGTTGAATCTGAAATATTACTACCAACATTAAGGCTGAATGAATTTCTATCTATTGGATCTAAGTCACCGTTACCTGTTGCGTCTATTCCGTCTGTATGGTAATCGGTTAATGTGTAATTTAGATAACCATCATCAGTACTAATATTAGAACTTAGGGTTATTTTTTTACTATTATGTGTTCCATAAGAGACTACAACCTTATTGACAGTGCCGGGAGCATAATCTTTATTTGTAAAAACATGAATTACTCCCCCAATAGCTCCTGGTCCGTAAAGTGATGAGAAAGGCCCTTTGGTGATTTCGACACGTTCAATTTGGTCTAACGGAACTACGTCAAAGTTTGGTTGGGTTGCAGTAATTGAAACTACACTACCATCAACAAGTAATAATGTGTGACTTGCCTCATTGCCTCGTATACGTAACGCAGTAAGGTTTCCTTGTCCACCCTCAAAGTTTACCGAAGGTATAGAAGACATAAGTTCGGTGAACGTGTTTGCTCCTGTCTTCTTAATTTCATCTCTGTCAAGTTTTATGCTTGTAGCGATAGACCCAATCACAGGACTAGATGTCCTGTATTCGGTATTTAAATATATTGGTATGGGTCCAAGTGCTGCATCCGTTGCAGTAGAAAAAGTTAGCACTGTAAATACAGATGTTGTACAGATTTTTTTTAAGTTCATTATGTTTCCGTTTATATATAAAACGGGCAATAGAGAGGATCTTTCAGAAATTGCAAAGACATAACTCACTACCCGTCGTAGTTGTTAATGATGTTCAATTTCAAACTTGTGCCGGACTTATCTATAGCAAGAATCACCGTTGCGAGGGCAGTATTGGAATTTAACCAATTTCCAGAGGTCTGAAACTTATGCTGATTATAATGTTTTTTTATAGACAACAAGAGCAATTTAATAGGAAAGTATAAATCACTATGTGTGGTTGATAATTTTGACGTTGAATCGTCAAAACTAAAGTTTCTTTATGGGCTATTAAATTGGTATAGATATTCCTTGTTCATGTAAAATATTTTACTAAAAGAAAGAATTATTCAACCCCATAAAATCATACAAAGCAATTAAAAAATGAATCAAGTTTATAACTTTAGTGCGGGCCCATCCATGCTACCAGAACAGGTTATGAGGAAGATGCAGTCTGAACTTCTGGATTATAGAAATATGAAAGTTTCTGTTATGGAAGTCTCTCATAGAGGCCAAGACTTTATGGAACTATCACAGAAAGCAGAGCAAGATTTACGAGACTTGATGGGCATACCTGACAACTATAAAGTTTTGTTTTTACAGGGAGGAGCTTCAGCTCAATTTTCTATGGTGCCTATTAACCTATTGAGAGGTGGGTCGGTAGCAAATTACGCTAACACTGGTCACTGGTCTGTAAAAGCTATCGCTGAAGCAAACAGATATTGTGATGTTCATATTTGTACAGATAGTAAAGAAAATGGCTATAAAGATATAGCCGAGTTTGATTCTTGGAATATTGACACTAATGGTGCATACCTGCATTACACTCCTAATGAGACAATAGATGGACTAGAGTTCGACTATGTCCCAGAAGTTGATATGCCGGTTGTTGCAGATATGTCTTCAACTATACTTTCAAGGCCATGCGATGTATCTAAGTTTGGTGTGATTTATGCGGGAGCGCAAAAAAATATGGGCCTCTCTGGTTTAACAGTTGTGATTGTGCGAGATGACCTTATTGGTGAACCAGTTGATAAACAACCGGTTTTATTCAATTACTCTACGCAGGCAAATAATCAATCAATGTATAACACTCCTTCCACTTTCTCTTGGTACGCTGCAGGTCTAGTTTTTGACTGGATTAAAGGGTTAGGTGGCTTAGAGTCTATGGCAAATATTAACAAAGAGAAGTCTCAACAATTGTACTCTGAGATTGATAACTCTGAACTCTATTCAAACCAAGTCAACCCAAAGTATAGGTCTTGGATGAATGTCCCATTTGTTCTAGCAGATGATAGACTTGATAAATTGTTCCTTGAAAAGTCTTATAATGCTAACTTATTAGCCCTGAAAGGACACAAAGCAGTGGGCGGTATGAGGGCTAGTATTTACAATGCAATGCCCATGGAAGGTATAAACGCTTTAGTTGAATTTATGTCTGATTTTGAGAAACAGTATGGCTAAAAAAACGTTAAAAGAATTGAGAGATGAAATTGATGCTCTGGATAAGGTTATTCAGTCTAATATTGGAGATAGGGCTAGATTAGCTTCTGCTATTGCAGAAGTAAAAAAGGAATCTAAAAAACAAAATGCATTTTATCGCCCAGAGCGTGAAGCAAAAATATTACGCCAAATTATTGAAAGGAACGATAGCCTTCTAAAGGACAAAGATGTAGCCCATATCTTTCGTGAAATCATGTCCTCATGCCTCGCCCTTGAGCAGCCATTAAATATAGCTTATCTAGGCCCAGAAGGTACTTTCACCCAGGAAGCAGCTTTGAAGCATTTTGGGCACGCAGTCTCAACCCTGGACTGTGGAAGTATAGATGAAATCTTTTCGCAAGTTGAAAAGGGCAACACTGACTACGGTGTAGTTCCTATTGAGAACTCATCAAACGGAGTAATTGGCGGCACTATAGATATGCTCTATTCACAGAGCTTGAAGATTTGCGGTGAGGTTGAAATTTCAATCAAACATCAACTAATGATGTCTGACCAGTCACAGGAAATAAAAACAATTTACGCTCACCAGCAGGCATTGGACCAGTGCCAAAGATGGCTATCTAATCACTACCCTAACGTCCTATTGAAGGCTGTAGCATCAAATGCACTTGCTGCGCGTATAGTTAAGGATGAAAAAAATTCTGCTGCAATTGCTTCTGAGGCAGCTCTGGGTCTTTATGACCTCGAAAGGGTTGCTAAAAACATAGAAGATAAGGCCGGGAACGTTACTCGTTTTTTAATTTTGGCAAAAGAAGATTCTCCTGAGTCAGGCTCAGATAAAACATCTATTCTGGTATTGACAAAGCATGAATCTGGGGCCTTGGTAGATGTTCTTGACCCATTTAAACAACACAATGTCAATATGCTTCAGCTTGCACGACACCCCATACCTGGTGTTAAGTGGGAGTACTTATTCTTGATTGACATTGAAGGCCATAAAAACGAAGAAAAAGTTAAAGAGGCCTTGTCTCAAGTTAGAGAAAGGGTGCTAAAGGTTGAAATATTAGGTTCATATCCTGTAGCTGTACTATGAACATTTGCGAAGGAATACTGTCGCTTAAGCCGTACCAGGGCGGTAAGCCTATAAGTGAATTGCAGAGAGAACTAGGTCTGGACAAGGTAGTTAAGCTAGCAAGTAACGAAAATCCGATTGGGCCAGGACCAAAATCAATGGAAGCTATTGCAGAAGCTATCGATGAGGTGGGTCGCTATCCTGACGGTAACGGCTTTGAGTTAAAGAGAGCTATATCTAAGCGTCTTGGAATTGATAACAAATTAATTAGCCTAGGAAATGGATCTAATGAACTGCTAGAGCTCATCGCTAGACTGTACCTTTGTAATTCAGATGACGAGGTGATATTCTCTCAATACTCATTCATAGTTTATTCATTAGTTTCACAGTCTCTGGGAGCCAAATCAATCGTTACTCCTGCAATTGATTTTGGGCACGACTTAAAATCTATGCTTTCTTCAATAACCAAGAATACAAAGTTAATTTATATCGCCAACCCTAATAACCCAACTGGCACTTTGCTTTCTGATGATGAGGTATATGGCTTTCTGTCTAATGTCCCAAGTTCAGTGGCTGTGGTTCTGGATCAGGCATATTTTGAGTATCTTGATATCGATGACAATGCCCTGGAGTGGTTGGATGAATTTAGCAATCTTATTATTACACGAACCTTCTCAAAAGCATATGGTTTGGCTGGACTGAGAGTTGGGTACTCTTTATCAAGCCTTAAAATAGCCGACTACATTAATCGCGTTAGGCAGCCATTCAATGTAAGTCATATCGCACAAAGCGCTGCGGTAGCAGCATTAACCGACGAAGCATTCATGGCCAGGTCTATTATGGCTAACAATAATGGCCTATTACAGCTCTCTCATGGGTTTGACAGATTGGGGTTGGTATACATACCATCTTCAGCTAACTTTATAGCCCTCAAGGTGAGCAATGCTGTTTCAGTTTATGAGAGTCTTTTGGTTAGAGGTTTTATAGTTAGGCCTGTGGAAATGGAGAACTATTTAAGGGTCTCTGTCGGAACGAAAAACGAGAATGACGATTTTTTGGAAGCGCTAGAGTCAGTTTTGGGTGGAGAGTAATGAATAAGATTTGTGTTATTGGAGTCGGTCTGATTGGTGGTTCTTTTGTTAGAGGCCTTAAGAAAGCAAATGCGGTAGACTTTGTTTGTGGCTTTGGAAAAACCGAAGACAGCCTAATAAGGGCTAAAGATTTAGGTGTAATAGATGCATACACTTTTGATATTAGCGAAGCTGTTGAGGGAGCCGATATGGTGATTATTGCAACCCCTGTAGACAGTATTAAAGAGGTATTGTCACTTATAAAACCCTATGTTTCAGAGAGTACAATAATTTCAGATGTTGGCAGTACTAAGTTAAGCGTGATAAATAGTGCTATTTCAGTTTTTGGCGAACTACCAGCTAGATTTATTCCTGCCCACCCAATAGCAGGAAAGGAGAGGAGCGGGGTTGAGTCTAGTGATGCCAATCTATTCAATAATAAGCGCGTTATTTTGACCCCTCAAGAAAACTCTGACATTGATGCTCTAGAAAGTGTAACTAATTTATGGCAATCGTTAGGTGCTAAAGTGGAAACTATGAGCGCAAAACAGCACGACGATTTGTTGGCTATGACTTCTCACTTGCCACACATGTTGGCATTCGGATTGATGGATTATTTAATTAACAATAACCCAAATGCTATAGATTATGCAGCTGGAGGTTTCAAAGATTTTTCTAGGATAGCATCTGGAGACAGTGTTATGTGGCGCGATATTTGTTTGAATAATGCAGAAGAGATAACCAAACATATAGAAGACTACCAAAAAACACTTAACAAGCTTTCTACTCTGATTGGCGAGCACAAATCTGAAGAGATTGAGAGGCTGTTTAATGAAGCCAAATTGGCAAGAGATAGTTGGCTAAGTAAAAGACACTAATAATATGTATGAGTAAATTTATTGCTAAGCCAGCGCACGAATTGTCAGGCAATATAAAGGTGCCTGGCGATAAGTCAATTTCACACAGGTCTGTTATGTTGGGCTCTATTGCTAATGGGGTAACAGAGGTGGAAGGGTTGCTAGACGGTGAAGACGTAATTTCAACTCTCGAAGCGTTCCAGTCAATGGGCGTAGAGATTAACAAAGAAGGGCAAAACCTTAAGATCCATGGGGTAGGAGTTAATGGTCTCAAAAAACCAGATGGAGCTTTGTTTTTAGGCAACTCTGGTACCTCAATGAGACTAATGTCAGGGATACTGGCAGCACAAACTTTTGATTCAGAGCTTTGTGGGGATGAGTCATTGTCAGGCAGGCCTATGGGTAGAGTAATTTCCCCGTTAACCAAAATGGGTGCCGTTATTGATAGCAGAGACGGCAAACCTCCGCTAAAAATCAGAGGCGGCCAGAAACTTAAGGGATTGAATTATGACTTGCCGATCGCTTCAGCACAAGTTAAGTCTTGTGTTTTGTTAGCTGGAATATATGCCGATGGTGAAACCTGTGTATCAGAACCTGAAACAACAAGAGATCATACTGAGAGCATGCTCAAGGGTTTTGGTTATGAAGTTAGGGTTGAAAATAATAGAGTTTGCCTTAATGGTGGGGGAGAGCTACAGGCAAAAAATATTCGGGTACCAAGTGACATTTCATCAGCAGCATTTTTTATGGTCGCTGCGAGTATAGCTCCAAAAGCAGACATACTTTTGCAAGGAGTTAACGTTAACCCTACACGAACAGGCGTTATAGATATTTTAAAATTAATGGGTGCAAATATAGTGCTATCGAATCAAAGAGAGGCCGGAGGCGAACTACTTGCCGATATACGAGTAAGATCATCAAACCTTAGAGGGATATCAATACCACATGAATTAATACCACTAGCGATAGACGAGTTCCCAGTAATTTTTATAGCTGCTAGTTGTGCTATCGGGGAAACCAGGCTTACTGGTGCTAAGGAGTTAAGGGTTAAAGAGTCTGACCGTATTCAGGTTATGGCGGATGGTTTATGTACCTTAGGGATTGAATGTGAAGTCCTTGATGATGGTATAGTTATAAATGGTGGAGAATATATAAAGCCAAATAGTAGTATAAAGTCACACCATGACCACAGGATTTCTATGTCATTTGCGGTGGCCTCAGTTAGGTCAAAATTTGACATTGAAATTGAGGGTGTAGAGAATGTTAAAACTTCATTTCCAAATTTTGTCGAGCTGGCAAATTTAGCAGGAATGAATTTGGTTGAATCTTAAGGGTGTCACTGAAACAAAAAAAAAGCACCCATATGTTGCCTTTGTGTTCATAAGTAAAGTCCAATCTCAATAACCACCCTTACGTTTGGTTTCAGGTAATCCAGCAATTTTACCTGCCTGCTTTGCAGGGCCCTTTGGAAATAAAGCATAAAGGGTTTTTGTTGTGAGTTTTTCAGGCCATTCATCTTTCAGACCTTTAACCATGTTGCGCTCATTCGGTTGATTTGAATTGTTGTTTATGTATTCGTCACGTAGAAAATGAATCAGCTTGAAACTTTCTTCGGTCAAAGCAACACCTTCCTCTTCAGCCATCTCTTTAGCGATATCCTCATCCCAAGTATTAAGGTCAGTCAAGTAACCATGATCGTCTCTATCTAAATCAGCTAATGACATAGTTATTTCCTCCAAAGTGAAATATATATAAAAAGATTTTATTATATAATATTATTTTTTTATTAGACCTTTATTTACTATGACTATTGATAGGGCGCAGCCATTTTTCGCAATGGATGTAGTGGCTTTTTTGGCGCTATTTATCATGCTAGCTTTTGTTATTGTTGCAATTGACAGGATATTCTTTTACGACTCAACCATTGAAAAACCAAAGATAAAAGAATATTCATTGGTACGAAAGATCATATATTTCATATGCTTTCTAAAGCTTCATAAGAGCGAGAAATACGCAGGAAGACCAAAAATAGTTCAGTGGTCTGCAGAGTTTTTCCCTGTCCTGCTTTTGGTTTTTGTTTTCAGAAGCTTTATTTTTGAGCCATTCAGAATACCATCAAATTCAATGATGCCTACACTCTTAACTGGTGACTTTGTTCTTGTTAATAAATTCAGTTACGGGATACATGTTCCAGTTTTTAATACAAAAATAATTGAACTAGGGGAGCCAGATATTGGAGACGTAATAGTGTTTAGGTATCCAAATTATGAGAATAATTCAGACTACAATGGTGCAGACTTTATTAAGAGGGTTGTAGGGCTACCTGGAGACACTATTTCGTATTCGAGAGACCACTTAGTGGTAAATGATAAAAAAATACTATACAAAGAGTTGGGTAATTATTTGGGCTTTGATTCTGGAATTGAGATGACAGGCTTCAAGCACCGAAAGGAACTACTAAAGGACAACCCACACGACATCCTGCTTGATCCTAATAGGTACTCTAGGGGCGTGATAGACATACAGGTCCCCGAGGGTCATTACTTTGTAATGGGAGACAACAGATCAAGAAGTAGTGATAGTCGTTTTTGGGGATTTGTTCCTGAAGGTTACTTGCTTGGCAAGGCTGTAGGTGTTTGGATGCATTGGGATAAGTCCCTTAAGCTAGACAGAATTGGGGGCATAGAATAGCAAATACATATAGTTTAATTATTATTTACTTTATATGTTTCACTATGTCGTTTAGTTCATCCGAAGTGTTGAAGTGAATAATAATTTTACCTTTGTTGTTTTTTGATTTTATTTCAGTTTTGTAGTTAAGCTTATTGCTGAGGGAATTAATTATTTTTTCTATGTGTGGCTCTATAAGTGTAACCTTTTTGACTTTACTGTTGAGTGTTCTTTTAACTAACTCTTCTGTCTGACGAACAGATAGGGCCCTATCAATTACTTTATTTGCAGTGCTTAGTTGTAGGGTATTTTCTAGTGAAAGTAAAGCTCTTGCATGTCCCATCTCTATCTCGCCACTTCCGAGTAACTTCTTTACAGGCTCACTGAGATGTAATAGCCGTATAAGGTTACTGACACTAGATCGAGACCTGCCTACAACATGTGAGACCTCTTCATGAGTCATCTTGAAGTCTTCAATTAATTGAGACAAGGCGTTAGCCTCTTCCAAGGATGTGAGCGACTCTCTTTGAATGTTTTCAATCAAGCTGATAGCAAGAGCAACTCTGTCATCTATATCTCGAACTATAACTGGGACTTCTTTTAGTCCAGCGATTTGTGCCGCCCTCCATCTCCTCTCACCAGCAATAATTTCAAACTTATCGTAGGAAATCTTTCTAACTACGAGTGGCTGTATTACTCCCTGAGAGGTTATGGATTGAGCTAGTTCGTTTAATGTTTCGGTGTCAATATCGTCCCTTGGCTGGAATTTTCCTCTCTGAAGGGATTTGACATCCATCATAGTCATACCGTTGCTTGCAGAAGATTTGTTGCTAGAGGAGTGAGTCTGCCCTAACAATATGTCTAACCCTCTACCAAGTTTTGAAATTTTTGCCATTTAAATTTTTATTGTGTTTTTCTTAGCACTTCGCTTGCTAAGGATATATAAGAAACCGAGCCTTTGGAGGTCCTGGCGTAATTAATTCCGGCCTGACCAAAACTAGGCGCTTCAGCTAATTTTACATTCCTAGGGATAATGGTTTTAAAAACTTTGTGTGAAAAGTATTGTAACAACTGAATCGACACCTCGTTCGATAAGTTGTTGCGACCATCATACATAGTTCTTACTAGACCTGTGATTTCAAGTTTGGGGTTAGTTGTTTCTTGAATTCTTTCAATTGTCTGGATGAGCGCACTGAGACCTTCTAGTGCGTAGTACTCGCACTGCATAGGAATAATTATTCCGTCAGACGCTGTGAATGCATTTATAGTAAGCATATTCAGTGATGGAGGGCAATCGATTATTATGTAGTCATAATCACCAACAACAGGACCTATTGACTCTTTCAATCTGAATTCCGACTTAGGTTTACCTATAAGCTTAACCTCAGCAGCAACTAAGTCTGTATTTGAGGGTAGCACATCAATGTTGACTTGTTCAGAATGAATAATTGATTCATTCACACTACATTCTTGCAGTAACAGCTCGCAGATTGAGTTATCTAAGTTGTACTTATCTATTCCACAACCCATAGTTGCGTTTCCTTGGGGGTCAATATCTATCAGTAATACGCGTTTTTTGATTGCGCTAAGAGATGCGCTTAGGTTTACGGCTGTTGTGGTCTTTCCGACCCCTCCTTTCTGGTTTGCAATAGAAAGTATAGTGGCCATTATTTGTTCAAAATTGTCAAAGCCTTGAGAAGGTTGGATGCCTCATGTACGAAGTAATCTTTCTTTAATTTTTCTATTATTTCTTTGTCTTCTTTGTTCTTTATATTTTCTTGAGATTCTATTATCTCTTCGCTAGATAATTTGGATGGGTCTTTAACTTTTAGATGGCCATCAAGATCCTTCTCTTTAGTGTCAAGTATGTCCGTTTCATTTTCATTTTCAAGACTAATATCCTCAAGTGTTATGTCTGGCTCAATCCCTTTAGCTTGTATAGACCTACCTAATGGTGTGTAGTATCTTGCTGTAGTAAGCTTTAAACCGTAACCGTCATCTAGAGGTATTACTGTCTGTACTGAACCCTTGCCGAAAGATGTATTGCCCATTATTATTGCGCGTGAGTGGTCTTGCAGAGCGCCTGCAACGATTTCAGATGCAGAAGCAGAGCCCTCATTTATAAGTACAACGATTGGCAAATTTAGCATTATGTCACCGTTTTCAGCGTGATATTCAATGTCAGCTCCAGGTATGCGCCCTTCAGTGTACACAACCAACCCTTCGGAATCCAAGAATAGGTCAGAAACACCTACAGCGCCGCTCAATATACCACCAGGATTGTTTCTAAGATCCAGAATTAGCGATTGTATTTGACCACTATTCTTTGAATTTATATTGTTTAGAGTTTTTCTTACAAGCTCAGAAGTAGGGTCTTGGAAGCTTGAAATTCTAATGTAGCCCAAGTCTTTCTCAAGCAGAAACCCCTTCACAGAAATTATGGTGATTATTTCGCGAGATATGTTGACCACGAATGGCCTATTATTGTCGCGAACTATGGTAAGTTTAATAGGGGTGTCGGGTAACCCTCTCATGAGTTTTACCCCATCCTCAAGGGTCATTTCACTCACAAGGTTATCACCAATTTTTACAATTAAGTCTCCAGCCTGAATCCCTGCACGGTATGCAGGTGTATCATCTATTGGAGATATTACCTGTATAGCTTGACCTTTCTTAGTGATAACAATACCGATACCACCAAACTTTCCAACCGCAGACTCCATTAAGTCTTTTTGCTCTTTTGGCTCGAGGTAATTGGAGTGCGGATCAAGACCATTTACCATACCTTTGATTGCGTTACTAAACATATCTTTCGCATCAACTTCATCGACATAGAATTGTTGTATATAGTTGTATATGGAAAAAAACTCCTTTAACTTAGCATCCTCATCGTCGGTTTGTGCGAATGCTGAACTGTAGGTAAAAAACAATAATCCCAAAAAAATGTATGTAAAATGCCGATAGATGTTGTAGAATGTCATAATATAATTACTTTATAATAAAATTAATCTATAATATTTGAAATATGCTCAAGAGATAAATGGATTTTACTTGTTTTTGTGTTTGATTTAAAGGAGAAAGAATGATAAGGTTAAATGGCTTTTTGTTAGTGTTTTTTACTATATTTACAAATATAACAGCGCTTAACGCTGACGAGCCTGCATATAACAACCATACCTCAGGACAAGCACTAGGACAACAACAGCAAGCTGTAACAGCTCCAGATTCAAATCAAGGCAATACAAGCCAGAGTAGCCCTGTAGAGGCAATTCAGTCATCAATTATAAAACTAAACCAATTAACTAGTGCCAGTATATATTCTCCACAAATGATGATGAGCCTTATTGACAAAGAGGTTGCCCCAATGTTTGACTTTCATTACATCGCGCATGAAGTATTATTAGCAATAAACGCAAGCTCAGATGAAGATGTTGTTGCCTTTGTATCAAACAAACTAAAGATAAATATAATCACTACTCTACTTTCTAGGCTCGCCCAAGTAAACTCTACTTCTGTTCGATTTATTTCGGCTAGACCTATTATGGGTGGAAAAATAGCCGTACAACTTAAGGTTACAGGTTATTCCAGATACGGATTGTATCTAGACTTATTGTTCCACCAGGATAGCTATGATAACTGGAAAATTTTTGATATTGTCCTTAATCAAGACAGTCTAATTAATTATTATCAAAAAATGGTATCCGTAAAGTACAGGAGATACGGTTTTTATGGGATGCTTAGCAGAATTTAATTTAAGGGGAAAAAAATGAGTTATATAAATTTATCTGAAAAAGAGGAAGACATTATAAGAGCTACCAATGCTTTGAAAGCTATGGCTCACCCATTGCGTTTAAAGATCCTTTGTGCTCTACAAGATGATGAGCTACCGGTCCTTGAGATTGTTGAGAAGGTCGGGTCTTCTCAATCTAACATATCACAACACATAGATATTCTAAGAACAAAAGATATTGTTGAGTCGCGGCGCGATGGCAACAAAATTCTATGCAAGGTAAAGGACAAAGAGATCTTAAATCTTGTAGCCAATATGCAAGATGTTTTCTGTAGGAAATAGTTAAATATTAGCTATTACCTTTTTTCTTCCAGGTAGGGCGCTGTTTCGTTCTACCAGTAACCTTGCAACAAATTACCTAAAAAACTTCAACCATATCTTGGTGTTATAGTTATGCGTCCGTAGCTCAGCTGGATAGAGTGTCGGCCTCCGAAGCCGAATGTCGGGTGTTCGAATCACCTCGGACGCACCAAATTTCATATAAGTAACTAGTTGGTTATCTGTTAAGTGAATTCCAACTACGTATAAATGCTTGTTCAGATAAGAACATCCACTCTCTTGGTTTTTTATGCTTTTCAAGGTATTGGCCTAATGAAAATATAAGACTTGGGTTTGATTCAATTAGAGCAACCCCTTCTTCTGAATTTAATATATCAATGGATTTATAAGTATTGATTTTAGTTAAAGCGAATGTAGGGCTAGGCAGACCCCATTTGATTGAGTATGCATCTACCGACTCCTTGAACTTGCCTAAGGAATCATAGTTAAATCTATAACAATCTATCTCATCTGATCTACAAGAGATGGGTTTATTATCGATCCCAATATAGGCGCATGATATTAGATATATGCAAGCACATAGTAATATGGAATATTTATAGGACGTATTTTTCATTACAACTAAAAATTAAACGAGTATGTTACTTCTGCTTCAGTATTATTTAAGCTATCATCAACAGCAACAGCTGTTTGAATGTTTTTATATATTAAACCGGCAAAACTAGAATTCATGATTCCAGAGTCATTGTTGTGGTTTGTGTTGTTTGTTATGGTGTGTTTGATTGAAAAACTAAGGTCATCACTATAATTGTTTGTATAAGATAGACCTAAGTCAATTTGCCTGCCTGAGGGCTCAAGGCTTACTTTCTTGTTGGTATAGTTTATCTCTCCATCCCCTCTAGCTAAACTTGCCAATTTTATGTTCATCACTCCATCTGTTATTCTGTTTGGCTGATTTAGAAGGACAGATATTTTGTCATTACCAAATAGGCCTGTCTTGCTTGCAGCAAGACTAAAGCTGTTTGATTTTATGTTTTCTGCTGAACCTATAAAGCTGTTGCTTGGAGAGCTCATTGTAGTATTTGCAATAGTGCTAATACCGGTCAATGTAACGTCGTTTTTCAGATGAGCCTGTGCCTTTATTGCTGTGAAAAGGGTGTTTGAGTCAGATCCATCCAAAGAGAAAGCGTTTTGACCAGTAGAGCCAAGAAGCCTGCCCTTGTCTTGTGTCACCCCTGTTATTAAAGTTAATGTGTTTTCGTCTGACTTACCTAGCTCAACGGATGCTGAGATTGTTTTTCTATCATCTATATGAGTAGTGCTATCCAAAACCGTAGAAGTCATTCCTAGTAGCAGTCTAGAATCATCAAGGTTATAGATAGCACCAATGCCTATACCATCTTCGGTCGTACCGAGGAACGATGTATAGTGTTGCGATATGTCTATTGCAGAGTCTATATTTGAATCAAAGAAACTCTGCACAGGCAATGAGCTAGAGTTAATAGTGACAAAAGAGTTAATTTTGT
>Ga0206681_10000038_pt1 | contig 83703 bp, 63 predicted proteins | sample M150012015metaG_FD_161048 | JGI IMG/M metagenome (GOLD analysis project Ga0206681, IMG submission 161048) | Ammonia-oxidizing marine archaeal communities from Monterey Bay, California, United States - M1 500m 12015 | ecosystem: Environmental > Aquatic > Marine > Intertidal zone | place: USA... | reverse complement strand
ACATCAGACGTTGTCCTCACCGTTACTTCTGACGACACAGGTGAAGCAACCGTCAACAGCCCACTGACCTTTACTTCAGCTAACTGGGACACGCCACAAACCGTTACCGTCACCGGAATTGACGATGGATTCGTAGATGGTGATATCGCCTCAACGATCACGGTCGCTGTAGACGACGCTAACTCCGACGACAACTTCGATTCTCTTGCTGATCAAACAGTTTCAGCGACCACGACCGATGATGATGTAGCCGGGTTCACTATTGTTGAATCCGACGGTTCTACTGAAGTCGATGAGTCTGGGACTACTGACACATTCACGATCGTCCTAGACATCCAACCAACATCAGATGTCGTATTAACAGTCGCATCAGAATCAAGCAATGAATCAACAGTCAACCCAAGCTCAATTACCTTTACTTCAGCGAATTGGGATACCCCGCAAACCGTTACTGTTACGGGAGCAGATGAGCAAATAGTTGATGGCGATCAAGTCACTGCAATTACCATTTCCGTACTAGATACTGCATCAGATGATAATTTCGATGAATTAGTTGATCAAACAGTTTCAGCGACCACGACTGATGATGACGTCGCTGGGTTCACTATTGTTGAATCCGACGGTTCTACCGAAGTTGACGAGTCTGGAACTACTGACACCTTCACGGTTGTTCTTGACGCTGAACCAACATCAGACGTTGTCTTGACCGTTACTTCTGATGACACTGGTGAAGCAACCGTCAACAGCCCACTGACCTTTACTTCCGCTAACTGGGACACGCCACAAACCGTTACCGTCACCGGTGTTGATGATGACATTATTGATGGAACTATCACCAGTACGATCACGGTCGCTGTAGACGACGCCAACTCAAATGACAGCTTCGATGACTTAGTTGATCAAACCGTTTCAGCGACCACGACCGATGATGACGTAGCCGGGTTCACTATTGTTGAATCCGACGGTTCTACCGAAGTTGATGAGTCTGGGACTACTGACACCTTCACGGTTGTTCTTGACGCTGAACCAACATCAGACGTTGTCCTCACCGTTACTTCTGACGACACAGGTGAAGCAACCGTAAACAGCCCACTTACCTTTACTTCAGCTAATTGGGATACGCCACAAACCGTTACCGTCACCGGAATTGATGATGACATTATTGATGGAACTATCACCAGTACGATCACGGTCGCTGTAGACGACGCAAACTCCGACGACAACTTCGATTCTCTTGCTGATCAAACCGTTTCAGCGACCACGACCGATGATGACGTAGCCGGGTTCACCATTGTTGAAACCGACGGTTCTACCGAAGTTGACGAGTCTGAAACTACTGACACATTCACGATTGTTCTTGACGCTGAACCTACAGAGGACGTAGTTCTTTCGGTAACTTCAGGTGATGAAACAGAGGCAACTGTAAACCCAGGATCAATAACCTTCACAAATGAAAATTGGGACACCCCACAAACGATTACAACAACCGGTACTGATGACGTAGGAATCATTGACGGGTCGCAAATCTCAGATATCACAGTTGCAATCGTGCAAGAAGCATCCGACGACAACTTCGATTCTGTTGCTAATCAAACAGTTGCAGCGACCACGACTGATGATGATGTAGCCGGGTTCACTATTGTTGAATCCGACGGATCCACTGAAGTCGATGAGTCCGGGACTACTGACACATTCACGATCGTTCTAGACGCCCAACCAACTTCAGACGTAGTCCTCACCATTGCTTCTGATGACACGGGTGAAGCAACTGTGCCAGCATCTGTTACCTTCACATCTGCTGATTGGGACACCCCGCAAACCATCACCGTCACAGGGATTGATGACGGGACATTGATCGACGGCAATCAAGACACAATGGTAATAGTCAGTATTGATGATGCCAATTCTGATGATGGCTTTGACTCACTAGAAGATCAGACAGTAGTCGTCACAACCACTGATGACGATACCCCCGAATTCACAGTCACAGAAACTGACGGTTCAACAGAGGTCGCTGAATCCGGAACGACTGATACATTCACTGTTGTCCTTGATGCACAACCACAAACCGATGTTGTTATGGACATCGTTTCATCTGATAGTACCGAAACGTTAGTAACAAGTTCGCTGACATTCACTACTTCAAATTGGAATGTGCCACAAACAGTCACAGTCACAGGTGTGGATGACTACCTAATTGACGGGACAGTTACTAGCACAATCACTGTAAGTATTAACGTGGACGCTTCAAATGAAGACTTTGCATTCACTTCGCCAAAATCTATCTCCTCATCAACCACAGACGATGACACACCAGGATATGCAGCGGCTGAAACCGACGGTGCGACAATAGTTGAAGAAGACGGCTTCTCTGATGCATTTACGATCGTCCTAACAGCTCAGCCAGTCACTGATGTTGTATTCACAGTCACTTCAGATGATGTTGAGGAAGTCACCGTAATCGGGAGCATCACATTTACCACCAACAACTGGGATACCGAGCAAACAATTCCAGTAGAAGCATTTAACGAATACTTAATTGATGGCAACCAAAACTCAACCATAACAATCTCCGTTGACTCTCAGAATACAGATGATGATTTCGACGGACTACTGGATACAACAATTTCTGTTGAAACAATTGATGATGACAAGGCAGGATTCACAATTATTCAAACTGGTGGAGACACAGTCATCAGTGAAGATGGAACAACTGACACATTCTCTATTGTTCTCACAGCGCAACCAACAAGCGACGTTGAAATAACGCTTAGTCAACCAACAGACGTAAACTCAAATGGAAACCTGATATTAAATGCAAATATTTCAGACGAAGCAACAATTTCAATACAATCTTTAATCTTTACTCCTGAGAACTGGGATACTCCGCAAGCAATAACAGTGAACCCAGAAAATGATGGACTAATTGATGGGGATATTCAATTTGAAATACTCGCAGAGATTAATGATGCAACGTCAGATCCTGACTTCGCAGGTGTTGACAGCGAGATTTTGATAGGAACAAACCTTGATGATGACGTTGCCGGATTTGAAATAACCTTAAATGATACTTACGTCATAGTTAATGAAACAGGGACTACTGCCACATTCAATATCGTCCTAACAGCAGAACCTCTCTCAGATGTTGTCCTCTTGCTTACTTCAAGCGATACAGGCGAGGCAACCGTTACTGGATCACTCACCTTTACACCCGAAAACTGGGATGAAGCACAAATCGTTACTGTCACTGGGGTAGACGACACGATTATAGATAAAGAACAATACCCATTCATCATAGTTTCAATCTCTGATACCGATTCAGACGTTCTATTCGCAGATGTTGAGAATCAAAGAGTGGGAGTAAGCAACTTTGATGATGAAGCCGATCGAGATAACGATTACATTCTAGATCCCGACGATCCTTGCCCGGATAATCCTGATTGTGACGGTGATGGAATACGAGATAATGAAGAACCATCTGAGTTGTGTATAACTGATCCTGATTGCGATGATGATGGGCTACTTGATGGTGAAGAGTCAACTGAGTGTATAACTGATCCTGATTGTGATGATGATGGGCTACTTGATGGTGAAGAGCCATCTGAGTTGTGTATAACTGATCCTGATTGTGATGATGATGGCATACTTGACCCAGATGAGGTTGCCCCTGAGTGTATAACTGATCCTGATTGTGATGATGATGGCATACTTGACCCAGATGAGGTTGCCCCTGAGTGTATAACTGACCCTGATTGCGATGATGATGGGCTACTTGATGGTGAAGAGCCATCTGAGCTGTGTGTAACTGATCCTGATTGCGATGATGATGGGCTACTTGATGGTGAAGAGCCATCTGAGATGGTGGGCTACTTGATGATGCTGTGTGTAACTGATCCTGATTGCGATGATGATGGGCTACTTGATGGTGAAGAGCCATCTGAGCTGTGTATAACTGATCCTGATTGTGATGATGATGGCATACTTGACCCAGATGAGGTTGCCCCTGAGTGTATAACTGATCCTGATTGCGATGATGATGGCATACTTGACCCAGATGAGGTTGCCCCTGAGTGTATAACTGACCCTGATTTAGAATGCGGAAAAGAAATCCAAACACCCACGGTCACCATTCCGGATCTTGAAAAACCAAATCCAACTGCACCAGAAACTGACAGCCCAAGCAGTTCATTCCCATGGTGGATTGTCATAGTTGCAGGAATAGCGCTTCTGATAGCTGCTCGAATATTCGTACTCCGATATCTCGGACGACGGTCACCAATTATTACCCACATCGCAATTTCAGAATCGGATGATGGCTACGAGATAAGAAAGGGACCTGGAACTGAAGCAACAGGTGAATTAATGCAAGATTCAGAAATAGAGTTCCTCTCTGACGCACCAGGTCAAACGGACATAAAATTCGCTGTTCGCTTGGATTCAGGAAAACTTAAATACGGAATGACAAAGCAGTCATATACGAATAGCGAGGATTTGCAATTACATGTATTAGAACTAGACGCATTGCCTGAAGTCGTCAGTATCGGCGGATTAGTATCTGAAATCATCTGGTCAATAAAAGCAAAGCGAACCCTAGGAATAACGTTCTCACTAGAATTTGAAATTGATGGCAAATGGACTGAAATCTCTCAAATCACTGAAGGGCAAATAGATTCCGATGAAGACTATGAAATCCCAACATATTGTCGAGTCGTAGCGAATTCCCCATTCAAGACCAAACGCTACTCAAACCCAGCTCCTCTAGGGGCAATAAAATTATCCGGAGCTAGCGCAACTCAGGCTCCAAACTAAATTTAACTACTCAGTTCAAGGACATCGGTTTGAAATCACTAGAGCAGCTTCCGAACTAGCTCCATCACTATCCGTAGCGTGAGCGATCAATAACAAATAGGCGCCTACTTCATCAGGGATAGGGAAAGAAACTTCAGAAACACCTGGGACAATGAGAGAAGTTCCACCAACGATATATTCAGTTAAATCTAGAACATCATCCCCAATTTGGGTCGCAAGATCAAGAATTACCGAAGAGTCATCTTCATCAGAAACCGATATAGAGACAGGTATTGAACCCCCTTCAAACAATGAACTAAAGCACTCAGGCCCATCAATACCTATCACTGGGGCTTGATTCTGCGGTTCTTGTTCGATAATAAAAGGAAGCACCGTAGGAGCGACTTTACTAGAATCACTACCTACTTCTTGAACACTGGGCGAAGGTTCTACAACTTCCGAAGGGGTTTCTTGACCCTGACTAACAACATCATCCTCAGGACCTGATGAGAGAGCTTCAGCGAACGGCAAAACTATAGCAAATGCAAGAAAAACCGCTAGCCGCCTAATACGTTTCGGCTTATTACCGTGCTTTGAGAAGGGCATCACCTAATATGCTAGTCCTTTACCATGGCTCTAATTGTGGATCATTCCTCATCTTAAGGGCAATGCGAGATACTCTTCACGAGCTAAAAATATGTTCGCTGAGAAGTCACATGGGTGCGCTCTTCGAGCGCGCCGTGACAACTCGACATGTCTAATATTTGTCTAGAAATTCCATCCGGATTCCATCCGACTATTCACTATGTCTAGCTATATTTCCTATCTAAAGGTGGAAATATCGGTCATAGCGCATAGTTGCACGCTGTTTCTTAGGGGCAGTCTGGTGGATCGTCGGGCTCATAACCCGAAGGTCGCAGGTTCAAATCCTGCCCCCCCACCAAGTTGAAAGCCCGGTCTTTATGGCCGGGCTTTTCTGGTAGGTTTTGCTAATCAAAAACTTGGGGCTGAGCCTATGGCTGAAGAAATAGAGACTGCCAAGAGTTCTTCCACTGCACGGCGGTGGAACGACCTTGACGCTCTTCGAGGTTTCGCCATGCTGCTTGGCATCGGCCTACACGCTTCCCTTTCTTTCTTCCCCTCGTTTTGGCCTGCGCAAGATAAAGCATCCAGCTTTAACGGGCCCTTTGACGAGTTCTTAATTGCTGTTCATGGGTTCCGCATGCCGTTATTTTTCCTCCTCAGCGGGTTTTTTACGGCGATGCTTTGGCAACGACGAGGCATGAAGGCACTTGTTGTTCACCGCGTATGCAGAGTTGGCTTGCCTCTCGCTTTAGGTCTTTTAACGATCGTTCCTGCATTTGACTGGGTGGCTGAACGATCGATCGAATCAGGCAGCAAAGACAGGGGAGAGGTAGCAACGGAGACGGAAGATGTCTGGTCAGCAATCCTCACGGGCGAACTTGATGTGGTTTCTCTGGTCGTCACCGACGGCACTGATTTGAACGTGCAAGGCGAAGACGGAGCCACCCCCCTACATTTAGCGGCTTTTCTAGGCCTGCCTGAGGTGACCCAAGTGTTGCTCGAGTCTGGTGCTGATTATGAAATAAAAAACATTGACGGGTTAACGCCGTTAGATGTCGCCGTCTGGGTTGGCAGCGCAGCCACCGCCGAAGTGTTGATAGAGGGTGGTGCTCAAGACATTCGGATAAATGGTCAGCAATGGCAAGACATTGATTGGTTTGCCGATGGTTCTGAAATTGCTGAGGCCACCTTCAACACACCTGATACCAGCAACGAAACAGGCGTCAAATCGTGGGTTGATCAGTTTCACCATCTCTGGTTCCTGTGGTTTCTCTGCTGGTTGGTCGCAGGGTTTGCCGTAATCGCACCTTTAGCAACACAGTTAGGGCGTCGGGTTACCTCAAATACTGTACGCACCCGCATGCTTTGGGTGGCCTTCCCGTTGACATTTCTTTTCCAATTAAAGATGGGAGGCGGCGGAGAGTTCAGAACCTTCGGGCCAGATACCTCAACAGGGTTGCTACCTACCGCCCATGTCTTATTCTACTACGCCGTGTTCTTTGGCTACGGGGCGGGAGTATTCAGTACTTACGATGACGCCAGGGAGCCCCTTATTGATCGTCTTGGAAAGCATTGGAAGGTGACCCTGCCGGTGTCTGTGCTGGTGACTTTCCCTCTCGCCGCTGGGTTTACTTACGAGGGAGGAGGCTGGCCAGCGGCAGCCCTACTGCAAACGCTGTACACATGGGGAATGACCTTTGGTTTAATCGGGCTATTCCGCCATTTTTTCTCCAGCGAACGCTATTGGGTGCGGTATCTCTCCGACGCCTCCTATTGGATGTACCTCGCTCACCTCCCCTTGGTGCTTCTTTTCCAAGACTGGACACGCAACTGGGGGATTCCCCGTATACCGAAGTTCTTCCTGATTTGTTGGGTTGTAAGCGGCCTGCTCTTACTTACTTATCGTTATTTTGTGCGGTACACCGCTATCGGCACCCTTCTCAATGGTGTCCGAACGCGTTGATACACGAGTAACCAACTTTTTCACGAGTAGCCCCAAAACCATTTGCCCCCATTTGGCTGAGCCGTCAAGGCCCGAACCATATTTCCTCGCCTTGCCACCGTGCCAGCCAGAAAAGTAATGTCCTTGACGAAAACCAACGAAAGGCGTAAACAAACCAATGGACTTCGAAGCAATAGTTGGAGCGCGTCGCAGCACTCGCGGCTACTTAGATAAGCCGGTAACCAAAGAACTCATGGTTGAAATCATTGACCTGGCCCAAAGGGCACCCTCGTCAATGAACACCCAGCCATGGAACTTCCATGTCCTGACTGGAGCGCCGCTTGAAGAGGTGCGAACCGGTAACACCGAGCGAATGCTGGCCGGTGCCGCCATTGACCGCGAGATCAAGATGGCCGATCATGGCTATCAGGGCATTCATCGAGAGCGTCAGATTGGCATAGCGGTGCAACTCTTCGAAGCCATGGGCATTGAGCGTGACGACAAAACACGCCGCCAAGACTGGGTGATGCGCGGCTTCCGCCAGTTTGACGCACCGGTGTCGGTGGTGGTCACCCTCGATAAAGAACTCGGCGACGACACCATTGCTCACTTTGACTGTGGCGCCGCAACCTACGGGTTGGTTCTGGCCGCCACCTCGAAAGGCCTGGGCTGCGTGATCAACGGTCAAGGCATCATGCAGTCATCAGTAGTGCGCGAGCACGGGAACATCCCCGAAGACGAAGTCATCATGACCTGTGTGGCCATGGGCTGGCCTGACCCTGACTTTGTGGCCAACGACGTGGTGTCCCGGCGAGCCGCCAACCACGATGTTGCTTCTTATGTCGGATTCGAAGACTGAAGTTTCGAAACCGTTAAATGCCGTGGTGGCCGGCGTAACCAGAAGCAGCCGGCGTTTGCCAACCGGCAAGGCGACCTTGCTTCGGTTTAAAAATTTGCACCAGTAAGGGATAACAAGATGCGACATCATCAGAATGACTGCTTCCACAATCGCCACCCGGACAAGCAGATAAAGCACCGAGAAGATCTACCTCAGCAAAGAACTCAATAAAATCACCGGGCCGAACCGGGCTGGCCTTCATAAAATACTGCTTGGTGTCTTGGGTGAAGCCGGTGCACATGAAGACATTGAGAACATCGTGGATATGGGTTTCTGCCTCGGCCACCGTCATACCGGTAGCAGCAACAAGCGCCCGGGTCAGGTTGGAATGGCAGCAGTAGTCGTAGTCTTGGCCAGTAAGCAAATGGTTGGTATGGGGGTCACAACGGGTGCCGATGACATCGTGAATGCCGCCACCGAATTCGTCAAAACCGTACCAATCTAAGGTGTCGTGGGTAATGGTGGCCAACGGGCGAAGGAAGGGCAGGTTGCTCCACAAACGATCGCCGGTGCTGACATGGGTGGCATGCAAAGCACGGGTTTTGCCACTGTAAAATCGTTCTGATAAATCGTTGGCATGCCAAAGATTAAGGTCGCCAACCTGCGGGCCCTCCACACTGACAATACGAAAAACGTGCCCTGCAGGCACTCGAAAAGTCCGAGCATCGCGGGGAGGCACAATCACCTCATCAATGCAGGCCATGTCGCTGTGCACCAAGTCGTAGAAATCTTGATCAAAGGCCGGCACGGCATCAACCTGGTAAACAACTATCGGCTCCACCTCTCGGCGTTCAGTCGCATCTGACGGCTCTGGGTTTTGCGCAGTGATAGACATGGCACTCCTTGGTTGGAGCGAGACTACTTGAAGAGGCCGCCGTTTTTCGGCACTGTGATAAAGCACATCTATGGGGCCGCCACCCGAACCGGACTTTACTATCGCCGCAAGATTCTTCTGGAGAGCCATATTGTTTGCCATGGCCGGCACAGCTTTGCCCAGTCGGCGCATCACGCGACTAAAGCCAATAGCTACGTACAACGGTGCAAGGTTTACTAAGTTTCTGGGATGCGCTTAACTTGGCTTTTTTGTATCAGTGGGTTTCTGGTTGTTGGCTGCGCCCAAAATGATTCCGCCCCAGACGAATTATCGGCAACTTCAATAGTGACTACTTCGACCGAAGCCGCAACCATCACAACGGTCGCCCAAACCGAACAAATAACTTCAACTACTTCCGAAACCACTCCACCGACTTCTCCACCAACCACCACCACCGAACCAGTAATTAGTGCCCCGACCCGACCCCCTAACACCCCAGGCCCAAACCGGGAGATCTTTAAGGGTATTACCGTTTCGACCATGCTGATAGGTACCGCAGAGCAAGCAGTTGATTTAGCATTTCACCCGGTGGCCGAAACCGCAATGTTGGCCCAACGAACCGGAACGGTGCTTGAATTTACCGGAGGCGCTACCGGCCAAGTCGTTATTGACCTCCGTTCCGACCTTTCTATGGTTGGAGAAAGTGGTTTGCTTTCGCTTACCTACAACCCATCGGGCACCTACCTTTATGTCAGTTACATCAACGCAGAAAACGACACCCGTGTCTCGGCCTATGCCGTTGACCAAAAGGGGTTCCCCACTGCTCAAGAACCAGAAATAATTTTTGCGCTCGACCAACCCGAGAATATTCATAACGGTGGCCATATACGTTTTGGCTACGACGGGTATCTCTACCTCGCTCTTGGCGACGGCGGGCCAGCCAACGACCCAGAAGACCGTGCACAACGCCTCGACACGCTTTTCGGCAAAATTTTAAGAATCGATCCGCAGCCTGGGAATGAACCCGCCTACACCATTCCCGAGGACAACCCTTTTGTTGGGGTAGAGGGGGCTAAAGAAGAAATTTGGGCTTACGGACTACGCAACCCATGGCGGTTTTCCTTTGATCGGGCCAACGATGATTTTTGGCTAGGCGACGTAGGCCAATACGTAGTAGAAGAAATCAACTGGATTGATGGCCAAACCAACGGCGCTAATTTTGGTTGGGCCCGCTGGGAAGGCCCGATAAGCCGGGGGCCAAACCCAGCAGACCATTCGCCGCCCCTTTCGTTTTACAACCATGACGACGGCCGATGCGCCGTGGTGGGTGGGTTCGTTTACCGAGGCACCGCTATCCCTGAACTTGTGGGCGCGTACATTTACGGCGACTTTTGCGATGGAACAATCCGTGCACTGACCCAAGTAGATGGTGAAGTAGAGGCGAAACGATCACTCGGTATTTCTGCAGGCCAACTTACCTCGTTTGCCCAAGACCGAGACGGCGAACTTTACACCTTTAACCTGGCCGGCGAAGTCCACAAAATTGTTCCCCGCTAAAGTTGTTGAGCGACCGATGACACAAACTGTGCGCACCGGTTGAGTTGCTCCAGCGACACGTACTCGTTGGGCTGATGGGCATCAGCAATATGGCCCGGACCACAAATCGTGATGGGTGCCGAAAACACGCCCGCCAACAACCCGCCCTCAGTACCGAACCCCACCCCAGTAGCAGGGCCGTTGTCGGCCAAACGCTCGACCTGCGCAAAGGCCGGCTGTGTGTCGTCGGTGTGTAACGCCGGATAGTTGAACAATTCGGTTGCTGCCACCCCGCCGAGGGGCGCCAAACGCTGACCCACCTCAACCATTGCCTCATGTAAAGGCGCCAAAATTTGCTCTGGGTTTTGATCAAGAGCAAAACGAATCTCATAAACCAACGCACAAGACCCGGCAATCAAATTGGCTTGGCTGCCTCCAGAAATAGTGCCTACGTTCAGTGAATAGACTGGGCCCTCACCCGGCAAAGCCGGTGGGCAAGCAGCCTGAATTTGGTCCAAAGCCCGCACCAAAACCGCCGTCCCAGAAATAGCGCTCGGATAGTCGGCTGCCTTACTGGAATGCGCCTCGGCGGCCGTTACCTCGAGACGCACCACCCGCTTCCCCGGATGGCTTCGCCCAGGACGCATACCGGTGGGTTCTCCAATAATGATTATTGCCGGGTCAAGAGGGCCGTCCTCTGCCAAAGCCGGCAATACCTGACGCACCCCCGCACAACCCACCTCCTCGTCGTAACTCGCCAACACCCGTACCGGCGCCGAAAGCGAGGCTAAGTCCACCTGGTCGAGGCCTACCAACAAAGCGGCAAAAAAGCCCTTCATGTCGGCGGTACCCCGCCCGTAAAGCCGGTCACCGTGTTTGGTCAACACCCACGGGTCGGTGGCCCACCCTTGGCCCGGCGGCACCACATCGGTGTGGCCACTAAAAAGCACCCCCCCGGGTTTATTAGGGCCAAAATAGGCCACCAAATTGGCTCGACCAGTAGCCCCCTCCACAATCTTTACCTCAGCACCGCGACCCGCTAACTGCTCGGCCAACCACTGTTGCAAAGCCAAGTTGGAGGTCTCGCTCACCGTTTCAAAAGCTACCAACTCAGCTAAAAGAGATTCCATCATGAGGCGATACTAGTGACCAACGGGCAAGCGGCCTTCGTTTATGCTCTGACTATGGAGATCTTGAACTTACGCCGCCTCAACCAACTCGTGACCGTTGCCGACTACGGGTCAATAACCGAAGCAGCAGACCAGTTAGAGATTTCTGCCTCCACCTTGTCGTTGTCGTTAAAAAAACTTGAGATCTCGTTGAACGTCACCTTATTTATTCGTAAGCCGGGCCAAGGTATAACCATGACCCCGGAAGGCGCATCGGTAGTAGTCAAGGCCCGAGAACTACTTGACCAAGCCACCGAATTTTCTGAGTCATTGCCCACCAAAGGGGGCGTAACCATAGAGGTCGGGTCACTGGTCACCGTCGCTCCACTGGTGGTACCTCGGTTGGTAGCTGAATATCGAGTAGCGGGCGGTGGCAATGAGATCTCGTTACGTACCGGTGCTCAAGACGTGCTAATTGAACAACTGTCCACCGGGGTCATTCACCTTGCCGTGACCTACGATATTGACCTGCCACCCAGTATTGATTTCATGGCTTTATTGGAGGCCCGACCCCACGTACTGCTCCCCGCGGGCCATGGCCTGGCCACAAAAAAATCTGTTTCCTTAGGAGACCTTGCCGCCGAACCCTATTTGGCTCTTGATCTGCCTTTGAGTAGAGAGTATTTCTTCTCACTCTTTATGGCCGAGGGGATTGACCGAACCCCTGACCTTTTGCTCACCGACCTCGAACTGGTGCGCAGCGCAGTGGGTAACGGGTTGGGTTGGTCGCTGGTCAACATGGTGCCGTCCAACAACTTGGCACCCGACGGAACTTCGTTGGCTTATGTGCCGCTGAAAACCCGCCACCCCTCTATTTGGTTAGGGGTAGCCACCCTCAAAGGTCGGCGCCTGCCTTCTGCAATAGACGAGTTTACTGCTGCCGCTCAACGCACATTAGGCCAATAAGATCATTGAATAAATAGATGAGCAAGCACTAATAATTGCTGTTGAGCGATGAACAACTGCCCATTATGATCGCCCCATGATCAACGACATCGACCAAACCACCACCCAACTGTTAGCCAAAGTGGCCGAACTTGGCCCCGGCTTTCGCCAACGCATGCGCCAACAAGACGAAGACTCGGCCTTCCCCTTTGAATCTTTGGCCGAAGCCACCCAAGCCGGCCTGCACAAACTTTGCGTGCCCACCGAATACGGCGGCTACGGCTACTGGCAACCCGGCAACTACCGCGGCTTCTACCAAATCCTCGAAGAACTCGCTTTTTGGGAAGCCAACACCGCCCAATTACTGCAAATTACCAGCCATGCCAGTGGCATCGTTAGTTGGCACGCCAACCAAGAACAACGAGCCAAGTTCCTTCCCGAAATCGTAGACGGTGCCCTCTTAGCCTCGCTGGGCTCTGAAGCCCACCTCTACGAAAACGGCCAAGAACGCTTGGAATCGGAACTTCAACCCACCGAAGGCGGCTACACCCTGACCGCCCGCAAAGGCTTCGCTTCCGTAGCGGCCGGCGCCCGCTACCTCACTGTGTGGTGCGCCATCGAAGGCGACGCCCCCTACGCCAGCCGCATGGTTTTCGCCCTCGTGCCCACCGACGCACCAGGAGTCGAACTCCTTGACGACTGGCAAATGCTGGGCATGCGCTCCACCGTTTCTTGTGGAGTTAAGTTCACCAACGTTTTTGTGCCCGACGACCACATCATCGGTGAACAAGGCGACTGGGTAAACAAAGACCCCCGCACCTTCTCACTGGCTTACGCCGCTAACCACATCGGTTCGGCTCGCGGTGCCTTTGAGTTCATTGTTGATTACGTCAAAGAACGCGACGACCTCCGCAACTCTGAAGTAGTGCAAGTAAAACTGGGCCACATGGACTCCGAACTGTTCGCCGCCCGCACCGCTTTATTTGCCACCGCCGCCCGCCTTGACCGCGGCGACGACCCCGACGAAGTAGAAGCCGATGCCGTACGCACCATGCACCTAGCCAAAGAAGTAGTGCTGCGCATTCCCTACGAAGGGTTCGACATCGTGGGCGCCCGTGCCGCCCATGAGCGTTACCCACTCGGCCAAATGATGCGTGATGCCCGAACCTTCACCCTGCATTTTCGCGATGACCTTTACGCCGCCCGCATAGCTGACATATCTTTAGGCAAAGGGTTTAGCGCTAAACACGGACGAGGCGGTTCGACCCCCTTTTCGGACGACCAATTTGAAACCGCCCAAGCCCACGCCGGAGGATAAACATGACCCACCAACGCATACGGCCCTTCAACACCAAAGACACCTACCCCGAACAAAATCTCAACAACGACCTCAGCCAAGCGGTGGTAGCTCGTGGCGCCCTGGTGTTTCTGCGAGGTCAAGTGTCTCAAGACCTTGACACTCGAGAGTCTCTTCACCCCGGTGACGCCACCAAACAGACCGAAAAAACTATGGCCAACATCAAAATGTTGCTGGCCGAAGCAGGCTCTGAACTTAGCCACATCTGCCGCATCGTGGTTTACCTCATCAACATCAACGACCGTGAGGCGGTTTACCAAGAAATGGGCAAATGGCTCCAAGGAGTACACCCGGTTTCTACCGGTCTAGTGATCTCTGCCCTGGCCCGCCCCGAATGGCTGGTGGAAATAGAAGCCACCGCGGTGATACCCGAATGAGTAAACCAACACCGAAGGGGCCTAATAAGCGCCGGCTTCACCAACTGGCCTAGCGTGCAAACATGACCGAAACGTTGCCCACCCAAGACCTCAACATTGTGCACGCCGCCGCCCTAGTGCCGGTAAGTGATGCCGGCACCGCCCGACGCGGGGCCACCCAAAACGATTTAGAAATTATTGCTGATGGAGCGCTGGCCATACGCCAAGGAAAAATCGTGGCCGTAGGCACCACCGACGAAGTATTAGCCGACTGGAGCGACCCAACGATCACCACCCTCGACGCCACCGGCAAAACCGTGCTCCCTGGCTTAGTGGAAAGTCATTCGCACCCACTTTACGGCGGCAGTCGTCACCGCGAATACGCCGAACGCCTTAGCGGAGCCACCATGGCCGAAGTAGTAGCTCGCGGCGGGGGCATTTGGACCAGCGTGCAAACCACCCGCGCTACTTCCAACGCCGAACTACTCACCGGAGTAAAAGAAGCTTTGGCTCGCATGACCAAAGGCGGAGTCACTACCGTGGAAGTTAAATCTGGCTACGGCCTCACCATTGAACACGAACTCCACCACCTGGAACTCCTCAACAGTGCCGCACAAGACACCCCGCTACGCACAGTGATTACTTTTTTGGGCGCCCATGTGGTGCCCCGCGACCTTGAGGTACCCGAAGGGGTGACACCCACCGACTATTACACCGACCTGGTGGCCGGCCCCATGCTTGATGCAGTACTTGCCCAAGGCATAGCTGACTTTCAAGACGTGACTGTAGAAGTCGGCGACTTCACCCCCCAACAAGCCCTACGGGTTATGCACCGCAGCCATCAAGTGGGCCTGCCCATTCGAGTCCATGCCGATTGCAACAACTCCTCGCAAGGATGGCAAACCGCAGTGGCCGGAGGAGCCACCTCGGCCGAACACCTCACCTACACGCCCGACCAAGAAATAACCGATACCGGGCCAACCGACACGGTGGCCGTGCTGCTCCCGGTGGCCGAACTCATCTACATGACCGATAAGCGAGCCAATGCCCGTCTGCTCATCAACACCGAAGTACCACTGGCCATCGCCACCGACTACTGCTCATCTATCCACGCCACCTCGCTGCTTTCCACCATGACCATGGCCGCCCCCTGGTACCAAATAACTCCCGCTGAAGCCATTGTGGCCTGCACCCTCAACGCCGCTTACAGCCTTGACCGAGCAACAGAATGCGGATCACTTGACGTAGGCAAAGCCGGCGACGTGTTAATTCTCAACGCAGATCACCCCGAAGAAATATTTATGGGCCTCGCCGACGAAATGCTCGAAAAAACCATTATCGGTGGCGCCACTGCATGGGAAACTAACCCATGAGCGAAACCCCCCAACGCGAACCCCGCTTCGACGTACTCTTTGAGCCAATGGCCATCGGGCCAGTAGTGGCCCGCAACCGGTTCTTTCAAGTACCACAATGCAGCGGCATGGGCTACCGAGATGTGTCTTCTCACGCCGAAATGCGGGCCATGAAAGCCCAAGGCGGCTGGGCCGTGGTGTCAACCGAACAAGCAGAAATACACCACAGTTCCGAAATCACGCCATTTATTGAACAACGAATCTGGGACGACATTGACATCCCTGCCCTGCAGTTAACCGTAGACCGGGTACACGACCACGGGTCATTAGCAGCCATAGAACTCTGCTACAACGGCATGAATGGCCCCAACTTTTTTAGCCGGGTAGCTCCCATGGGCCCAGCCCACCTGCCAGTGGCGGCCTTTACTTACGACCCGGTCCAAGCTCGAGAAATGACCCTCAAGGATATTGACGACCTGCGCCGCTGGCATCGACAAGCAGTTCGCCGCTCTATCGACGCAGGCTTTGACATCGTTTACGTCTACGCCGGGCATGCCCTAGGTGGCATTCACCACTTCTTGTCTCCTCGCTACAACCAACGCAGCGATGCCTACGGCGGGAGTATCGAAAACCGTGCCCGGTTGTTGCGAGAGTTACTAGAAGACGCTGTTGAAGAAGCCGACGGCCAAGCAGCCATTGGATGTCGCATTAGCGTGGATGAACTCATCGGCGATGAAGGTCTACAACGCCACGACATTGTTGAGGTCATCAAAATGTTGGGTGAAATACCCGACCTGTGGGACTTCGTCTTGGGGTCATGGGAAGACGACAGTGTGACCTCACGCTTCGGCCCCGAAGCCCCTCAAGAACAATACGTACGCGGCCTCAAAGCATTGACCACAAAACCGGTAGTCGGGGTAGGGCGCTTTACCTCACCAGAAACCATGTTACGCATGGTGCGTGAAGGAGTGCTCGACTTCATTGGTGCTGCCCGGCCCTCTATCGCCGACCCTTTTTTGCCGTCCAAAATAGAAGCCGGCCAAATGGACGAAATACGCGAATGCATCGGCTGCAACATTTGCGTCTCGGGCGACTTCACCATGAGCCCTATCCGTTGCACCCAAAACCCCTCCATGGGCGAAGAATGGCGCCGCGGTTGGCACCCCGAAACCCTGCGCCCCAAACACACTGACCAAAAAATATTAGTACTGGGCGCCGGACCAGCCGGGCTAGAAGCCGCCCAAGCCTTAGGCAAACGCGGCTACCAGGTTGTGCTGGCCGAAGCCACCAGAGACTTAGGTGGCCGAGTCAGCAAAGAATCACAACTCCCCGGCCTCGCCGCATGGATACGCGTGGTGGACTGGCGCCTCACCCAGTTAGACAAACTGCCCAACGTCGAAGTGTTTCGCGAAAGCGAAATGACCGCTGAAGAAATACTCACCTATGGTTTTGACCACGTGGCCGTAGCCACCGGCGCCACCTGGCGCAACGACGGAGTGGGGCGTTGGCACACCACGGAAGCACCTTTGGATATTGAAGTACTTACCCCCGATGACCTCATGGCCGGCCTACGACCCACCGGGCAAAGGGTGACGCTGTTTGACGACGACCACTATTACTTGGGTGGGGTATTAGCTGAACTCTTGGTTTCTGAAGGCTACGACGTCACCCTGGTGACCCCCAGCCCGCTGGTTTCTTCTTGGACGGTCAACACCCTCGAAATAGATCGCATCCAAACCCGCATGCGCGAAATAGACCTCACCTTGCGCCTCTCCGAGTCGGTGCTCAGCGCCCAAAATGGGGTCGTTACTACGGCCTGCATGCACACTGGCCGCCAACACCTTGTGGAAACCGACACGCTGGTTTCTGTGACTGCTCGCCTCCCCAACGACCAGGTAGCCCAAGACCTTTGGGCTCGACAAAATGAATGGGCCGACGCCGGGCTGCAATCGGTTACTGCCCTCGCCGATGCGCTGGCCCCCTCCACCATTGCCGCCGCCGTATGGGATGGCCGCCGCTATGCCGAAGACCTCGGTGAAACTATCAACCCCGATGACAGCCCGTTTCTACGTGAAGTCACCTACATCGCTCACCCTCAAGCCAAAGGGCAGAACTAAACCGGCAACAACGGAAACCAATCTTCACGCAAGCGTTGGCCGTCGGTCATGTTGTGGCCATCAAACGGGGGAGAAGTACGGCCCTTACGTTGCACGTAGCGGGAGTCGTCGCCCACCATGCGTAAAGAAAAAGCTCGCCGCAAATTAGCCGACCCATGCGCCCCGTGCACCGTGCCAAAATTGAAGGCCACCGCATCGCCGGGTTGCATGGCCCACTCTAAAATCTCGAACTCTTCTGATGAAGCGTCCGGGTCAGGGGCCGGGCGAAACCCGGCACTGTGGGTTGATGCATCATCTCCGTAAAAACCATCACCGGTAGTCCAGCTCACTGGATGTACCGAAGAATCCCATAAGTGCGAGCCGCGAATAAGTCGCAAGGTTGACTCCACCGGCACCGGGTCAAGGGGAATCCAAAAACTCACTGTCTGAGGGCCCTCCACAAAATAGTACGGTCCATCGCTATGCCAAGGGGTAGGGCGAGATGCTCCAGGTTCTTTCACCAGTACGTGTTCATGGAACAGTTGTGCTGTTTTCGACCGCATCACCGCTGCAGCCAATTGACCGATGCCCGATTCAAAAGCAAAACGCTCAAACTCTGGGATGCGTTGCCAATTGCAGTAATCATCCCAAAAACGTCCAGCATCATCGGTAGTTCCATTGTCGTCAAAAAACTCGCTGGGGTCGGCTTCATTACGAGCCACCCCGGCTCTTAAAACCTCAACCCAGTCGGCAAACAAACCAGGTAGGTGCACTGCCCCGTCAGCAGCAAAAGCAGTAGCCATTTCAGGTTTAATCAGCGTTGTGCTCATGTCTCAAGTTAAGCACAGTTCGACCTGATTAGTCCACGCTCATAAAATCAAGAATAGACCGAGCGGCGAGCCACCAGCCACGCCTCATGGCGGCCGTTGACTCGCCAACTTTCGCTGTGATGAAGAACCTCGAGATTGCCCACCAAACCAAGAATCTCTTCGGACTCCAACAAAAAAGACAAGGGAGGCTTTGCATGGCGATCCAGGTTGGTGGTGGTGGCAATAACCACGGCCAGAATCCCCCCGGGAGCCAAAGCGCTGGCCAAGCAGCCAAACAGCGGGCCATGAGAAAAATTGGCCAAAGTAATGACCGCCCAAGGCCCAGGCGGAAGGGCATCATTCTCTAAATCAACTTGCACGGTGGTTATTGCAACCCCCGATTGAGCGGCCCGCTTGCGGTTTAAGGCCAAGCCAGCATCACTAACGTCGGCCACCGTTACTGTCAAACCAGCGACTGCCAAAGCCACCGCATCACCAGAACCACCGCCCGCTACATCAAGTGCTGAGCCCGCCGCCGGCAACCAAGGCCCCACCAACTCAAGCAGCGACGACGATCCAGAAGAGGCAAGGCCTCTCACCTTCCAGCGGGCGTTCCAGCGGTCTTGATCAGTGGTCATGGGCACCCCAACTAAAGAAGTGTTTTGCGGCCCTAGGCCGGCTTTGGCTTAACAACCGGGCCTCGATTAACGCGCCCAAACCAACGGGAAACGATCATCGTCGGCAGGGTATTGGCCCGCTACGGCAATGGTGTCGGCTTGGGTCACGCTGGGGTCGCTGCCCGGATGAGGTGACCAAAGCGCATCGTCGCCCAACCAGCGCGTCGACAAGGCCACCCGACGGTTAGGGCCAGCATTACCGGGGGCTCCATGAACTGTCCAAGCCGAAAAAACGATGGCATCGCCGGGCTGCACATCGAAACCAATGATGTCGTAGTCCGGACGAGCCGCCTCAATGTCTGGGCATCGCTCACCCTCAAAATCGGCGGTCCAAGAACTCTCGCCGGTGAACGACTCGGGAGCGAAGTATTTGTCCCACCGGTGTGACCCCCGAACAAATTCTAAAGAGCTTTCGTTCACGCTGGTTTCGGTACAAGCCACCCACACCGAACAAATCTGCGAACCCAGAAAAGGCCAATAAGGAATGTCTTGGTGCCAAGGGGTGGCCGATTCGGTACCTGCTTCTTTGACCAACAAATGATCAAAGTAAAAGCGGGCCGAAGAAGAACCCATCAGTGCTGCCGCTAACTCCCCAACTCCCGAGTTAAAAACAAAACGGTTAATAATCGGTTCGGTGCGCCACATATAACGAGAAGTAAACAAGCGCCCGGTAGTCGCCTCGGCGCCGGTATCGGTCACCCACGGCCCGGGTTCTTCGAGTTGGCGATCCACCAAGGTAGATATTTCTTCAAGATAATGGGGGGCAACTACCTGAGGTAGGTGCACCACACCGTCGCTGGCATAGGTTTGCCGCTGCTGATCGGTGAGAACAGAATTCCAGGAGGTCGCCATGTTGTGAGGTTAATGGAGGGAAAATAATACTTGGCTGATGTGGTTGGTCTGTCGCACTGTTGCAAAAAGCCTGGCCGTGCTGTTAAACACACGGTCATGGAAGATCACCCATCAGAACAAAGCCCCCCAGAAACAAGAATCTCGGAAACCATTCGAGTTCGCCGAGCTGCTGAACGAGCCAGTTATGAAACTGAGGCAGTAAATGCCATTGTGGACGCTTCGCTGGTAGCCCACGTAGGCACGGTACGAGACGGACTTCCGGTGGTCATCCCCATGTTCGTGGTACGCCACGGCGACCACCTCCTACTCCACGGGGCTCCGGCCGCTGGCACCCTGCGACGCGGTAAAGGCACGGAGGTCTGCGTCACCATGACGCTCGTTGATGGGCTAGTGCTGGCCCGCTCAAGCCTGCACCACTCGGTGAACTACCGCTCCGTGGTGGTAATCGGTACCGCTGTGGCCATTACCGACCCAGCAGAAAAAGAAGAAGCATTGGTCACCATATTGGAAAGACTGGTACCCACTCGTCAAGCCGACCTGCGAGCCACCACCGAAAAAGAAAACCGTTCCACCGAAGTGCTTCGCCTCTCACTGGCTCAAGCCTCAGCAAAAGTCCGTACCGGCCCACCAGTTGACGAAGATGACGACTACGCCTACCCCATGTGGGCCGGGGTGCTCCCCGTAACTACCACCATTGGCGAACCCATTGCCGACCCAAAGTTAACTGAGGGCATTGAACTCCCCGACAATGTCAAAGCCTTGGTGGGCCGAGAACTTTAGACCAAAGCACCGACCATCTGCTTTTCTGGCAGACTGGCTCTATGGATACCCCAAGTTCCCTTGAACTCATTGGCCGTTTGGCCTTGGCCTTGGCCTTAGGCGCCGTGCTGGGCCTCGAACGAGAAGCTCGTTACAAAACGGCTGGACTGCGCACCCACACTTTGGTGGCGCTCGGCGCAGCCTTGTTTACCATCGCTGGGGCCTATGCAGTTATCGGCGACCAAAATGACCCCTCACGGGTAGCTGCCCAAGTGGTAACCGGCATTGGCTTCATTGGCGCTGGTGCGGTGATGCGCAGCGGGGTCAACGTCACTGGTATCACCACGGCGGCCACCTTGTGGATGGCCGCCGCTTTCGGGGTGGCCGCCGCCATGGGCCTCTACACGGTGGCCATCGTTTCTGGAGCCATGACCTTGCTGGTGGTAATCACCTTCGGCCCGTTAAAGCCCTACGTCATGTTTCGCCGCTCCAAACGCCGCTTTATGGTCCGCTACCACGCCGGTCGGGGAACTCTTGAATCATTGTTCTCTAGCCTCGAAGAAAGCGGCGGACGCATCATGGGGGTTTGGACCACCAAAGAAGAAGTGGAAGGCCAACGACTGCGCCAAACCACGGTGGAAATACGAGGCATTGCCGAAGTTGACTTAGCAAAAGCACTCAGCCGCCTGGCCGACCGAGACGAAGTGGAAGAAGTAGACCAAGTGGGCGGCTAGTGATGGCCCTTGGTTAGGAACCATTTTTCGTACGACGAAACAGCGGAGCCACCCCCACGTGTAAACCCCGGCGACGCCGTGAAACAGGGGGAAAGTCTTGCCGGCCCCCACGAGCCGTCGAAGCGGTGAGCCACAACACCGCCCCCAAACTAATGGCCCCACCAGCCAGGGTGCTCGACGAAGGCGTTTCGTTCATCCATAGCCACAACCACAACGGGGCGGCCACTATTTCAGAAATCAACAGCAAACTCACATCAGCCGGAGGCACAAAACGGTGGGCGTAGTTCCAAAAGGGAGTAGCCAAACCAATAAGCAAACCACCACCCATGAAACCCATAAACATGTCGTGCGCAGGAACCACCACCCCGGGGCCCGCCCCTGTCACCACCAAGGCAATTATCGCCGCCACGCTGCCCCCAATAAGCGTCGGCACCCCCGGGTCTTGCGCCGGAGAACTACGAATCAACACGCTATAAGCCCCTAAGGCAACTGAGAGCCCCACCGAAAGCGCAATACCTAACCCATCGCCGGCGGCCAAGTTGCCTCCCACCATGACCGTCACCCCAACCGCCGAAACCACCATGGCCACCAGAGTGGGGCGCCCCACCGGCTCCTTCAAAAAAATACGGGCAAACAACGCCGCATAAAACGGGCTGGCGCATTGCATAAGCAAAACAAAGGCCGCCGTTACCCGGCTAAGGGCCACCACATAAAGAGTAAACATGGCGGCCATCAAAAAACCAGCCAACCACTGCTGCCGTCCGGCCGCTACGACCGCCCGCCAGAGGTTACGGCGGGCCAACAAAATGATTAACGCTGACACCCCGGCGGCCGAAACATTGCGAAAAAACAGATACTGCCAAGTGTCGGCCTCTTGCAAAGCCCGAAAAGTAAGCGGACCGAAACTAAACATGACCCCACAAGCCAAGATGACCAGAGAACCTTGAAACCGAGTAAGAGAACGGGCCACAATATCTCAACTCTCTAAAGGCGCTGTTCAATAATGATGCTAGGGAGAAAAAATCCTCAGGTCAATTCGAAAACACACCGGCCGGCAATGGTGAGGTATGCACGCTGGGCTTCGCTACCAAGCCACCGGCTACGGCGGGGGAGGCAAAGCCGCTTGAAGTTCAGCGACCGTGACTCCCAAGGTGGAGGCCGCCGCTTCTAGGTTTGGTGGGGGAGGGCCCAAAGCCGCTTGAAGTTCAGCAACGGTGACCCCTAAAGCTGCTGCCGCCTCGGCAAAACCAGCAGGCTCCTCAACTTCCCCGCCGGGAACACCCCCGCCCTGGTTTTTGTCAAACGAAGCATCAACCGTGCCCCACAAACAAAACATCAGATAAGGGAAAGCATCGGTCACGTAATAGCCGTACTGCCCATTGACCACCATGCCGTTGCACTGGTCTAAATCGCCGGCCTGATCGCTGAACCGATAGTCATCGTAATAAGTACCGTCGTAAACACCCGAAGGATTCTCCGACCCGCCCGGCCGCTGCCCAGATTTCAAAACGTAACTCGACAGTGCCTTACGCACCTGCCCGGTAGCGGAGTCTAAAAAATACGACCCATAAATAGGGAAACCATCAGCAGCAAAACCAATCACTGGCGAACCACCCAGACCCGGAGAATCATCAAACAAAGCTTCTGGATTGCCGTGATAATGGTAAGTGCCATCGGGTTGGGTATGAGCATTATGGGTATCGGCCCCAAAGGAATCTTCGGTACCCAAAGGGTTAGCGAGCCACGGTTCGGTGGCAGCGCACCCGATAGGCACAATGCCCTCATGATTAGCCATCGGATCATCTGGCCGATAACAGCCCGCCGAAAGCAAATCAATGGGTACCCCATTGAGTAACACACCGTCGTAGGTTGTCTGAGTCAAGGCGTTGAGTTGGCTTGAACGCTGCGGGTCGCGAATTAGTTCAAAAACATGTGACTGCTCCGAAACATCAGTAACAAAATGTGCCGATGCATCATTGAAATTATGGTTGGGAATGTTGTTAGAGGTCAGCGTGCAGGTGGTGCCGCCAGTTTCTAGTGAAACCCCCGAATTGAACATGACTTGGCGGGTCAGATCGATTACCGTGGCCCGCAAAGTAACGTTGTAGTCAGCACAATCAGGGCTGGTATTGGTCAAAATTGCCTCGGTAATATCGTGATCGCCAACTAACCCGTGGCCATATGTTGTAGTTGTTTGAGGTATCGCTGAGGTAGTGGTCAAAACAAAAGTGCTGGACCCCGGGGTAGCGGTGGTGCTCGTGGTAAGCGGCGTCGCCAACGGGCTACTGCCACACCCCGCGGCCAGTACCAAAAGGCTCAGCAAAGCATTTCTCATAGAATCATTAAAGCAGCACCAAGTTAGAACATGTTAAGAAACGCAAAAAAGGCCCGGACCGAAGCCCGGTCCTCTGCGCCGCAAGTCGGCTAACTCACGATCACCGTGCCCATCATCCAAGGATGAGGGGTGCAGAAGTAATCAAACGTTCCGGCCTCGGTAAAGGTGTACGAAAATGTTTCCCCGGGCGCAATGTCACCCGAATCGAACATCTCATAAGGGCTTACGTGGCGCCGGTCGATGACCCCGTGGCGTCCACCGCAATTTTGTAGAACTGGATGAGAATGCATGGTCGGCGTCCAGATCCAAACCCTCTCAGGGATAGAGGCCGCTCCCAAGCGAATATCTACAGAAGTACTAATTAGGGAAGATGGTCTCCGTGCTAACGGTCAACTGTTGCAGTAAAAGTGCCACCACCTTGACCGGCGAGAGACCGGTGAAGATCGACGACAATGAAGCCTCAAATATTGTTATCCCGTTGGAACAAGGACCCGGTCAGTCTTGAGTTCTCGGGCTAGGGCGGCCAGATAACGGGCGACAAGAACTGGACCAGAGCGGCCAGCCTCTTTTTCAACAACGGGGTTGTAGTTGGTGTTGGTGTTGATGTCATAGGTGACGAGTCGTCCATCTTCAGTTTCAATGAATTCAAAACCAGCGATACCGATACCCCATGATTGGCAGAAATCTAAATAGCGGTTGATGATCGGATCTTCGAAACCCTCTCGCCAATGAAAGAGGCTTTCTGTTGGTAACGCACTAACGGGGCACAATTCCAAACTTGTACCGGGATCAGCGCACTCGTCGGCGGGGCACAGTTGGAACCCCGCGCTGGTGTCGGCGGTGAGTGCGTAAAGGAATTCGCCCCCGATGATTTCAACTCGGGTGATGAACCCTCCGGCCGGGTGAAGGTACTCTTGCAAGAGCGTTATTTCGTCAACCGGGTGCTCGTAGTCGGGGCCGTCAACGTATTCGTCGAAACTTTTAAAGTCATCGAACCTTCGGACTCCCAGCCCCTTACCTCCCTGGTTATGTTTGGTGATAAATGGGAGTTTCATACTGCGTGCCTGGTCTTTTAGATTGTGGCGGCCAAACACCGCAATGGTCGCCGGAACCTCAAACCCCGCCGCTCGTAGTGCCGTGTGCTGGTCAATTTTGCTCATTTCCATTTCTACAACCCGTCGGCCGTTGACGACAGTGCGGCCGTGGCTTTCAAGCCAACTGAGCACCGACCGGGTGTAGTCCTTCGATGCGGTATGACCTCGGGTGTGCGAAGAAGCGCTCATGCGTGAGTAGAAAATTCCCGCCGGGGGTGGGGCATCTAGGTTAAGAGCCCCTTCGATGAGCGGCCATTCTTCCCACTCCGCTCCTTCGGCGTGAAGCGCTTCTGCAAAAGGCGGCAGCCAGTCAGAGTTTTCGTGGATAATAAAGATTTTAGTCATGATTGCGGCCTCTTTAAGCGAGTAGGTCCTATTCCCGACCAATCTTATCGGGATTAGAGAGAAATGGGAATTTGCTTCGACCAGGTCACCTCAATAAAGCCGGAATTTAATAAATTAAGATAGAGCAACGGGCAGAGCATCAGGGGAAAGAGATAATTGGGCGTCCGCTACCTTGCGCTCCGGTCGCAGTGGTTTAATAGAGTGAACCTCACCGAGGAGTACCGCAGATGACCAATAATTCTGAAGCTTTTGACTACGACGTGCTGGTTATCGGCAGCGGCTTCGGCGGCAGCGTGTCGGCCCTGCGCCTTACCGAAAAAGGCTACCGGGTCGGGGTGTTAGAAGCCGGTAAACGGTTTGGCGCCCAAGACTTTCCAAAAACTAATTGGAACCTCCGCAAGTTTCTTTACTTTCCCCGTTTGGGACTGCGGGGCATTCAACGCATCAATTTGCTCAATGACGCTCTGGTACTCTCCGGAGCGGGAGTGGGGGGCGGATCACTGGTTTATGCCAACACCTTGTACCAACCCCTTGATGCTTTCTACGCTGATCCGCAGTGGGCAGCCATCACCGACTGGCGTAATGAATTGGCGCCCTTTTACGAACAAGCCACCCGCATGCTGGGGGTAGTGACTGCCCCCGCTACCTCACCCAACGATGCGGTAATAAAAGCACTTGGCCAACGCCTTGGGGTGGCCGACACCTACCGGCCTACCGAAGTTGGGGTTTATTTTGGTGAGGCGGGCCAAACGGTAAGTGACCCATTCTTTGGCGGTGTGGGGCCCGACCGCACCGGGTGCATTGAATGCGGCGGTTGCATGGTGGGGTGTCAACACAACGCCAAAAATACCTTGGACCGCAACTATTTGTTCTTGGCCGAACAAGCCGGAGCGGTGGTGCTGCCCGAACGCCAGGTAACCGAAGTGCAGCCACTCAGTGAAGGCGGCTACCTGGTGACCTCTGAACGGCCCGGCCTCCGACGAAACAGAAAAGTACAACAACACCGTGTTGAACAAGTGGTTTTCTCCGCCGGGGTTCTCGGCACAGTGCGCCTACTGGCCACCATGAAAGAAAATGGCCATCTACCGCACATCTCTCCCCGACTCGGCGAACTCACCCGCACCAACTCAGAGTCCATCAACGGGGCCGGAGCAGCAAAATCCTCTGACGTTGACTACTCCACCGGTATCGCTATCAGCTCTTCGATCTACCCTGATGAACACACCCACATTGAGGGAGTGCGTTACCCGGCCGGGTCCAACGCCATGAGCCTGCTCTCCACCATTTTGGTAGATGGCGGCGGCCGCTTGCCCCGCCCGCTACGTTTTCTGGGTCAAATGGTGCGTCGCCCGAGGCACTTTTTGCGTAGTTTTTCGGTGCGCCGCTGGTCAGAGCGCACGGTGATCTTGTTGGTTATGCAAAGCCACAACAACAGTATCAACCTGCGTTGGCGCCGCAAAGGCCGGGGAGTAAAACTGCGCTCCGAACAAGGTGCCGGCCAACCTAACCCCACCTATATCCCCCTCGCCAACGAAGCAGCCCGCCAAGCCGCCGAAATCATGGGCGGAGACCCCTCAGGGGCCCTCAACGAAGCACTTTTAAACACACCGGTTACTGCTCATATTTTAGGTGGGTGCGTCATCGGCGCTGATGCTGACCACGGAGTGATCGACCCCTACCAGCGGGTGTACGGCCACCCCGGGCTACATATCGCCGACGGGTCCACCATTAGCGCCAACCTGGGCGTCAACCCATCGCTGACCATCACCGCCCAAGCCGAACGAGCTATGGCTTTTTGGCCCAACAAAGGCGACCCCGACCAGCGCCCGGCGTTAGGTGATCACTACGTTTCGGTGAGCCCGGTGTCGCCTCAAGCGCCGATGGTTCCCGACGATGCTCCGGCGACTCTTGGCTGGTGAAGGCACAGTCAGTTGTCTAAAGACCCCAGGGCAAAAGTTGTGGTCTGGGGTGTTTTATCTGGCCAGTTAGTGCGCCATACCTCGGCAGATAGCGCCCCCACCGGCAGAGGAGCATAAGAAAAACCGGGTTTAACTGGGATCAACGGCTCAACCACCACATCATGGTTGGGCACCATGAAGTAGGGAAACGAGTAACGATCGGGTCCCTGGTTTATTACCCGGTGAGGGGTAGCGGGGTAACGGCCGCCCGACCAAACCTCCATCATTTCGCCGGTGTTGACGATTAGCGCTTCTGGCGGGCAGTCCACCGAAAGCCACGAGCCATCAGGGTCAAGCACTTCGAGCCCGCCCACCGGGTCAGGGTGTAACAAGGTAAAAACATTGGTGTCTTTGTGTGGGTGAATGCCAAAGTCAGCGCCTGCGGGTTGGGGCGGGTAGTACAACAGCGTCATGTTGGTAAGGGGCGTGGTAAACCAACGCTCTTGTGGCGAATGGTCAAGACCCAATGCGGAAGCACTTAAAGACAGCAAGTGTTGAGCGAGGCTATCGCAGGCCGACCAGTAGGCCAAGATGGTTTTTTCCATATCTTTGATCATGGGGAGCCAACGGTTGCCCCCGTAGAGGGCGCATTCTCGGCGAACTGGATGATCAGGAGGGCACTCCCAATGAAGTTTAAAGGCCTCGTAGGCATCGGCTTTATGGCCAGAGATATCGCCACGGTTTGGGTTAAAAAACCCAAGAGGCACAAAGCCTCGATAATTTTCCGGCGTTATTTGATAGGCCTGTTTGTCGCGGGCCTTTAGCGAGAAGAGTCTTTTAGTCAGTGAACGCATGGTCATAAAAAGGTCTTGGTCAATGCAGTGCCCGACGATGGCCACAAACCCAACCTCGCGCCAAGCGCGATCTAATGAAGAAATTGTTTCGCCGCTTTGAAGGTCAACTACCGGAATGCCAGCCACCATTGCAGTGTAGGTGGTGGTCAAAGTTGGTGGTGAGTGGTTTGTCATGGACTTGAGGTAATTTGATGCGGTGAACGAGTCAATTGACATCCGTTGGGCCACCAACCGCTTCGCTACCGAACTGAGTTGGTTAAAGGCCCGCCATAGTTTTAGTTTTGGTTCTCATTTTGACCCTCTTAATGTGAGTCACGGTCAACTGATTGTTTTAAATGAGGATTGGATTTCCCCGGGTGGCGGGTTTGGCCGTCACTCACACGCCGATATGGAGATTGTGACTTGGGTGTTGCAGGGGGCTCTTGAACACTGGGATTCTAAGGGAAATAGCGGGGTTCTTCGTCCGGGGTTGGCGCAGCGCATGTCGGCGGGAAGCGGCATTACTCATTCTGAGATGAACGCTAGTGAAACAGAACCAGTGCATTTGCTACAAATGTGGGTGGTACCCGATGCGGTTGGTCTTGAACCAAGTTACGAAGATATGGATTTTTCTACAAAGTTAGCGACCGGGGAGTTGGTGGCCATTGCTTCTGGTCAAGGACATGAGGGGGCCATGCCCATTCACCAACAGGGGGCGGTTATGTGGGCGTGCCTACCTGTAGAGGGTCAGCAAGTTCGCATACCTGAGGCGCCATTTGTGCACGTTTTTGTAGCTCGAGGCGTGGTTGAGTTAAACGGACTAACGCTCAAACAAGGCGATGCGGCACGACTTACGCAAGCAGGTCAACAAGGTTTGCTGTGTGTTGAAGACAGCGAAGTTATTTTTTGGGAAAGTCAAGAATCGGCAACTGGTTAACTGCCACCTGTGATTTCAGGTGACGGTAACGCCAGTCGGCCATTGGTGAGGGTGAGGTTAAGCGGTAACGGTAAGTGCGGTATGCATGCCAGCATCCCAGTGGCTGCCGTTGCCTTCGAAGCAGCCGATGGTCCGTTCTCCCACCGCATCCTGGGGAACGGTTACCGTCACTCGAACGGTTTCTCCAACTCCGACGGTGACCATGTAGCCGGCATGTTCGTCTCCGTGGTCCATGGTTTCGTCGCCCATGTCCATGGTGGTGTCACCCATGTCTGCAGCACCCATAAACATGCCGGCAGAAGTTGGGTCAGAAACCGGGGAAGTGCCTTCAAAGAAGTCATGGTCAAAACCGTTTGGGGTGCCGTCTGCGGTTTCGACGAGATTCTTCCCCACCATGAACTCATGGCCCACTACACCAGTATTGGTCAAAACGAAGGTCACCGTTTGACCAGCAGTTATCTCAACGCCTTCTGTGCCGAAACTAAATTCGCTTAGATCAAGGGAGATCTCCCCATTTTTGTTAGCCGTCGTGGTGTCGCTGCTTTGACCGCAGCCTACGGCGACCAGAGTGAGCGCTAAGAGGGTGGCGAATATTTTTTTCTTCATGAAGATCCCCAAAAGCCAAAGGGGCACTATTGATTCTTTGAAAATAATAGTGGCATCGACGGCCAGAGCCAAGGGAGGGAAAAGAATATAACTTAGAACTTATATAAAGCAAGAATCTAAACGATTTGAAACGTGCGCCAAGTATTGCTACTCTAAGAAGAACACCCTCTTCGTCTGCACCTGCAGAAAAGAGGCAATGCGCTGACCAAGGAGAACCTCATGACCTCAGAAACAAAAGACCGCTACCGAGCAGGAGTAATGGAATACGCCAAGATGGGTTATTGGCAACCAGATTACGAACCCGCCGACACCGACATCATTGCCCTCTTCCGCATTACCCCCCAAGATGGTGTTGACCCCATCGAAGCCGCTGCTGCGGTGGCCGGCGAATCATCAACAGCCACCTGGACTGTAGTTTGGACCGACCGGCTCACCGATAGCACCAAATATCAAGCCAAGGCCTATCGCATTGAGCACGTACCCGGGCGTGAAGACCAATGGTTCGCCTGGATTGCCTACGACATTGACCTCTTCGAAGGAGGGTCAATCTCTAACCTTACCGCATCCATCATTGGCAACGTCTTCGGGTTCAAGCCCCTGCGAGCCTTGCGCCTAGAAGACATGCGCCTTCCCGTGGCCTACCTCAAAACCTTTCCTGGCCCACCGGCCGGCATCGTGGTGGAGCGTGAACGACTCGACAAATTTGGTCGCCCCCTCTTGGGTGCCACCATTAAACCCAAGCTTGGACTCTCGGGCCGCAACTACGGCCGGGTCATGTACGAAGCGCTTAAAGGCGGCCTTGATTTCACCAAAGACGACGAAAACATAAACTCGCAACCTTTCATGCACTGGCGTGATCGTTTTCTCTTCGGTATGGAAGCCGTTAACCGTGCCGAAGCAGCAACCGGCGAGATAAAAGGCCACTACTTCAACGTCACGGCGGCCACCATGGAAGACATGTACGAACGGTCCGAATTTGCTCGAGATCTTGGCTCCTCAATCGTCATGATCGACCTAGTAATCGGCTACACGGCCATTCAATCAATGCAAAAGTGGTGTCGAGACAACGACATGCTGCTCCACCTCCATCGGGCGGGACACTCCACCTACACCCGCCAAAAGGACCATGGGGTGAGCTTCCGGGTGATCTCAAAATGGATGCGCATGGCCGGAGTAGACCACATTCATGCGGGCACGGTCGTCGGAAAACTCGAAGGCGACCCTCACACCATTGCCGGTATCTACGACATTCTCCGCGAAGAGTTCGTGCCGAAAAAACTAGAGAATGGCATCTTTTTTGATCAACCTTGGGCCTCATTGGGCAAAGTAATGCCCGTGGCCTCCGGCGGCATCCACGCCGGCCAAATGCACCAACTGCTGCACTACCTTGGCGATGACACCATCTTGCAATTTGGGGGTGGCACCATTGGTCACCCAGCGGGTATCGAAGCAGGAGCCGCCGCCAATCGGGTAGCCCTCGAAGCCATGGTGCTGGCTCGCAACGAAGGCCGAGACTACCTCAACGAAGGTCCTGATATCTTGAAAGCAGCCGGAAAATGGTGCACACCATTGGCCCAAGCTCTTGAAACCTGGGGTGATGTCACCTTTGACTACACCTCTACCGATACCCCCGATTTCGTCCCTACCCCCACGGCAAGCTAGGAGCCATTATGCGTTTAACTCAAGGAACCTTTTCATTTCTGCCCGATCTCACCGATGAGCAGATAACCGCTCAAGTGCAATATTGCATAGATAACGGATGGGCAGTGAATGTTGAATACACCGATGATCCACACCCCCGCAATACTTATTGGGAAATGTGGGGTCAGCCCATGTTTGACCTGGCCATAGCAGCCGGAGCAATGATGGAATTCGAAAAGTGCCGAGAAGCCCACGGCAACAGTTACATCCGTATCACCGCTTTTGATGCCACCGGTGGGTGGGAGAGCCTCCGCACTTCGTTCATCGTTAATCGCCCGGCAGAAGAACCAGGATTCGCCTTAGAAAGGTCAATGTCTTCGGGCCGCACCTTGGGTTACACCACCCGCCCATATTCGGCCGACCAACCATCGGGTCAGCGCTACCAGTGACCGAAGAACCGTCTGCAGAAGAATCCGCCACCCCTGAAGAGGCCTCTCAACCGCTTGATTTGACGGCCGAAGTCAACTTGCGCCAAGAGTTAGCCGACTCCGGAATCGCTGAATTGTTAGATGGTTTCTCCACCGAACTGGTGGGCCTAGCACCGGTGAAGAAACAGATTAGCGAAACGGCTTCTTTACTCTTGATCGACCGAGTGCGGGCTCGTTTAGGTTTGGTATCAGAGCGGCCAACTCTGCACATGAGTTTCACCGGCAACCCGGGCACCGGAAAAACCACCGTGGCGCTCAAAATGGCAGAAATCCTCCACAAACTTGAATACCTCCCTACCTCACGAGTAATAAGCGTGACGCGAGATGATCTGGTTGGTGAGTTCATTGGCCACACCGCGCCAAAAACTAAAGAAGTGTTGCGACGGGCCATGGGTGGAGTTTTGTTTATCGACGAGGCCTATTACCTGCACCGCCCAGAAAACGAACGAGACTACGGACGGGAATCCATAGAGATCCTTCTTCAAGTAATGGAAGACAAGCGCAGCGAATTAGTGGTGATTCTCGCAGGCTACGGCGAGCATATGGGGCAATTCTTTGCCTCCAACCCAGGTTTTCGCTCCCGCATTGCCCACCACATTGACTTTCCTGATTACTCAAGCGAGGAACTTCTGACCATCACCGAAAAAATGCTGACCGCTCGGTCTTATCAATTCTCTGAGCCCGCTAAAGAAGCCATGCAGGATTACATTGAGCGCCGCCGTCAGCAACCCTTGTTTGCTAACGCTCGTTCTATGCGTAATGCTCTTGATCGCGCCATATTGCGGCACGCTAATCGGCAGGTAAACAAGGGGGAGTTGGTCACCATTTCTGACCTCATGACATTAGGACCCGAGGATATTTTGTCTAGCCGGGTCTTCGCCGAAAACCCCTCCGAAAAAAATCCAACGGGCGATCAATACAGCCTGCCATCTCTACCGGCGTCTCCTCAATGAGTGAAGAAATTGGTCTGGTGCTTGGGGCGGCCACCTCAGCAGCGGCCGTTGCTGCCGCACCCTTTGCCGGACGAGGTGAAAAAGAAGAAGCCGACCAAGTAGCAGTAGACGCCATGCGAAGCACCCTCATGGCCGCACCGATAGAAGCAAATATCATGATTGGGGAAGGCGAAAAAGATGAAGCGCCCATGTTGGGAGCCGGCGAAAGGCTTGGCCAAGGTGGGCCATCTTTAGATCTAGCGGTTGACCCAGTAGAGGGAACCAGTCTGCTGGCCGAAGGCCGCCCTGGAGCCATGGCTATTTTGGGGGCGGCCCCTCGGGGAGCAATGTTTGACCCCGGCCCTGCTTTTTATATGGACAAATTGGTGGTTGGAAAGCGCAGCGCTGGGCAAGTTGAACTTGATGCCCCCATGGAAGAGACAATTAAGATAATTGCCCGTTGTGAAGAGATCCCCATTGATGAAGTTTGTGTGGCCTTGTTGTATCGGCCGAGAAACGCTGAACGGTTAGCGGGCATCCGTCGAGTCGGAGCAAAATGTCTACTTCTTGATCATGGTGATGTGGGGCCGGCCTTGCTGGCCGGTATTGAAGGCTCAACGGTTCATGCAGTGGTGGGCATCGGGGGTACCCCCGAAGGAGTGGCGGTGGCTTGCGCCTTGCGTGGTTTAGGAGCGGGGATACAAGCGCGTTTGGCCCCTCAATTTCCTGAAGAGCAGCGAAAGGTGCAGGAGTTTTTTTCAGATCCTACGGCGCTCTTAAGCGACGAAGATCTGGTTGCTCCTGGCCCAGCGTGGTTTGCTGCTACCGGCATTACCGGCGACGGGCTTTTTAAGGCAGCCTCGGCGGAAGGTGATGGTTACCAAACGCATACGCTGGTGATTTCTTATGAGTCCGAAGGGTCTTGGCGGTGGGTAAAAGGTGTGAGCAGCTAAAAAGAATTAATGCTTTGTGTTAAGTCGGGTTATTGTTTTTAAAGTGCTCAAGAAGTAAATCGGTAAATGCTCTGGCGGGGGTCGAGCGAGACCGGTTAGTAAGCCAAACCACATGCCATTCTCGGTGGAGAGGAAAATGTTGAGTATTGATTTTGACCAAAGAACCGCTTTTAAGAAAGTCAGCAATGGCTATTTCTGGTACCACGGCCAGGCCAAGGCCTTCTCGGACCGCAGCGATGACCGCGGCGTTAGAGCCAAGAACCATAGGTTGGAGGAGCGAAAGCCCGGCAGATGAGAAGACCTGTTCAATGGCGGCTCGAGTGCCGGACCCTTGTTCTCGGACCAAAAAAGTAGAGGCCGCGACCTCTTCTAAGCTTGGTGAGGCCTCACTGAAGGGGCTATCAGGTGAGCAAACCAAAGAAAGTGGGTTTGGGCCAAAAACATGTGTTTCGGCAGGTAATCCAGTGGGAGGGCGCCCCATGATAGCTAGGTCCGCGGCCCCGGAGCGCAACACCTCAGTAGCGTCGACTCGGTTGGCCACCAAGAGGGTCAAGGCAACACCTGGGTATCGGTCGGTAAAGCGACGAAGGAGACCCGGTATTAAATATTCGCCGGCCGTGGGGACAGCCACTATAGAAAGCCGACCCGCAGGGTGTTCCGAAAGGTCAGCAACTGCTTGGCCCGCCTCGGCCAATAGTCCCAATATTTTTTGGGTGTATTTCCAGTAAGTGTCGCCTGCTGGAGTAAGAGATCGAGCACGACCGCGCCCCGAGAACATGCGTGCCCCAAGGGTTTTTTCAAGAGCGCGAATCGTGTCAGAAACCGCGGGCTGTGAAACATAAAGCCGGCTGGCGGCTTGGGTAACGCTGCCCTGACAGCGCACCACCTCTGCGAACACTTGAAGCTGCCGCAAAGTAATCATGGAGAGATAGTCTTTCTGATCGTGGAAAATAGACATCAGTTTAAAGTTATGTGTTCTTAGTATACGTTCTAATTGAACTGATAGGAAATATTCTTTACACTAGGGTAATCTCACAAATATCTCCTCTTGATAAACCCACCCGTAACGGTAAAGGAAGCTCATGGATATTCAGCAACTCCGGCAGACCGCAGAGAAACTAGTAGGTCAAGGTCGCGGTATTTTGGCGGTCGATGAAAGTACTCCAACCTGTAACAAACGCTTTGCCGTTCTCGGTATTGACACCACAGAAACAAATCGTCAGGCCTACCGTCAACTTCTCTTAACGGGAGAGGGCCTCAATGAATACGTTGGAGGGGCTATTCTTTTTGATGAAACAATTCGCCAGCACCTCAGCGATGGACGAACCTTTCCCGAATTCATGGCTGACCAAGGCTTAGTGCCCGGCATTAAAGTAGATACCGGGGCCAAAACTTTAGCTGGCCAACCCGGAGAGTCGGTAACCGAAGGCCTTGATGGCCTACGCGATCGCCTGACCGAGTACCACACCCTCGGCGCCCGGTTTGCTAAATGGCGAGCGGTAATCGCCATAGGCGAAGGCCTTCCAAGTTCGGCCTGCCTCAATGCCAACGCTCATGCCTTGGCCAGATACGCCGCCCTGTGTCAAGAAGCCGGTTTGGTGCCCATTGTTGAACCCGAAGTCCTTATGGAAGGCGAACATGGCATTGACCAATGCCAGGAAGCTACTTCGGCGGCTCTCACCGCAGTGTTTGACCAACTCGACAACCAAGGAGTGGACCTCCAGGGCATTGTCTTGAAACCCAACATGGTTGTTTCAGGAATGAGTTCAAGCGAAAACATAGACAGCCGTGAAGTGGCCGAACGCACCATGAATTGCTTACTGGCCCATGTTCCGGCGGCCGTTCCCGGCATAGCTTTTCTTTCTGGTGGACAAAGCGACGAAAAAGCTACTGAGCACCTCAATTTGTTAAACCAAATTGAAGAAACCCCGCCATGGAGCCTAACTTTCTCATACGGGAGGGCACTGCAGCGCCGGGCCCTTGAAACATGGGCTGGGGATTCTCAAAATACGGAGGCGGCGATTGCCCAACTGCTTGAGCGGGCCCGAGCCAACAGTCGGGCGGCCCTCGGGCAGCACACACCTGAAACAGATTTTACAGAAGGGTAAGGGGTTCCTATGGATAAAAAACATCCTGTTGTCGCAGTCACTGGTTCGTCAGGAGCGGGGACAACCACCGTCAAGGTGGCCTTTGACCACATCTTCAATCGAGAAGGAATAAACGCCGCCTTTGTTGAAGGTGACAGTTTCCACAGGTATGACCGAGTTGAAATGCGTACTGCGGTCAGCAAAGCAGAAAATGAAGGACGCACCCTCAGCCATTTCGGCCCCGAAGCCAACTTGCTGACTGATTTGGAAGGGCTCTTTGTTGACTATGCCGCCACGGGAACTGGCCGTCTTCGTAATTACGTGCATTCCGAAGAAGAAGCAAAACTCTATGGCACCCCACCTGGGACATTCACCGAGTGGCGAGACATGGCTCCCGGCAGCGACCTTCTTTTTTACGAAGGGCTTCACGGAGGGTTCGTTGGTGATGTGAATGTGGCCGACAAAGTAGACCTACTCATTGGGGTGGTGCCCATTGTGAACCTCGAATGGATTCAAAAAATTCACCGAGATAGCAACATGCGGGGCTACGACAGCGCCGATGTCACCCACACCATTTTGCGACGTATGTCTGACTATGTGCACTACATCACGCCACAATTCAGCCTTACCGACATCAACTTTCAACGAGTACCCACCGTCGATACCTCAAACCCATTCGTGGCCCGTGATGTGCCCACCCTTGATGAGAGCTATGTGGTGATCCGCTTCAAGGACCCCAAAAAATTTGAGGTTGACTTTCCCTACCTGCTGGCCATGTTGCACGACTCGTTTATGTCACGGCGCAACACCATCGTGGTGCCCGGCGGCAAATGGGGAGTAGCCATAGAACTCATCTTGACGCCAATTGTTAAACGTCTAATAGAACAAGCGCAATAGCCGGCCACTTAGTAAAACATCTGCCATTATGGCGGTATGGCGGTATGGCGGTATGGCGGTAGCCAACGTACTTTTTGATGTCCTCGCCCCGGTGGCCATTTTGGTCATTCTGGGGGCCCACCTTAGGTCAGCGACTCAATATTGATATTGGTGCATTATCGCGGCTTTCGTACCATATTTTTGGGCCAGCTTTTATTTTTTCAGTACTGGCCGGTGTCGAACTCGAAACCGGGGTGGTGGTTCGCTTAGTGGCGGCCGGACTGGCCGGGATGGCTTTTGCTGGGCCTCTTTTGGGCGCGAGCCGTTAAAGCAAGTTTTGAAGTTGCCGCAGCAACGGTGATTACCAGTACCTACGGAAATGCGGGGACTGTCCCCGTGTTGCAGAATATAAACGGGAGGTAGGGCTGGTGTGAGAGGTCAGGTAAGAGCGATGGTGATCTTTAAAATATTTCGTTGGTGGCTTCGCTTGCCGCGTTAGCCCAAACCGGGGGCGCCGGCGTAGGCCGGGAGAGCGGGTTGGCCACCCAGGTGGCAGTAAAGAACCCGGGACCCTGCCGGGATTTCCCCCGAACGAATCATCCCTATTAACCCGGCCATGGACTTCCCCTCATAAACCGGGTCAGTCAACATGCCTTCGGTGCGGGCCGTTAAATGAATAGCCTCAATGGTTTGCTGATCGGGCACCCCATAAGCCGGGCCTTCGTAACCTGCCACCACGGTTATTTCTTCCGAGCGCAAAGCTCGGTCCACTCCTATTTTTTCGGCCGTATTATTGGCAATGCGCGTGACCTGATCCACCGCCTGAGCCAAAGTCCCCGAAGCATCAATGCCAAGAACCCTCCGGTCATCACGATCCTCTAAAGCAAACCCGGCAATCATCCCGGCATGGCTCGACCCAGTCACCGTGCAGACAATCACCGTGTCGAAAAAGACCCCCAGATCTGCTTCTTGCACCGCCACCTCTCGGGCCCAGTTGGCAAAACCCAAACCCCCCAAAGGATGATCCGAAGCCCCGGCCGGTATGGGGTAAGGCTTGCCCCCCGCCTCCTCAACGGATGCCAATGCTTGCTTCCAAGAATCCCGAATACCAATATCAAAACCCGCCGGATCAACTCGAATGTCGCCCCCCAAGATACGCGTCAGTTGGATGTTGCCTACCTTGTCGTAGTTCATGTCTGGCCAATCCACCCACCCCTCTTGCACGGTGACCGCTCCTAAACCTAGGTGGCGAGCCACCCCAGTGACTTGCCGAGTGTGGTTGGATTGAATGCCACCAATAGAAACCAAAGTATCGCACCCCGTGTCTATGGCCTCGGCCACCAGGTACTCCAACTTGCGGACCTTGTTGCCGCCAAAGGCAATGCCCGAATTGCAGTCCTCCCGCTTAGCCCAAATCTCAACTTGGCCACCTAAGGCCTCGCTCAAACGAGGCAACGGGTGGACCGGCGAAGGCCCAAACAACAATGACTGGCGGCGAAAATCATCAAGACTCACAGATTCTCCTAATTCGAGGGGTGCTCAACAGTAAACCAAAACAAGTACTGAAGGCCAATCAACAGCAAACCTCCCACGTAGGGTCAGACCCCACGTGGGAGGTTTAGGGAGGGTGCGCTCTGGAGGGCGCCAAAGGGAGAGCTAGTGGATTTTAGCTTTCACCCTCTAAATCGAGGTGGGGGAGCAAACGGTCAAGCCATTTAGGAATCCACCAATTGGGATCCCCCATGAGCGCCATGGTTGAGGGGACCAAAACCATGCGCACGATGGTGGCGTCAACAATGACGGCAGTGGCTAAACCCACGCCCACCATTCTTACCACCGGGCCTTCGCTCGCTACGAAACCCATAAAGACGCTGGAACTAAATATGTCTGGCATGTCGTTCACCATTGACGGCAAAACCTTTGACCATGAGCGAGTTGACCAACACCTCACTATGGGCGACGTTGAAGAGTGGATCACCACCAACCCTTCCATGATGGATCACCCCTTTCACATCCATGTATGGCAATTCCAAGTAACTGAAGCCAGCGACCAAGGCCTTGTTTCCCCCGGACTAAAAGACACAGTGGTTGTGCCAGCCGGCGGATGGGTCAAGTTCGTATTGCACATCACTGACTTCCCTGGAAAGGCGGTGTACCACTGCCACATCTTGGACCATGAAGATCAAGGCATGATGGGCATCTTCGAAGCCACCGCCTAACTTGCGGCATGGTGTCTGACACCATGCCACAAGTGGGGTAAAGACCTTGTCAGGGTGTAGAACTACAACGTGTTGGATTTTTCACTTAGCCCGGAACTTGAACAATTACGAGCCCACGCGGCCGAAGTAGCCGCCGAGGGCGTAGCCAAATATGGGCGCTTCACCGACAGTTGGATAAACGGCAACACCCCAGAGTTCTCTCAAGTCATGGCTGAAAATGGCTGGATTGGCATGGGTTGGCCTAAAGAACACGGCGGGCAAGAACGCCCTCCCCTGGAGCGAGTCATCGTGGGCGAAGAAATGATCGCCGCCGGAGCGCCCATTGCTGGCATGTGGTTTGCCGACCGGCAAATGGGTCCCAGCCTGATTGCCCACGGCACCGCCGACCAACAAGCCGAATACTTACCTGCCATACTGCGCGGTGAAAGCACCTGGTGTATCGGCATGAGTGAACCCGATGCCGGCTCCGACCTGGCCTCGCTGAAAACTTTCGCCCAAGACAAAGGCGATCACTGGCTTATCAACGGCCAAAAAATATGGACCAGCTTTGCTCACCGCGCCGACTACATCTACCTCATTTGTCGCACCACCACCGAAGGTCCGCCCCACAAAGGGATCTCCGAAATCGTGGTCCCCATGGGCCTCCCCGGCATCGAAGCACGTCCCATCACCGACATGACCACCAACCAGCATTTCTGCGAGGTGTACTTCACCGACGTCAAAGTGCCGAAAGAAAACCTGGTGGGAATTGAAGGCAATGCTTTTCGCCAAACCATGAAACAACTAGAATTCGAACGCGGAGGCATCGACCGGCTGGTTTCTAACCGCCCGCTTTACGACCTTGCGCTCGAATACGCTGACCGAAACGATGCTCGAGTACGCCAAGAAATAGCTCGAATAGAAACCGGGTACCAGTTGGGACGCTTGCTGGTCTATCGCGAAGTTCAGCGCCAAGCACCCGCCGGGTTTAGCGCCGCCACTAAGGCTTATTGCACCGAACACCAACAACGGGTAGCCGAATTTGTGTTTCGAACCATGGGCCCAAGCGCCACCCTGTGGAACGACGACGTAAAAGGCCTCATCTACGCCCCCGGCTACACCATCATGGGCGGCACCTCAAATATTATGCGCAACATTTTAGGCGAACGAGTGCTCGGCCTGCCCCGCGAACCTCGCAAGTGATGGCCTTTAGCGAACACGCTGTTCAGTGGTCCACCATGACGGCGGTACAACGAGAAGAGGCCTACTCGCCGAGTTCATGCATCGGCGGCAATTACCAGCCTTTCGTTGATGCCTACGCCACCCAAAGCGCAGCCGCCCGTGCAGAAATAGGCCCCGGCCAAGAAGTGGCTTACGGGCCCCAGCCCACCCAAACCTTGGACCTCTTTTTGCCCACCCTGCCCCCCGGTGACCTTGCCCCCCTCGTGGTTTTTATTCACGGCGGCTATTGGCAGGAACTTTCCAAAAGCGAATCATCTTTTGCTGCCCCAAGTTGGGTAGAACGCGGGGTGGCCTTTGCGGCTTTGGACTACACCTTGGCTCCTCAAGCAACCTTGCCTGAAATAATCGAAGAATGCCGTCAAGCAGTACGCCACCTCAAAAACTACGCCGCAGAACGCAACCTTGACCCCGACCGTTTCGTGCTGGCCGGCAGTTCGGCTGGTGCGTACTTAGCCGCCGCAGTAGCCAGCGAAATTCCGGTGTTGGCTACCTTGTTGATCTCCGGGATTTTTGAGTTGGCACCCCTCGTGGGGACATCCATTAACGAAGCGCTGGGCCTCACCGAAAACCAAGCGCAACAACTCTCCCTTCGCCCTCCCGTTGGGTTCCCGCCCAGCATCGTGTGTTGGGGAGAAAACGAAACCACCGAATTCAAAGCCCAAAGCCAAGCCCTAGCCGCCGACCTTATGGCCCAAGGCACCGAGTGCCAACAATACGAAATAGCGGGACGCAACCATTTTGATGTGGTGTTCGAACTCTGCGACCTAAGCACACCCGCCGCCCAGCATCTAGTATCACTAGTCACCCATTAGCAAGGATCACCCATGCCTGACTTCAAACCCGTAACCCCGCGCATCGTGGACCCTGAAGGAGTGGAGCTGGGCATAGACCCTCGACCCATGGGCATCACCACCGACGACACCCGAGCCGAACAAGCCAAAGAAACTGATGGCCAACCCACGGTGGACTTCCCCGACACCACCAACCCCTACATCGCCTACCAAAGCATCGACCTGCTGCTATCGCTACAAAACACCCGCAGCGATGCTTACGACGAGATGGCCTTTTACATTATGGGCCAAACCAAAGAACTCTTGTTCAAAGGCCTCCACCACGAGCTCTACAACGCTCGAGAACGTATCAAAGTAGATGCCGTCGATGACGCACTATTTATCTTGGAACGCAGTAAAGAGTTCGTAAAGTTGCTCATCAAAACCTGGGACGTGGTGGCCACCGTCTCGGCCGAAGGCTTCAACCAGTTTCGCAACTACCTTGACCAAGCCTCCGGACAACTTTCCTTCATGTACCGCCATGTGGAGTTTGTACTGGGCAACAAAGATGAACGACTGGCCAGTGCCCACGACAACGTGCCTCACGTTTGGCCAGCCATGAAAGAAGCCCTCGAAACTCCCAGCCTCTACGACGAAATCATCGCTTTGTTGCACCGTCAAGGGTTTGCCATATCTGACGCCGCCTTAGACCACGACTGGACCGCCCCCTACCAAGCCGACGACAGCGTAGAACAAGCCTGGCTAGATATTTACCAAAACTCTTTAGCAAGCAGCACTCTCTACAAAGTAGGAGAGACCTTGATTGAACTCGACGAACTGATATCGCAATACCACTGGCGACATTATGTTTTGGTAGCTAAAACCATTGGCCACAAACCTGGCACCGGCGGTTCAGCGGGTGTGGAATGGCTCAAACACACCACCGACCAGCGTTACTTTCCCGAACTTTGGGCCATACGCACCCGGATGGCTTAAAGAAAACTTACCGTTCGCTAAAACGCCAAACGGTAGGCAGCAACACCCCGGCCGCCGCAACCTTCAACAGATCGCCCACCAAAAATGGGGCGACGCCATAAGCAATGGCACTAGGTTCGCCAACCCCCGCAGTGAGCGGAATGTTGAGGCGGTAGGCAAGCCAAGAAGCCCCCATACCGTAGATGATGATGCTGCCCGCCAAAAAGGCAGGAAGCGAAGTAACAAGATTCCTGTCATGTCCACGCTCCGCCATGGCACCCACCACAAAGGCGGCCATCACGAAGCCGACAAGGTAACCGGCGGTCGACCCGGTCGCTGCTTCCCAACCCCCCTGACCACCGGCATAGAAAGGAAGGCCCACAGCTCCCAAAATGACGTAGAGGCCTTGCGCAGCGGCACCAAGTTTTGCGCCGAGAACACCGCCTGCCAACAACACCACCAGAGTTTGACCGGTGAGCGGAACGGGGGTGAAACCTAATGGAATAGTGATTTGTGCCGCAGCAGCCGTGAATAAAGCAAAGCTAGAAACTGCGAGGAGATCACGGAGACGAGAACGCGGAATGAAATCCAACAAAGTTAACGGAGGGGAAAGATGCGAGATGGCAGTCACAGGGCGTCCAATCAGGTTGGTGAATGAAGGAGATCAACGATCGGTTAAGTATAGAAACCTTTGCGGAGGAAGCCTCTACGAACCCGATGGGAGACGACTTACCTCATCCGGTCAACGCTACTTCCTGCATTGTGGGTGGCACACGCCCGTATGGATGATTAACCGCGTAAGCCCGAGTGTTCAAAACAGGCCAACAGTTTCTTAACGGAGGTTAAATCGCCGTTGACCGCAATTACCTCTGCGGCAACAGCCTCAGAGAAAACGATACGACCCGAGAAAAGATCAGCCAAGGCGGCATGAGTCAAGACAATCTCCAAGTCGGCTCCCTTCCCGTCAGTAGGCACCGCAACCTGGCCTCGAATGCGTAAACCTGTTGTTGGCCCATCGGTGATGCGCCACCGTAAGTGGCCATCTGTGTTTTCTGCGAAAGAAGGATCAAGCAACACCCGCAAACTGTGAATAAACGAAACCGGATCTCCGACAAGCACTTGCCGATACCCAAACCGGTGTTTCCGAAAACGAGACAAATCAAGTTGGTCATCTAACTCCAAAGCACGAGTAAGGCACCAATTTCGAATGTTGGCCGAAGTGGATCGTTGCCCCAAGGCCCGTAACACCGCAGCCAGTAACGCCCGTTCAGTGGTTGAGCCTCCATCGGCCCGGCCGGTTTCTGCTTCTTCTTCGCTGCGCACCAGCCAAGAAGCCAACTCCAAAGCCCATCGAAGGTCGTGCCCCTCAAGAGCTTCCTGTGCTTGCTGAATTACTTCAACTCGACCGCCAAAACCTTTAATGAGTCGACGGCAACGCTCCAACGTCGGAAGCGGAAATAAAGAAGCCTCGTCACCATCAAACCAGCCGATCAACCCAGTAGAAATTTGCCGCACATGGTGCTCAACCAAGCCATAGTTTTGGTGGGTAAGAAACGACCGATCAAAACGTTGTGGCAATTGGACAAAAGAAATCAACTCACCTTGAGTAAGACCCTTATTGACCCCCCGCACCGTTTGATCCCAAAGAAACTGCAGAGCATCACGAGCGTCGGTTACCCCGGCGGCAATCTCATCTGCGCCACTCAACGGCGGGCCATGGGCCCCCACTAGATGCTCCGCCTCCAAACCCAAAATCTCATCAAGGCCCCTAACCAAAATTTGTGGGTCGCGGTAAGCCTCACCCCGAATAGCAAACACATTAAATAAAGCCGGCCAGACCAAGTTGTTGACACACACTGAAAGGTCGGGAAAGAAAATAGTGATGTTGTCGTCCGCATCCGAAGGAGCCAGCGTTAACTCAACGCGCAAACCAGCGATGGTGGTTGACGTAGCCTCAGTAATTTCCTCAGTTGGCGCAAGAAACCCGGGGGTAAAAGGAGCGTGTTCAGCCCGACGATAATGAAGCCCCAACCCCACATGGGTAACACCATCAGGCCCTTCGGTGGGCAGCATCATGGCGAACTGATGAACCAACCCCCGTCCGGCGGTCGGTCCTACCTCAGCCCCTCTGGCCTGTAAGTTGCCGGCCACCCCATGGTGCGCCCAAATCGGCACCTCGCTACCCGCTTCATCAACAACGGCTTGGGTGCCGCTGCAATAGTGGTAATGCGTGTAAATAACCGCCACCACCGGCGCCGAAGTGTAAACCCGCACGGCCTGCAAGGCCGCCTCCATTTCTTCTACTGACTCACCGGTGTCAATAACAATGAGGCCCCCGGGGCCCTCAACGAACGTCTGGTTCGACAATCCGTTGCCCACCACGCACCACACCCCGTCAGCAACTGTATAAAGATGTTCCTTAAGGCGAGTCAGGTGAGCAAACTGCTGCTTATGGGCCCGTTGCCCTTGTGGGCCGGTAACCACCAGCGCATCGTTGTGAGTAAAACTAGACGGAATGAAGTTGGTCATGATTTATCTTTCTTTTGAGAAAAGTTTAAAGTTTGAGCCTGCCACTGGTGGAGCCGCTGCCTTGCTTCGGTTGGGGTTAACGTCGGGTTAAACCGTTGGCAAAAATCAGTTGAGTCAGCTATTTCCACTCCCATGCCTTGAGCGCCGGCTCGTGCCGCTCCCCAGGCGGTGGCCTCTACCTGGTGGAGGCGGGTCACCGGTCGAGCCAACAAGTCAGCCAATATTTGGCAAAACACATCGCTGCGGGTAAGGCCCCCATCAACAGGCAACGCGGTGGTGGGGTCTATGGGGTGGTGGGTGACGGCAAGATCCACGATTTCGGCCATACGAAGGGCTACCCCCTCCAATACTGCACGCGCCAAGTGGGCTGCCGTGGTGGTCGCTGAACGGCCCCGCACCACCACCGATGCTGTTGGATTGTTATGCGGCGTACCTAACCCGTGCAAAGCAGGCAACACGCTTACCCCGCCCGCATCGGGTGTTTGGCCAGCCAAGGCGCACACCTCTTCAACTGATTGAGCAAAACCCTGGCCAATGGCCCATGGCAACATTTCCCCGGCGCTACGCACCATTCCCTCGGCCGCCAACAAAGTTTTGTCACCCCACCCCGCCAATGCCATAGGTACCAAACCTGACGAAACATCCAACTCCTCGCCGGTAGCGATCATCAACACCCCCGAAGTGCCAAAAGTTGCCTTCCATTGCCCAGCCTCCAACGCCTGATGGGCAAACATGCCCGCCTGCTGGTCGGCCACCACCGCGCCTAAAGGCACGGCCGCCCCAAAAACCTGTGCATCGGTAACCCCCAGGTTGCCGGTGGTGTCACAAAGAGTGGGGAAAAATTCTAGCGGTAAGCCTTGATGCGCAATGAGCGCTTCGTTCCACCGGGTGGGGTTAAAAAAATCTAAGTAAGCCGTCGACCAAGCGCACGATCGGTCGGTGATGTGGCGCTTCCCGTCCGTTAACCGGTAGACCAAGTAACTCTCCAAGGTTCCCCACGCCAACTCCCCAGCATGGGCCCGCTGCCGCCCATCGGGAAGGGCAGCAAGCACCCCCTCAAGTTTGGCGGCAGCAGTAATGTTCATCACCGGAAAACCCTCAGCCTGCAACTGGGTGGCCCGCTCACCGCCGCGCAGGTCATTCCACACCACCATGGGCGCCACTGGGTGGCCCGAGGCTCGCTCCCAAATAACCACGCTGGAACGCTGGGTGGTTACCCCTACCGACGCCAAATCATTTGGGGTGCAACCGGCCGCCGCCAAGGCTCGTTTTTGAACCTGTTGGACGACCTCCCACACCGCGGCAACATCTTGTTCCACCCGACCCGGCTCCGGGTGGCTGCTCACCAAACCCACTTGCGCCGCCCCCAGCGATACCCCAGCAGGGGTGAACACCATGGCCCGGGCGCTCGACGTGCCTACATCGAGGCCCAGCAGCAACTCAGGCATCGGGTACTAAGTTGCCGGGGTTCATTAACCCCTCCGGGTCAACGGCATTTTTGACGGTTCGTAACAAGGCCACCCCGGCTTCGCCTAAATCGTGTACCAAGTAAGGCTTGCGCACTCGACCAATGCCGTGATGATGCGCCACCCCACCGCCATGAGCCGCCGTGGCTTCCATCACCGCATGCCAGCAAGCCAAGTAAATGTTTTCCAAAACCTGAGGGTCGTCGCTGAGCCCAGCAAAAGTGAAATACAAATTCACCCCAGTGCGATAAGCATGCGAACTATGAGCTGATACCGCCACCACGCCCTCCACCGCCGACACGTCAGCAATGGATTGATCATAAATAAGCTCAATATTTGACCACGATCCCGAAACCTCAATGGTGTCCACCACCAAGTCTTGGTCAAAAAGCTCTGTCCAAGAAGGCACATGGTTACGGTTTTCCATCCAATGAGTTGCCACTTGGTCATCGGCCCGAGTCAAGCCGCACTGAGCAGCCAGCGCATCAACGGCCTCTACCTCAGCGGCTACCCGACCCACCGGTCCCTCGTGAACCATCATCAACATGCCGTCGCCTTTAACCGACCATTCTTTGAAGTTGCGTCGGGTCTCTCGAGCGTCGTACTGGCGAACCACCGGCGGCATCCACCCGGCCTGCATGATCAACCGTTGGGCTGCTAAACCTGCGGTCAGAGACGGGGTATGAAACACCCGGTAGGTGCGCTGTTCGGCCTGGCGATGCAGCGCTAAAGTCACCGCCGTAACCACCCCCATGGTGCCTTCGGCGCCCATAAACAAGTGCCGCATATCCGGCCCGGCAGCGGCCCGCGGTGCACAACCCAAGGTCACCAATTCGCCGTCAGGCAACACCACCTCAAGGGAATACACCATGTCTTCAATATTGCCGTAAGCGGTAGAAAACTGGCCTGCCGCCCGGGTGGAAACCCACCCACCTACCGTGCTCACGGCAATGGACTGTGGCCAATGCCCAATGGTTAACCCCTTAGCCGCCACGGCTTCCTCAGCCACCAAACCGTTGACCCCCGCAGCAAAAGTAGCGGTCAAATTAACCTTATCTATGGCATGAATTTGGTTGAGCATCGAGAGGTCAAGCAACAACACGCTTTGGTCTGGTTGCACCCCGCCGCACACCCCGCTGCCCAAACCAAAAGGAACCACCGCAGTGTTGGTTTTGCTGGCCAAACGCATGATGGCCTGCACCTCTTGAGTGCTTTGGGGCCGCACCACCGCACCCGGGCGGCCCGCAAAAACCCCGGCCCAAGAGCGCAGATGGCTAAGCACCCAGTAATCATGGCGCCGATCGGCTACCTGCTCATCGCTAGTTAGCACCTGGTCGGTGCCCAACAAGTCGGTGAGCGAAGTTATAAGCGAAGAATCAAGCATGGGAGTCCTTAGTCGGTGGGTAAAGAATCGGTGAACAAAGCATGGTCGGCGGTGTGACGTTGAAGGCAAGTATCTAGTTCCTGGTCAAGGCGTTCACCAGACCAACCCAGCAAGCGGCCCATCTCGGCTGCCGCTGATGCCAGGATGCTTTGCCCGCCATCCAAAGCAAAAAAAGCTCGAGGCACCCGGCGTACCCAAAAATCTTCCAACCGGACAGCACCTTCACGCAGCACCGCTTGGCGCACCTCAGCGGCCACATCGCCGCCATCGTTAAGTACCGCGGCGGCTTCATCGCCGTAGAGGTCAAGCCAGCGGTTCCGCTCAGCGATCGCTACATCGCCACCCACTAAGGACTGCTGGTCGGTGTCGTCGGGGCGAGCAACCACCCCCAAGGTTTCCACCACCTGGTCAACCACCCGCTCTGCCATAGAACGATAAGCAGTCAACTTGCCGCCGGCCATGGTCAACACCCCACCGGGGCCGGTCCACAGTTCGTTACGGCGAGAAATCTCCGAAGGCTTCTTACCGGCCTCGGCGATCAACGGCCGTAACCCGGCCCAACTACCGATGACCTCGTGAGGCACCAAGGGCGGGCCGGTAAAACTACGGTTGGCGGCCGCCAAAAGGTAATCCACATCTTCCGCGGTTACCTCAGGCCAGCGGTTATTTTCGGCATAAAAAGTGTCAGTGGTGCCCAAATAAGTAACCGCCCCTCGAGGCACAGCAAACACACTGCGCTTATCGGTGGTGGTCATCAAAACCGTGTTGTTGAGCGGCAACCTTTCATGAGGCACCACCAAATGGATACCTTTGGTCAAAGTCAAACGCGGGGCCTGCGCAGGATCTTCTAAAGCCCGCACCGCATCAACCCAAGGGCCAGCAGCGTTAATAACTACCCGAGCCCGCAACGTGGCCGCCAAAGATTCTTGAGGCAGCGCACCCTTCACCCGTACGCCGGTCACCCGGCCATTTTCTTGCAAAAACTCAACGGCCGGAGCGTAAGTAAGAATCAAGGCTCCGTCTCGGGCCGCTGACCGAGCATTAGCCAGCGTCAACCGGGCATCATCGGTAACGAACTCAAAATACCGCACCGCCCCATTGCTGCCCTCAATAGCCGCCAAAGGTTCTTGCTGGTGAAGGTCATCAAGGCTCCACACTTCATGGTGATCTTCGTTCGGTACCTTGCCCAGTTTCTCAAAGGTCCACATGGCGCTACGAAACTTGGCCTGCCCAGCCGCCGAACGGGTAGGTAACAAAAAACCGATACGTCGTGTTAAATGCGGAGCCACCCGGCGCAACACCTGACGCTCTTGAGCCGCCTCACGGACCAAGCCCAAATCGCCCTGGGCCAAATAACGCACCCCGCCGTGAATCATCTTGGAACTCCGACTGCTGGTGCCCGACGCTAAATCTTGGGCCTCCACCAAAGCCACCGAAAGCCCCCGGCTGGCCGCCGACCGAGCAATACCGGCCCCGGTAATGCCCCCGCCGACCACCACCACATCAAAGGTTTGCTCCTCGACCCGAGCAAACAGGGCAGCCCGGTGGCGGTTATCCAAATCTTGGGGGCGCCCCACCGGCAACAAAGAAACCATGGCCTCACCTTAGGGCACGAACCAGAAGGAGAAAAATCCAATGACAGGCAAAACCCTTGCTAATCTGCACCAAATAAGAACGAGAGGAACCGCATGAAGCAACCAAACACCGACGACATGGTCCACGTCACCCGATGGGCGTGGGGAGAAAAAGAATGGTCACCGTTTTCGGCCGCCGAAATGGACCGTCGACAAAACGCATTACGTGCTCACCTTGACGCCGAAAATATTGATGCCTGTCTGCTGACCTCTTTTCACAACATCTGCTACTACTCCGGTTGGCTGTACTGCTACTTCGGGCGTAAATACGGCATGGTCATCGACGCTCAAGCGGCCACCACCATTTCTGCAGGCATCGACGGCGGCCAACCATGGCGACGCACCCACGGCGACAACGTGGTGTACTCCGACTGGCGACGAGACAACTACTACCAAGCAGTGCGCTCACTACTCAAAGGCGCCAAACGCTTAGGCGTCGAGTTCGACCACCTCAGCGTGGAACAATTCCAAGCCCTACAAACTGAACTCGACGGCGTAGAACTGGTCGACATAGGCGCCGCCACCATGTGGATGCGCACCATTAAATCCCCCGAAGAACACGACCTGATTCGCCACGGCACCCGCATCTGCGATTTGGGCGCCGCCGCCTGCGTAGAAGCAGTGGCCGCCGGGGTGCCCGAACACGAAGTAGCCCTCGCTACCACCCAAGCCATGGTGCGCGAGATCTCCCAAAGTTTCCCCTTTGTAGAACTCATGGACACGTGGACTTGGTTCCAATCGGGCATCAACACCGATGGCGCCCACAACCCGGTCACCAACAAACTGATTGAATCGGGTGACATATTGTCTATCAATACCTTCCCCATGATCTTCGGTTACTACACGGCGCTGGAACGCACCCTGTTTTGCGACCACGTGACCAGCGACGAACACCTTCGACTCTGGGAAATAAACGTCGAAGTGCACGAACGGGGTCTCGAACTCATTGTGCCCGGCGCCCGCTGCTGCGACATTGCCGCCGAACTCAACGACATTTACCGCAGTTACGACCTGCTGCAATACCGCTCATTTGGTTACGGCCACAGCTTCGGGGTGCTCAGCCACTACTACGGCCGAGAAGCCGGGGTAGAACTACGCGAAGACGTAGAAACAATACTGGAACCCGGGATGGTGGTTTCCATGGAACCCATGATCGCTATCCCCGACGGCCAACCCGGCGCCGGCGGCTACCGCGAACACGACATTTTGATTATCGGCGACCAAGATGCCGAAAATATTACCGGCTTCCCCTACGGCCCGGACCACAACATCATCGACGGCTAACTCGGCGAGCCGAAACCGCCGCCACCCGGGGTTTCTATTTCTATACGATCGCCCGTTACCACGTTGGTTTGAGCACTGGCCCCAAACTCGGTGATCGTGCCATCGGCAGCAATCAACCGGGTGTGACCCACCGCCCCCGGCAACCCGCCATCCACCCCGTAAGGCGGCACCACCCGATGGCCCGACAACACGTTGACCTCCATGGCTTCTTCAAATAACACTCGACGCACCGTGCCGTCGCCGCCCCGGTGCTTTCCCGCCCCGCCAGACCCTCGCCGGATATGAAAAGTTTCAAGTCTCACCGGAAAACGCCACTCCAAAACTTCCGGGTCGGTTAACCGAGAGTTCGTCATATGGGTATGGACCGCATCGCAGCCATCGGCCCGAGCAGTGGCCCCTGAACCGCCACAAATGGTTTCATAGTTTTGGTAGTCGTCGTTGCCCCAAATAAAGTTATTCATCGTCCCCTGTGGCGCAGCCAACACCCCGACCGCCCCAAATAAAGTATCCACCACCACCTGGCTGGTTTCAACATTGCCGGCAATCACGGCCGCCGGGTACGACGGGTTAATCATCGACTCATCAGGCAAAACCACCTGCAAAGGCTTCATGCACCCGGCGTTCAAAGGAATGTCATCGTTGACCAAACAGCGAAACACATAAAGCACCGCCGCATGGGCAATAGAAGAAGGAGCATTGAAGTTGCCGGGGTGCGTGTCGCTGGTACCAGTGAAATCAATACAGGCCGAACGGTCAGCGTGGTCCACGGTAATGGTCACCGAAACCTGATGGCCATCATCCATTCGGTAAGTAAACGACGAATCGGTTAAGGCATCAATAACTCGCCGTACCGACTCTTCGGCGTTATCTTTGACATGGCCCATATAGGCGTGCACCACCTCGAGGCTGTAATGGTCGATGACCTGCCGCAACTCGGTGGTGCCTTTTTCGCAAGCCGCCACCTGGGCTTGCAAATCGGCAATGTTTTGCTCTGCGTTACGAGCCGGCCAACGGCCACCCGTTAACACGGCATGAATCTCGTCATAAAGAAAACGACCTTGCGAAACCAGCAACAAGTTGTCGATCAACACGCCCTCTTCGTCCACCGTGGTGGAATCCGCCGGGGCCGACCCGGGCACCCGGCCACCCACATCCGCATGGTGGCCCCGCGAAGCAACATAAAAAATCACTTCGGTTTCCGCATCGTTAAACACCGGCTTAATCACCGTGATATCAGGCAGATGGGTGCCGCCGTTGTACGGAGCGTTCATCACGTACACATCGCCCGGGTTCATGTGCGGGTTCTGGCGAATAATTGACTTAATGGATTCACTCATTGAACCCAAATGCACCGGCATATGCGGGGCGTTGGCGATCAACTCGCCGCTGGGGTCAAAAATGGCGCACGAAAAATCCAGCCGTTCCTTAATGTTGACCGAAGCCGCCGTGTTTTCTAACACCACCCCCATTTGCTCGGCGATGTTCATAAATAAGTTGTTGAAGATCTCCAACTGCACGGGGTCAACGGTGGTGCCCACCGCCACCTGAGCAGGAAGAGCCTCTACCCGCTCCAACACCAAGTCGCCGTTGGCTTGAGCGGTAGCAGCCCACCCGGGCTCCACCACCGTGGTGCCGGTTTCTTCTAACAACACCGCCGGGCCAGCCAAAGGCTGCCCTGGAGTCAACGAAGAACGATCAACAAACACCGTGTCACGGCTTTGGCTCGCCATGACTGTGGAGAACACTCCTTGCTGCCCGGCTCCGGGAGCAGCAGCCTCCGGCACCAAGTCCACAGCATCGGTGGCCCCCACGGTCTCCACCTGCATGGACTCTACGACGAGAGTTTTTTCGGGCGAAATAAAACCAAAACGGGCCCGATGCTGCTCTTCAAAAGCGGCCTGCACCTCGGCCACCGAACCAGCATCCACCGACAACGCAGTATCCGAACCGGCGTAACGCAAACCCAGACGACGTACCGCAGAAATGCGATCCTCGGCAACCCCCTGGCTAGCCACCGTGGCCCGACCATCAGCTTCCATTTGTGCCCAACGGGCAGCCAAACCGGCTAAAAGATCATGATCCAAATTGGCTTCAACCGAGCCGTCAACCACCTGGCGTATATCGGCCAACCCAATACCCAAAGCCGAAAGCACCCCGGCATGAGGGTGCAGGTGAATACGAGAAATACCCAGACGATCAGCCACCAGTCCAGCGTGCTGCCCGCCCGCCCCACCAAAACAAACCAAGGTGTACGAGGTGATGTCGTAGCCCCGCTGCACAGAGATTTTCTTAATGGCATTAGCCATGTTTTCTACGGCAATAGAAAGAAAACCCTCGGCAATGGACTCAGGGGTTTGCCTCACCCCAGAAGCAGCAGAAATAGTGTCGGCCAAAGCATCAAATTGTTGACGCACCGTGGCGACATCTAAAGGCTGGTCGCCTTGCGGGCCAAAAACTTGTGGGAAAAACTCTGGGCGCAAACGACCCAACAATACGTTGGCATCGGTGATAGCCAACGGGCCGCCGTTGCCGTAACAAGCCGGGCCCGGGTCGGCACCCGCCGAATCGGGGCCCACCCGCAAGCGCGCCCCATCAAAATGCAGAATCGACCCGCCACCCGCGGCCACCGTATGAATGTGAATCATGGGAGCCCGCACCCGCACCCCCGCCACCTGCGTTTCATGAGTGCGCTCAAGCTCACCGGCGTAATGCGACACGTCGGTGGAAGTACCGCCCATGTCGAAACCGATCAGTCGATCAAAACCCGCTGCTTCAGCGGTACGCACCATGCCCACCACACCACCCGCCGGCCCAGAAAGCAAAGCATCTTTGCCTTGAAAATGGTGAGCATCGGTCAGGCCACCGTTGGACTGCATAAACATGAGCCGCGGCCCTTGCCCATCGGGACGCAGTTGGCTATCAACTTGGTTGACGTAACGACGCAAAATGGGGGACAAGTAAGCATCGACCACCGTGGTGTCGCCTCGAGAAACCAGCTTCATCAACGGGCTCACCTCGTGGCTAACCGACACCTGACTAAAGCCCAATTGGCGAGCCATAGCTCCAAGCGCCGCTTCGTGTTCGGTATAGCGATAGCCATGCAACAAAGCAATAGCTATTGAGTCAAAGCCAGCATCTTGGGCGGCTTGCAGGGCAACACGTGCTGCAGCTAAATCAAGGGCCGTAAGAACCTCGCCCTGAGCAGTCACCCGCTCATCAATTTCAACAACTTCTTGGTAAAGCATTTCGGGCAAAACAATGTCTAGGGCAAACAACTCAGGCCGCGCTTGGTAACCGATACGCAGGGCATCAGCAAAGCCCTTGGTGGTAAACAAAACAGTGGGCTCACCTTGGCGTTCCAACAAGGCATTGGTGGCTACCGTGGTACCCATTTTTACGGCATCAATGGCTTCGGCGGGCAAGGGTTCGCCGTGGCCTACCCCCAACAAATGGCGAATGCCAGCAATAGCCGCATCGTCATAATGACGAGGATTTTCCGACAACAACTTATGAGTCACCGTGGTGCCATCGGGGCGGCGCGCTACCACATCGGTAAAGGTGCCCCCTCGATCTATCCAAAATTGCCAACCGCTCATCAATGCTCCCGAAACAAAACGCCTAAACCCTCAAGCTGGTCATCTATGCCGGCTAAGCGTAAACAATGCCACAACATGGCTTGGTTAGACGACACGCAAGGCCTGTCCTCGCACAGAGTTACCAATCCCGAGGGCACAAGTGCAACAAAGGTAAAAAGCACGAAGGTCAGCGCGGGTTGGTTTGACCGGAATATTTGTCTTTGCTGGCGATATTGACGGGGATGCACTACGTTGCCATGATTGCCGGTAAAGGCCGAAGGGGTAGAGCGATGCCAGATGTTGAACTAAATTTTAGCCGAGAAGAGTACGCCGCTCGGTTAACCAAGGTACGCCAGTCCATGGAAAACCACGGCCTTGATGTGGTGGTAACCACGGACCCTTCCAACATGTCTTGGCTAACCGGGTACGACGGCTGGTCTTTTTATACGCCCCAAGCCGTGATCGTTACCCTCGACGATGACCCCATCTGGTGGGGTCGGGGCATGGACGCCAAAGGGGCACTACGCACCGTCTACATGGACGAACGCCACATCGTTGCTTACTCCGACGATCACGTGATGTCCACCGAGCGCCACGCTTTCCAACACTTGGCGGCCCTGTTGGCCGGCTCTCGTTTTGGTCAGGCCACCATTGGGGTGGAACTTGACAATTACTATTATTCGGCGGCTTCCCATGGCCATTTGCTGGCTGGTTTGCCCGAAGCCACCGTGGTTGACGCTACGGCGCTTATTAACTGGCAACGGGCCGTGAAGTCGGCGCAAGAACTGGTTTATATGCGTCGCGCTGCCACCATTGTTGAAAATATGCATAACCGAATTCTTGAATTGGTTGAGCCTGGATTACGAAAAAACGATTTGGTGGCCGAGGTGTACCACACAGCAATCTCTGGCACCGATGAATTTGGCGGCGACTACCCGGCCATGGTTCCGCTCATGCCCACTGGGGCTGACGCTTCGGCAGCGCACCTCACCTGGAACGACAAACCGTTCGAAAACGAGGCGGGGACCTTTTTTGAATTGGCCGGCTGCCACCGCCGCTACAACGTGCCGCTGTGTCGTTCGGTGTATTTGGGTACGCCGCCGCAAAAAATGGTCGAAGCTGAAAAAGCGCTGGTGTCAGGGCTAGAAGCCGGGCTAGCAGTCGCTCTACCCGGCAACCGGGCATGCGATATAGCGAATGCCCTACACGACGAGTTAGCCAAAGCCGGCATTGAGCGCGACGCCCGCTGCGGTTACCCCATTGGTTTGAGTTACCCACCCGACTGGGGAGAGCGCACCATTTCATTACGGGGTACCGACGAATCCATTTTGAAACCGGGCATGACTTTTCATTTCATGCCCGGTATCTGGATGGACGACTGGGGGCTAGAAATAACCGAAAGTTTCGCCATCTCTGCTGAAGGGGCCCCTGAAGTGTTTGCCGACCTGCCGCGCAAACTCTTTGTGAAATAGCCATGCTGGACGACACGCTAAAAATTCTTGACGACTTGATCGCTTTTGAGTCGGTGGCTTTAACCCCCAATTTGGATCTCATTGATTATGTGGTGAACTACCTTGAACCTTTGGGGGCGCGCCTTACCTTGACGCACAGCCCAGACCAAACCAAGGCAAACCTCTTCGCCACTTTGGGGCCAGAAGGCAACGGAGGGATAGTGCTCTCTGGGCACAGCGACGTGGTGCCGGTAGACCCCGCCGACTGGGCCACCCCACCGTTTACTACCGACTATCGCCAAGGCCGTGTTTACGGGCGAGGTACGGCCGACATGAAAGGGTTTATTGCTTGCGTGTTGGCTATGGCGCCTCGCTATGCGGCATTGGACCTAAAACGACCGCTGCACATTGCTTTGACCTTCGACGAAGAAGACGGCTTTCATGGGGCCCCCATCCTTCTAGAAGAATTGGTGCGCAACGGGCCCACCCCAGCGGCGGTCATCATTGGTGAGCCAACCGGCCTCCGAGTGGTTGGTGCTCATAAAGGGTGCTTTGAATACACCACCACCTTTACCGGGATGAACGGTCACAGTTCACTCCCTGACCAAGCGGTCAGCGCCGTGCATTATGCCGTACGCTTTGTTGCCCGACTTCTTGAACTTGGTGCAGCCTTGCCGGCCTTGGCACCAACCGACAGCCCTTATAATCCGCCCTCGAGCACGGTAAACGCGGGGGTTATTTCTGGGGGTATAGCCCGCTGCACGGTGGCCGGAGACTGCGTGGTGGAGTGGGAAATGCGCCCTATCCAAGATTCTGATGCCGACTTTGTGCGTACCGAGTTGGCGGCTACCACGGAGTCTCTAATGGCCGAGATGCGTCAGGTATGCCCCGAGGCATCTATCGAAACGGAAACGGTGTGCGAGGTGCGGGGACTGGCCTTAGTTGAGGGATCCCCCGCCTTGTCTCTCATGGGGGAGTTGTTGGGGGAAAGCCCGGTAGAGGTGGTGTCTTACGGCACCGAGGCGGGGCTTTACCAAACGGCCGGAGTGCCGGCAGTGGTGTGGGGGCCAGGTGACATTGAGGTGGCCCATAAGCCTGACGAATCAGTGGCTTTGAGTGACCTCGAAGCGTGCCTTGAGGCCTTAGAAAAACTAGGACTAGATATCCTCACGAAAACGTTATAGTCTCTCACTTACGGCGATTTGCCAACATAGTTGATCAACCTCGGAGAAACCCATGACCAAAATGACCCCCAGCGAAGCCTTCGTCGAGACCATGGTGGCAAACGGCGTTGACACCACCTTTGGCATCATGGGTTCAGCTTTCATGGACGCCATGGACATTTTTGCCCCCGCTGGCATTCGCCTCGTCCCCGTAGTGCACGAACAAGGCGCCGCCCACATGGCAGACGGCTACGCCCGAGTAAGCGGCCGCCACGGTGTAGTGGTCGGCCAAAACGGCCCCGGCATCTCCAACTGCGTTACGGCCATCGCCGCCGCCTTCTGGGCCCACAGCCCGGTAGTTATCGTCACCCCCGAAACCGGCACCATGGGCATCGGCCTGGGCGGCTTCCAAGAAGCCAACCAACTCCCCATGTTTCAAGAATTCACCAAATACCAAGGCCACATCAACAACGAACACCGCATGGCCGAAATAACCGCCCGCTGCTTCGACCGGGCCATGTCAGAAATGGGCCCCACCCAACTCAACATTCCCCGCGACCGCTTCTACGGTGACATTGATGTAGAAATCGCCGAACCCATGCGCCTCGATCGCGGCCCCGGCGGCGAACGCACCCTCAACGAAGCCGCCGACCTTTTGGCCCAAGCAGAATTCCCGGTACTTATTTCTGGCGGCGGGGTAGTGATGGGCGATGCCATGGACGACGCCATAGCGCTGGCCGAACGCCTCGGTTGCCCAGTTGTAAACAGTTACCTCCACAACGACTCCTTCCCCGCCAGCCACCCACAATGGTGTGGCCCTCTCGGCTACCAAGGCTCCAAAGCCGCCATGAAACTCATTGCCCAAGCCGACGTAGTACTGGCCCTCGGTACCCGCTTAGGCCCCTTCGGCACCCTGCCCCAACACGACATGGACTACTGGCCCGCCAACGCCAAAATCATCCAAGTAGACGCCGACCAAAAAATGCTGGGCCTGGTAAAGAAAATCTCCGTCGGTATCTGCGGCGACGCCGGTGCCTCGGCCCGAGCACTAACCGATCGCTTAGCCGACCGCACGTTGGCCTGCGACGCCACCCGAGAAGAACGCGCTGCCCGCACCGCCCAAGAAAAAGAAACATGGGAAGCCGAACTCGACGACTGGACCCATGAAACTGATGACTTCAGCATCGAAATGATTAAAGAAGCCATCGACGAACCAGACAACTGGCTGCACCCCCGCCAAGTATTGCGTGAACTTGAAAAAGCCATGCCAGCCCGAGCCATGGTGTCCACCGACATTGGCAACATCAACTCGGTAGCCAACAGTTACCTGCGCTTCGAAGAACCACGCTCCTTCTTTGCCGCCATGAGTTGGGGCAACTGCGGCTACGCCCTACCCACCATCATCGGCGCCAAAGCAGCCGCCCCCGACCGCCCCGCCATTTCTTACGCCGGCGACGGAGCTTGGGCCATGAGCATGAGCGAACTAATGACCGCCGTACGCCACGACATTCCCGTGACCGCCGTGGTATTTCACAACCGCCAATGGGGCGCCGAAAAGAAAAATCAAGTGGACTTCTACGGCCGCCGTTTCGTAGCCGGAGAACTCGACGGCGGCGAAGACTACTCAGAAATCGCCCGAGCCATGGGTGCCCAAGGCGTACGGGTCAACGAACTTGAAGAAGTAGGCCCCGCACTCACCGCAGCCATAGAAGCACAAATGAACGACGGAGTCACCACGGTCATCGAAATCATGTGCACCAAAGAACTCGGTGCGCCGTTTCGCAAAGACGCCCTGTCGACACCAGTACGCAACCTCGAACAATACATCGACTACGTGTAGGCGAGTTACCTCCGGTACCGTTTGGGGATGACTGAACTTAACGCAACCTGGGGTTTCCCCACCCAAATACGCATCGGCGCGGGCCGCATTAGCGAACTACCCCAAGCCTGTGTAGCGGCTGGCATGACCCGGCCACTCATCGTCACCGACCCCGGGATTGCCCAACTACCCCTCTTAGGCGTGGTCCAAGCAGCACTGGCCGCCGACGGGATAACCGCCGGGGTGTTCACCGATGTCCGGGCCAACCCCGTGGGGGCCAACGTGGACGCCGGCGTAGCGGCCTACAAAAGTGGCGACCACAACGGAGTAGTGGCCTTGGGCGGTGGTTCAGCCCTAGACGTTGGCAAATTAGTGGCCCTCATGGCGGGCCAAACCCGCCCCCTCTGGGACTTCGAAGACATCGACGACTGGTGGACTCGAGCCGACGCGGAACTCATCGCACCAGTAGTAGCGGTACCCACCACCGCGGGCACCGGGTCCGAAGTAGGACGCGCCGGGGTAGTCATCAACGAAACTCAAGGCCGCAAAGTCATTGTCTTCCACCCGGCATTGCTACCCAAAGCAGTCATCTGCGACCCCGAACTAACGGTCGGACTACCCCGCATGCTCACCGTCGGCACCGGCCTCGACGCACTCTCGCATTCCCTCGAAGCGATAAGCGCCCCCACCTTTCACCCCATGGCTCACGGCATCGGCCTCGAAGGCAGCCGCCTGGTGCTCGAACACCTGCCCCGCGTCGCCGCCAACCCCGAAGACCTCGACAGCCGCACCGCCATGCTGGCCGCCGCCGCCATGGGAGCCGTGGCCTTCCAAAAAGGTTTAGGAGCCATGCACGCCTTAGCGCACCCCATCGGCGCCACCTTTGACACCCACCACGGCATGACCAACGCCGTAGTGATGCCCTACGTATTAGAAGTCAACCGACCCGCCATAGAAGAAAAAATAGCGTCCCTAGCCGCCTACGCAGGCATCACCGGCGGCTTCGACGGGTTCATGGAACACCTCTTGGCTCTGCGGTCCGCCCTCGACGTGCCCCACACTTTGGTGGACCTCGGCGTAGACGCCAACGCCGTAGACGCCATTTCTGCCGCGGCCGCCGTAGACCCCTCAGCGGGCACCAACCCGCTGCCTTGCACCCCCGAATTTGCCGCCCAAGTGTTCACCGCAGCCTGTAACGGCACATTAGCCGTAGGATAAAACGCCATGACCCCCGACGAACTCCAAGTTTCCGTAGCCGACGGCACCATCCACACCGTAGTAATGGGCTTCACCGACCACTACGGCCGCACCATGGGCAAACGATTCGACGCCGAATTTTTCTGCGAAGTCATCGAAGACGGCACCCACGCCTGCGACTATTTGCTCACCGTTGACATGGAAATGGAACCCGTAGAAGGCTACGACTACGCCAACTGGGCCGGCGGATACGGCGATTTTCACCTAGTGCCCGACCTCGACACTTTGCGCCGAGCCGCCTGGACCGAAGGCACAGCATTTGTATTGTGCGACATTCACCAAGGCGACGACCACCAACTCGTTGAAGTAGCCCCCCGATCTATTTTGCGCCGCCAAGTAGACGCCGCAGCCCAAGCAGGATTCACCATCGCCGCCGCCTCCGAACTGGAATTCTTTCTCTACCGAGACTCCTACCAAGAAGCCCACACCAAGGGATACCGAGACCTACAAGCCGCCGGCTGGTACGTCGAGGACTACCACCTCTTACAAGGAGCCCGAGTAGAAGATTACGTCGGAGCCGCCCGCCGAGTACTGACCGCCTCGGGCGTACCAGTAGAAAACTCCAAAGGCGAAGCAGCCATTGGCCAACACGAACTCAACATTCGCTACACCGACGTGCTGACCATGGCCGACCGCCACGTAGTCATGAAACAAGCCATGAAAGAACTCGCTGACCAACAAGGAGTCAGCGTGACCTTCATGGCCAAACCCGATGCCGACCAACCCGGCAACAGTTGCCACCTGCATCTCAGCTTGTGGCAAGGCGACACCAACGCTTTTGTAGGCGACGGCCCCGACGGTCGCTCGGACCTGTTTCGCTGGTTCCTCGGTGGATGGATGCGCCACTGCGCCGACCTGATGCCCTGCTACGCCCCCACGGTTAACTCGTACAAGCGTTACCAAGATGCCTCTTGGGCACCCACCCGCATTGCCTGGTCTACCGACAACCGCACCGCCGGTTTTCGCATCGTGGGAACCGGTTCAGGGCTACGCATCGAAAACCGTATTCCCGGCGGCGACGTCAACCCCTACCTAGCGTTTGCGGCGGCCCTAGCCAGCGGCCTCGACGGCATAGCCAACCAAATAGAGCCACCCGATGAGTTCAAAGGCGACGTTTACGCCGCCACCGATTTGCCCACCGTGCCCCACAGCCTCGAAGCCGCTAATACACAATTTGGAGCCAGCAGCGAAGCCCGCCGACTATTAGGTGACGTGGTAGTCGACCACTACCACCACTTTTTTGCCAGCGAAGTCGCCGCCCACCAAAAAGCGGTAACCGACTGGGAACACCGCCGCTACTTCGAACGCATCTAGATTTTTAGTTCGAAAAGGTTTTTAGCCCGAAAAGCAAACACCTAAAGATTTCGGACTGTTCAAAAAAGTGGAATGGGCACGCTGCGCCGGCACGTTGACCTCGATGTCGGGCAAACGGGTTAGTAACTCTCGCAACATGGTTTCAATCTGCAACCGGCCCACCCGAGCCCCCAAACAAAAGTGCACCCCAAACCCGAAGGCCACATGAAGATTCGGTGAACGAGTTAAATCAAACTCTTCTGGTCGGTCAAAAACCGCTTCGTCCCGGTTAGCCGACGGGTACCACAAGATCACCTTGTCGCCGGCTTTTATCTGTGCTCCGTTGAGGTCAACATCTTTGGTAGCGGTACGACGAAAATGCAGCACTGGGTTAGTGAAGCGCAACGACTCCTCAATGAACCCCGGCAAGTGGGCATCAAGGTCACTCACCAGCAAGGCACGCTGCTCGGGAAAGGCCGACAGCATTTCCATAGCCCCAGTTAACGACGAACGAGTGGTTTCATTGCCGGCAATGAGTAACAAGAACCACAACAAGATGATCTTCTCGTCATCGAGAGGGACACCATCAACTTTCGAAGAAATAAACGTAGACACCAAACCGTGATCAGGGTTTTGACGCTTGGCGGCAATGACCTCACGGCCGTAAGCAAACAACTCATTTTTTGCCGTTAAAAAATCGGTGACCGTGCCCCCGAACTCCGGGTCATGGTTGCCAATAATGGCGTTTGACCAATGATAAAACTTGCGGCGATCTTCCGGCGCCACCCCCAACATGTGCGACAAAGTCAACAAAGGCATTTCTGAAGCAACATTGTCAACAAAATCCACTTCATTCTGGCCGGACACCGCATCAACAATTTGGGTAGCAAAACGCTGCACATGCTGACCCAAGTCCCGAGTTACCGCCGGACCAAAAGGAGCTCGAACAGAACGCCGAAAAGCCGTGTGATCCGGTGGGTCCATACCCATCAGGTTCAACCGGGTTTCTTCAAGTATCGCCCCGCTAATATCGGCCCCGGTAAAACCACCGGCCCACGACGAAAAGGTGCCAGCATCTTTAGAGATCTCCACAATGTCGGCATGGCGAGTCACGCACCAAAACCCCGGCCCCTCTTTGCCGCCCACTCGACGCGGCGGCTCTGGGTGAAAAGCCACCGGCGCTTTTTGACGCAAGGCAGCGAACGCTTCATAAGGAGGACCCACCGAAAAAGTAGCGGGATCCCACAAATCAACATCTACAAAATCGTGGACCAAAGGGGAACGCTTCATAAATGCAGCGTAGACGGAAACTGAAGGCCGATCAGAAGTCGGCTAAGCACCGCGGAACAAATCTTTAGCGGTGGACCACAAGCCGGCATCAACAAACTTCAACTCGGCCACCGCTTCGACCAAAGGCACCCGCACCATGCGGTTCGCTTGAAGAGCCACCATAGAACCAAAATCCTGTTCATGAGCGGCCTCTACGGCGGCCACCCCGTAACGAGAAGACAACACCCGATCAAAAGCATTGGGGGTCCCGCCGCGCTGCACATGCCCCAAAATGGTGACCCGAGTTTCAAACTTGGTGCGAGCCTCAATGCCCGCCGCCACCACGTTGGCAATACCTCCCAAACGTTGATGGCCGAACTGGTCAACCTCCGGGGGAGAAACCTCCAAGGTGCCTTCTTTCGGCAATGCCCCCTCGGCCACCACAATGGTAGAAGCGAAACGGCCCGTGGCATGGCGGGCCCGCACATCGGCACTGATCTCTTCAATGTCAAACGGTTCTTCGGGGATCAAAATAGCGGTGGCTCCACCGGCGATACCCGCCCAGGTAGCGATATGACCCACATGGCGGCCCATAACCTCAACCACCATGACCCGGTCATGCGACTCGGCCGTGGTGTGCAGGCGGTCAATGGCATCGGTAGCAATCTCAACCGCCGTTTGAAAACCGAACGTCATTTCGGTGGCTCCAATGTCGTTATCAATGGTTTTGGGAATACCGATAACCGGAAAACCTAATTCGTAAAGACCTTGAGCAACCGAAAGCGTGCCCTCGCCACCGATCACCAACAGGGCATCTACCCCATGGGCTTGGAGGGTGGCCCGGCAGCGTTCTACCCCATTATCCACTCCAAAAGGTTGGAGACGCGTGGTGCCTAAAATGGTGCCGCCACGAGGCAGCAAGCCACGGCAAGTTTCGATATCTAACACCATGGTGTCGTCCTCGATCACCCCACGCCAGCCATCCATAAAACCCACCACGGTGTCGCCAAAGCCGCGCTCCGCTTTGCGCACCACAGCACGAATAACCGCATTCAAACCGGGGCAATCGCCGCCGCCAGTCAGAATGCCTAACTTCAAGAGGACCGGCTAATAAGCCATCCAAAAACTGGGTCGGTATCGCGGGTAGTCATCATCTCCGGGTGCCACTGCACCGAAACAATCGGTAACCCCGGGCGTTCTAAACCCTCCACCGAACCCTCTTCGTCAAAAGCGGTAGCCACCACACCATCACCTAAATCAGCCACCGTTTGATGGTGCAGCGAGTTGACCTTGTGGTGCTTCGGGTAGATGCTTTCTAAAACGGAACCCTCAGCAAAAGTCACCTCATGGCGTTCGGTAGTTATGGGCAAGTCGAAAGCCCCATGTTCGGGCACGTCCTGATTTAACGAACCACCGGCGTGCACGTTGATGATTTGATGCCCGCGGCAAATACCCAACACCGGTAAAGCCGCTTCCACCGCGGCATCCATTAAAGCCAACTCAAACGAGTCACGGAGTGGTTCTTTGGCAAAGGCATCGGTTGTTGACTCTTGGCCATAAAGATCAGGAGAAATGTCGGTACCACCGGTCATGAGCAGACCATCGCAGCGTTCAACGGCATCGGCAGGGTCCATGTTGAGCGGCAGATAAACCGGGATACCTCCAGCGGACAAGATGCCCTGTGAATAATTTGTCCAATACACGTGGGCGGGTGCCTCGTACAAACTTGGAATATTGCCTGCCACATCGCGCCCGAAGACCTGCTTGCCAGAAATGCCAATAAGTGGTTTTGTCATACCGCCACCACGATAGGGGTCCACAACAACAGGTCGTCGCCGTCGCGGCTGGCTCGCACCTCAAAACGCAATAAACGTCCGGCCGGTAAATCCAGCGCACCTACTAACCGGTGGCGAAAAGCCAAACGGTCGCTTTCAAAAACCGGGCCCAAATGGTCGCAACCATCCCACCCGACCACGGTGGCCAAACCTGGCAACATGCGGGTCAGAGAAGCCTGAGCTAACCCTTGGGTGTGCCCGCCGTAGACCAACCGCTGGTCAAAAACTGTGGCTTCCGCATCACGATGAATAGCAGCCTGGTTAAAGGTCAAACGAGCCAAAGCAGGAGCCAGATCAACATGATCGGCCAGTGGGTCAATGCGCTCTTGGCCCACCTCCCAAGCGGTCACCGGCAAAGCGGAAAGATCCCACTCGGGCACCAGGCTGGACCACGAATCTAACGAAGCCGGGTCAACAGGGCCCGGGATTTCATCCTGGTGGCCCGGAGCATCCGCTCGGCAAGGCAACAACGCCACCCGTTCGTAGCGCACCACCAACTCGTCACCCGCCCGGGTCTCAATGCCCAGCCATACTTTGCCTCGATTGAGTTCGCCCTTGGGAGAAGCATCACGTAAACCCAACACCGTGGTGGTGGTCGCCAAGGTTTCTCCGACCTCAACGGGCCGCAGAATCTCCACGGACCGGTAATAAAGGTTAGCGATAGCTTTTCGTGTGGCATTGGTGGTTTGTCCAATAGCTATCTGCATAACCAAACCCGGGTTGACCAAGGCCGCTGAGCGGCCAGACATTTGCTGATAAAGACCATGGTCGGCGGTCGCTAAATGCTGGTCTCCGGTAATGGCCCGGTAAACAGCGTTGTCGGCTTGGGTCACCGTCAGAGCCGGCAACGGAGCAATGATGTCTCCGGAAGTCAGGTCGTCAAAAAAGGGGCCGTCGGTCATGACGTTAAATCTAGGGCAGGCGAAGCACTTCAAGTGGTTTGGGCCGTGCCAGACTAACGAAATGAGTGCACGAACCGAAGGAACTTCATGGTGGCTGTTTCTGGCGAGCTCTGGGTTTTTTGTTTTAGGGGCCCTGCGTCACGGCGATCTTGTAGACCTCATCGCGGCCGGGCTTTTTGCTGCAGCATGTGTGGTGTATTTAATAGGACGAAAAAATGACAGTTAATGGCGGCCGTTTGGTGGTCGACGCTTTAGTAGCCCACGGGGTGGACACCGCCTTTTGTGTACCTGGCGAGTCATACCTTGAAGTACTTGATGCTTTACACGACCAGCCCAGCATTCGTTTGGTGGGTTGCCGCCAAGAAGGAGGGGCCGCCTACATGGCCGAAGCCTACGGTCGCCTAACTGGCCGGCCCGGGGTGTGTTTGGTAACCCGAGGCCCGGGGGCGACCAACGCATCAATCGGCGTGCACACCGCTGACCAAGGATCCACCCCAATGGTGTTGCTCGTCGGCCAGGTACCCACCGATCATCAAGGCAAAGAAGCTTTTCAAGAAGTGGATTACTGCTCGTTTTTTGCCGACCTCGCCAAATGGGTGGTTGAAGTAAAAAATGTTGATGACCTGCCAGAAATAATGAACCAAGCATTTGCCGTGGCCACCGAGGGTCGGCCCGGCCCGGTGGTGGTGGCGCTCCCCGAAAACGTTTTACGAGCCGAAACCACCGTAAGCACGCTGGCTCCTCTGGAAGTTCACCAAGCCCAGCCCACCGCAGCAGACCTTGCTGCCTGGCAAGAGTTACTCAACCAAGCCCAACGCCCGGTGGTCTTGGCTGGCGGGGGAGGATGGACCACCATGGCTCGGGAGCATCTGCGCCAATGGGCCGAACAAAACGAACTCCCGGTAGTAGCGGCCTTTCGCCGCCACGACCTGATGGACAACAACAGCGACTGTTACGCCGGAGAAGCCGGGGTAGCTATGCCCGGCCCGGTACGTCAGACTTTGGCCCAAGCCGACCTGGTGATGGCCCTTGGGGTGCGTTTTGGCGAAATGACCACCAGCGCCTACACCTTGTTTAACGACCCTGATCAAAAAATAGTGCACGCCCACGCCGCCCAAGAAGAACTCGGCAAAGTAGTGGTCCCCACGCTGGCTTTGCACGCCGGACCCAACGCTCTGCTGGCCGCTTTGCTTGCTGAACCAAAAATAAACCAGCCAAAAACTATTTGGCGCAACGAAGCCCGGCAACGATTCTTAAGCACCCACCAAGTAACCGCCCCAGCCACCGGGGTCGACATGGCAGCCGTCACCACTCACCTGCAAGCAGTGTTGCCCGCTGACGTCATCATCACCAACGGGGCGGGCAACTTTGCCGTGTGGCCCAACAAGTTTTTTCTCTACGGGGCTGAGGCCACTTTGTTGGCCCCCCAAAACGGCACCATGGGCTATGGCCTGCCCGCTGCGGTGGCCGCCAAAGTGGTGCACCCTGACCGCACCGTGGTGTGTTTTGCCGGTGACGGTGATTTGCAAATGAATATTCAAGAACTCGGCAGCGCCCAACAAGAAGCAGCGCAACCCATAGTGCTGGTGGTTAACAACAGCACTTACGGAACCATCCGTATGCATCAAGAGCGCCGTCATCCGGGACGGGTGGTGGGTACCGACATTGTCAACCCCGACTTCGTGACCCTGGCCCAGGCCTACGGTTTTTATGCCGAGCAAGTAACCAACACACAAGATTTTGCTGGCGCATTTGAACGAGCTTCCGCCTCAACCACCGGGGCGCTACTGAACCTTATGGTGGACCCCAACCAGGTAACCCCGTGGTCCACGGTGGCATCGTTGCGTGAAGGCCAGTAGGTTCTGCCCATGACCCGCAGCACCCATCAAGCCTTAGCCGACGAACGAAACGCCACGGTAGAGATTTATATAAATGGCGAGTTCTTTCCCCGACACGAAGCCAAAGTGTCGGTGTTCGACAGTGGCTTTTTAGTAGGTGATGGGGTTTGGGAAGGGCTACGCCTCCACCACGACAAGTTCGCTTTTCTAGACCTGCATCTTGACCGGTTGTTCGCCGGCTTAGCGGCCACCGACATAAACCTAGGCTTGACCAAAGACGAAGTAACGGCCGCCTTGCAAGCCACGGTGGACCACAACGACATGCACGACGGGGTACATGTGCGGCTCATGATCACCCGGGGCGACAAAAAAACTCCTTCTCAACACCCCTCCAACGTGGTGGGTGGGCCCAACATGGTGATCATTGCCGAACACAAAGCCGCCGACCCGGCGGTAGCCGACCAAGGAATAACCCTATTTACCGCCACCGTGCGACGCCCCGCTCCCGACATGTTGGACCAACAACTTAACTGCCATTCCAAACTGCACGAAGTGATCGCCCTGATTCAAGCGGTGCACGCCGGCGCCGACGAAGCACTCATGTTGGACCCCACCGGAGCGGTGGCCACCTGTAACGCCACCAACTTTTTTATTGTCCGCAACGGGGTGCTGCACACCTCCACCGGTCAATACAACCTCAACGGCATCACCCGCCAGATGGTGCTCGAAGTAGCCCGGGCGGCGGGCATCCCTACCAAAGAAGCACCGTTTACTTTGACCGACGTGTACGCCGCCCAAGAAGTGTTCGTTACCGGTACTTTCGGTGGGCTCACCCCGGTAACTGAAATAGACGGCCGCACCGTGCCCGGCCCTACCCCGGGGTCGATGACCCAACGCTTGCGCAGCCTCTACGCCGAGGCGGTAGCAACTTCGGTGGGGCAATGACCCTGCGCATCAACTGCTGTTCGGGGCCCCGAAACCTCTCTACTGCTTTGATGTATTCGTTTCGTCAACGCAGCGACACCACAGTTTTTGACGAACCTTTCTACGCCCACTACCTAAAGGTCACCGGGCGCCAACACCCCGGCCGAGACGAAGTACTAGCCAGTCAAAGCACCGACCCCGGCCAGGTAACTGAAGAAATAATGTTGGGTGACCACGGCACCCCGGTGGTGTTTTTTAAACAAATGGCCCATCACCTCATCGAAATGGATCGATCATTTTTGACCCAATGCGCCAACGTGTTGCTGGTACGAGACCCCACAGAAATGTTGGCCTCTTATTCGGTAAAAATGACTGACGCTACTTTGGCCGATACCGGTCTAGAAGCCCAAGTGATGCTGCTCGAAGAAATATTAGCCAACGGAGAAACCCCGATTGTTCTGGACGCCACCACCCTGCGGCGCAACCCCCGCCAAGCATTAGAAGCGTTCTGCAGCCAACTGGGTTTGCCCTTCGACGAAGCAATGCTGGCCTGGCCCGCCGGCCCAAAACCCGAAGACGGGGTATGGGAAAAACACTGGTACGCCGGGGTGCATGCCTCCAATGGCTTTTTGCCTTACCAACCCAGCACCGCCACCGTGGCGAAACACCTACAACCGGTTATTGACCAAGCACAGCCGCTCTACCAACGGCTCTGCGCTTACGCTTCGTAACCGGCTAAAGCCACCGCCACTTGGGCAGCCACCGTGGCGTTGTGGGTTACCAAAGCAACGTTGGTATCCAAACTGGCTCCGCCGGTGGTCTCCACAATATGGGCCAACAAAAACGGGGTGATCTCCGCCCCAGAAACACCTTGATCATGGGCCGCCGCTAAACCCGCTTCAATAGCAGCCTCAATAATGACTTGGTCGGCTTCGTATTCCGCCGGAACCGGTGCAGCGAGAACCACCCCGGTGGTCAGCCCAACCGACCAATGGGCATGAAGAATGGCCGCCGCATGAGAGGCATCAGAAACCGAGGCAGTGACCGGCAAGTCAAGACCGCGCGTCCAAAACTCGGGGAAAATTTCGGTCTGCCAACCCAAAACCGGAACCCCCAAAGTCTCTAAGGCTTCCAACGTACGAGGCAAATCCAGTACGGCTTTGACCCCGGCACTAACCACCGCCACCGGCAGAGAACCCAAAGCGGTGAGATCAGCAGAAACGTCACCGGTATCGCCGCGATGCACCCCACCCAAACCGCCGGTCGCAAAAAGGCGGATACCCGCCTGATGGGCAGCAAACATGGTGGTAGCCACCGTGGTGGCCCCCAAGGTTTTGTTGGCCAAAGTGGCGCCCACGTCACGCCAACTCACCTTGGCTACGTCGGGCGCAGAACCCAACCGCTCAATTTGGTCGGCGGTGAGACCCACCACCAAACAGCCTTCCAACAAAGCCACGGTGGCCGGCACCGCCCCCTGCTGACGAACCGTGTCTTCCACCGTTAAAGCCGTGGCCACATTACGGGGATGCGGCATACCGTGGCTAATGATGGTGGACTCTAGAGCCACCACCGGGCGTTGCTCGGCCAAAGCATCGGCTACTTCAGGAGCAATCAGTAAAAAGTCAGAGGCGGTCACTCGTTTAGTTTGCCCGGCGAACAGCCAGACCCCACCGACCCTCAGGCAGCAACGCAATCAGTCACAAAAAAAGAAAACGGCGACCAACTTGGTTGCGCAAAGAGCGCAAAGCGGCAACAATGGCCCTATGCAACGACCTCCCATGCGCATCCTTGACCTCACCGGTAGCCCCGAAGCCATGGGCCACACCCACGGAAAAACCTACGCTGAAGAAATACAGGCCTACGCCGAAGATCGCATCGCTTTAGCAGGCACCGAATTCTGGGCCGGCGGAGAAATAGACAAAGCAACCGTCTTAGAGATCGCCGAGTCCACCCTGCCCGCCCACCAGACCCACTCACCCGACCTCTACGCAGAAATGTGCGCCCTAGCCGAAGGCGCCGGCATCACCCCCGCCGAAGCAGTAGTGGTTGGTGGTTTCACCGATTTCGTAGACACCGTGCGCAGCGTGGTCACCGGCGCCCACCCCGACCCCGTAGTCGAAGACGACTGCACCGCCTTTATTGTCCCCAACCAGCGAGGCGTCAACGACCAAGGCCTCTACGGCCAAACCTGGGACATGCACGACACAGCCACCGAACACGTTGTGCTGCTGCGTCTTCGTCCCCAAGACGCACCCGCCGCCCTAGTTTTTTCTACCGTGGGCTGCCTCGGACAAATCGGCATGAACGAAGCCGGAGTCTGCATAGGCATCAACAACCTGACCGCCCTTGACGGCGGCCCCGGCGTCATGTGGCCCTCCGTGGTGCGGGCAGCCCTCGCTACCGAAACCGCCGATCAAGCATTGCAAGAAATACTCACCGCCGACCTGGCCGGCGCCCATAGTTTTCTGGTCTTCGACAAAAGCGGGGTGGGTTACATGATCGAAGCCATGCCCACTAAACGACCCTACGTGTCCTTAGACCAAGACGCTTTAATCCACACCAACCACGCCTTATGGCTTGAGGCACAAAACCACGAAGGGCCCAAAAATCCATTGCTTAAAGCCAACTCAGAAAAACGACACCAAGAAGCCACCAAACTCCTCGACCGCCACGACCTGACCCCCCAAGACCTCATGGCCGTAACCCGCCACCCCGAAGCAATCTGCCAAATCTCGTCAGAACCCTTCCACCTGGAATCCAGCGGCGGAGCCATCATGCGGCCCTCCACCGGTGACTTCTGGGCGGTATGGGGAGTACCCAGCCACAACGACTACCTCCACATCCCGTTCCATGGCTGACCTCACCTACACCAACCTTCACCCCAAGTGGGCTGAACAACTCACCGAGATTGAGCACACCGTGTTCGCCAGTATTGACATTGAAGACCTACTCAGTTTGCGTGACATGGAGGCCTATTGCCGGGTGTTTCCCGAAGGCGGCTTCGTGGCCCTCGACGACGACACCCCAGTTGGTTTCGGCCTCGGCATTTTGCTGGACTTCGACTTCGAAGACACCAGCCACTCACTAGATGATCTGACCGGTGAAGAAGACTGCGGCAACCACAACCCCGACGGCGACTGGTATTACGGAGTAACCATCGCCGTCAACCCGCAATACCGCAAACAAGGCATCGGCAATCGTCTTTACGAACTACGCAAAGAAGTAGTACGCACGCTAAACAAAAAAGGCATAGTGGCCGGCGGGGTAATACCCGGCTACGCCAAACACCTCCACGACATGACCGCCGACCAATACATCGACCAAGTAGTGGCCGGCACCCTCCACGACCCAACCTTAAGCTTTCAAATCGCCAACGGTTTTCAAGCCCGCGGGGCTATACCCGACTACCTTGACGACCCCACGGTAGGTAACAACGCTGTGCTCATCGTTTGGGAAAACACCGACTACCAGCCTTAAGCAGACAGCGTACGAAAACGAGCCGGGGTTTCACCGGCCAACCGAGCAAACTGCCGGGTAAAGCTCGCCTGATCGTAAAAACCACAAGAAACAGCCACCGAAGCAATCGGCTCCTCAGAGTTCGACAACAACGACGTGGCCCGGTCGACCCGCACCCGCAACACATATTGCGTAGCGCTCAACCCAAACACTTTTTTCATGCGCCGCTCTAACTGTTTTTCTGAACAACCAGCAGCCTCCGCTAAATCAGCAACCCGCAGCGGGGACGACAACCGTTGTTGCACCAACTCAACCACCCGGGTGAGCGACTCAAAAGAGATACTCTCTTCGCTGGGCGTCGCCAAATCTCGGCTTACGCTCACCAAAGCAGAAACTTGCGAACCCTCCATCACCGGGAGTTTTACGGTCATGTACCAGCCGAACGAACCATCGGGGCGGCGAATCAACTCCAACTCATTACGCAACGGTTCGCCGGTAGCCAACACCAGTGCGTCTTGTTCTTCGTAGCGTTCGGCGAGTTGAGTAGGAAAAAGATCAATCGCCCGAGCACCAATGACCTCACGCTTTGAAGTTCGGCCCGAACGCCGAACAAAAGCGTCATTAACCGCCAAGTAACGATCATCGGCTCCCTTCATGCAAAACATGACATGGGGGAGTGCATCAAACAATTCAACCAGAGCAGAAGTAGACCCGCCAGAAAAAAGTGACTGATTGTTTAATTCGTCCGTCATAACAAGGGAAATCGTACAAGACCTCAGCAAGTTATTTCAGCAAACTTACCAAATGGAAGAAAAAGTGTCGCCTCAGAGCATCGACCTACTTACCGACCAGGCCGTAGAACTGGTCGCCCAGTGGCTCACCGCAGCACAAAAAACTGAAACGAAAAGCGAACAAAAACTCAACGCCCGCCTCGCCACACTGATCGAAGACCCCGACGGGGTGGCCTTCACCATGCGTTTCGTCGACCGAGTAGCCCGTCACCGCAGCAACAAATCAGCAGCCATCCAACTACGTCGCTTGGTTGCCGAACAAAAACTCCCCAAGTTTCTGAGCCCGGTCGATCGACTGCTTCTACAAATAGGGGCACGCCTGGCCCCGGTATTACCAGGAATAGTTTTACCGTTAGCCCGTTTACGCATGCGCAGTTTGGTGGGCCACTTGGTAGTAGACGCCGAACCAGAAGCCATGCGTGCCCACCTCGAAGCTCGCAGCGCAGAAGGTTATGCCTGCAACGTGAACCTATTAGGTGAAGCGGTGCTGGGCGACCAAGAAGCCACCCACCGTTATGAACAAACCCTCGGGTTAATAAACGACCCCGAAGTCAACTACGTCTCCATCAAAGTTTCATCAATCACCAGCCAAATAAACCTGTGGGCATTTGACCACACACTGGAGCGAATCAAAGCCCAACTACGAGAGATATACCGCCAAGCCGCCGCCTCACAGCCACCCACCTTCATCAACCTCGACATGGAGGAATACCGCGATCTCCACCTCACCGTACGGGCTTTTACCGAACTACTCGTTGAACCAGAGTTACGTTCGCTTAACGCCGGCATTGTTTTACAGACCTACCTGCCCGACACTTACGCCGTGATGCAAGACCTCACCACCTGGGCCGCCCAACGAAAAGAAAACGGCGGCGGAGACATAAAGATACGCCTGGTCAAAGGGGCCAACCTGGCCATGGAAAAAGTCGAAGCAGCGCTCCACGGTTGGCAACCCGCCCCCTACGCCAGCAAAGCAGAAGTAGACGCCAACTACAAACGATGCGTGGACTGGGCATTCCACCCCGAGCGACTTGATGCAGTACGCATAGGTTTAGCCAGCCACAATTTGTTTGATGTGGCCTGGGCCCACCTGCTGGCCCAAGAGCGGCAAGTCGCCCACCGCATAGAGTTCGAAATGCTCCAAGGCATGGCGCCCGCCCAAGCCCGGCAAGTACAAAGCGACACCGAAGGACTGCTGCTCTACACCCCAGTAGTAGGTAAAAAAGACTTCGACGTAGCCATCAGCTACCTCTTTCGCCGCCTTGAAGAAAACGCCTCAGACGAGAATTTTTTACGCCACCTCTTCACCCTGCACCCCCAAAGCCCAGAGTTTGTTCAACAAGCAGAGCTCTTCCGCCAAGCCATCGCCCAACGCCACGACGCAGGTTCTGCCCCGCGACGAGCCACCAACATGCAGCCAAGGCAAAACGCCACATTCGTAAACCAACCCGACCTTGACCCGTCACTACCGGCCACCCAAAAATGGTTAGAGCAACTTGTTGACCAACAACCTCAACCGGTTCAAGCCCCAGTCACCACGAAACGTGAAGAAATAACGCGTGTCATCGACGTCGCCAAAAATGCACAAAAAGAATGGATAGCACGGCCACTAAGCGAAAGAAAAAAAACATTGGCTGCCGTAGCCGAAGAACTATTGGCCCGCCACGCAGAACTCATGGTCACCATGGCCCACGAAGCAGAAAAAACCCGGGCTGAAGCCGACGGGGAAATCAGCGAAGCCATTGACTTTGTGCGCTGGTACGCCCAACAAAGCAGCGAACTAGAACAAACAGACCACGCTCGCTTTACCCCCCTAGGGGTAATAGCGGTCATCCCTCCCTGGAACTTCCCGGTAGCCATCCCCGCCGGCGGAGTGCTGGCGGCCTTGGCCGCCGGAAACGGAGTGATCTTTAAACCAGCACCCGAAACCCCTCGCTGCGCCGAAGTGATCGCCGAAGCCTGCTGGGCCGCCGGAGTACCCAAAGAACTACTGCAATTCGTGCGCACCCCCGACGACCAAGTGGGGCAACATTTAGTCACCACGGTCGACGGAGTGATCCTGACCGGAGCAGCAGAAACCGCAGAACTGTTTCGCTCATGGAAACCAGAAATAAAACTCTTCGCCGAAACCAGCGGAAAAAATGCCCTCATCGTCACCCCGCAAGCCGACCTCGACCTGGCCGCCGCCGACCTCGTGCGCTCGGCCTTTAGCCACCAAGGCCAAAAATGTTCAGCAGCCAGTTTAGGCATTTTGGTGGGGTCGGTAGCCACCGATCAGCGATTCTTACGCCAAATCGTAGATGCTGCCGCATCACTAGTGCTAGGCCCAGCACACGACCCAGCAACCACCTTCGCCCCACTCATTGCCCCAGCCCAAGGCAAACTCTTAAAAGCCCTCACCACCCTGACTCCCGGGGAAAAATGGTTACTTCAACCCACAGCACTCGACGATGAAGGCCAACGCTGGACCCCCGGCATAAAAACAGGGGTCACCCCAGGGTCGGCATTTCACCAAACCGAATGCTTCGGGCCCGTGCTGGGCCTCATGGCAGCCACAGACCTTGGAGAAGCCATAAGTTGGCAAAACGATGTTGACTACGGACTCACCGGCGGCATCCACTCCCTAGACCCCACCGAAATTGAGCAATGGCTCAACCAAGTAGAAGTCGGGAACGCCTACGTCAACCGAGTAATCACCGGAGCCATCGTCAACCGGCAACCCTTTGGCGGATGGAAACGCTCAGCCATCGGCCTCGGAGCCAAAGCCGGGGGCACCGATTACCTGCTGCAACTCGGCACCTGGCAGCCCATCGATGCCAGCGACCTCAGCGCCGCCATCGACGACGACCAAAAATGGTGGGAACAGCATTACCGCATTGACCATGACCCAACGGGATTATTTTGCGAAGCCAATATCTTGCGTTACCTCCCACACCCCGATGTGTTGATTCGCATCGCTGCAGGAACAAAACAAACGGTTATCGACCGGATACTGGCCGCCACGGACCGCTGTGGCGTAAACCCCCACCTAAGCCACGGCGACCAAACCAGCGATCAAGAATTCGCTGAACTCTTGGCCGGCCACCGCTTTGGACGGCTACGAATAATTGGCCCAGTCAGCCCGAAAATAAGACAAGCCGCCCAAGCCGCCGAAATCAACATTATTGATGCACCAGTTACGGCCAGCGGCCGACTCGAATTGAGGTGGTACCTACGCGAGCAAGCCATTAGCCGTACCCTGCACCGCTTCGGAAACCTCATTTCCGCCAGTAACGAATAAGCACTGGTTGGCGTATTGGGCATTGGGCGGCCAGACTGCATCTATGTCTGACCATTTCGACCGAGCCGACCAAGGTGCCTTAGGGACGCTACGCATCGCCGACTTCTCTCGCGTGCTGGCCGGCCCACTAGCCACCATGGTGCTCGGTGACCTCGGCGCCGACGTCATCAAAATTGAACAACCCGGAGTAGGCGACGACACCCGCACCTGGGGGCCACCTTGGTGGGGCGAAGGCGAGACCGCCACCAGCACCTACTACCTCGGTTTCAACCGCAACAAACGATCCATCGCCCTAGACCTCCGCCAAGAACAAGACCTTCAAGTGGCTCGACAAATCTGCCAAAGCGCCGATGTCGTGATAGATAACTTTCGCACCGGCACCATGGAACGCTTCGGATTAGACCGTCAAACACTCGCCCACGACCACCCCGAGCTCATTACCTGTTCGGTCACCGGATTCGGCAGCACCGGGGCAGGCGCCGATCTAGCCGGCTACGACTTTTTGATTCAAGCCATGAGCGGCATCATGCACATCACCGGCGAAGTAGACGGCCAACCATCAAAAATAGGGTCAGCCATGGTCGATAAACTGACCGGCCTCTACGCCGCCGTAGGTATTTTGGCTGCGGTAGAAGAACGCCACCGCACCGGCGAAGGTCAACACGTTGAAGTATCGCTTATGCAATCAGCGTTGGCCGGTTTACTCAACGTGGGGTCCGCCCACGTAGTAGCCGACGTTGACCCGGATCGTCACGGAAACCGACACCCGTCCATCGCCCCCTACGAGCCCTACCAAGCAGCCGATGAACCAGTAGTAATAGCGGCAGCCAGCCCAGTCTTATGGGGACGCTTCTGCGTGGCCCTTAATCAGGAAACCTGGAAAACTGACCCCCGTTTCGCCACCAACGAGGCCCGCGTAGCCCACGTACAAGAACTGGCCGACGAAGTAAACGCCGTGTTGGCAACAAACACCGCACAGCACTGGGTTGCTTTACTTCAAGAAGCGGGAATCCCCGCCGGGCCCATTAACGACGTACGCCAAGCCTTTATTGCTGCCCAAGCCTTAGGGCTTGACCCGGTAACTACCGTGACCGACCAAGGCAACGAGTTTCGCTCGGTGCGCTCACCACTGAAACTCTCGGCCACCCCACCGGCTGTGCGCCGCCCACCGCCCGTCAACAACCAACACAGCGAAGAAATTCGCCAAGAACTATCCGAGAGCGATTAAAAAAGGCCCAGCCGGGCCGGCGGGGTCGGTTAGGCCCGATAGGTCAGCCCACGCAATGGTGACCGAAAGGCCACCGAGGTAACCCGGGGCAACGGAGTATTCATCAAAGTTAAGTTGCAAACCATTAAGGGTGATGGCGAAGTGCTCAAATATTGTGGCTGACGGCCACCCTCGCCAAGACTCCAAGGGGTCAATCTGGTCTACCTGGCTACTCAAGGCAGAATGGGTGAGTAGTCCTATAGTATTTACCCAGTCACTCTCGGGGAGAAAGAGCGATTCGAGTGTGATGAGTTGCCCGGTTTCGGCGGAAAAGTTAAAAGATTGCGCTGACTCGTTTCCGTTGGCGGTGCCGGCGAAATAAGTCCAATGGCGAATAACCACGCTGATCACGGTGTCGGAATCCATGGTGACTTCGGTGCCCCAATGGGCAAACGACCCACTCCCGGGTGTCCAATTATTGGTCAGGTTGTATTCAGCAGTTTCTATAGCCCACTCAAGGTACTGGTCAAGTCCAGCATCGAGATAACTTTCAATAGTGGCGTTAATGGTCTGGCTAGGTAAGGGCCCAGCAACCTGTACCCATTGAACCTCAAAATCAACACCACCCCATTCATTGGGGTGGCTACAAGAAAGAGACTTTGCGGTATAGGTATTTACCCAACCGGCATGGTGCTCAACCGGGGTAACAGCGGGGTCTTCGTGACGACAAGCAAGAACCTCGAGCGTAAAAGTATCAAGGTTGGGTGGAGCCACAATGAAATCAGCCAACGGGCCATTAGGGTCTAACAAGTCGCTCACTTCGGTCCAGCCAATGGTTACTACCGGATCTTCGTAAAGGCGAAACAGTGGGGCAAAGAGAGTAAAAGTAAGCCCCTCGGGATTCGGGAAAAAGTTGGTGAGTTCTTCACTCAAGTCCCAGCCGGCATCTTCGGCATCGGGGTATTTCTCAAAAACCGCGGCCGCCACCAAAGGAGCCAATTGGCTAGCCCAGTCAACGCCCGGGGAGAAAATGTCAGTAGCGGCTAGCTGCTGACCAGTGTCTAGATCGAAAAATATTTGTTGTGAAGAATATTCCATACGTGCTCGCCCGTACCAATATGCACCACTATTAACCGTGACCCCCAGCAGGCGAGGAGAATCAAAAGACACATTAATTGACCAACCAATTTCTGGAAAAGACCCGGTTCCTTCGTAAAAATCCCCAGCGAAGGCCAAAGTGTCATCAATAAACGCTTCCTCCATACCCGTACCAAGCTCTTCAAGAGCGTCGTTAATGATTTGATCAACCCCGGTGCCGGCTACCCGCAGCCAAGAAATGCTCATCAACAAAGAAAAATCAGGATCAGCGTTTATTGCGTCACAAGAGGTGCTCACAGAAAGAAATTCGTGCGGCCAATCAGCCTGACCGGTTACCGGTGAAATTGCGTAAGGCTGTTCTTGACAAGCCTCAACTTGTTCAAGCAACAGAGAATACTGTTCAGTTGGCGACAAAGCAGTGGTAGTGGAGGTCGTTGAGGTGGCGCTGATAGTCGTCGAGGTGGTGGTTTCAACCGGAACAGCGGTAGTGGCCGGAGCAACGTCCAGGGTGGTGGTTGGCGGTTGAGCGCTGTCGCCACCGCTACAGGCGGCGATCAATAAACCGCTGGCCAGTAAAGCCACCGTGGGAAAGATTTTTACGTTAGACACCCGCTCATTGTGACACAGATGAAAAAACTTTGCCGGGCAGTTACGGCTCAATAATGTTAAAAAATAACGGGAATTCGGTAAAGGTAGCCCACAAAGCCAATACTCGGCTTTGGTCACCGTCGATGGTGGCTTGACCTTCATCTACCAAATCGGCCAACCCCGTACCGGTAGAAATTATGCGCTCCAGTTGGGTCCGGCTACAGGTAACGGTGGCCTCTGGGCAATCATGACCGAGGCCAGGAACCGCATGCAAGGTGCCATTAGAGAGGGTTACCCGCACCGTTTGATCTACATCGGGGAGGTTCCAGTTGATGTTTAGCGAGCCCAAAGCGTCGGCCGCTGGCCCGTCAATCTTGACCGCTAAATAGTCGAAGATTTGCTGGATCGAAAGACCGCTGGTTACATCGGCGGGCGGGCGTCGAACAACCGGAAGGTCCAAGGTTCCTTGGCGAAGTTCTTGCGCCCCAGAAAGATACACATCTCGCCAAACCCCTGACTCGGCTTGGTAAGCCAGTTGTTCAAAAGCTGCCGCTTGTAAGTCACGGGCCTGCTGGTTGCTGGAGTCAGCGAACACGGCATGACGAAGCACTTGGGCAACCCAACGGTAATCCCCCTGGTCAAAAGAAACTTGGGCCTGTTCTAAGAGGCGTTCCATGCCGCCCATAAACTCCACATAGCGCTGGCCCGCTTCGGTGGCTTCATAGGGGTGAAGGCTCGACGGGTGGCCGTCGTACCAACCCAAATAGCGTTGATAAACGGCTCGGACGTTGTGGCTCATGGTGCCGTAGTAGCCATGGCACAGCCAGTCATCCCAAAGATTCTTCGGCATATCAACGCGGGCAGCAATCTCGTCGGGAGTATGGCCCAAGTTAAGCAAGCGAACCGCTTGGTCGTGGGTCCAGCGGTAGAGGTCGCGTTGGCGAGTCAAGTACCCCTGCACGTTGTCGCTACCCCAATGTGGCCAACCGTGGCTGGCAAAAACTACGTCGGCTTCTTTTCCCCAGCGGTCCAGTGCTTCATCTATGTAACGGCTCCACATAAGGGCATCACGCACTAAAGCACCCCGTAAGGTCAACACGTTGTGCATGGTGGACGTGCAGTTTTCGGCCATGCACAACGCCTTGAAGTCGGGAAAATAGAAATGCATTTCTGCCGGAGCTTCACTCTCAGGGGTGAGTTGAAACTCCACCCGCACCCCATCGAGGGTCAACTCTTGGCCGGTCTCGGTAATTTCAATGTTGGGCGGCACCAAAGCGGTGGATCCGGTGGCAGCCCCTTTGCCTAACCCGGTATCAACATGGCCGGTCTCATCCCACGGCAACAAAATGCCAAATTGATAAATCGCCCGGCGGCCCATGGCGGGGCCAGCAATAATATTTTCACTTACTGCTTCAGCCATGAAACCTTCGGGGGCCACAATGGGGATCTCACCGGCCGTTGCTTGTTCTGGGCTGATGACCCCAAGGATTCCGCCGTAATGATCTACGTGGGAGTGGGTGTAAATGACCGCCTTAACCGGCCGTTGGCCAAGATGTTCGGTGACCAAGGCGAAAGCGGCCCGAGCAGTTTCGGCGGTGGTTAAGGGGTCGATAATTATCCAACCGGTGTCACCAGCAATAAAGGTGACCGTAGAAATATCAAAGCCCCGTACTTGCCAAATGCCTTCGCACACTTCGTAAAGGCCGTGTTGAGCGTTAAAACCAGCTTGTCGCCATAAGGCTGGGTTTACGGTGCTCGGGGCGGCGCCGGTTACAAAGTCAGAGCGCGAAAGATCAAAAGCGGCCGATTGCCAGGCCATGGGTTGGTCTCGTTCAATAATTGGTTCTGCTCTGGTCCCGAGAAAACCTCGCGCTACGTTGGCGGCGTCGGTGCCGTCGTCGGCCGGCAAAGACGCAGAAAAATCCTGAAGAACTTTTCGCGTGTGTTGCTCGGGCATGGTTACGGTCCAGTAAAGATTTGCCGGGTGTTTTCTAACATAGGGACCGGGCCAGGTCCATCGCCGTAACGGCCCGATTCAAAGCGGGCTACTACAAAGTGGTGTACCTCGTCGGGGCCGTCGGCTAAACGCAGGGTGCGTTGCCCGGTGTACAACTTGGCGAGAGGCGTCCACTGAGAGATACCGGTCGCTCCATGCATTTGGATGGCCTCGTCAATAATGTGGCAAACCTTTTCGGGAACCATGGCCTTGACAGCACTAATCCATACTCGGGCTTCAGCATTTCCCATGGTGTCCATAGCTTTGGCGGCTCGCAACACCATAAGACGCATGGCTTCAATCTCGATGCGGGCTCGAGACACTATCTCCATGTTTTTACCCAATTTGAGAATAGTTTTGCCAAAAGCTTCCCGGTGCAAGCCACGGCGCACCATGAGTTCCACGGCTCGTTCGGCGGCGCCGATGGAACGCATGCAATGGTGAATACGGCCGGGTCCTAAGCGGAGTTGTGAAATTTCAAAGCCCCGTCCCTCTCCGAGTAAAATGTTGCTGGCCGGCACCCGGCACTCATTAAAGGTGAGATGCATGTGCCCATGGGGAGCGTCGTCGTCACCGAAGACCTCCATGCCGTGATCAACGGTGACTCCTGGGGTATCAATGGGCACCAGAATCTGAGATTGGCGGCGATGCGGCGGCCCGTCCTGGTTGGTTTGCACCATAACGATCAAGATTTTACAGCGGGGGTCACCGGCACCCGAGGCGTAATATTTAGTCCCGTTGATTACCCATTCATCGCCATCCAAAATAGCTTGGCAAGCCAAATTTTTAGCATCCGACGATGCCACATCGGGTTCGGTCATGACGTAAGCCGAACGGATCTCTCCGTTAAGCAGAGGGGTTAACCATTTTTCTTTTTGTTCGGGGGTGCCGACTCGTTCGAGTACTTCCATGTTGCCGGTATCAGGCGCCGAACAATTCATGCTTTCGGAGGCGATGGGGTTTTTGCCTAACTCGGCTGCAATGTAGGCGTAATCTAAGTTAGAAAGCCCTTCGCCGGTTTCGGCATCGGGGAGAAAGAAATTCCAGAGGCCTTTTTCACGTGCCTTTACTTTGAGTTGTTCCAAAATGTCAAGCTGGCCTGGGTGATGGCCCCAGTGCACTTCGCGGATAGCGCCCAACCGATGAAACTCAGCGGTGACCGGTTCAACCTCGGTAGCGATGAAATCAACTACGGCGTCGTAAAGCGGGCGGGCGCCCGCCGACATAGCTAAGTTCATGCTGGGGTCGCTGGGGTCGTTTATGTGTAAACCGGGTCCGATTGCCATGGTTTCCTCACTGATTAGGGGTCAATAAGAAAACTAGAGCAATGGTGGATCAAAACCCCAACCGGGGATTAGCAACCGAAGAAGTAAATTAGATCAGCGATGCTTATCCACGAAGTTGATTGAGACCCTCTGGCCACTCGTACAAAGAAGTCGTAACTGGCTCCACACGTGAACCACGTCCCTGACCCGTATTGGTCTTTGTCGGCAGTAAGAAGTGGGTTTAACCATTCGTTGTCCCCTCCAACCATGATGGAAAGATTCACTACTTGAATCGTCCCTCCTAGGCTGTCAATAACCCCTAACTCAAAGTGGGCGTCATCGGGGGTTCCCTGTGCCTCATACCAGTAAAAGGCATGGCTGTGACCATTATTTACTGGGCCGTCGTCCAAGTTATATGGGTCAAAAGCAACAGGAGTGGCGGTGAGAACGTTTGACCAGTCGCTTGTACCGGCAGCACTTACGGCGGCAACTCTGAATGAATGCTCGCTTCCAGTTTGTAAACCAGTAACTATGTCATCGGTAGATAGAGAAACACCGTCGTTGAAGGTTTGCCAAGACCCGACGGCTCCTACTCTCCACTCAATAATGAAGTCGAAGATGCTCTCGGAGCCAGTATTTGTTGGTTCTCTCCAGTCGATGGCCACTTCGTCGGTCCACGTAGCGGAAGCAGATGCCATAACTGGTGGACCGGGGGTTTCACCAGGAGCGGTGGTGGTTGTTGTGGTGGTGGTGGTGGTTGTTGTGGTGCCGCTCGCCGGGTCTTGCGGCGCAGTGGTAGTAGAAGTCGTCGTGGTGTCTTCCGGGATGTCGGTGGTGGTCTTACCTGGTGGCGGGTCACCGCAGCCATCATCCCACCCGGGGAGGCGGCCGTAGGAGGCCAGTGGGGCATCCCCAGAGTCGGGGTACCAGTAGCCGTCCGCGTGCTGTGTCCAAGTCACCCCGATGGGGTCCACCCAAACCCAAATACCGTCAACTTCTTGCCAGCCAAACCCGCCACAATCGTGACAGTTTTCTAACCAACCTGGGAGCCGATCCGGGCTGTACACCGTGTTGGCCATATCGTCGTAAGCCCCTGCGGGAGGGTTCCAGTGGCCTGAAGCATTGGGAGTCCACATCACGCCGTTGGGATCAATCCAGTTCCAGACCCCATTGGTTTCCACCCACCCCCATTTGGGGCAGTCGTTGCAGTCTTCGATATAGCCCGGCAGGTCTTCGTATCTGGCAAAGGTGGGTCCTCCTTCGTCGCTGATCCATTCCCAAATCCCGGAACTCAAACCCAGATGCCAAGTAACTCCTTCGGCGGGGCCTTCCCAGATCCATTGACCATCCGTGACGATCCACCCCCATTTGGGGCAGTCGTTGCAGTCTTCGATATAGCCCGGCAGGTTGCGGTGATCGTCAATCTCGCCGTCCGCTGAGTCTCCGGTTGACCAAACACCGAAGACATTGGCGAGCCACTGTTTCCCATCAGGAGCGATCCATGAAAGATCATGCACGTCGCTCCAACCCCATTCCGGGCATTCGTTACATTCGTCGTCCCAACCGGGGAGTTTGGTGATGTCCAAGACGTGCTCGCCGTCGTCTTTGTCGGTGATGGTAGCTGACCAGACCCAGATGGTTTCATCGGGGCCGAGGTCGTAGAGGTCAATGATGATCCTGAATTCCCATGGGATTCCGTCGGGACCAATCCAAGTCCATACACCATCGGTCACTGACCAGCCCCACTCTGGACATTCGAAGCAGTCATCGTTCCAACCCGGCAAGTCGCGGAAACTAGGATAACTAATCGCACTCTCGGTGTCGAAGTTCCCCCATCCTCCGTCGCTCCAAGTCCAGCGGTCACCATTGGGGGCGACCCAAACGTAAACCGTGCCGTTTTTTCCAAGCCCTGTTTCCCAACCCCATGTGTCGTCATCGGGGCAAGGAGGGAAGCATCCATCAAAAGAGCCTTCCGTGTCGTCGTACTCTGGTTCGTAATCGTCGGTGGTATCGGGGTCAATAATCGTAATTCCCCCGCCCCAAGTGGGGAGGCCTCCATCTACCGTGACCTCTGATGTGCTGCCGCCTTCCGAAGCGGTAATCACGATGTAAATGCTGGCTCGGTCCACGCCGATAGCCATCAACATGCGTTCGTCAGAAACATAGTCACCGTTTGCGTCAGTGTCGTAAGACGGGGTGTCGCCGCCGTTGCTTTCCGGCGGACACGGCCAACATTCCACGTCGTAACCAGGGACGTCAGATTCGGTGGCATAAACGTTTCCGTCATCGGGTAGGGAATGCCAACCGGGGACAGCCGGGTCCCACACAAAACGACCCTCTGGGGTATGGAGAGTCCATTTTCCGTCAGCTTCTTGGGTGAATCCGTAAGGGGGGTTCTCGGTAGTGGGGCAATCGGTGAACGTGGTGACTGCCTCGGTTGTGGTCGTTGATGTTGTTGTGGTTTCTTCGGTCGCTGGGGGGTCTTCAACCGGAGCTAGTGGATTGCCACAAGCGCAGCGAGCGCGAGGAATGCCGTCGGCGTCGACCAAAACCGCTGTACCTGCTTCTAACACCGCCAAG
>Ga0206681_10000037_pt1 | contig 84173 bp, 71 predicted proteins | sample M150012015metaG_FD_161048 | JGI IMG/M metagenome (GOLD analysis project Ga0206681, IMG submission 161048) | Ammonia-oxidizing marine archaeal communities from Monterey Bay, California, United States - M1 500m 12015 | ecosystem: Environmental > Aquatic > Marine > Intertidal zone | place: USA... | reverse complement strand
TGCCTCTTTTCACCAATAACCTGCTGAAGTTGGAATTTGTACCCTTATATTTGCCTTTGTTAGCTTTATTCGAAAAAAAAAATGCGAATTAATCTCTTGATTCTTCTCGTACTTTGGGGGCTTGATTTTTATGCTCAACCGGGAGGAGAGGATTGTTCCTCAGCCACGGCAATTTCATCCATTCCATTCATCGGAATTGGAAACACTGCTGGTGCTTTGGATTATCATTTTGCATCCTGCGCAGACGTTTCAAATGCCGGAGGAGCCCCTGAACATGTTTATTCTTACACCACGGGCGGGTCAATTGAGCATGTTAATGCAAGTTTATGCGAAGCAATTACAGATTTCGATTCACAGCTGTATATTTTCGAAAACAATTGCCTTTCAGCTCCGGTTTGGTGTCAGGAAGATGGTTGTGAATCTCCCGCATACTTCGCCGCTTATAACTCCAGAATTGATGCCATTGTGCTACAACCGAGTACAACATATTATTTTGTAGTAGACGGCTACAACTCCAGTTCTTTTGGCAACTATCAATTTGACCTGACTTCAAGCGCAGCTATGAACGCTCCTGACTCGAGCTTGATCCCCCTAATTAGCATCAACACATTCGGCACAACTATTCCGGATGAACCTAAAATAACGGCCCATATGGGAATCATAAATAATGGAGCCGGCAGCTACAATTATAGTACCGACCCATTCAACGAATACAATGGTGAAATCGGAATAGAGCTTCGAGGTTCATCCTCTACCATGTTCCCTAAAAAGGGCTATGGACTTGAAACAAGAGATGGCAGCGGAGCCAACAACAATGTTCCTTTATTTGGTATGCCATCTGAAAATGACTGGGTTTTGCACGGGCCATATTCTGATAAGTCCTTATTGCGTAATTTCCTTGCATATCATCTGGGCGGTAAGCTTTATAATTATTCCCCACGAACTCAATTCTGCGAGCTGATCGTTAACGAAGAATATAAGGGCGTGTACTTGTTCCAGGAAAAGATCAAACGGGACAAGGGAAGAGTGGATATCGCCAAATTGGATTTTGATGATCTGGCAGGTGACTCTTTAACCGGAGGTTATATTTTAAAAATTGATAAGGCAACCGGAATAAATAATGATTCCTGGACCTCTCCTTACCAAAGCATTTCTTTGAATCCGGATGACATTGAAATACTATATCATTATCCTGAACCCGATGACATTTTAGCACAACAAAAATCGTATATAGAATCCTATGTTACAGCTTTCGAAGATGCGCTGCAAGGCCCGGATTATCTGGACACAGCAATTGGTTATTCCAAGTACATTGATGTTAATTCGTTTGTAGATTATTATTTACTTACTGAAGCGACTAAGAATGTTGACGGTTATCGGATCAGCACCTTTCTGTACAAAGACAAGGACAGCAAAAACGGAGATCTCTTCATCGGTCCGCCATGGGATTATAACATCGGTTTTGGAAATGCCAACTATTGCGATGGGGAGATTACTAACGGATGGGCGGTTGATTTTAACAATGTCTGCCCATCAGATAATTTCCAGGTACCATTCTGGTGGGATCGTTTGTTAACAGATCAGGATTTTCTTGATCGGCTTAAGTGCAGATGGACAGAGCTAAGAGCTGGTGCATTTCATACCGATTCGGTTTTTGACGTAATTGATAGTGTCAGCAATTTGATCTCTGCAGCGGCTAGCAGAAACTTTGACAGGTGGGACATTTTAAGTTCACATGTATGGCCAAACAGCTATGTTGGAAATACATACCCGAATGAGCTAGATTATCTTAAGTCCTGGATACAAGACCGATTTACCTGGATCGACAACAATCTGCCTGGTGTAGCAATGAGCTGTTCCCAGCTCCTGTCCATAGAAGCCATAAATACAAGATGGAACTGTAAAGTGTTTCCAAATCCTTATTCCGGGCAATTTTACATTGAGCTGAACGGGATCAAACAACCTTCATTGTTCCAAATCACAGTTGCCGATGTTCTGGGCACCCAAATTTGCAGTAAAAAGTATGAGGGAAATGGGAATTTTACACTAAGCTCTACTGACATTTCTGAATTAGACAATTTATTGCCGGGCATTTATCTGGTTTCCATACACTCGGGAACGAAAACCCAAACACGCAAACTCATTAAATATTAAGTACGACTTCCTGACCTTATTGCTCATACTTTGCTTTGACAGACTTGAACCATTTCTTATCAAAGCGTTTCATGACTTTCGACAGTCCGGCGTAAATTTCATCATGAGTGCCGTCCAGGTTTCTGCGTAACCAAAAACCAAATGCCATGTGGGCCTCAAACGGAGAAGGTATCGGGCTCCCACTTGGCAATTCGTAATCCGATAATGCATAATGGTATGTGCCAAACAACACATCTAATCCATCCTGACCATTTTTCTCTACGTCCGTGATATAATATTCTGCCTGCTCGTCATAGGTTCCGCTTTTCTGTAAGTACAAATAGCTCTCTGTTAACAGGTGAAAAAACCGGCTGTAATGCCTATAAACATATTGCGCTGAGATTCCACTGATACTGAATTCAGAGTCGGAAATCACGTTTTCTACAACCCAGTTAATGAACTCCGGATTATAGCGCTCAAAACTACCGTCTCTGGAAATTGCTTGCGAATTCTTTGACACAAACAAATTGGTCCCTACCAATTCTTCATAGATGCTGATGTCATAAAATCCGCTAGATCTTCGAGATTTGATCGAGGCGTTCTCTTTCTGACCCAATAGGTCTATAACTCCTTTACGAGCATCTCCACCGTACAGGAATATTCCCTTAAGGCCTTCATAATACTGATCGTCCCCATACCTTACCCTGCCATAATCACAGCACAAGTTCAAGTTCGTTGAATCAACCGATCTGAAGTTTTCAAAAGCAGGCTTAAAAAGAAATTCTAGGTCGGATTTTGAAAGCGTTTTCTTTTGCGAAGTGGGGAGTAATGCTGCCGCAAAGCAAAGAATGAACATTGACAATATACGTATCATGATTTGTTAAGTTGAGCTTCTAATTTAATGAATATTCTGTAACACACGGTGCTCGATCAAACCAACATTGTTACTCATTAAAATAATTATTGCATCAATAACATTTCGTTATCCCCTGGTTGTGTGTTCTTTAGTCATTTTTACGCGGATACAAACGACTAAACATCGAGTAGCGACCGAATCGTGTGATCGACTCGCCGTTACTTTGCACCGCAGATTCGATTGACAATTGTATCAACCGGAAATTCCGCTGCACGATTCCCGGGATCGGGGCAGCGTCATCATATAATAACCAGTAATAATTAAAATTAAAACAAATGACAAATTTAAGAAACCGAGTACAGCTAATTGGTAATTTAGGAACAGCGCCAGAGATCAAAGACCTTGATGGTGGCAAGAAGCTGGCTAAGCTATCCATAGCCACAAACGAAACCTACAGAAATCAAAAAGGGGAGCTGATAAAAGAGACCCAGTGGCACAACGTAATTGCCTGGGGAAAAACGGCTGCGATCGTAGAAGACTATCTTGATAAAGGCGCTGAGGTATGCATCAGTGGAAAGCTTACATCCCGTTCCTATGAAGATGCCGAAGGCAACAAGAAATACATCTCCGAGATCGTCATGCAAGATCTTTTGATGCTTGGGAAGAAGAGCTGAACTTCCATTCCATATTCAAAATTTCTTGACAAAAGGGAGCCTCTAGTGCTCCCTTTTTTTATTGTCCAAATATGTGAGAAAATGTGGCCTATCTCTTCTTTGCCGAAGAGCCACTAGGAAAAATATAATACCAGGTTCCGTCCATTTTCTGGCCTAATACAGCGGGCCATGCAGCTCCGACAACATTTGGAGTTTCTACACCATAATATCGTGTGATCAATCTGTACTCAAAGTCAACTACCATTTTAAATTCCTGTTGCTCCTTATCCCAATGTAACAGCCCCATTTTGTTATTCTTACTTAAACCTAAATATCCCTCTTCAGAACTTGAAACGTCCTCAATCCAATCATATTCATGACCCAGCAACATTGCTCCTTTTAACGAATACAAGCCATATGCGCCCCCCTGCTTAGCCAGAAATCCAGAAAATTTCCCGGCGCTTATTTTCCCTATATACTCGTACTTTGCTATTGGCATAATAATTTCACCATAGCCATTGTATGCCAGCCATTTCCCATCAGGGGTGATGTGGATAATGGTCCGTGATGAGCTCTTCCCCAGTATCTTGTCTGAACTTTCTTTAAAAGACTTCAGGTCAATGTCCAGCATTTTGCCCCTTCTCAGGAAAAAGCCAAAATCCCTCTTATTGGAATATGCCGTACCCAACCAATGGTCAATATCAAATTCGTGCAGCACCTTTTGATTCTTAGTTTTAATGATCTGCCATTTACTATTTTTCTCAACTACCAGCGTTTTTTGATCGGTGCCGAAAAACATATGATCATATTCAAATGGAACGATAACATTTTGATCCCAATCCATCAACCCATACTTACCGGATCTATCAATTATGTAATACTGAAATATGAAGCCATACGCCTCACCACCATCAGGTTCAAACATTGTCCACCAATCCTGAATTTTCAACAACGGGCAGTAATCGCTGTGTTTTGGATCCATAGAAAAGAAGCCGGAGCTATCTCCTCTAGTAACCAAAAAGGTCCCTTTGGGATAATTAAGCGGCATATACCGGTCCACAGCGTATGGATACACAGGGTTTCCTAACGAATCGATCATCAGAATCCCTGAATCTGTTTTTGCTTCATAAAATCCATAGCACGCCTCTCTCCGGTCATCACATGCCAATCTGAGATCATTAAAACTATATCCTGTGATTTGCCGATTGGCTTTTACAAGAGCATAAAGTCCTTCGGGGTTCATTCCGATCTTAGTCACGTTACTGATGTTCTCTTCAATTAACCCGGTTCCTATGGCATATGACAGCTCCTGCCCAAGACTATCGATCATTACCACATATTTTTTTCCAATCTCACCTCTAACATCCAGCACAGTGAATTTTTTATCGACCACTACGAACAGCTCTTTTTTATCCTCATTATACCCGTATAAAGTGAATTCCCCTCCGTCTCCGACAGCTATGACCTCGTTAATTTTCTTGTTCAGAGCCACAACGGTGTCGTGGGTCGCTTCCATCAGAACGCCTTCGGTCTTATGGAGTACGCCATAGCCTCCGCCTGACTCCTCATTGAAAATTCTCATTAGCTGTGCATTACTCAACGCAGAATAGAGCAAGATGCTAATGAGCATTATCTGTTTTTGCATATGCTAAAAGTACCCATTTATTTACATTCACACACTGCTCGACATTGCTCTTGTTCCGCTCCAAATTGAGCTCTATCGTTATTGGTATAAAGAAGGAGTGCAGGAAATGATATCTTTATTCCATAATTTTCAATCTTTCGGTTACATTAATAAACCTGATGAATAGACGGCATGCTATTTAATTCAATTGATTTCGCGCTTAATTTATTGTGCAGATGGTCGGGTAAACCAACAATTCCCGGATAACAAACGTTCTGAGCAACTGACCAATAGCCTAATAGACATTATAAACCTCTGCGTAGAAAATCAAATTACTCTGATCGGAATCAAACTTCCATTATCGCAAAGTTACGTTACTGCCATTGGAAGTCGGGGTTATAAGGCTGATAGTATATTGCAAAGCAAGGGCCTAACAGTACTTGATTTTTCAACTTTATATTCTCAGAGTAACGAGTATTTTGAGAACCAAGATCACATGAACTCAAAAGGAGGCAAATTATTTTCGAAAGTACTTGAAGAAGCTCTCCAGGGTGAGCTTCAATAAGATTCGCGTTAACGATAATGAATTACTTATCATCCGTTGCAGCAGTCTCTTGACGCATTATTTCTTCAAATGCCCTTTCAATTTTCAACAGTCTGTTCATCACTTGTTCCTTCTCTGCTTTTAACTCTTCATATTTTCTTTCTAGCATTTTGAATTCTGCCGCTGCCTCTTCCAACCCATTGGACTTTTCCAATAATGCCTTGAGTGCCGCCAAATTCACTCCATCAATATCAATTGTAGTAATCGTTGTATCCGATTCGCCAATTCCGAATATTTCGTAAAAATCCTGAGCCATAGGCCCAATGTGTCTTATGTCCGATTTTTGAGATTTATAGTTCCATTCTGAAACTTCAAGTTGATTGACTTTATTCAAAATATCCATATAATCAACTTCTCGTATATTCTCTTTTTTGGTAGAATCTGAAATGGTTGTCCAGGCGCCACCTCCAGCAGGCAAATTCACTCCCATCGACAAATCGGAAGCAGAATAAAAAGTTGTTCCTCCGGCTGCCCGAACTAAAAATTGGTTTTCAGCTGTTGAATAGAAGTCTGAGGCAGATTGATCTGAATAAACAAATGAGCCCTTGTGATCTGAATGTGCCCTATACCCAAATGCGTAAGCACTGGTATCGGTTGACGAACATTGATAGCCAATAGCAACAGCAAAATCTTTGGTTGCCGCCGGATGATAACCCATAGCGATTGACGTAAGCCCCTGAGAAATAGCCTGACGACCCATTCCAATTGCTGCTACTCCTGAAACATTACTATTCTGACCTTGTGAAAAAGAGTAATCCCCCATGGCTTTTGAAGCAAATCCCACAGAAAAAGAAGCTAGTCCAGCAGAAGTACACGTATTTCCCATTGCTACAGAATAGTCTCCCGAACATGTCGAGTTGTATCCTTGTCCGAAAGAATAGTCTCCAATATTACCGTCATTCAGGTTAACAGATCCACCACCCACGTAGAAATGACTCTTTTTAGGATACCACACCATTCTGGAACCGGTAAATGTTTGTGGAGTACCAGAACCATGGACTCCCTCAAATAAAATTCCGTCATTTCCAAGCACTTGAAAATCGGCAGTAGGGGCTGCAACTCCAACTCCAACTTTTCCCGTACTTGTGATTCGCATCCGCTCAGTATTGTTTGTCTTGAAAACAAGATCCTGTGCATTGGTTGACCCCAGGAACTCGGTTCCTGTTAAAGCATTTCCGTCCAATTCCCAACTATTAAAGCAGTTCCATGCATACATAGCTGTATCTGCATAAGCTGAAGAATCACTTGACATTGCATATCCTGAATTCCAGGCAAAATTAGCGGTATCTCCATAACTTGCCCAATTGGCCGAATCTGAAATTATCACACTTCCGCCTGAAACTACATATCCAGCAGTGTCAGCATAAACTGCAGAAGCCGCATTAGTTGCATAACTCACCGTATCAACATTTGAACTCACCCAAACGGAGCCATTCCAAACAAGCGTATGCCCTACTTGAATTCCAGCTGTATCAACGTCCGTCAGACCATTTAAGCTATAGGTTTGATCGCTGGTTTTGGAGTGCATTGCGTAGGGAACCGCAAATAATTGTGTAGTCGAAATATCTATGAAAGTGCCCGTATTGTTTATGTCCAATTGAACATTAACGAAATATTCGTCCGTACCCCAACTGATAGTCGCAAAGTCGGTGGTAAAACCTGCTCCTGTAGTAGTGCCCTGGCCAATTACCGTGGCCGATACTCCATAAGTTGTAGTTGTATCAAAATGATCTTCTTCATAAATCAATGTTCCTGCTGCACTTGTTGCTATAATACCAATTCGCAACACAACATCTTCCTGGTTCAATAAGTTTCCGGTAGCATCTCTAAGTACCACCTGATAGTTAAACCCTTCCGGAAATGTTTGAGAAGAAGCTACTGTATTCCCTGTTATCAAGACAAGGGCAATCAGCATCTTGACTATAGCTAAAAATGATTTCATAACTTCACTTTTTTTTAATTTCTAATTCTTTCAATAATTCCTCAAGGCGCACCAATCTCTCATGCGTATCTGAAAAGTCCAATTCGGAATCCAGTTCACAATCAACAACGTGAGTCTGGATATCTTCAAGTTTCTCACTCATATCTTTTATTCCCTGAATAATAACTCCATCCATATCAATGGTCGAAATGCTAATTTCCTCTTCTCCATAATGATATAGCGTGTGAAAATCCTGGGCCATCGGACCAATATGTAATACCATATCGTTTTGGGCAATATAGCTCCACTCTGAAATTTTCAACAAACTAAGTTTCTTCAAAATCACGTAGTCTTCGATCGATGTAAAATTCTCTTTCTTCCTATAATCTGAAACGGCAGACCACGATCCAGACCCAGAAAACAGCTGAACACCCGAAATTAAGCTGGGATCTGCATAAAAAACAACTCCACCTGCTGACCTTACGATGAATTTATTATCGTAAAATGAGCCTGCGCCGATTGGAGCAGGAGCAACCAAAGTATCTGTTGATGATCGATCCGAATAAAGAAAGCAACCCCTTCTATAGTTCATGTCAATATTCGTACCTATAGCAAAGGAGTACTTTCCATTATTTAAAATGTTCTGACCAATTGCAACACATGGTGAAAGATCTCCATCGGCTACGGCTTTATACCCCATGGCTACACAAGCATATCCATGTGGAGCGGAACACTGATAACCCAACGCAAATGATCTTTGCGTAAGTGCGTATGTCTCATAGCCAACAGCAAGGCTCCAGGAACCACTTGCCCTACATCTTCTTCCCACAGCCAAACTACCTTCACCCCGACCCAATGTAGATGTTGGTATCGGAACAACCATACAGCTATCACCAAACGCAGCAGATTCGTGTCCACGAATCCAACAGTTTCGACCGAAAATTAAATTGTTCTCATCAACGTTCATTTCGTGCCACAAAGTATCCTGAGTTGATCCCATCCACATAGAATTATATTTCGGAGTGTAGTACAGATTGTTCCCAACAGTGATATTCGTAAAGGTTCCGCTCCCCAAGGTGCCAGTATTTCTAAATCCGTTTGTTCCATATAAATAGATGGAAGGAATTGAATCTGTTACACCTTGATAAAGGTTTCCATTTTCACTTATTTCCAAACGATCAATGTTATTGGTTCTAAGCGCCATAGGAAATCCATTTGTGCTACCCATAAAACTACCAACGCCCAAACTATCTCCACCCAAATGAAATACATTTGCGTTGATCGCAAATGAAGAAGTGTCAGAAAATGAAGTATTTAATACTGTATTCGCATACGCTGTGTTCGTTGCATAATTCACGGTATCCATGTAGAATGCATAAAAGGATGTGTCTGATAAATCCACTAAATTGACAACAGTATAATTCGCTGTGTCCACATAAGTTGCGACATTACTTGTGGCTGCATAATTGACAGTAAGTTGATTTTTATTGCCAACATCCCACCCACTACCATTCCACAATAGCGCATACTGGGAAGACAATCCAGCGGTGTTCACATCCAGTAAATCTTCATTTAGGCTCATGCTGTCCGCATTGCTTAATGAATGCATGGCAAAAGGAACTGAAAGCAATTGTCCGGATTGGAACAACAAGTAACCTGATCCATCCGTATCAATCTCAACTTGAAAATAAGTTAGTTCAGATGCCAAATCAATTGTTGAAAAACCGGAAGCCGTACCGACCCCCGTTGACACACCTGCACCAACAACAGCACTAAACACACCAACCGAATTGGTCATAACAGTATTGGTTTCCTGCCACAGCACAACCGCTAATTGGTTTGAAATGGTAAATCGAAGATCTACACTCTGACCACCTAAGTTGCTTCCTGATTGTTCAAGTGCTCCCTGAAAATTGACTCCATCTTGCCACGACTGAGCCAACCCCTCATTTGTAATAAAAAGCAAAAGGCAAAGAGCAATATGTCTGAGTTCGCCAATCAAAGTTTGATCAATTTGAAATTTCGAATAGCCTCATCAGCGCGTGGCACAAACTTCACAAAGTAAACTCCTTCATTCCATGACTGTATGTTAATATTCATTGGAGCACCTGTAGAGATAACTGAGCGATAAATCAATTCTCCTCTTAAATTATAAACATGCATATCTCCCTGAAATATTTTGTTGTCGGAAGTACCAATAGACATTGTGTAATGTGCCGGATTTGGAAAGATATAGAAGTCTACATTAGCTATCCCATTCTCTAAGGCAGAAAGTGGGCCCTCCGAGTCTACTTGAACAAAGCCTTGTCCAGCATACACTGAATCATTCTGAAAGTGTGCAACAAGGGGCTCTCCTAGGTTGCTTTTAAGTTGATACGGCCCAGAAATACTAGTGCCGCCAAATGAAGAAACAGTATAGCGATCAATTGACTGGCTTATCGCTGAAGAACTCAATGTAGAAAGCAACAGGATTAAAATGGTAGCCTTAGCGCATTTGAACATATCTCAAAAATAGATTAAATAATTCAATCGAATCATTCGTTAATCAACAATATCTAGCTATTCATCAAATAGAAAAAAGTGTGCGGAGCCTAGATATTATTTGCTTGACTTTCCATATTTCTGCCCATAAAGTTTGTTTTCTACTTCATCGTGGTAGCCCTCACTTATTACAAGGTTAAGTGTCTGAACAGAAATATCCTCCAAATTTATCACTTCGCCCCCGCAATGACGGGTTCTCTAAGAGCGGTGAAATATTTGATAATGTCTCCTTTGTATTTACAAAATTGCCGCCGTACAAAAAGATATTGTAGTGATTACCAATAACTTAAAGTGCTTTTCCATCTTCATATAAAGACCAAAAAACGCATTGTTTGTACAGCTGAAATATTCCTTATCATTGCCCTTTCCAGCTAATTCTAAATTTTGGATCACGAACATACATGTTTTGTTATTGCAGAATCTTCGAAAATATGAGACCCCAAAATGACCACTCTCAGCTTCACTTTTGTGTCAAGTATCAATGAACATTTTCCTGACGGAGGAAATACTTGATTTACCCTCCTTGAACCGACGAATTCTCAAGTTGAATTTTATCCTCATCATACCCGTATAAAGTGAACTCTTCTCAGTCTCCAACAGTTATGACTTCGCATATTCTAAAAGCACCTATTTATAGCCATATACTAATCAATATTGCCATTGTACTGTTACAGAGGCTCTCTATCGTTATTGGTATAAAGAAGGAGTGCAGGAAATGATATCTTTATCCCGAATATTTCAATATCCCGGTTGCATTAATAAACCTGATTAATAGACGGCATGCTATTTAATTCAATTGATTTCGCGATTTTCTTACCAATTGTTTTTGCACTTTATTGGTTTGTCGTCAATAAGAACTTACGTGCTCAGAATGCATTGATCGTTGTTTCGAGTTATGTGTTCTACGGCTTCTGGGACTGGAGATTTTTGATGTTGATCTTCTTCAGCACTATTGTAGATTTCTTGGTTGGTAAAGGGCTGCAGCGGGTATCCCAGAAGAACAAACGTAAATTACTACTGTGCACCAGCATCGTTGTCAATCTGGGCTTCCTCGGGTTTTTCAAGTACTACAACTTTTTTCTGGACAACTTTGTTGACGCCTTTTCAATTCTGGGTTACAAAATAAACGCCAACTCATTAAACATCATCTTGCCGGTAGGAATAAGTTTCTACACATTTCAAACCCTCAGCTATACCATCGATGTCTATCGGAAAAACCTAAACGCGTGCAGGGACTTTGTAGCTTTTTCCGCCTTCGTTAGTTTCTTCCCACAGCTGGTAGCAGGGCCGATAGAAAGAGCAACAAGGCTTTTGCCCCAATTCTATTCGAAAAGAGAATTCAACTATGCTAAAGCGGTTGACGGAATGCGTCAGATCTTGTGGGGGCTGTTCAAAAAGATCGTGATCGCCGATAATTGCGCAGAATATGCCAATTTGATCTTCGAACAGTACGACACAGCATCCGGGAGCACTCTTGTACTTGGAGCATTGTTCTTTACCTTTCAGATCTATGGAGACTTTTCAGGATATTCCGACATTGCAATCGGCACTGCAAGATTATTCGGGTTTGACCTAATGCGTAATTTTGCATACCCGTACTTCTCAAGAGACGTTGCTGAATTTTGGAGACGCTGGCACATTTCACTCTCCACCTGGTTCAGAGATTATCTCTACATACCACTAGGAGGAAGCAGGGGAAGTGCGTGGAGCAAAGTAAGAAACATCTTCATCATCTTTATTGTGAGTGGTTTTTGGCACGGTGCAAGCTGGACGTTTATTATATGGGGTGCTTTAAATGCAATTTACATCTTACCTCTTATGCTTTTCAAAATCAATCGAAATAATCTTGAAACCGTGGCGCAAGGCAGAGTTTTTCCATCCTTAAGAGAATTTCTGGCCATGCTTCTAACGTTTAGCCTGACAGTATTTGCATGGATCTTCTTTCGGGCTGAAAATGTTACCGAAGCCACCCATTATATAATGGGAATCTTTAATTCCTCTGTGTTTTCTGTGCCGAATTTGAAATTTGACGGTAAGTTAACGGTAATTCTAATAACAATATTTGTGATAGTTGAATGGATGAACAGGCATAAGCAACATGCTTTAGAATTAATATCAAGTACAGCTCCTAGATGGTTGTTATGGTCTTCATATTTGTTGATCCTGTTTACAATAATTGTGTTTGCCGGAGAATTACAAGAATTTATATATTTCAGATTTTAATGCGGAAATTTCTACTTAAAATATCAATTTTCCTCGCAATTTTTGCGATTATATATCTCCTGTTTTTTTTAGCCGTAGATAGCGGTCTAAAATCTAGCAACTATGTGGATTACACAGAATGGAATGAAATTTATGACGGCACCCTGAATTCAAAACTTCTTATTTTGGGTAGCTCAAGAGCCTGGCACCAAATCGATCCCCAAATAATTGATAGCGTATTGAACACCAATTCATACAATCTAGGTATTGACGGCTACAAACTCTCGATGCAGGTATGCAAATATGATATTTATCGCAAGTATAATTGTGCCCCTAGAAAAATAATAATTGTATTGGATCACTTTTCATTTGATAAGAGAGAGGGCTTGTTCAATAAATTTCAGTTTATACCGTACTTTTATGATGCAACACTTACTAATAAACTAAAAGAATATAAAGGTTTCAATTGGGAGCACTATAGTATTCCTTTTTTTCAATATAGTGGTAGCGAAGAAGTTAGTATTGCAGGGTTAGCTTCGTTTCTGAAATTAAAATCGTTCAAGTCAGATAAACACAAAGGATACAGGCCCGAAGATAGGGTGTGGCGTAATGGCTTTGAGCTTGAGAAAAAGGAGAATCCTGAAGGAAAAAGGGCTACTGTTGTAAAAAAGGTTGTTGAGGAATTCGACAGATTTCTTGAAAAAGCAAAAAAGGAGGGGATCGACATCTTTATGGTTTACACCCCCGATTACATTGAGTTTCAACCCCATATAATTAATCGAGATTCAATAATTGACATCTATTCCAATTTAGGCAAGAAACACAACATCCCCTTTTTTGACTATTCTGATAACATCATCTGTCAAGATAAGCGACTGTTTATAGACCCAATACACCTGAACAAAAAAGGATCTGAAATAATTACTAGGGATCTGTCAACCAAACTTCTGAAGTACTGTGAAAACTAATGAAATTAATTCGATCCGTACAACAATTGAAAAATTAAGTCCCGAGCATTTTGACTCTTTGATCGAAATGTATCTTGAGCCTGATTCTAACAAATACGTAACTCCACTGAAAAACAGGGACAAAATTTTCTTCAGGGAATTTTTGCAAAAAAAGCTGAGTGCAAATGAAAAGGAGGTCGGATTTTGGGTGGTCAAAGAAAAGGGCTCAGAGCAAATCATCGGAACAGTAAACCTGAACCTGTTTGAACGCCTAAACCTCGTCCATGTTGGGTGTCATCTGAAAAGGGATTATTGGAACCTCGGTTTCGGAAAAGAGTTGTTTTCCAGGATGATACACTACGGGATTGAGGAACGGGAATTGAGTGAAATTCATGGAATCATTGAAATGGAAAACCAAGTGTCTAAAAGACTTCTTCAAGGACTGGGTTTTACATTTGTAAGGAAAGACATTCTTGATGATACCCCAATCGAGATTTACAAATACGCTTCTTCTATTTGAACTGAAAAAGCTCCATTATTTGTGTGGGACTGATTTTGGATCAGTGCATGTTATTGATAGTTTGGTTTAGTATATTTACGATGCCATGACTTGCAGAAAATACATCATAACCGGAGGCCCTGGAACAGGGAAAACATCTATCATCAATGAGCTGACAAACCGGGGAATCAACTGTTACAGCGAAGTAGCGAGATCGGTTATCATTCAGGAGCTAGCTGCTGAATCCAACGCATTACCTAATAAAGACGTTTTGGCATTCACAAAAAGGGTAGTCAAAATAATGCGAATGAATTTAAACGAATGTGACAAGCATCTACTCAATTTTTTTGATCGTGGATTGCCGGATTCAGCTGGATATCTTTGGAGTGAAGGCGTTGAAACTCCCGACTACCTTACAGAGGCCATTACTAAAGCTGACTACGAGAAAATAGTCTTTATCGCTCCATTTTGGAAAGACATCTACACATTAGATAATCAAAGAATTGAATCGTCGGAGGTTGCGCAAAAGATCGATACGGCTATCCGACATGTTTATAGTAATTTTGGCTATACCTTAAAGGAGATTCCTTTACTCCCTGTAAAGCAAAGAGTAGATTTTATCATCACTGAAATAGAGACCTAGTGCGCAATTCGCCTACTCACCACCCTTCAGCATTTGTTCAGCCTTTTTCGCTTTACGCATCGGATTAGTCCTCCCATCGGCGCCCCATCTTCTCGATTCATTCTTGAATATCTGAAACTTGCTCTGTACGGGTCTTCTTGGTAAACTGTTGTTTGAGATATCGGTGTCAGCCGTTTCCAGGAACGGATCAAGATATACGCCCGCAACTTCTTTTTCAAAAAAGAAGACCTTTGACACCTGTTCGTTGTCTTTTTTCCAGATCTCAGCTGGAATTCTAACGACCTCTTTTGTTTGATCTGCAAAAGTAAATTCCAAAATAATCGGCATCACAAGCCCCCCTTTGTTGGTAAATGATATTTCATAGTAATTGTAATCCGAATTGATCAGATCCAGCTCTTCTTGGGTCAGTCTGGAAGTATATTTTTCGTAAGCCTTTTTGTCAAGAATGGTAGCATCCAAAGGATCGTATTTATTGTAGAAATCGTTCAGCGATCCATCTTTTTCGTTCATGGTTTCCTTAATCGCCTTTTTATTTCTGAAGTCGCCGATAAACTGACGCTCCTGAGCTCTTAGCACCTTTTTCTCAGCACTTTCCTTTTCGGGATCTCTGGTGTCGATCTTATACCACTTAATGTCTTCCATTGCAATGTCCGTATGGTCAGTTGTATAAAACCATCCCCGCCAAAACCAGTCCAGGTCCACCCCGGAGGCGTCTTCCATTGTTCTGAAAAGATCTTCCGGTGTCGGATGCTTGAATTTCCATCTTTGGGCGTAAGTCTTAAAAGCATGATCGAACAGCTCTCTGCCCATGACCGTTTCTCTTAAAATATTCAGTGCGGTTGCAGGTTTTCCATAAGCATTATTCCCAAACTGATGTAGTGATTCTGAATTGGTCATTATCGGCGAAATGTGGTTCTTATCGCCCTTCATGTAATCCACTATCTTGTATGCCGGTCCTCTTCTGGATGGATAGTCCCTTTCCCATTCCTGCTCTGTCAAATATTGAATAAACGTGTTTAGCCCCTCATCCATCCAGGTCCATTGCCTCTCGTCGGAGTTTATGATCATCGGGAAATAGTTGTGTCCCACTTCATGGATGATCACGCCAAGCATACCATATTTTGTTCTTTCAGCATAAGTGCCGTCACTCTCAGGCCTGCCTCCATTGAAACAGATCATCGGATATTCCATGCCGATGTTCTTTGCGTGAACAGAAATAGCAACGGGATAAGGATAATCAAATGTATACTTGGAATAAACCTTGAGCGTATGAGCAACTACTTTTGTGGAATATCTCTCCCAAAGCGGATTGCCTTCTTTCGGATAGTAGCTCATTGCCATAACTTTTTTCCCTGATAATTCTACCGCCTGTGCATCCCAAATGAATTTTCGTGAGCTGGCAAAACCAAAATCACGTACATTCTGCGCATAGAATGTCCAGGTTTTTCTAGACTTCACTCTTGATTTTTCATTGGCCAGAGCTTCTTCAGGGGTGACGATCATAACGGGTTGATCAAATGAGCTTTGTGCTTTTTTCCACCTGCTCTGCTGTACAGATGTCAACACCTTGGATGCATTTTGTAGTTCGCCTGTTGACGCCACCATGTGGTCTCCCGGCGCCGTTATGTTCACCTTGTAATCACCAAAAGGCAATGTGAATTCACCACTTCCAAGAAATTGCTTGTTCTGCCAACCCTCAACATCATTGTACACGCACATTCTGGGGAAAAACTGAGCAATAGTGTACAGGTAATTGTCTTCCTCTGCAAAATATTCATACCCGGATCTTCCTCCAATAGCCATTCGATCGTTGATGTTGTACCACCATTTGATCTTGAATGTAAACGTCCCTTTTGATACGAGTGGCTTTGGTAGATCAATCCGCATCATCGTTTTATTGATCGTATAATCAATATCCTGGCCTTTAGCATTTTTTACCTCAGTGATCTTAAATCCACCATCAAATTGAGAATGTATCCTTACCAGGTGAGACAATGGCATGCTTGGTTGAATCTTGCCGGTTTGAACGAGTTTTGAATCAGAATCTAACGCTCTTACATTCTGGTCCAGTTGCAGCCATAAGTACTCTAATTTATCAGGACTGTAATTCGTGTAAACGATGGTCTCTTCACCAAACAATTTCCTCTGGTCATCGTTCAGTTCTATATTCATGTTGTAATCGGCAGTATTCTGATAATAAGCATACCCGGGAGCCCCACCTGCAGTTCTGTATGCATTTGGTGTAGCCATTTCTTCCTTAAGCTGTTTGAACTTGTTGTCGTTGATATTCTCAAACTGAGCTGTAGTGCTTACAGCCAACATTACCGCAATTAATAGTATTCCGCTTCTTACCATGTTATTTTGATTTCCTTTCGCGTTATGGATTTATTGAACACTTCACTTTTCTCAACATCTCCAACGTTCAGATGAAGGATGTTTTCCTGTTCATCAAAACTATGAACCAGTATTGTATTAACAATAACCAATTCTTTGACCTTCGTGACGTTTTCGATCTCGAAATACAAATAAAGTGATTCGTCAAGCTCTGTTTCCTTTCCAACAAATTGCATATTTAGCAATTCGTTACCTGCTACAACTTGAAAATGTTCATTAATATAGGCCGTGATGATCTCATTTGCTTGTGGGGACTCTTTATCTGACCCCAACCTGAGCGTTACATTATTTGTCTCCTGGATTGTCATTTCCAAGTCGTGGGCGATCAGCTTAAACGTAAGCTCCAAGCTTTCCTCTTTCTGATTGTAATCCATTGTACAAATGCTTACAAAGTAATTGTGCGCCAACATATCACTACAACTGAAAACAGTTACTACAAGAAAAGCCACTATTACCCTTGAATAATATCTCACTACGAACTCATTTATGCTAGAAAATAAATCAGAAGGAGCACAAAGATAATAAATCGGGCCATCTAGAAATGTAACATCGATTACATAAGCAAGCCCTGCCCTATACATGATTTCCTTGGATTTGTATTGAGAGACACGATCATCTGAAGAAAAATCTATTGATTTCTCTTACTTATTAGCCATATTTAAGGCCATTTGACTATTTTTATTGCCCCAAAAAATATAAACATGAAGAAGTATATCTCCTTAGGTGCTCTCCTTTTAATCGGGTTCACCTCTATTGGCCAAGGTAAAGACAAAGCAATATTCGAAGAAGTAAAACCGGGCTACTATCAAAACAGTATTCTCAAAGGAATAGACGATTTTGAAGAACCGGAAAAGAAGGGTGAAACCGTGAAGAGAATGAAAGTTGATCTTTCCAGCTGGCAAGTTCCCGACAAACCCTCAGAATACAAAACCGTTTGGTATAACAGCCCCATTTCACAAGGAAATACGGGTACGTGCTGGTGCTTTTCTACTACCTCATTCTACGAAAGCGAAGTGAAACGGGCGAGCGGTAAAACGGTGAAGCTTTCTGAGATGTATATTGTTTATTGGGAATATGTTGAGCGCGCCGCCTACTTTGTAGACGCTCGAGGGGCCATGACCCTTGGAGAAGGCTCCGAGACCAATGCCGTAGCCAAAAACATGAAAAAATACGGCATGGTTCCATATGACCATTTTACAGGAATGAGCCCGGGACAGAAGTTTCATAATCATGAACCCATGTTTAATGAGATAAAAGCATATCTCGCTAGTGTAAAAGAAAAAAATGCCTGGAACAAGGAAGAGGTAGTATCCACGGTACGGTCTATCCTGGACCACTACGTCGGCCCCGTTCCGACTTCAGTTATCTTGAATGGGAAACAAATGTCGCCACAAGAATATTTAAACAATGAGCTGAAAATAAATCCGGATGACTACGTTGATTTCATGAGTCTGATGGACCAAAACTACTATCAAAAAGCAGAGTATACAGTGCCTGATAATTGGTGGCACAGTGCCGACTACAACAATGTGCCTTTGGAAGAGTTTATGGATGCCATTAAGATGTCCATCGACAACGGCTATTCGCTCAGCATAGGGGGTGACGTCTCGGAGCCCGGCTTTGATAAGATCGCACAGGTCGGTGTTATACCAACCTGGGACATTCCTAGTGAGTACATCGATGAGGCGGCCAGGTTGCAACGGTTTAAAAACGGTTCTACTACCGACGACCACGCCATGCATCTTGTGGGGTACAAAGTTCAGGGAGACAAGACCTGGTATTTGGTAAAAGATTCCAGCTCCGGCTCAAGAAATTGTGGTGAAGGTTCAGATAAATTTGGCTATTATTTCATCCATGAGGACTATGTGAAGTTAAAGTTCATGAGCTTTACCGTTCACAAAGATGCGGTCAAAGAGATCCTGAAAAAGATGAAGGCGTAATACACGCTAATCTACGCAAACGTGTAGTCCCTACTCCTTTAGTTTCAGCTCCTGTTGGTTGTGTTTAACCACAGGGCTCAAGATCCGTTTTTCGTCTTTCTGCCCATACAATTCCGGTCTGAGATATTTTCCCTTGTTCCATTCTTCCTTATCATAGGACATGATTTTTCTATCCGGGAAATTCTGCAAATACCGATCATTTCGCTCGGCATAAACCGTCCAGGAAACTTCCATTCCTGCCTCTCCACCAGCGACCACGAACTTTCCATCCTTAATTTTTGTCTTAATGTATAATGGTGCGTATTTTCCAACCGGTGTGAGGTGATAGCTGAAATTGATGTTGATCTCTTCAAAGTAACCCGGAAGTGCAACTGTGGCTTCTCCATTGCTGTCAAATGAAGCGTTGCCACGATACATATTCAATATTTCATTTGACTCAATGCAGGCGTGCCTTAAATATTTATTTTCAGGGTCCTGTGGATGATCTATTACAAAATATTTGGCGCCTGACCCACCGAAATCACCATTGGAGAAAACGCCATACGCACCGAGTATTGCTCCAAGATATCTGTCTTCACCTACTACTCCCCAATAGCCTTTTCCGGCAACACCCACTCCATTCCCCACGGGAGCAACTGCGTCGAAATTCTCACCATAAACTCCATACCCCTGACTATAACTGGTCTGTCCCACAGCCCCATTTACTCCAATTCCAAGTACACCATGCCCCCCGGTAGTTCTCAAATTACTACCATAAACTGCTGCTGTAGCTGTTGAACTCGCATCCGCCTGACCGGAAACACCATACGCGGCACCATCCGTATTTCCAACTACGGCCGAGGCCAATGCTGAGGTAGCACTTGTTGAGCTTTGCACAGTACTAAATGTATTTGCTGTACTCGTTGAATTCGCCAATATTGCCACGCCCGTATTGGTATTTGTGGTACGTAATGCAATGCCACTTGTAGTTGCTGTAGACAGATCTATCTCACCGGCATCTACGGTAATGCTTCTCCCTACACCGGCTCCACCTTGATCATAAGCCATGTCAAGGGTATTGCCACCGCTGGGAAGTGGAACCGTATTTCCTCCGGAAATTGTAAGGTCCTGACCGGAGATCGAAAGCAATTGCAGCTCGTTTGTTGGGTCGGCATCCGAATCCGTTACCCCATCCTGTAGAGATGAAAGGTCAGCTGTGAGAGTGCCGCCGACATCAGATAAACTTAAGGTCGTGCCACTAAGAGCCATGCTAATGTTCAACTCATTTGCGGGGTCGGCATCTGCATCGTTTACACCATCCTGCAAAGAAGCAAGATCTACAGTATTTCCTCCACTAATGGAGAGACTTGTTGAGCTGAATGAAAGGGTTTGAGCATCCGTATTATCCAGATACCCTGAAAGGTCAACAGAGTTTCCGTTGTCAATGCTCAACGTGTTGGATGTAAGGTTCAGATTCTGATCATCGGAAAGATCACCCACCACGGAAAGCGGTGCTCCGGATGTTCCATCTCCGGTCAGCGTTGCATCTGTGCTAACCGTTTGCGTCCCCCAATCATCACCCGAGGCACTCAGCGGAAGTGTTACACTGTTTCCGTTGGAGATCGACAGGTCCCCGGTAGTGCCATTGTAAGTCAGTGTTTGTTCATCAGAATCGTTCTCTACGCTGGTTGCGTGCAACGCATACGGAACACTGAGTAGCTGGCTCGTGCCCATTAGTGTGTAGCTCGTCCCTCCGGATGCGTCCATGGCCGTTTCAATAAAGTATGGTCCTGCGGACCAATCAATTCCTGAGAAGCTCCCCGAGATCACCGATCCCTGTCCGATCGACAGATTAACCAATCCAACTGCATTCGATGTCGGTGTGAAAGATTCCTGATAAACTACGGCTCCCGTTGACGACCCTTGTAAAATGGTCATTCTCAGTCCTACTGTCTGACCGGACAATATTGTTCCTGCCCCGTCACGAACCACTGCCTGGTATTTAAATGATTCCGGACTTTGAGCCCATGTTGTGCCGGCAAGTATTAGGACGATCAATACAGCTATTGCGGTTTTCATATTAGTTGGTTTTTTGAATTTGAAATGATGTTGAGTTGTTTGAGAATTTAAGGATGTATCTTCCACTGGAGAGACCATTCATGTCGATCAATGATTCTCTTTGGATCACCTCATCCGACATCACCAATTTTCCGGCTGCGTCGAAAAGCAGATAATTCAATCCGTTTGGCACCTCATCCAATTGAATCGTTAGTGAGCCATTCGTTGGATTAGGGAAAACGATCATGTCAGTATCGGAAGATTGATCTCCAATTTCAGTTACCTGTATCTCCGGCTGGTGAAAGCCTTGTGTAAGTAGGTTGGCAGTACCAGTGACTGTTTCTATTAGTGGCTCACCAATGGTATAGTCAATTTGACCTGAAGAATTCGTGTAAGATTCACCGCCGGAAGAAATAACTTCCTGAGCAACTGCAGTGAAACAGCATAAAGCCGCAGAAAGTGCAAGCATATTTTTCATGGCTCGTTGATTAGGTTTTTGTTATCAAAAGGTAATACAATTGACTTTACCCCGGCAATTATTCAGACAATTTTGATAAAGTGATCACTGTCAAAACGAACCCGCTCTCCGTAAACACCGTTTTCTGCTCTCTTTCCCGCACTAATCACCATTGAGATCTGGGCTTTCCGCGGAAGGCCCAGCATCTTTTTAATCCGCTTTGAATCCATTCCTTCCATCGGACAGGAGTCATACCCAAAAGCTCTAAGAGAAAGCATCAGATTCTCACATGCCAAAGCAGTTGATTTGTGCGCCCAGATCTTCATGTCGCCATAGGATCCCGGCTCTCTGGGTGTTGGAATTGAGATTCCCCTGAAAAAGACAACAACCCTTTTCAACAGCCCAAAAATACCCAACGGACCTTGGTTATATGCAAGCGGTGCAATTTTCTTGTAATACACAATCGCTGTTTTCGGGATTTTATCCCCTTTCTCCTTGAAAAGCTCGATCATCCGTTTTGCATTCTCCTTCCAGAAATCATGTCTTGCAACACATACCACCAGCTCCTGAGCAGTTGCTGCTGCCGGCTGACCAAGACAATAATCCACCAAAAGTTCTTTTTTTTTCTCGTCTCGGACCCAGTAAAATTGCCAGGGCTGAAGGTTGGATGAATTCGGCGCCAGCAAGGCAAGCTCCAGGCACTGCATCATGTCCTCTTCAAGAACAGGTTCATCATTGTATTTTCGAACACTTCTTCTGCTCTCAACAGCTTTTATGAACTCATTTCTATCTATTGGTATTGCACTTTCTCTGTGTTCGTTCTTTGTCTCAAACAGCTTGGATAAGATCGACTTGTTCTTTTCATTTTCCATAATCTCACTAAAGATGGAAAATAAATAAGAAACTTGTGTTCTCAAAAGGCAGGTTAGCTATTCTCAGCTCCACCTTTAAAACCCACCGATCTGAATGCCAACCGTGAATGGCATTAGCTCGGGACTTTTGTTTTTCTCGAACAACGGTGTGAGCGCGTAATTAGCAAAAAATCCGAAAGATCCAATGCCAATTCTGGCAGTCGCTGTAAGCCTGAAAGGACTTAAGTTGTAATCGTCTTTGATCTTGTTCTTGTACATTGTGCCCTCTTCTTCATGTCTGTTTTTCACCATCGCTCCAATATTGTATCCTGCAATGGCCCCCAGCTCCAGTTTGATCGGATTCTCCATCTTGTTTTTCCCGATACGGACTCCTACAATCAGCGGAACCTGTAGAAAGGTTGTTCTGAATTTGTATTTTTTGAATGAGGTAATCGTATCCGGGCTGAAAAGGACTGTGTCGTTTGCCGTTGAAATAGAGATGTTATTCTTGAAAAAATAGCTGTTGTAATCCAATCCAAGCCCCGGACTTATATATAATGTTGAGCTTTTCATTTTATTGATGTACCACATCGTGTTAATTGCAAATGATCTGGACTTTGAATAGTCCAGCTCCATCATTGCCAGCTGATCAGGTAAGCTAATTGATCCTTGAGGTGTTGTAAATCCATTTACACCGATTTGTAACTGTAAGTTGGCCTCTACTCCCCTGCTTTCCGAGTCAGCTGTATCTGAGATATCAAAATCGTCCCAGTCATTGTCCAAAACACCTTCTGAAGCGGTTATGATCATGACTTTCTTATTTCCTAATCTGTATTGGGTCGTATCTCCCTGTCCGTATGAAGACAAACAAGCCAATACTAATATCGGGGCTATCCACTTTTTCATTGTTTCGTGTTTTTGGTTTTAAGTGTGACGGTTGGCTATAGACATTTGTTACAGCGTCAATTCGTTTTCTATATCCTCTTTGACCTGCTGTATTCAAATTTTCCAAATTTGAATCCTATTTTCTTACGGGATGTCGATTTTGCCAAACTAATTTCGGTTTCTTTCCCTGTCACTTTTTCGATTCCTTTTGCAAGTAACTCCAATGGTTGATCAGTTGCCTTCTGCTCTGAAGTTCCAAGGATCTTTTGATCCGCCAATTGGGTAACCTTTTCCAACAATGTCGGTATTTCCTCTACCACCTTGACCTCTTCTTTAAAGTCAATTATAGGCTTAGCGGGGAGGTATTGTATTGCCTTTTTCACGTCAAAGGCAAGCAGCTCAGGAGTTCTTTTATCAACGGCATGGATAGGAGCTTCCGGAGTCCTTCTTTCTTTTTTTACACGAGTTTCTTTCGGGTGATCTTTGATGACCTGTTCTTTTGTGTGCTCGGTTTTTGTGTTGTCACCTATTTGTTTCTCTAATTCGAAGAGCTGTACCTCAGCCAATTCAAGTGAAGAAGGATAGTAATCTCTATGGATCGAGTTGTTCGAAAGCAGCACAAACAGGGTGATAGCCGCAGCAGCAGGCAAAGCGTATTTTAATAATGGTATTACTTTACCTGTCTTTTTGAGGCTTCCCTTACCAACGAAAACTAACCCTTCCGGAATTAGTTTCGTTTTCTTAAAGGTGTCCAGCTCTCCGGCATAAACAGGATTTTCATTGATCAGTTCTTGCGTCTGAATTTTTTCCTCAGTTGTCAGGTCGCCTTCGATCCAGCCAACAAAATAATCCTCCCGATTTGAGTGATGCGGCCCACTATACAAAGAGCTTTTTTCAATTGTTGATGCCTCAGTTACTTCCAATGGAACATTTTTGAAAGTATAAAACTCTTCCAGCAGGTCATCATTGGTTTCAATAAAAAGAATAACCATTGCTTTTTGTTGGCCGGTCAGGTTTCCTTCATGATAATCCAGAAAGAATTCCTCATAGTTATGTCTGTTTATTTTACTCATCAGATCAACACTTCTATATTACCAATGTATTTCTGCAAAAACTTCCTCGCACGATAGATATACACCTTTACCTGTGATTCTGTCAGGCCCGTTATTTCTCCTATTTCCAGATAATTATACCCTTCATAATCCCTGAGCAGGACGACAGCTTTTTGCATTTCAGGAAGTTGGTCAAGTGCTTCGTGCAATATTTTCTGCAGATCTGAATACTGATCGGATGTCGTCAATTTATTTAGGTCAGCTTCTTCAATTCTCGACTGTTTCTTTTCCCTCCTAATCAAGTCGATCATAGTTCTGTATCCAGTCGAAAACATATATGATTTTACCTTTTCAGCAGAAACCTCTTGGTGCTTGTCCCATACCTTTAAAAATGTGTCTTGAACAATGTCTTTGGATTTTTCAACATCATGGATATTCTTCAGTATGAACCTATACAGGTTATCTGCATGCAGGTCTACCGCCTTATTGTATTCTATCCTTGTCATTAAATGCTTTCAAGGTTATGACGGACAAGATTGGAGGAAAGTTACAGTATCTGCTTAATTTATTCGATGTACTTCTGTGTGCGCACCGCCAAAGATGCCAAAGCCATTGGTAATGTTACTATATACTTGTACAGGTTGGGAAAAAGGGTTGCCTTGCGTTTCCTGGTAAAGCTGAAAAGATCTGTTGTAAAAGTGCGTCGACTCAGAAACATTGGAAAAATAGACATCTATAAATTCAATCCTCATATCTCCTCCTCCAAATAACCACTTACTTATGGGGAGGTCAACCGTTTTGGTTTGCCCGTCAAACAACAAATCAGACATAATACCCATATCTCTCCAGGAATTATTACCAGCACCCTCAAATGATGGATCGTTCAACTGCAACCAGACCAGCTCTTCATAATAAGTGGAATCCATGCCGCCAACACCATCAGGCCAAAGCTCCCAATAGCCCATTTCCACTGAAAACCGATAGTAATTGTTGATGCCTGCCGGGTCAGTGAAAGTTATTTGGGCGACAAGCAGGTCTTGCTCTCCAATCGTTGTACTCATTGTGTCAGCGGATTGCACATTCACAACGTCAGGAACTACATCTTCCCCGTATACTGCAGTGAAATTCGGCGCTGCTACATCTACTCTGTACGTTTGACCGACCTGCGGCATTTGTGTCCCGACATAATTACCACTCCCGTTATGTGTAAGTGTTTCCACTACAGCTCCGGACGAATTAGAAATAACTACCGTTGCATTTTCAATGTTATCCAAATTTCCCTGGTCGATAACACTTAAACTTCTACTAACATGTACTGCCCAGGTGCTATCGCTGGCAAATAAAGAATTTACGACCAACTTGGGAGTAGTCACCTCTACATTAAAGGGGATCTCCTTTCTGCATCCAATAGCAAAAACTATAGCCAGGCAAATTGATGTTATCACTATTCGTTTCATATTCTAGAATTTAAATGCATAGCTGAACGATGGAATAATTGGAAACAGGCTGTACTGGAACAACTTTCTGTTTACCTCTGAGTCGTAACCAAATTCAAGGTAAAATGGGTTTTGCCTGCTGTACACGTTATAAATGCCAAAGCTCCATGTACGCTGTCCCCACTTCCTTTCCTTTTTCAGATTAACGGATAAGTCCAAGCGGTGATACGCTGGCATTCGATAGTTGTTTCTTCCCTCAATATGCTCTATGTCTGTGTGCCAGCTAAACTGGGAAACAGTAGCGGATTGATACCTTTCTAATCCCAGCGTAACCGCATTTCCGGTGCCGTACACCCATACCGCTCCAACACTTACACGGTCGTTAAACTCATGAGTTACTGCAACACCAATATCATGTCGCCTATCGTACCGATAAGGAAACACCTCTCCAAAATTAAGGTTCTCGAATTGCCTGTTCGTCCACGACAATGTATAACCGATCCAACCTGTTGTTTTCCCCACCTTCTTCTCAACCAAAAGCTCACCTCCATAAGACCACCCTCTACCCGATTCTATTTTGTCCTGCCAATCCTGATCCGTGCTAAAGAATGAAGCCCCATCCTTGTACTCGATCAAGTTATTCATGATCTTGTAATAGCCCTCTATCGACAATTCAAATTTTCCCTTAATCGTCCTGGCATAACCAGCCGCCCACTGATGGGCCGTTTGAGGTTTAACCCTTTCGGTTGCGGGCAACCACAGGTCCGTAGGCAATCCAATTCCGGCATTCGTCAGAAGGTGCATGAATTGCGTCATAGAAGCGTAGCTCGCTTTTACCGAGGAATTATGGTTCAGGAGATAACGACCATTTATTCTGGGTTGCAGTGACCAATAATTCTTGCTCCCCACTATAAAACCAGAAAAATGAAGGCCTATGTTCCCTTTGAACTTCTGCCCAAGTTTAAGCTCATCTTCTACATAAGCAAAAAGCTCGTGTGCAAATTGTTTATTGGCACCAAAAGTGGTGTCTATCGCTGAGGAATTGGATTCTGTAACTCGATATTGATTTACCCCGGGTGTATACGTATGGTAGATGTCTCCCACACCGAAACGAATAAAATTGTTCGGATTCGGAACCCAATCAAAATCTACCTTTCCCGACCAATCCTCGATCCCAGAGATATACGCATAGGAATAAGCGTCTGTGGTGCTAGTGCCTCCTGCAGTAGTAATGCTTTCCTCGTCGGCTCCCACAAGAAATCTATACTTGCTGTACCGAAGCGTGGTATTCATGAATATCTTGTTGGACAGCATGTGGTTCCAACGAATTGCTGTAATGGTGTTGCCCCATTTGAGCTGGGTACTTTGCTTGTCTGTTATTGTTTCTCCGTTATACACATAGGAATCCTCGTAGTTGGAATACGCTTTGTCGTCACCCAGATAAGCACTAACGTAAAGTCTGTCTTTATCGGAAAACTTGTGGTTTACCTTCCCGTTCAGGTCGTAGAAATAGTACCCCGCAACCAATCCTTCGCCAAAGTTTTTTATGATCGGCCTTGCCAGTAAGTCGATATAGGTTCTTCTTCCGGAAATCAAGAAGGAGGTTTTGTCTTTCTTAATTGGCCCTTCCAAAGTAAGCTTGGAAGAGATCAAACCGACAGAGCCTTCCCCGTGGAATTTTTTCATGTTCCCCTCCTTCATCTTAATATCAATTACAGAAGAAAGTCGACCACCGTACCTCGCGGGAAAGCCCCCCTTTATGAGTTTCACAGAATTGATCGCATCCGCATTAAAAACGGAAAAGAAACCGAACAGGTGAGATGCATTGTACACCGGAACACCATCTAAAAGAATTAAGTTTTGGTCGGGGCCGCCTCCTCTTACATACAAGCCTGACGTACCTTCTGAGCCTGTTTGCACGCCGGGCATGAGCTGAATGGTTTTCATAATATCCTTCTCTCCCAGTAGCACCGGCAACATTTTGACCTTTTCCATCGAAATATCGATCGTACTCATCTCTGATTTAAGGTGGATCTGTTCTTCTTTATTGCCAATAATTTCAACTTCATCCAGCATGTTAAATTGCATCTTGAATGTAAGCTGAAGATCATTTTCTGGCTTACCAAAAAAGTACTGAGTCTCAAACCCTGTATACGAAATACGGAGCTTTACGGAGTCCTTTGGCAACGTTAAACTATAAAAGCCATAATCATTGGTGACAGCTCCTTTTTTAGAGCGCAGGTCATAAATGGTTCCCCCCAATAATTTCTCGCCATTTTCGGCATCTTCAATATACCCGCTAATGGTAACCATCTCTTGCCCTAAGGAGAATATTGGGAATGACAGAAGTAAAAAAACTAAACTCTTCATGGTGATGTTACAGTCACAATAACGACTGAATGAGCTAAAAAGTATTTGCATCTCAAATAGACTTAGTCAAGCTTAAGAACGGCCAGAAAAGCCTCTTGTGGAATCTCTACGTTCCCAACCTGTCGCATTCTTTTTTTCCCTTTTTTCTGCTTTTCAAGTAACTTTCGCTTACGCGTGATGTCGCCACCATAACATTTTGCAGTAACGTCTTTTCGCAAAGCTTTGATGGTTTCTCTTGCAACAATTTTAGCCCCGATTGCAGCCTGGATCGGTATCTCAAATTGTTGTCGCGGTATAAGCTCTTTCAATTTCAAACAGATCTTCTTCCCCAGCTCGTGTGCATTAGAACGGTGGACGAGGGCAGATAAGGCATCGACAGGATCACCATTCAGCAACAGGTCAAGTTTAATAAGATCGGATTTCTGGTAACCTATAGGAAAATAATCAAACGAAGCATATCCGCGTGACACAGTCTTAAGTTTATCATAAAAATCAAATACGATCTCTCCCAGCGGCATTTCAAATGTAATTTCAACACGATTTTGGGTCAAATAAACCTGATTTCTAAGCTCTCCCCTTTTCTCAATACATAGGTTCATTATTTGGCCAACGTATTCGGATTTGGTAATTACCTGCGCTTTAATGTAGGGTTCCTCTACATAGTCTGTTCTGGAAGGGTCTGGTAATTCCGATGGGTTATTAACAACAACCTCTATCTGATCTTTTCTTAAAAATGCCCGATACGACACGTTCGGTACGGTCGTTATCACAATCATATTGAATTCTCTCTCCAGTCTTTCCTGGATGATCTCCATATGGAGCATTCCGAGAAAGCCACACCTAAATCCAAATCCAAGAGCAACAGAAGATTCGGGCTCAAATACTAAAGAAGCATCATTTAGCTGAAGCTTCTCCATAGATCCCCTTAGCTCTTCAAAATCATCAGTGTCAACAGGGTAGATTCCAGCAAACACCATTGGCTTGACATCCTCAAACCCCGTAATTGCTGTTTCGCAAGGGTTTTTAACCGTTGTAATAGTATCGCCTACTTTAACTTCTTTGGCCTGTTTGATACCAGAAATAATATATCCAACATCTCCTGTTTTAACGGACTTTTGGGGGTCAAGGCCTAACTTTAACACCCCTATCTCATCAGCAAAATACTCTTTGCCGGTATTCACAAATTTGACTCGATCGCCCTTATTGACCTCACCATTCAGCACCCTATAATAGGCAATGATCCCTCTGAACGAGTTAAATACCGAATCAAATATCATAGCCTGTAAAGGCGCATTGGGGTCTCCTTTTGGTGCGGGAATTCGATTTACTACCGCCTCTAAAACCACATCAACACCAAGACCCGTCTTTCCAGAAGCGGGAATTATATCATCCAAAGAGCACCCAACAAGATCTACGATTTGATCGCTTACTTCCTCCGGCATTGCTCCCGGCAGGTCCATTTTGTTTAATACCGGTATGATCTCAAGATCATTCTCAAGCGCCAGATATAAATTTGAAATCGTTTGTGCCTCTATGCCCTGTGAAGCATCTACAATTAGCAAAGCGCCCTCACAAGCCGCAATAGATCGAGAAACTTCATATGAAAAATCAACATGTCCCGGAGTATCAATTAGGTTCAAAGTATAGTCCACCCCTTTCAGATTGTAATTCATCTGTATTGCATGACTTTTGATCGTAATGCCTCTCTCCCGCTCAATATCCATATCATCTAATGCCTGCTCTTTCATGTCTCTTTCAGATATTGTACCAGTGGTCTGCAGCAACCTGTCGGCCAAAGTACTTTTGCCATGATCAATATGTGCAATGATGCAAAAATTTCTAATCTTGTCCATGCATTGTGAAATAGATGTGCAAAATTAATCTTTTAATCGTAGTGGGAGCAAAGAAAAAGCCAATGGGCCGAACACCTACTACTCAATAAGTTTGAATTGCTCAAAATAATTTCAGTTCATATATTTTTGAGTATTCGGTAAAGATGTACTCCCCTAGAGTTTATATTTGCACCTCAATACAGCTAAATGAAGGTTATTGACCATATTAAAGACTCAAAGAAGACCAGGTTTTCTTTGGAAATACTGCCTCCCCTCAAGGGCAAAAGCATACAATCCATTTATGATGGCATTGACCCTCTAATGGAGTTTAAGCCTCCTTTCATTAATGTTACATACCATAGAGAAGAGCATGTTTACAAGGAAAGAAATGATGGTCTTTTACAAAAGGTGTCTGTTCGTAAAAGACCCGGAACTGTAGGTATTTGTGCTGCGATAATGAACAGGTATCAGGTCGATGCGGTTCCTCATATAATCTGTGGCGGATTTACAAAGGAGGAAACGGAAAATGCACTTATTGATCTACAGTTTCTTGGAATAGAGAATATTCTTGCGTTACGGGGTGATCCCATTAAAAATGAAACCCATTTCATTGCCAATAAAGCGGGGCACAAATATGCACGTAGTTTGATTGAGCAAGTGGTTCAAATGAACAACGGAAACTTTCTTCACAAGGAGACCGGGAATGCCAACCCAACTGATTTCTGTATTGGTGCTGCCGGATATCCGGAAAAACATTTTGAATCTATGAATTTAAAAACCGACTTGAAATACTTAAAAGAAAAAGTTGATGCCGGAGCGGAATACATTGTAACACAAATGTTTTTCGACAATCAGAAGTATTTTGATTTTGTTCAAACGTGTGTCAATGCTGGAATAAATGTACCCATCATACCCGGGCTGAAGCCAATTACAACCCTAAAGCACATTTCATTTTTACCTAAATTCTTTCATATTGATTTTCCTGAAGAACTATCAACAGAACTGGAAAAATGCAAGAGTAATGATGATGCCAGGCAGGTTGGCATAGAATGGGGGGTCCATCAATCCAAGGAACTTTTGGATTATGGCGTTCCTTTGTTGCACTACTATACAATGGGAAGAAGTGCTTCAGTAAAAAAGATTGCATCGGAATTATTCTAGTAATCGGTATTAGTGAACTATCTTTATTCGCATATGCTCAACTATTATGGCTAAAGTCATTTCATTCATAAGTCGAAAAGGTGGCACCGGCAAAACAACAAATGCTATTAATTTGGCCACATCTCTGAATCAGCTTAAGAAAAAAGTATTGTTGATCGAAACAGACACGAATTACACACTCAATTCCATTCGGAAAATCGAATTGTTCAAACTAAAAAAGAAGAAAGATCCTTACTTCAAAATAATTGGCTCAAAAGACAATAGGGTTGCCAAAGAGATAGCTGACCTTAAGAAATCCAACAAATACGACTACATTATTGTTGATAGTGCAGGAAAAACAACCGACAAGGGGATCAGGGAGCTTTGCCTGGAGAGTGACATGGTCTTAATAACCACAAGTCTTACACAAAATGACTTGTTAGTTGCTTTTCAGACGGTTAAAGACCTTAAACCGGCAGTAGCGCTTAATAAACAATTGAAACTTTGTATTCTGCCAAACAGGATTCACAGCCTAACACGATTTGCAACGGTAAAAGCGCAATTAGCTCAGCTGGATACTGAGGTCATTGAAACATATGTTCCTCAGCGTAAGAATTATACCATACCTAGTACAATAAAATCAGACAGACGTTATAAAAACGTGGCAAAACAGATCATCAATCAATTAGGATAACATGGCAAGAAAAAACACACTTCGTGACCTTCAGGATTTTCTTCAGGAAAACCCAAACGAAATTGAAATTGAAACAACATCAAGGGAAGAGTTTATTAAAGGAAAACCAAACACATTAGTTGAAGTAACCGAGGCAGAAAGCCCTTCTAAAGAGCTAAAATCTCTTGACGGTGTTACAATGGAAGAGATCGCCAACCACATCCATGATGTGGCTAAAATCCAAAACAAAAGTTTTGCAGAAGTGTGGCTGGAAATATTAAAAGAGGGATCGAATCAGGACCCATTGCTTGAAAACACGAATATAAGACAAGCGCTGCGTTCATTAAGAGTCAATTCGACTGCGGTTGCATCTGATACCATTGCTTACTTGTTGAAAAAAGGAAGAAAGTGACGTTGTTGTCTTTTTTTCTATGTGCTTCTACATATCCTATTAGAGCTTGTGCATTAATGTTGTTCTTTGTATTCTGTTGTTGTACAGGGTCGGCCCAGTACGGGGGGAAGCAAAGAATGTACAGTGGTTATGTCTCAATTAACCAAGGGTTGGAAGAAACCAGAGCGCTTGTGGATCAGTCTGGTGATAAACTTTACTATGGTCTTACACTTAAGCATCAAAATAATGAGTTGCCAACCAAAGGCGGTTTTCAAATTGGTATGCAAATCAGAGATTCCTCTTTATCATTGATCCGTTATATAAATGAAATGAAGGTGCTGCTGATCGCCAAGTGTGAGGGTAAGAACCGTACTGAAATTGAAGCATTAGACACCCTGATCAGCTTAAAATTCTTAACTAATTATGATGACTACATTACCCCTGGAACAATTTTGTACGGAGATAGAGGATCAAAACCCAAACGCGGGCCATATTCAGCATTTCAATTAGCGAAAAAAACAACAATCTTTGCGGAGCTGGTGGATAGCGTTTGGACAAATAAAGAATTATTACCCGCGCAATACGACTATCTCAGCTACGTTAAGGATCCGAACTGGGGAAGAAATGGTATCAGAGACAAGCCGTTAGCAGCGATCATAACGCTGTTAACAAAGCTACAGCTGGATATTAAATTACAAGAGTTGAGTGCCGTCAGAAAACTAATCGGAAAGTTATAAGTGCCATCTCTTTTCTTTCATTGGAAACCGAACTTCTCTTTGGATTATTCGTTCTATTTAATCTGTATCTTCACCTCTGATTTTTGATGAAGCATTTTCTTCTCTATATCGTCCTTTTTTCATCTGTTTCCGCCATTCACGCTCAGGGTAAGAAAGTAATGCTGGATGCCAAGCTAACTTCCGTTCAGGGGTTTAAAAAAATAGCTGTAGCCACGGTCATATTGTACGACGGAGATAAAAAAATTGACTCAACAGTAACCCAATCAGGAAGATGTTTTTTCACTTTAATGGAAAATCGCATTTACAAAATTGAATTCAGCAAAACCGGATACGTTTCAAAACATCTGGTAATAGAAACCACAGGCCTTCCCGGAAATGGAAAAAAACGGTATAAAGTAAAAGTGGAGGTGACACTTTTTAAAAAAAGACCGGATTTAAATATGGATTTTCTGCAAGAAAAGCCAATGGGAATTGCAAAATATGAGTCGATCTATAAAAAGATCAAGTGGGATGAAGAGTATACCCGATCTGTCGAAGAACAAGTGATTCATGAAACTCTTGAATATCATAAAAAACGGGAACAGCCAGGCGTAGGTTCTGATCCTTCGCAATGATCCATACCTTAAGCTCTATCAGCGGGTGAAATGGGCAGAGCTGTCAAGTTAACTAGCGTCCGATCTCTATCCCATAGGTGACCATAAAATTAACAAACCAAACTTTGAAGCCAATATCTGAAAGTACAGTCTGTGTAGCAAGGCCGTTCTGTGCAGCGCTTCTGGCCATACCGCTTGCGCGGGAAAAATACTGTGTCACTTCAAAATAGCGTTTCATTCTTGTTTTTGACTTAAAAGTAACACCCAGCCCTCCCTCAAAAAGAAGACCATCTGTAGTATCATACGTCATCCAGGTATTGAGGTTATTGGCCCAACCAGCCCTCAATTTTCCATACCACAGTTTTTTTCCGGTCCTGAGTATATATTTCCCTTGTATATAGAGCGGAAAAGATGTTACTCCAACATCATGTCGAGAGTTCGAAGTTGAGAAATAGAAACTGTTTTGGTGCACGCCTAATCCGAATCCTATTTCGAATTTTTCAGCGAATCGCCTGTTATATGACAAATTCCAATGCACTCCCCCCAGACCTAGTCCCAACGAATGGTTCAGCAGCCCTCCTTTTTTATAGTGGAACCTTTTTCGCTTAAAAAGCGTGATCTCATCCGGTAGATAAACTTTTTTGATGTCCAAAGGGATGATCCTGATGGAATCTCCATTGTAGTCAACAACGGTCCATTGTCTGGAGTTTTGATCAACCAACGAGCCTCTTATCTTTCCTTGATATCTGGCCTTAACAATACACCCGTTCTCTATCGCGTGTTTTGATTGTGCACGAGTTGTAATACCCGAACTGACAATCAGTATAACCAGACTAAAACATAAGCCAAAGTGTCCAATCCTGTTCAATTTTGAATTAGAATGCAATTGAGCTAAGTAAGGTCATGGTCCCTTCCGTGTAATCCATATGGTACTGACTTAATCCATTCGGTCCAGCCGTAAGAATTCTATCTGTAACTGTTGGGTGCGGCAACACATCATAAATTTCGTGTGGGAAATGCATCGCGATTACTGGCATTGATGGTTCAGTAACATCAAAGATACTTATGCCATTGGTACCCTCACCTATGAGCAAATAATCTTCCTGCAAACACATTCCAAAAGGACTTTCCATCTGAACCGTAGTTATGTTTCTTGGGTCCTGAAGATCGCTGATATCTACCACAGTCAGCGAATTCTCATCGCCGGTACAACCGTCTTGTACTGCTGATCTCAGGGTTACATAGGCTAATGAACCGTGTGGTAAAACAGGGTCACATGAATTTGGGTGCCAATAAGTTGATAGCACCGTTGGATTTTCCCCGTTAGAAATATCTACGATTACCATTGAAGTTTGGGTGCCAATGAACAGCTGGTCGCCACTTTGATATACTGTTTCCATCCCCCATTGTATGTGTTGCTTTTCAATCAGGTTCAGATCAACAGAGGTATTGCCAAAAGTCAAAAGTGTATTATCGGCAACCACGTACACATGATCTTCTGTAAGAGCTATTCGATTTGTAGTTCCTTGATCTGTTGTCGTTCCATTTCCTGCAAAAGAAGATGGAATGTTTGATCTGGGTATCATATTATCCATATAATCGAAATACAGAGTACTTTCTTCTTGCAGGGCTCGAGCCTCGGGACCATTAATCTTAAGTGTCTCTGTTACCACAGCATACGTGAACCCGATCAAGGCTTCCCCCTGGTCATTTGTAATAGGCTCAGAGAATGCGTTCATTTCTCTATCAACAAGCTCAGGAGCTGCCAAGTTGTTAATGTTGATCTTAACCATATCGTAATGCGAAACCGCATAGATGTAATTCTTATAAACATAGAACTCATTTGTAAAAGGAAGGTCAATAAAAATAACCGGGGTCGGATTATTCGGGTCGTTATTGTCAAAAACATGAATACCCTGTCCTTCCTCTCCTATCAACAGGGCATTTTCTCCCATAAATATCTTTCCCGGATCTATAATTTCACGACTAGAGCTTATCAGTGGAGTTGCACGAACTTCTTCTAAGTTGCCGTAAACTCCAGTTGCTTTATTATAAGTAAGTGTAACCTCCCCGATGTCTCTGTTGCAGCTACTGGCTACAACAATAAGGAATAGAAATGCAAAATAAATAGTGGCTTTCATAGTATTTAATTTTAACAGAAATTTAACAACAACCGTGCCGATTACAACACTTCAGTTTTGTGTCAAGAAACCACACAATTAAACAGGTAGCTACAGCGTCAATTTCCAACTCAAAACCAAGTTACCTAATTTAATTGACTCCCGATTGTCAGGCTATAACGCCTTGATTGAGATGTTATTGTTTTCCCTCGTCTATTACGCGCAACTAGCCACCCGGGCTGCTGCCGATTTCTTTGCCCTACGAAAATCTGATCTTTCCGCGTACAAGCCAGAAAATAATCACTCCCAATAACAAGAAAGGCCAAAAAACAGGTGAGCGCAACGAAGAATAGGATAAATCCAGCACAGTTCTTTGTTGGCAACAACAATTGCTTACTCTTTGGATAACTTCACCACCGCTCTTTTTGAATCAGACTCTATTACCAGCACGTAAATACCTGCTGCCTCGTCTAACTTTAATCTCAGAAATTGGGAACTTGTGTAGGTCTTAGATTGGATAAGCTTCCCCCCTGCATCCCTTATTGTAACATTAATGGTCTTGTATATGGCACCTAAATCAATAGAAAAGTTTCCGCCTGTTGGATTCGGATAAATTAATACGTCAGTTTCAAAATCATTTTCCATAATTCCGACACTGTTCACAGTGTAGCACCCAGAAGTATCTGTACATCCATTATGACTGATAATTACTGCGTAGTCGCCATTAGCGGTCGCCGTATAAGACTGACCAACAGCCCCGCTTATTGGTGTCATAGCAGGGCAATCTAACCATTGATAGCTTGCTCCTGATTGATTGGCGGTCAATAAGAACCCCGATGGTGTAACAGTTGTATCGATACTATTAATAATTAAATTAAGCGTAACTACGGAATCACAGCCCGCTGCATTGGTTAGGGTGTGAGTTGCAGTGTTGTTACTGACAGAGTAAGTGTTCCCATCGATCCATGTGTATGGGCTACATGATGTTTGCACATCTGTTCCTGCTGTAACAGCGCCAATGTTAAGATTGGTGATGTATATACTATCCGCAATTGCAGATACAAAGACCGTATCGTAATAAATCCCTGCACTATTTTGCCATTGCCCTCCGGCGTAGATACTATCGTCGGGACAAATTGTTATTGTTGCGGAATCTAGTAATTGCATTTTAGTGATGATGATCGCGTAGTCTTCTACCTCTCCGTCAAAGCCGGTTTCACAAGTGTCGGAAGCCACATTGTATTTAGCCGATATGCGCATGGTGGTCTTGCCTAGTTCTGCAGTGAGCGGTATTGTGATACTAAGCGGTGAAAGGCTAGTGGGTCCATCCGGAGTGTTTACGGCTGAGCCCAGATCATATTCTTCGCCAGCATCAGAGAAATCAAAATCCTGATTCCAATTTACCCATGCCTTGGCATATACTGTGTAATTTCCATCGGTATTGACATTTACAGTAAGGTTGTGTGTGCTGCCAATTTCAATTACCGTTGAGTCGCTTGTTGTGTAGTCTGTATAGGGTTGTGTTTTACCCGTTGAATTGGAAATAGCATCAATGTCTACTAAAGTAATAGCTGTTGCCCAGGACATATTCCCGGATGACGGACAATAGTCAAAGGGCTCGATATCATACATGAACTTGTAGGTTTCTGTTGTGTCTCCTGTGCTACCAACAGCAAACACTTTGAAGTACACCTTCGTCCCCTCAGGTGAATTAGGTAATGGTAAATCAGAAACCCAGGTAGAGTCTGTCGTATTCGTCATTGAAATAACATTGCCGAAAACCGGCGTGTTCACCGACCATTCAACATAGGCACTGGAAATCGTGTTATCGTATGAAATGACGGATGTAACGAATTGGTCTACACCAACCAATGGCTCTGTGTCTGTGGGTTGATTTGTAATTTCTGTTGTCAATATTGAAGGGAAGCTTTGTCTGCCATCCAAAGTATATTCCCACAAACCTCTTCCCCATGTGGCCGCACGTAATGTATTAGATCCGTACATTACTTCAAGCTCCCGAACAGTCATGTTGGGCAGGTCCGGATTGTACAGGCTCCAGGCCACTTCTGACATTGCCTTCTTATATACCCCTATTTCAGCCCCGAGGTATATTGTAGAAGCATCCGTATGATCGATCGCTACAGATCGAATAGGCATATCATTTAGATTGTAGCTTATGTTTTGCCATGATGCTCCCTGATCAGTAGTAAGAAATACTTTCTGGCTGTTATTTTGATGCGTTCCATACGTCACCACAATTACGTTGTCGTCATTTGGATCAAAAGCAACATCTGTGATCGAGCTGTTGGGCAACGAGCCTTGAATGTCTACAAAGGTGTTGCCTCCATCTACAGATTTCTCAATGTTCTCAGACCGGGTAACTACAATCATATCTGTGTTGTTTTCAGCGATCGTTGCATAGCTTATGGTGCCGGTGAAGCTTGGTGTTCCCAATTTTGTCCAGCTCGATCCAAAATCATTGCTCCTGAAGAGCGTGTCTCCGGCATGGTAGACTGTCATTTGATCGTTAGGGTCGTAGAACAAAGGTGCAACCCAACCACCGTTTTGCCCTGAAGGAGTTACGCCCTGTTGTGTTATTCCCCCGTCTTTTGTTCTTCTTCTGCCGCCATATTGAAGACTTCCGATCATCCAGTCGTCGTTCAAAGGATGTATGATGCCTTCCATTCCGTCCGCTCCGTAAAATTCAACCCAAGAGTTTTCAGTTTTAATGCTCGTTCCATTGTCCTGAGATCCGGAAATCGTTCTTTCATGATTCGACTGACTCAACCCCAGGTTATAGTTTTCTCGGATAGACTGCCCTTCAAATATGTGCCAGCTGACCCCATTGTCTTTGCTCTTACACAAGAATCCGTCAGTATTAACCCAAAATACACCGTTTTCACATCTTGACCCTCTAATGTCTGCATGCACATAAGTGCCTGTTGTGTTATAGTTGGCATTGCCCTGACTCCAAATGGTGGCTTGATCAAACGTTTGGCCTTCGTCTGTGCTCATGTTAACATCAATGTTTCCGAAGAGTATGTAGTTAGTGTCCAGATCACTCACAGCGAATGCGCCGTAATTAGAAAGTCCGGGGGTAGATTGCAAACTAAAGTTTTGCCCTTCGTCGGTAGACTTCCAAATGCCATCACTACTGCCAATATAAACGCAGTTTGGACAAGCAGCTGAAACAGATATTTTGATGTCACTGGTATTTCCCGTGATCGTATTGGAGGTATTAAATGTGATACCGCCATCAGTTGAAATATAGATGTGCGTGTCATCATTTGAAGTCACCGCATAAATAATGTCGGGATCTGTCGGGTGAAAAGATATTGCCCTAAAGTCCAAGGCTGCAACCGGCATGGTCCAAGTTGTCAGATCATCCGAAGAACGAAATAAGCCTTCCTGAGTTCCGATAAAGACCAGGCCAGGCACTGCGGGATGGCAGGCGATCTTAAATATGCTCCGAGTTGTTCCCATTCCTCCCCAACCCAAATTGGTTGGATTGAAATTAGTTACTGACCACGTGTCTCCTGCATCAACCGATCGGTAAATGCCATGTGTTGCACCATTGTTTGAGTTCCTCACATTTATTAAGATAGAATCGTGGTTTGTGGGCGAAACAGACATGGTGTTAACACCCGTAGCGAATAAAGAATCTGTAGTGTTTGATGTCCATGTAGCACCGCCATCCGTTGTTCTCCAAAACCCACCACTTCTGGAGCCAACGTAAATTCTAAGTGTGTCGTTGGGGTCCGCGTAAAACGATTCTACTCGTCCTAAACCGGCCGAATAATGACCTGTAACCTGTTCGATGTAATGTGGTCCTAACTCCTCCCATCCATTATTAAACAATGCCTTAGAGACAGCCGGATTGTTCTTCTTAAATGCTTTGTAGCTGTTGGATGTAAAATAAGGATCGACATTACTTCTGTCTCCTGACGGGTAAAACTTAGGTTCGTTCTCAAACAGCCATCTTTGGTAGGTTTTCCAGCCGGAGCCCTTGGCTTTCTTATCAATATTTTGAAAGTACTCCTCTGCTTCCTGAACCACAGTATACACGTTCACGCCGGGGTCATGAATCATTTCTTTCCATGCCTGAGATGAAGCTGAATTAATGAAAAGTGAAAACAATAGAAATAGCAGTATCTTATTAGTGGTGCCCATGGTAATCCGAGGTTTGCAGCTTGGGTATTCTCCAATCTGTTAAATAACATCCCAATTTAGACATTATAATGTTCAACCCCATTCAATAGAAAAAGAAAATCAACTCTACAATCTGATTGCTCAAGAGCAGCCACAAACCTGCGTTCATACAACGATGTGGTTGTTCTGCAATTGTGTTCTTTCATCTACTATCGGTAATTAGCCGACTGGAGCACCTGCCGATTTTTTTGCTCTGCGAGATCTGATCTTTCTGCGAACGAACCAGAAAATAATCAATCCCAATAACAGAAAGGGCCAAAAATAGGTAAGTGCGACGAAGAACAGGATAAATCCATCCCAGCCGTTTTCAAAGCCCTTTGCAAATTTGTGAGAATATCCTTGCTTCGGCCCACCTTCAACCTCAACGTAAAAGGTAATGTTCAGGGTACTTAATCCAACCCGGTTATTAATGTATTTTAGCCTCCCCTCCAACGATTCTATATCTGACCTCAGATATGATATTTGCTCTTCGATCTCAAGAATTTCACTTACGGTTTTGGCGCTACTCAATATTTCACGATATCTCTGTTCCGTTTCTTTTTTTGTTCTGACCCTTGCTGAAAGATCAATAAACTCCTCTGTAACGTCTTCAGCCGAGATCTCTTTACTATCAAAGTGACTCACTCCAACCGATATTTGATCAATGAGTTTTTCAAAACTTTGAGCCGGTATTCGAATTGTCATGCTAACCTGATCCTGATAGGTATAATGAGTTTCAACCTCAGAAGAACAGAACCCTTTAAGTCCTTTGACTATACCGTCTATTCTGCTCTTAGTCTTGGCTATGGTATCTGTTTGGAATGTAATATTTCCTTCCTTGATGATCTTTTGATCAAGAAGCCGGTTTTCTGTAACCGCGACATCTGAAGAGATCATCTCTTCCTGATCGACTCGTTTGTATTTTCCTTCGACTGATTCCATTTCTAATTCAGTCGCTGCCACGGAAAATCCCACCCCATCAGAATCCTCGGAGTAAAAGTCATAACTGTTTTCGCTGTTGCTTCCACAACCGGAAACTATGCAGACCAACAACATTAATATGATACTATTTTTCATGATTTTAATTTTAACCCCCCTTGGCAGAGCCAAGGGGAGCAAATGAGACTTTTTATTACTTGACCTTATCCGGCCCTTTAACCACATTTTCATCGGGCACAACATCAGTTGAATCAAATCCAGCGCCAATGGTTGTGGAATCTGATTCAGTACTTTTCTCCACATTTAGATTTGCGTCCGGTTCAGGAAGGTCAATTCCTCTTTCGAGAGGTTCATTTTCCGCTACTGTTTCGCCACTGCAAGCAGCGAAAGACATTGTTGTCACTGCAGTTAGAATAAATAATATATTTTTCATGGTTTTAATTTTGTGTGTAGAGCCTTATTCTGTTCGGTTCACTCGACACTGTTAAACAATTGATTTGTACTGTATTCACTGAAAACTTTACACGTAACCCTATTAAAATTTATTTTATGAAATTGGGTTACCTCCAGCCCTGGTAGTGTATAAATGATGTTCTAACAGAAAGTTTTGGCTACAAACGTTTGGCAACAATAGATATCCCATAATTTTTGCTCCCCTCCTTCGATTCTGAAATTCCGCATAAAAAAATTACCTACATTGGGTTACCTTTTCAAAACCACAGATATAAAGCGACAGAGGATAGCATGGATAGTGTAAACGAAATACCTGATGAGGCCTTAATCAGTGGTATTCAAGAAGGGAATCATCAAATGATTCATGCACTATACAAAACACACTACCCTATGGTGCGCAAACTAGTCACAGAAAATAGTGGAAGCGAAGCTGAGGCAAAAGATGTCTATCAGGAAGCTATAATCGTGTTCTATGAAAACGTTCAAACGAAAGGATTCAACCTTACTTGCAAGATCAGAACTTATCTATATTCTGTTAGCAGGAACATCTGGTTAAAGGAGCTAAAGAAAAGATTGCCTCAAACTAAGGATCTTAATGACCATAAACATTTTGTAGATATCAATAGGGATTTTGATAAGCACGAAGAAAAACAAAAACGATTAGATAAGGTCAGGAATGCACTTGAGCAAATTGGTGAGCCCTGCAATTCTATTCTCACCTACTTTTTCTACAACCGCCTTACGATGGATGAAATTGCTACGAAAATGGGATACACGAACGCTGCTAACGCTAAAAATCAAAAGTACAAATGCTTTAAAAGGTTAAAGAAGCTGGTCCTTAAGGTAAAATGAGTGATGAGCACAACATATCAGGACTTGACATCGAGAAATTTTTTGATGGTGAGCTTTCTAAAGTGCAAATTACTGCGTTTGAAGAGAAAATGCAGGTTGACGCTTTATTCGCCAGAGAAGTGAGGGAACACCGTCAAATGCGTAAAGATCTTAGAGTTATTGGTCAAAGGCTAATGCTTCTTGAATTGATGGATCAGTTTCATCTGCAAGAATTTGGAACCACCCCTTATTTAAAACCTAAATCTGACGACAACGGCGTAGACAATGACAAGGGGAATGAAGAATCCGACTCTAAAGAAGCGGATGACACCGTAAAAAGAGATACAAATCGAACGAGCGTAGTGACCTTGAGGACGTTTTACCTCAGTGTTGGAGTTGCCGCTTCACTAGCCGCTATCATTACACTGGGAAGCGTTTGGGTAATTGACCAGGCGGGTGGAGATATCATCACCTCGGAATCAGGATATCAAGATCTTTTAATGGAAGAGGAGGCGGAAGAAGGAAAAGACACCAACAGTGGCAGATTCAATAGAAAAGATGATCCGGCCATAATGCCTGTAGCAACAAAAAAATATGTCGCTACTGCTTTTGCAGTAGCCAAAGATGGCTACTTCATTACGAACAACCATGTTGTAGAAGGGTGTACAAATTTAAAGCTAAAAGCGAAGGTCGAAGATGACAAGTGGATAGAGTTTAATGCCAAAGTCATTTTAAACGATCAATTCTCTGATCTCGCAATGGTTCAAATAGAAGATTCCGGCTTCAGAGAATTGGGTGTCCTTCCTTTTACATTTTCTTCCAAAGGTGCATTAATGGGACAGGATGTATTTACCCTGGGATACCCGAAAAAAGATGTTGTAATGGAGCCAGGAACTATTAGTTCAACAACCGGTTTGAATGGAGACACCACTGCCTATCAATTAGCAATGTCATTGAACAGCGGTAATAGTGGAGGCCCGATATTTAATTCTAAAGGTGAGGTAGTTGCAGTTGTTAAAGGAAAACACAACGGAAAAGAAGGTACTGGCTATGCTGTTCGCATAGATTATATGCTTGAATTAATTGAAAAATACGAATCTGAAAACTCCGTTACTCTTAAAAAACCCAAGTACAATCAGATTCAATATAAAAGCAGGGTCAAGCAAATTAGCCACATACGACAATTTGTTTTTCTTGTCGAAGCGGAGAAATAGGCCCGTCATATTCTGTACCATATCAGACCTAGGCTAGTTGTACTAAGCAAATAGATCGTATTCTGTGATTGTCAAAATCGATTGAGGGTAATTCAATAAGGTGAAAGAAACTACTTCAATAACGCCTCTCTAATTTCGGTTTATGAAATTTACGGATAACAGCATCTACATATCAAACCGATAGACTATGAAATTAATAACTACTGTTCTTGGTGTCATTATTTTGACAGCAACTGTTTCAGCTCAGGAAATAAATAACATTCAAAATAAACTGCGCGAAAATCGACAAATCATCTCAGAATTAAACAAAGGATCATGCCCTCTTGGTAAAGAGTTTCTGTATATCTCTTCAGATTTCGGGAAAAGCAAGCTTAATAATGCCAATGTTCTTGTCGACCTCAAAAATACTCTGATTGAAAAAGTTGAATACGTGAACACTACCTTCGCCAGAGAGAAAAAATTTGATCAGAATAAGCTGGACACAAAACGATTGATCCAGCTCAAAAAAGCGGCCCCTTGGTTGCTTAGCCAGGATATGGTCAATTGGACAACCTCAACGCAAAATGGAGCTACGAAATTAGAAGATGCAGAAAAGTTGTTCCACGGTTTCAGAATTACTTTCAGGCCGAAATACGATGAAAAAATGGCCAAAAAGGAAGCTGATTATCTCGACGATCTGTTGACCGGTGGTTTACTCGCCCTGACGCATCCCATAGAGTCGGAAATTGAGGAGCCGCGCTTTTTGGAATCTTCTTCTGTTATCAGCGTGATCTCTACTTCATCCATAGGCGGAGAAGTTATCATCAGGGACACTGTAGTTTTCTTACATGGGGGCCTAGGGTTAGGTTTTAAACCTGATTCAACAATTTTTAATGTCCTGGACCGGAATGAACACTGGAAAAATAACATTATCGTGCATGACGTTACGGGTAGCATGTCTCCCTATACAGGACAGGTCCTTCTTTGGCACAAACTGAACTTCGACAAGAAAAGAAATGTGGGCTACGTCTTTTTCAATGACGGCAATAACATGTCTGATCGAGATAAGGTTGATGGTAGTGTCGGGGGCGTCTACTTTGCGGATGGTGAGACGATCGACCAGGTAACAAAAGTGGCTAAAAAAGCAATGTACTCCGGATATGGGGGAGACATCCCGGAAAACAATATTGAAGCTGCCCTTCTAGGCATGGAAAGATTTCCAAAAGCAAAGAACATTGTGATGATAGCAGACAACTGGGCCACACCAAGAGATCTTGAATTTGCGGAAAAGTTAACCCTTCCCGTAAAGATCATCCTTTGCGGTACGGGATGGGGAGTTAATACCAAGTATCTGGATCTGGCCAGAAAAACCGGCGGGTCAATCCATACAATTGAAAAGGACATTGTCGACCTAACCACGATGCATGAAGGAGAAACAATAGAATTGAATCATGTTACCTACAAAATCCAAAAAGGGAAATTTGTAAAAACCACTGCGATTTAAAAAGTCATCTTCCTCCTAACTAAATCCTGCAGTGTAGAATGCTCTGCATCTCCTCCTACTATTTGAGTTGGGATTAATCAGCAAGGCCGAACGCGAAAAACAAAGTCCTAATTCAGGTTAAATGGTCCTTATTTCATTTCAAACGTATCCATGAACTTGGTCGTAAAAACACCCTCCTTGAAATTTTCATCTTCCATCAATTGCTGATGAAAAGGAATCGTAGTGCTTATTCCTTTGCCTTCAATAATGTATTCGCTCAACGCCCTTTTCATTTTTGTTATTGCTTCCTCTCTGGTTTGAGCAACAGTAATCAGTTTAGCAATCATTGAATCGTAGTAAGGAGAAATCGTATAGCCAGCATATACATGTGAATCTATTCTAATCCCGTGTCCTCCAGGTTCATGATAATCTGTAATTGTTCCCGGGCAAGGAATAAAATCTTTAAGTGGATTTTCGGCATTGATACGGCATTGAATCGCGTGAAGTCGTGGAATGTATTCTGTACCCGTAATTTTCTCTCCTGCTGCCAGTTTTATCTGTTCTTTTATCAAATCAAAGTTAATCACTTCCTCGGTAATGGTGTGTTCCACCTGAATTCTGGTGTTCATTTCCATAAAGTAAAAATTCCTATGCTTGTCAACTAAGAATTCAACCGTTCCCACCCCTTCATATTTTATTGCTTTAACCGCCTTAATGGCTGCAGCACCCATTTCTGTTCTCAGCTCGTCCGTCATAAACGGGGATGGTGTTTCTTCAACTAGTTTTTGGTGTCTTCTTTGAATAGAGCAATCTCTTTCCGACATATGGCAAGCATTTCCATACATGTCTCCAGCAACCTGAATTTCAATATGACGAGGCTCTTCTACGAACTTTTCCATGTACATTCCATCATTTCCAAAAGCTGCAGCAGATTCAGCCCTAGCCGAGTCCCAGTGTTCCTCCATTTCCTTTTTAGACCAAACTACTCTCATTCCCTTTCCGCCTCCTCCGGCAGTAGCTTTAATCATAACGGGATATCCGACACTCTCGGCTTGTTTATAAGCGTCGTTAAGATTCTTGAGTAGCCCTTTAGATCCCGGCACACACGGCACTTTTGCCTTGATCATGGTGGTTTTTGCAGAAGCTTTATCCCCCATTTTATCGATCATGGCTGCCGAAGCACCTATAAACTTTATCCCATGATCTTCACATATTTGCGAGAATTTTGCGTTTTCCGATAGAAACCCATAACCAGGGTGGATTGCATCTGCATTAGTAATTTCTGCAGCAGCAATAATATTAGCGATTTTTAAGTAGGATTCCGAGCTTGGTGGCGGGCCAATACAAACTGCTTCGTCCGCAAATCGAACCGGAAGACTTTCTGCGTCAGCTGTAGAGTAGACAACGACAGATTTAATGCCCATTTCCTTACAGGTTCTTATAACGCGTAATGCTATTTCTCCTCTATTGGCAATTAGAATTTTCTTGAACATCCCGGACTAGGTTAAATTTGTTATTGAGATTGACTGAATTAAGCAGGCTCAATCCAAAATAATGGTTGGTCGTACTCAATTGGAGTTGAGTCATCAACAAGTACTTTTACAATTGTACCTGTTATATCCGCTTCAATTTCATTGAACAGTTTCATGGCTTCTACAACGCAAAGTGTATCTCCTTTTTTAACCAGGTCGCCAACCTGAACAAACTCGTCCTTATCAGGTGCGGGTTTTCTATAAAAAGTGCCAATCATTGGAGAATTGATCACGTGGTGTTTGTTCTCGTCAGCGTTAGCCGCTTCAGCATCCTTGCTCTCAACTTCAGAGGGAGACGTCATAGAGGGATCGGTCCCAGGGCTTACTCCTGGATCAGGAACAGCCGGTACAGAAACAACCGGAGCAGCCATTGGCGCCGACACTACGACTTGTTCGGGCCCCTGCTTCGTTTTTTTTCTGGCCAAAGACTCGGATTTAATACAGATTTTAAAATCCTTTTTCTCAATTGCCACCTCATTTACCCCTGCTTTTGCCACGAACTTGATCAGCTCTTGAATTTCCCTGAGATCCATATACTAAAGTTATTTAATTTTCCAGACTCCAAACGAGCTTGTTATTCGATTTTTATTTTTTTGATAAATCGTTGGTAAAGATATAAATTCTAAAAATACAGCTAAGTAATATTATGAGCTTGTATAAGCCCACTTAATATAAATTGAACCCCATGTATAACCACCACCAAAAGCAGCTAGAATAATATTGTCTCCCTTTTTCAATTGATCTTCCCATTCCCAAAGACAAATTGGAATAGTTCCAGACGTCGTGTTCCCGTATTTTTCAATGTTGATCATCACTTTATCCTTTGTAAGGCCCATCCTGTTCGCAGTAGCATCAATAATTCTTAGGTTCGCTTGGTGCGGCACGAGCCATGCAACATCTTCACTTTCAAGCGCGTTTTTTTCCATGATCTCGGCCGCAACATCTGCCATTTTAGTGACTGCCTGTTTGAATACCGCCTTTCCATCTTGAAATACGAAGTGTCTTCGTTCTGAGATGTTCTCTTCTGTAAGTGGCTCGGCTGAGCCACCTACCTCCTGAAGCAGATGTTCTCTACCCGATCCATCATTTCTCATAATGTAATCCATCACTCCGTATCCTTCATTATTTGGCTCCAACAGCACTCCTCCTGCCCCATCACCAAAAATGACACAAGTGGTTCTATCAGTATAATCCACAATGGTTGACATCACATCGACCCCAATAACAATTACCTTTTGATACCTGCCAGATTCGATAAATTGAATTCCCGTAGCAATCGCAAATAAAAATCCTGAACATGCCGCTCCCAGATCGAAGGACCATGCATTTACAGCGCCAGATTTTTCGCATATCAGGTTCCCAGCTGAAGGGAAACGATAGTCTGGTGTAATGGTGCCAACTACAATTACCTCAATTTCTTCTGGAGAAATTCCTCTTTTCTTGCAAATTCCTCGGACAACTTCAGCTCCCATATCCGACGCCGCTTCGCCTTTGGATACTATGCGTCTTTCTTTTATCCCCGTTCTAGTTGTAATCCACTCATCGTTTGTATCTACAATTTTCGCGAGATCGGCATTTGAAAGCACATTTTCAGGTACATATCCATCCAATGCTGTAATGGCCGCTGTTACTTTAGTCATCTAGTTAAACGCTTCTTTAATTTTCCTTGGTAGCTTGGCCAAAGTAACGGTTTTTGAAGCTATTATCATATTTTTTATTGCTTTCGGACTAGAAATTCCATGGCCAATAAGCACATTCGAGTTTACTCCAAGTACAGGAGTCCCTCCATAATTTTCATAGTTGAAGCGACTAAAATAATCATCGAGAAGTCCTCTCTTGCTCAGCAATTTGAAAAACGCTTCTGCTTCTTTCAACACTACATTTCCAGTGAATCCATCGCACACAACGACATCGGCAGAATTGTCAAACAAATCTCTTCCTTCTACATTTCCAACAAAATTGAATTCATTGGTTTCGTCCATCAGGCGATAAGTCGCTTGTGTCAACAAATTACCTTTTTCTTTTTCTTCCCCAATATTGAGCAGCGCTACTTTGGGGTTTTCTATGTCAAGGACGTGTTCTGCATACAACGAGCCTATTACTGCAAACTGATAAAGAACATCGGGTTTACAATCAGCGTTTATCCCGACATCCAATATGATCCCCCTACCACCATCTTCTTTTGGCAGGTCCGATGCAATAGACGGTCTAATCACGCCGGGAACTGAGCGCACAATGTGCATTGAACCAACCAACATAGCACCCGAATTTCCTGCGCTTGAAAAGGCATCCAATTTTCCTGACTTCAGCATGTCAAACCCAACAGCAATACTAGAATCTGATTTTCTTGAGAATGCTCGCGCAGGGTGCTCTTCCATTCCAATCACTTCACTTGTCGGGACAAATTCAAAAGCATCGTGGGATTGATGCTCTTTATCCAAGATCTCTTTGATTTTCGCCTCATCTCCGATGAGGACTAAGGTGTCATCTTGTTCCAGCTCAGTCAATGCTTGAATAGCGCCTAGAACTGTTGATTCGGGAGCGAAATCGCCCCCCATAATGTCTAACCCGATTTTCACGGTTGAAAGCTACGAGTATTTAATGTGATAAAAAATTACGCCACTTGAAATTACAGTGCTGTATCTTTTTCCATTACCACCTTACCCTTATAATATAGCTTTCCTTCTGACCAATACGCCCGATGATACAAATGTGCTTCCCCGGTAGTTGGACATGTCGCTATTTGCTGACTTTCCGCCTTATAATGGGTTCTCCTTTTGTCTCTTCTTGTCTTAGACTGTTTCCGTTTAGGATGTGCCATCTTGTCTTTTTTATTTTTCTTTTGTCAATTTTTTAAGTGCTGACCATCTAGGGTCATTCTCGGCAATGTAACTTGAATCTTGTTCAATTGAATTTTCTGAAATTAAATACTCCTCCAGGCTTTTGGTCATTTCCTCATCGCATTCTCCCTCTTTGTGCACCTTTCTTATCGGCACCGCTAGTTGGATAAACTCGTAAATGAACTCTCGAACGTCAATCTGATATTCTGAACTGGACAGATAAATGATCTCTTCTGTGTTCTGAGTTTTAACATCTGAGAATTTGGCAATCAATCCATATTCACCATTCAGTGCTATCTCCAGCCGCTCAGAACATCTGTCACAAGGCAGATCGACCGTACCAGCAACTTCAAAATTCAATAGTAGCATAGTACTTTGCTTCTCCATTGTCAATTTTATATGACAATTTGCCTTTTCAATTTCTGAATATTCATAAGATTCAAAGAACGTTTCCGTTACCTTAAACATGAATTCGTGAACTCCAGGCTTCAACCCTGCAAAGGGAATCTTATAGTGCTCTTGGCTCACTCATTCAATTTTAGGGACGGCAAAGATAATTAATTCGCTGATTTAACAAAAGGTCTTTTCTTATTCTTTTACCGCGTTTCATTCTTACCAACCAAGGGGTTTGCATTAATCTCCTTGTACAGCGCTCGATTCAAGTAGATTTCTCTTGCCAAATAAAGGGCGCTTCTAAAAGATGATGCCGAGGCCTTATTCTTTCCAACCAGATCAAATGCAGTACCGTGATCTGGAGAAGTTCTAACCACAGGTAGCCCCGCCGTAAAGTTCACTCCATAACCAAAGGTCAGTGCCTTGAACGGAATCAATCCCTGATCATGATACATTGCAAGAATCCCATCAAATTCTCGAAAATTCGAGCTGGCAAAAAACCCGTCAGCTGGGTAAGGACCAAATGCCATGATCCCTGTTCCATGTGCTTTTTTAATAGCTGGTGTAATAATCCCCTCTTCTTCCTTCCCGATCAATCCCTTTTCTCCAGCATGTGGATTTAACCCTAATACCGCGATCTTAGGCTTGTTGATCATGAAGTCCTTTTGCAGAGAGTTATTCATTTGAATGATCTTGTTAAAAACAATTTCTTCGCTCAAACTAGATGAAACCAATTTTAAAGGGACATGCCCGGTCACTACACCTATTCGTAGTCCCTCACTACACATTAACATCAGTGCGTCATCAACATTGGAAAGGCTTGCTAAATACTCGGTGTGCCCCGGGAAATCAAACTCCGCCGATTGAATATTCTCTTTATTGATCGGTGCTGTAACTAAGACATCTATCTTATTTGAAGCCAAGTCTGTTGTTGCTGCTTCCAACGATTTAAAGGCGTATTCACCACCTATTTTTGTGGATTTCCCCGGACTTATCTGAAAATCATCCTCCCATAGTTGAATTAGATTTACTTTTCTCTTCACTGCCTCAGTAGCATTCTGGATATAATTGAATTGAAGATCATACAGTTCAATGGCATTCTTTTGTTCAGAAAAGACCTTCTTTGACCCGTAAATCACCGGGGTTATATTACTAATAACCCTGCTGTCAGAAAATGTATTCAAAATTATCTCAGGTCCAATGCCGTTAATGTCACCTACCGTAACTCCTATTCTAATATTGTGGGCCATCTTTATTCTTTCTGTTTTTCACCTTTGCACTTGAAAAATCTATAGAGCAATCGAACCCCGACTCCAGAACCGCCCTGTGTTCTGTAATGGGAATTTTCTTTTAGCCAAGCCGGTCCAGCTATATCAAGATGAATGTATGGGTAGTCGGTAAAATATTCTAAAAACTTTCCAGCTGTTATCGCCCCGCCCTCAGGCCCACCTAAATTCTTTACATCAGCAATTTTTGATTTAATCTGATCTCCATACTCATTCCAAAAAGGAAACTGTACGATGCGCTCATACACTTTTTCTCCGGCCTCTCGTAATTGCACAAACTCTTCGTCATCAGCATTGCCCATAGCAACAACACCCACGTCTCCGATCGCCCTTGCTGCAGCTCCTGTTAGCGTTGCACTATCAATCACCAGCTCAGGGTTGTACTGGCCTGCATAGCTCAGTGCATCGGCCAAGATCATGCGTCCTTCAGCATCAGTATTTAATACTTCAACCGTTTTTCCATTGTACATGGTTATAACATCTCCCGGGGCATATGCGGCGCCTCCCGGACGGTTGTCCGTTGCCGGAATAAGGCATAGCACGTGAACTGGCAATTTATTTGCTGCAATAGCTCTCATTACTCCCGTCATCATAGCCGCACCAGCCATATCACACTTCATAATGTCCATGCTGTTGGCTGTTGGTTTCAAACTAAGTCCCCCGGTATCATACACGACTCCCTTTCCGACAATTACATAGGGCCGGTCATTCACGGCGTCTTCCGGACACCATTCTATGATCGAAAAAGTTGCCGGCTCAAGACTTCCCTGGTTAACTGCTAATAGCCCTCCCATTTTCAGCGCTTTTATCCTAGCCTGATTTAAAACTTCAACTTTAAGTCCTACATCCTTGCCGATCCTTCTAATTTCTTCTGATAGCTTAACGGCTGTCAAGTAAGATTGTGGCTCATTGACCAGGTCCCTTGCCTCGAATACAGATTCAATTATCTGGTTCAATTCATCCAAATGAACCTTTTTAATGTCCTGATGACTGATCTCTATACCCGACAATGAGTTCTTACGCTTTTTAGCGTCTGTAAAGTATTTAAGAAATTGATAATTTGAAAGCGCCATCCCCTCAGCTAAGGCTAGAACTTGCGAGGAATCTACGGTTCCCGAAATATGTGCTTTCCGTATATTCTCCTCGTTGCAATATGCGGCCAATTTGGCCCCTTCTTCTCTCGTCTTTTCTTGATCGGTTTTATCTGAAAGCAACATCACAACCGCAAAATCGTCGCCATGATTAATCCTTATCGTCTTCTTCTTTGCAATACTCCGTGCAGCTCGAGATTTTGATCCGGCAGGCAATTTCAACTTAGAAACCTCTTCCTTGGCGGAAATCATGTGGATTTGAATTGTGTTTTTCCCCGGCTTCTTGACATTTTTAATCACCATAACATTCTTTTTTTCAGCCATAAAAGTAACTATTTAACCAGATGCTTTTATGCGCGGCTACCTCTTTTAATCCTTAATTAATCTGAATTGAGTCAGTATTTTACAGTATTCCCACAAAATAAAATGGCTAAATTTGTGTTTACATCTAGGCTGTAGCTAAACCGAATGAAGCAAATTTATATTGTGATCTTGTTCTTTATGCCGCTTGTGGCGCTTTCTACTCATAATCGGGGTGGCGAAATCACATATAAGCATTTATTCGGGTTGACTTACGAATTTACTATTTCTACGTGCACCAAATCTTCTAGTCCTGCTGACAGGCCGGAGTTAGAAATAGATTTTGGTGACGGACATATGGATACTGTTCCCAGGCTTTCTTTAACTCCGATTGTGGGTTATGATGCTCAAAAAAACATATATGTTATCAATCACACATATGTAGGGTCGGGGACGTATCAAATTTGCGTAAGTGATCCAAACAGGAACGACGGGATCATAAATATTGGTGGCACTATAAGTTCAGACAATGTTGCTTTTTCAGTCCAATCACAACTAGTGATTAGCCCTTTTATTGGTTCAGCAAATAATTCTGTCACTTTTGCCGATTGCCCATGTCCTGAATATGCATGTGTGAACTTTGCTTACTGTTATAACCCTGAGGCAATTGATGTTGACGGGGACAGTCTGGGCTATGAATTAGTTGTGCCGTTGGACGAGAATTGCTCGCCTTTGTTTTTAGGTGTCAATTATACCTATCCAAACACCCTGGGTGGCGGCACGATCTCATTAAACCCTGTTTCGGGTGATTTTTGCTGGAACAACCCTGGGTTGATCGGAGAATATAACATTGCTATAAAGGTCACCGAGTATAGACACGGAGTGGCCATCGGCTATGTAATTAGAGATATACAAATAACGGTAATCCCAGGGTGTGACAATTCCCCTCCTATTATTGACCCTATACAAGATACCTGTGTTATTGCGGGAACGAACATCTCATTTGATGTACATGCCACAGACCCTGACCTTGGAGACAACATTACATTGACTAGTTCGGGGCTCCCCTTTACGGTGGCGTCTAGCCCCGCTTCGTTCAGCTCTGTCACCGGGTTGGCTCCACAGACAAGCACTTTTTCATGGACAACCAATTGCACACATGTTAGGCTTGCAGACTACCAATTGTTCTTCAAAGCAGAAGACAATGGGCTGCCAGAACTGTCCTCAACTCAAACCATGAACATTAAAGTTCTGCCACCAATTCCAACAGGTTTAACAGCGGCTCCATTGGGCAACTCGATCACTCTTTTTTGGGACGCAAATCCCTGCTCGACCATTTGCGATGGATATAACATATACAGGAGCTCCAATGCCATTGCAATTCCAAATGATCCGTGTTGCTATAATCCTGATCTTACCCCGTATAATTACGAATTGGTAGGTACGGTTTCAAATGGTAGTTCGGCAACCTTTACAGATAATGGACTTAATATCGGAAATCAATATTGTTATATTGTAACCGGTTTGTATGAAAATGGTCTGTTAGAAAGCTGCCCTAGTGATTCAGTATGCTCAAGCCTTATTCAGGATGTGCCCATTATTACACATGTTTCTGTTGTCGAAACCGATGTTGCAGCTGGGCAAGACTCTGTTATTTGGGCAAAACCAACCGAGCTCGATACGATATTAATTCCCGGACCTTATTACTATAAGGTGTATCATGGAACAGGCTTCACTACAGCTAACACACTAGTTCATACCTCGGGGCCTTCTGCTTTTCTATCATTGACTGACACTGTTTTTGTTCATTCAGGAATCAACACTGTAGATGACGCTAACAACTATAGGGTTGAGCTATATGGTACGATCAATGGTGTGCCCGACTCTCTTGTCGGAGGAACAAACAATTCCTCGTCCGTATATTTATCAACCGCACCGAATGACAATCGTGTAATTTTAAGTTGGACGGAGCAGGTCCCATGGCTGAATAATAGTTATGAGATATATAGAGCAGATTTATTTGGGGGGCCGTATGTTTTCATTGGTAATACCACCTCCCAATCATATGTCGACAGCAATTTACTGAACGGGGTTGAATATTGTTATTATGTTCGTAGCATAGGGAGCTATTCGGTCCCGGGAATTGTCAGCCCCCTGTTGAACAGGTCGCAAAGAAAATGTGAAACGCCAACTGACCTTACTCCACCATGCCCTCCATTATTAACAATAATTCCGGACTGCCCCGATGAAATCAGCACACTCATATGGAATGACCCCAACAATTCATGTGCTGATGACGTTACAATGTATACGGTGTATTATGCGGATGTAATCGGCGGCGAATTCTCAGCTGTTGGCACTGTCAGTTCTGCAACTGACACCACCTTTACATTCTCAAACAATGGGTCTATTGCCGGTTGTTATTATGTTACTGCAACCGACTCCGTGCAATATGCGAATGAAAGTGACAGCAGCAATGTCGTTTGTGTTGATAACTGCCCGATATACTTTCTGCCAAACGTGTTCACGCCAAATTCGGATGGACAAAACGATTTATTCATTCCTATTCTGCCATATAAATACGTTAAAGACATAGACATTCAGATCTTCAATCGATGGGGCCAAGTGGTTTTTACTTCAACCGATCCAATGATCAGATGGGATGGTAGGTCTATTGAAAGTGGGGCTCCTGTACCAGACGGCGTATACTATTTCATATGCATTGTAAATACAATCCGATTATCGGGGATCGAGCCTATTGAACTCACCGGGGTGTTGCATCTGTTCAGCAATACAGGAACTACTAACGGGAATTGATATGTTTACAGGAATTATAGAGGGGTTGGCTACTCTTAGAAAGATCGATAAGGAGGGTGCAAATATTCATTTCACATTTTACTCTCCAATAACATCCGACCTTAAAATTGATCAGAGCTTGGCTCATAACGGTGTTTGCTTAACCGTAGTGAAAATTAACGATTTTGAATATACGGTAACAGCAGTAGCAGAAACACTTATGAGGACTACCCTGTCATCACTAACAATAGGTGGCGAAGTCAATCTGGAAAGGTGTACATCTATTGGGTCTCGATTAGATGGGCATATTGTTCAGGGGCACGTAGACACTGTTGCCCGATGCACTAATATAGAAGAACTTGATGGCAGTTGGAAATTCACTTTTGAATACGACCACAACAATTCTCTCATAACAGTCGAAAAGGGATCAATCGCAGTTAATGGCGTGAGTCTAACCGTTGTAGATAGTAAAGCTGACCGGTTTTCCGTTTGCATTATTCCATACACTTTTGAAAACACCACCTTTTGTGAACTGAAGATCGGAGTGCAAGTTAACTTGGAGTTCGATATAATTGGGAAATATGTTGCTAAGCTTCAGAGGATGAAAGACTAAGGATCAAGTGCTCCAATGCGTCCGCATCATATCCACATTCTGTATAAAGCTGCTCCTGACTTCCGTGTCCAATAAAACGATCGGGAATACCTAGTGAGTGAACCTCTTGTAAAAATCCCTTCCCATTCTTCCATGCCAAGATGGCGGAAGCCAACCCACCATTCACAACCCCGTCTTCAAGGGTAATTATAATTTCATGATTGCTAAATGCGTCCTGAAGCAGCTCCTGATCGATAGGTTTCAATGAGCACATGTCATAGTGCGAAAACTCATGACCCTTTATACGCACTTCGCGAACGAAATTCCCAGCATTGCCAATTGATATAACCGCTATTTTTCCGGATCTGTGCAGCACCCTTCCTTTTCCCGCCTGCATTGGTCTTAGTGGTTGCTTCCAGTCCAAAAATACTCCACGCCCTCGAGGATACCTTATAACAATGGGGCCTTTCATATTAACAGCTGAACCAAGCATATCGCGAAGTTGTAATTCGTTCATTGGAGCCAGAATAGTAAGGTTAGGTATTGGACTAAGCAATGCAAGATCAAAAGCTCCCTGGTGTGTTGCTCCATCATTTCCGGCTATTCCCGCCCGATCTACGCAAAAAATCACATGTAAGTTTTGAAGGGCAACATCGTGAATCACTTGGTCAATGCCCCTTTGCAAAAATGTTGAATATATGTTACAAAATGGGATCAAGCCATTACGAGCCAATCCAGCTGAGAATGTAACTGCGTGCTGCTCAGCAATTCCAACATCAAAAAATCTTTCCGGATACATTTTTGAAAATTGGGTCATCCCTGACCCAGAAGCCATTGCAGGCGTGACCCCAACGATCTTGCTGTTCCCCGCTGCCAATTCGATGAGTGTTTCTCCAAAAACATCCTGGTATTTAGGCGGAAGCAAATCAGAAGCGCCTTGTCTTTCTCCCGTATGTTTATCGAATTTACCCGGCGCATGCCAAACGGTTAAGTCTCCTTTTTCTGCTGGTTCAAACCCATAACCTTTGACTGTCTTTACATGAATTACATGAACGCCCGTTGAATAGTTCTCTTTGGAAAGCTCTTCGATCAAAAGCGGTAACTGATGCCCATCAATTGGTCCGTTATAATCAAACCCGAGTTCGGTAAATAGGTTTTGGCAAGGGTCTATATCGCTAAGGTGCTTTTCAATAGCTCCGACATTTCGATCAATAGACATTCCATTGTCGTTTATGATAATAAGTAGATTCGCCTCACTAATCACGGCATTATTAAGAGCCTCGTATGCCATACCGCCGGTAAGTGCTCCATCCCCAATTATTGCTATATGTCTTCTGTTCTCTCCCTTGATGACGCTCGCCTCGGCCATTCCCAATGCTGCAGAAATTGAAGTGGAAGAATGACCACACCCAAACGCATCAAATTCGCTTTCTTTAATGCTGGTAAAACCTGATATCCCTCCCTTTTTTCGTATCGAATCAAACTCGTTTCTTCTCCCGGTTAATAACTTGTGCGCATAGGTTTGGTGACCAACATCCCATACCACCTGATCATACGGCGTATCAAACACCCTGTGTATTGCAACCGAAAGTTCGACAGTTCCCATACTTGCCCCGAAATGACCCGGATTCTCCGACATCACAGACACAATGGTTTCCCTGAGTTCCAAGCAAACCTTTTTCAATTCATCCATAGAGAGCTCTTTAAGCTGTCTCGGATGGACTACCAATTGTTGAATAAGCGTTTTCAAGTCGCGTCAAAGGTAAGAACAAATAAAATTAATTGCCATTGATTATTCCCTTCAAGCGAGATTCAATCAAATCCCGCTTCTCAAGGTCCAACCACCCAGCTTAAACACCCACCGCTTCAACCTGAAGAGCAAATAATAAGTTACAGGGACCACAACAAGTGTCAAGAAAGTTGCAAAGGTCAAACCATAGATAATGGTCCAGCTCATTGGGCCAAAAAATATTACATTATCGCCCCCAACAAAAATCTTCGGATCATTGGTCGTAAACAATGAAACAAAATCTATATTCAGACCCGTTGCCAAAGGCAATAGACCCAGTATAGTAGTAATCGCCGTAAGCAAGACCGGCCTGAGTCTGGTTTGGCCTCCTTTTATGATCGTTTGTTTCACCTCATCGACCGAAAGTTGTTCGGTTTCCTCAAGGCCTAACTGTTCTTTTCGTTGTTTACGCAACAAGTTCGTATAATCAATTAGTACAATTGCATTATTGACAACAATTCCTGCTAGTGAAATAATTCCGATCATGGTCATTATGATGACAAAATCCTGTCGAAAAATAACGAGTCCAAGAAACACCCCTGTCAAACTAAGAATAACCGACAGTAAAATAATTGCCGGCGCCGAGAAGGAATTGAATTGAGTAACTATGATCAATAATATCAGAAAAATCGCAATCAGCAGTGCGGTGCTTAAAAAACTCATTTCTTTTGCCTGCTGTTCCATTTGTCCAGTAAATTTTGCTGCGAATCCATCTACTGAAAATTCAGTTCCTGCAGCTGAATTTAAAAATCGTCTGAGCTCTTTCTTCATTTTTTCAACAACTTCTGTTGGGTTTGCTCCCTCGAGAACGCTTGAAGTGATCGTGATCATATCCTTCATGTTCTTTCGCTTCACTGAACCATATGTTATGTGTTTCTTCGGAGCCTTAACAACTGACCTTATAGGTATGCTCAGTTTTTTGCCTCTATTGTTCATAAAGATGATCTTCTGATCCAGCAGCGCGTCTATATCTCCCCTAAATTCTTTACCAAACCTTAGCGCCACATCATAATTCTTGTCGCCTTTCTTGAACATTGCTATGTCCTTGCCAAAAAGTGATGTCCTTAACGACTGGGCCACCTGACCGGTAGAGACGCCGGCAGCATTAGCTTTTTCTTTGTCAACGATTATTGGGAGCTCTGCCTTCCCCGTCTCTACATTCAATTTCAGTTTTGCCACACCATCAACCGGATATAGCTCGAGGTGCTTTTTGACCGATTCTGCCTTATGCAAAAGTTCAATATATGGTAGGCCCGGTTGACCAGTAATTTCAATATTAACGGGTGGTTCCTGTGGTGGTCCCTCTTGGTTCTTGTCCGCGACAAGCTTAACGTCTGCACTGAATGGAGCACTCTTCACAGCGGCGTCCAACATTTTTTTATACTCACTTGTCTTTCTGCCATTTCTGTTCTTGAACTCGGCAAATGAAATAGTAATTCGGCCTTTGTGAGGAGTTGTCCCAAATTGAGGACCAGCCATTGGATCGCTTGTTCCTTCTCCTACCTGTTCAATAATTGACTCAATAAATTTGCTTTGACCGGTAGTATCTCGTCCTTCTTCCGTTTCTTTTGCAAAAAAAGCAACCGTTACTTTGTCAACAATTTCCTTAGTTTGCAGGGTGGTTTCATTTGTCCTGGTAATTTCTGTGCCTACTGGATGTTCAATGAAAACGTTAATGTACTGGGGTTGGTTCTCCGGAAAAAACAAGATTTTTGGTGGGAAAAATTTAACCATTGCGAAGGAAAAGATCAAAAGTCCAAAGGTCCCCAACAAAACCCAGGCAGGACGCCAACGCTTAAGGTTCTTTGCTAAAAAATCAAAATACCTTCTTTCAAGGTATGGAAGAATTCTATGCTGGAAAAACCGGGTGCCCGGAGAAAGCACGATCAAATTAAAAACGGTAATCCCACCTATAAGAAGAAAAAAATTGCCCCAGCCTACAACATCCATCATCTGCAACAAAAGGCCAATACCAATCCCTGACGCGCCAACTATCAATGCCCTTTTCGCTTTAGGCTTTTTGGAGTCCACCTTCATGGCCACTGCAGTCAGCACGGGGTTAATTACCAATGCAATAAATAATGATGAACCCAAAACGATCATTAATGTTATTGGAAGGTATTGCATGAATTCACCCATAATTCCCGGCCAAAGAGCTAAGGGTACAAATGCGGCCAGCGTAGTAGCTGTAGATGCAATTATCGGCCACGCTACTTCCCCTACACCCTTTTTGGCGGCTTCAATTCCGGAATATCCGTCGTCCATCCAACGGTAAATGTTCTCTACTACCACAATCCCATTGTCCACTAACATTCCTAATGCCAGTACGGAAGAAAAAAGGACCATAATATTAAGCGTTACGCCAAACATATTTAATAGCGCAAATGACATGAACATTGACAGGGGAATAGCAATTCCAACAAACAACGCATTGCGAGCACCTAGAAAAAAAAGCAACACCAACACAACCAGGATCACCCCAAAAATGATTGAGTTTTCAAGATTGCTAACCTGGTCTCTTATTTTAATGCTTTGATCATTTGTGTAAGATATCTCAATGTCTTTTGGTAACACTTTTAGATCGATCAGATCAGCAACTTTTCCCTTCACTTTATCAAGAGCCTCAAGCAGGTTTTCCCCCCCTCGTTTTTGAACATCCAGCATTACAACCGGATTGCTATTTTGCCGTGCATAACTAGTTGTATCCGCATCACCGAAATAGAGGTCCGCAACTTCATATAGGTGCACACTATTCCCCTCGTCACTTTTAACAATCAAACTGTCGAACTGGTGAACCTGTTTAAACTTCTCACCTACGATCACTGCTTGATCGACACCATCTATCGATAAGTTTCCCGCCCCCATATTCATGTGGCCCTCACGAACTGCCTTCTCGATGTCACCAAAACTTACTCTTTTTGCTTCCGCATCATCTCGTCTAATTTCAATATTGAGTTTCTGTTGCTGTACCCCTCTTATGTTTACTTCCGAGATGGATTCAATAGATTCGATCTCTTCTTCAAGAATCTCTGCTTTAGCGTTAAGTTTGTCGACCGGATAGTTCCCAGATAAATTAATGTTCACCACTGGAAACTGAGTAATGTCCATCTTTTGAATTGTTGGTTCCGTGGGCAGGTCCTGAGGAAATTCTTTGTCCGATCTCGCCTCTTTTACAGCATTATCAACAAGTTCTTTTGCTTCATCCGGACCAATAACAAAATTAAATTTGACCTGAATAGATGCGAATCCTTGAATTGCAGTGGAATTGATCTCGTCAACATTTTTGATCGTGTTGATCTCATTTTCAATAGGTCTGATTATTTTATCCTGAATGATCTCCGGTGAATTTCCAGGGTATGGAACTCCGACATAGATTTCGGGAATTTGCACTTCAGGGAAGCTCTCCCTTGGCATAGAGACATAAGAAACCAATCCTCCAATAATGATGATCAGGAGTATGAGAAAAACTGTTTTTCTATTATTTACGGAAAGTGTAGATAATCCAAACTCTTTCTGATAATGCTTCTTGTCTTTCGGGCTATTTTCTGAGGCATTCAGGTTTTCCATGATCACTTCTGGTTTTTTAATTCCTCAACTTCAAGACCATCGAAAACCGACTGACTTCCCTTATCAATTACTTGGGTTTCTTTCGGCAGCCCCCCTAATATTTCCGTCATTCCTTTATATGTTATCCCCGTTTCAACAGGGGTTGACCTCACCATATAATGGTTGTTTTTAGGTTCTGCGATAAATACAACATCTGCCCCTTTAGAGTCTTGAGTAATCGTGCTTGAAGGAACGATAATAGCAGAGTCTTTTAAATAGTCCCGAATTTTAATTGTTGCAACCAAATTGGGAATGAACTTCTCGTTTTTGGGGAGTTCCACCCGCACTTTGAATGTTCTGTTGGCTGGATTAACAAATCTGCCTACATTACCGACCTTTAAACTGTCTAAATTCAGCTCGAGTGCGCTAAATGAAACCGAAGCAAAATTATCACGGTTAAGTTTACTTAGGTATACCTCAGAAATGTCAGCAGAAACGTAAGCCCTATCCAGATTGATCAGCCTTGCAACAGGCATGCCCGGAGTCGACATTTCTCCTACCACAGGCAAAAGTTCTTCAATGTATCCACTAAACGGTGCGGTTAAGGTAGATTTTCCCGCTTGTGTGTTAAGTGTTTGAAGTGTTTTCTGCAGAGTATTTAGTTGAGATTCTGCCTGTTTTAAGTTGAATTCTGTTCCAACACCCTGATCAAACAACGCCCTCTGCTTAGTGAAATTATATTCAGCTAATTCTATTTGTTCTTCAAGCTCCTTGATGTTCGAAATAACCATAGCAGCATCAAAAGTTGCGATAACTTGTCCTTTCTGAACCAATTCGCCTTCTGATACATTTAACGATCTGACTATCCCCCCTACCTCCGGAATGAGCAGTACATTTTGTTCGGATTCTACGTACCCTTGCGCAGAGAAGTAATGTTCAAACTTCATTGGCGTTGTTGCAAATAATGTAACCTTAGGGTATACCACGTTCTTGGTTGTGTCCAGGGCAATTAATTGAGCTTCGATTCTGTTTATTGAATCCTGAAATCTTGTTTTTTCTGCCCTTAACCAGTCGGCATTCAAATTATTTAACCCAACATCCCCTCCACAAGCGACGAACAACAGCGTGACGGCCAAATACAGGATGGCGGCTGTATTTTTAATTTTTAATTTTGAAGTTCCCTTATTCATTGTTAATTAATTTATCTAATTCTAGTTTGGCCTTGAGCATTTCATAAGCGGAATTAACATAGTCTGACTGGGACCGTATTAGTTGATTTTCAACTTGTGTAAAATCTGTACTTGAAATGACCCCCTCTTTAAATTTTATTTGTGCGTTGGCTAATATTTTTTCAGCAATTAACATGCTTTGCTGGTTTGCATGCATCATATCCCATGCTGCTTTTAGATTCACCTTGGCATTCATCACCTGCAGGCTTAACCCTTCTTCCAGCGACCCGATAAGCAGCTCTGTTTTCTCTCTCATTAGCTCGGCTTGTTTAACCTTAGCATTCCGCTGTCCGGAACTAAAAATGGGGACGTTCAGGTTCAGCCCCCACATATTAGCCGGATACCAAGGCTTGTTATCAAAGAAATCAAAGTCATTTCTGAAAGCTTGTTGTTGTGTTTGAAAAAATGCACCCAAACTAGGGTAGCCAGCAGCCTGTTCGTTCTTAATGTTTAAATTGTCCAGGATCAACTGAGTTTCCAGAAGTTGAATATCCAGATGGTTTGACGACTCGAATTTTTTATCCAGGTATTTGGTTGGTTCGAAATCATTGATGAAAGTACCCAAGGAATCCGTGACAGCAATTTGTTCGTTCATTCCCAGCCCCATTTTCAATTTTAATAGCTCCGTGGCCAGTTCATTTTGCTTTCTAGCCAGAATAAGGTTGTTTTTAAGTATCCTGAAATTGAGCGACATCTGATCGGCCTCTGTTTGTTCCAGCACCTTTTCGTCGGCTAAGATCTGAATGTCAGATGTAAGCTTCTTGAGCTTTACCTCCGTTTGTTCGAGGATCTTAATTTGTTTAGCAGAAACAACAACCATATAGTAGGCCTCTTCAGCTTCCTCCCGTGCAATTTTTTCTGATTTCTTCAGGCTCTGCGCTGAAGCTTGACCAAACAATTGAATGGCTTTCAGCCCGATCATGTATCGACCATCGAACAGTAGTTGAGAAATTGTGAGATTTGCAGAAGCGGAAAAGTTGGTTCCAAACTGAACACCAACCATTTCACCTTCTGCTGCAAAAGGATTGAAAGCCTGAGCCGGAATAACCTGAGTGGGTATATCAATAAATTGCTGAAATCCCGCTTCTAAATTTACCTGGGGCAGACCAATGGCTTTTGTTTCCCAGATTTTTCTGTCCGTAATTTTAACATCTATCTGAGCGCTCTTTACTGTTGAGCTATTTTCCACAGCTAACTTTTTCGCACCCTCTAATGAATACGATTCCTGTCCAGAGATCAACCCGCTCAATGCGAAAAAAGTAACTGTCAGTAGTGTTTTTTCCATGATTTATTGATTAAAGAATAAATGGTCTTTTACTAATCATATCCGTCAGATATTCATCTCCTTGCCTATTAGCAACGCCCCTGATGTGGTATCTCATTAGCTCTATGTACACCTGATAAAATGTAAACTTGCCTACCGGGAATATTGCGGGGTCGAAGATGCAATCAATTTTCTGAATGTACAGTTGCGAGATTATCTCAGCATTAAGGTTGTCTCTATATATTCCTTCTCCTACCCCTCTTTCAAGATTTGACTTTACACATTCCAATACAAATCCTTCTTTATGCTCAACGAACACTCTCCAGGCATCAGGGTAGTACTTTTCAAGATCGTAATGGATGGATGGGTTCATCCTTTGAAGCTTCTTCGCAAGCATTTCGCTGATGATCATTAATTCATCAATTGCATTCTCTGCAGAAGATACTGCCTTTGCAATCACCTCTTTTTCCGTCACACATTGCGCTTCCATAATTTTCACTACCAGATCCGCTTTGTCGTTAACGTATTGATAAAGTGTTTTTTTTGAGATCTTTAGCTCCCTGGCAATGTCATCCATGGTAACGGATTTTATTCCATAGCGCATGAAAACCATCGTTGTGTTTTCAATCAGATCTTGCAGTCGGCTTTTCACTGCAGCAAATATATAAAATTATAACACATTGGAAACGTTTTATCCCTTAAACGTTTCCTGAGGGGTTTTAGAATTAAAAGATAATTCATTTAGCCTATGTCTAAAGTTGTGATTTCGGCAAATTCCTGATCAAAAATGCGTTTCACAGAATCGATATGGTTAGAATTGTCAATTTATTCAGCTTGTTTAAACTAAAGTTTGTTTTTTTGTACTCAAAGTCCAGTCGTATGAAACGAGATAAAATAAAAGCCCTATTTGAATCAAGTCCAATTGGAGAGAGCATAGAGGTAAGTGGCTGGGTTCGAAGTTTTCGGAATAATCGATTCATTGCAATCAATGATGGATCATGCCTTAAGACGCTTCAGATTGTGATTGAAACCGAAGGATTAGACCCTACGGTTCTAGAAAAAATTACGATCGGGAGCGCAATTAGTGTGGTTGGCACTCTTGTGGAATCTCAAGGTAAAGGACAAACTATTGAGGTTTTAGCGAAGGACATAGAGGTCGTTGGCTCTGCCGATACGGAGGACGTTTCAAAAACAATCCTACAACCAAAAAGACATTCACTTGAAACATTAAGAGAACAAGCTCATCTTCGGTTCAGGACGAACACTTTTGGCGCCGTCTTCAGAATTCGGCACCATCTTTCATATGCAATCCACAAATATTTTAACGACCTAGGGTTCTTTTATATTCACTCCCCTATTATTACCGGCTCTGATGCGGAAGGTGCGGGCGAAATGTTTCGGGTTTCAGCACTTGACCCACAGTCTCCTCCCCTAACTGAATCGGGGGAAATTGACTATTCTGAAGATTTTTTTGGCAAAGAAACACACCTTACAGTATCAGGTCAGCTAGAGGCGGAACTGAGTGCCCTTGGGCTGGGGCAGGTTTATACCTTCGGCCCCACATTCAGAGCGGAGAATTCAAACACTTCCAGGCATCTTGCTGAATTCTGGATGATTGAGCCCGAGATCGCCTTTGCTGATCTCGAAGATAATATGGATCTAGGTGAGGATTTTCTGAAGTACTGTGTCAATTATATTATAGACAATTGCGAGGAAGATCTGGCGTTCTTGGTTGAAAGAGAAGCAAATGAAGAAAAGAACAAACCACAAAACGAACGCAACGTGCTAACCCTCAAAGAGCGCATGGAACTAGTCGTATCTAGTGATTTTGAAAGAATTACTTATCGACAGGCTATTGACGTTCTACAAAACTCCAAACCATTCAAAAAGAAGAAATTCAAATTCCCGGTTGATTGGGGAAAGGATCTTGCTAGTGAGCACGAACGATATTTAGTTGAAAAGCACTTTAAAAAGCCAGTGATCATCTATAACTATCCAGCAACAATAAAAGCTTTCTATATGCGTAACAATGAAGATGAAGAAACGGTAGCTGCTATGGACGTTCTGTTCCCCGGTATTGGTGAAATTATTGGTGGGTCTCAGAGAGAAGAAAGGCTTGAGGTTCTTAAACAAAAATGTTCCGAATTTGACATTCCGGAAGACCATATCTGGTGGTATCTTGAAACAAGAAAATTCGGAACCGTGCCACATGCCGGGTTTGGCCTGGGATTTGAGAGGTTAGTAATGTTCTGCACTGGCATGACCAATATCAGAGACGTTATTCCATTTCCAAGAACACCTAAGAATGCCGAGTTTTGATTGCATTTTTTTGTATTTTGACTGAACTTTACAACTATGCTAAAGCAACGACTACAACATAAGCTCCTACAAAAGCTATCTCCTCAGCAAATTCAGCTGATGAAATTGTTGCAGGTTCCCACTGTTGAACTTGAGCAGAGAATAAAGGAAGAAATAGAGGAAAACCCTGCCCTGGAAGAAGGTGCCGAAGTTGATGAAACACAAAGTGATCTGGAAAACGATGATAAATTTGAGGGAGACGATTCGGACTCCAGAGATTCTGATGACTTTGACATAAACGACTATTTAGATGACGATATTCCCGCCTACAGAACACACACCAATAATACCACATCTGAGAGTGATGAAAAGGCAATCCCTCTGTCTGGAGGCAAGACATTTCAGGAGCTTTTGGATGACCAGATTGGCCTTCGTATAACGGACAATAAAGAGTTGATGATCGCCAAAACAATTATTGGTAATCTTGACGATGGCGGATACTTAAGGAGGGAAATTATTAACCTTGTTGATGACCTTGCTTTTTCACAAAATATCATCTGCGATGAACAGGAAGTCGAAGTGGCTCTTGCCAAGATTCAGAATCTGGATCCGGCAGGTGTAGGGGCGCGCAGTTTAAGGGAGTGTCTACTTATTCAGTTGCGAAGAAAAGAACAGATGACAATTGAACAAAAAACGGCCGAAGTTGTTCTGGAAAAGCATTTCGATGAATTCACCAAAAAACATTACAGCAAAATTGTAAAAAAGCTGGAAATTGAATCCGAAGACCTCAAGGACGCAATAGAGGAGATAATAAAACTTAATCCAAAACCTGGAAATTCTCTTAGGGCCACATCACACTCTATTCACCAGATCATTCCCGACTTCATAATTCGCGAGGATGATGGTGAGCTTAGCTTGTCGCTTAATAGCCGCAATGCGCCACAATTAAAAGTTAGCAGGGGTTATTCGGAAATGCTTGAAACTTATGCTGCAAGCCGGAAGACCAAGAAAGACAAAGAGGCCATCATGTTTGTAAAACAGAAAATTGATTCTGCAAAGTGGTTTATTGACGCTATAAAACAAAGACAGCAAACTCTTTTGGTAACTATGGAAGCTATAATGAATTACCAAAGAGAATTTTTTCTTTCAGGAGATGAAACTACTTTGAAACCTATGATCTTAAAAGATATTGCAGGAATAGTTGAGTTAGATATTTCAACCATTTCTCGCGTAGCGAATAGCAAACATGCACAAACGCCGTACGGCACCTATTTGCTCAAATATTTCTTTTCAGAATCACTTTCTACGGATTCTGGTGAAGAAGTTTCAACCCGTGAGGTTAAAAAAATTCTTCAAAATGCAATTGATAGCGAAATCAAGAATAAGCCACTTACTGATGAGAAACTTGCTACATTACTGAAAGACAAGGGATACAATATTGCAAGGAGGACCGTTGCAAAGTACCGCGAACAGCTTAACATTCCGGTTGCAAGGCTAAGAAAGGAACTTTAGATCTCATTGGATGCATTTCGCTGCAAAGCTTATCTCATACACATTTCACCCTATTTTCATGCCGGCAATTGGATTTGTTCTGATAATGGGAATGAGTGTGGAGTTTGTGCCATTCATGACGCCGGAGATCAAAAGCAAAATTCTATTTTATTTGATCCTGCCCTTCACGATTTACTTTCCTTTAAGCTATCTTCTGTTGCTGCGACTAAGTAAAAACATAACAAGTTTTCGCCTAGATACCCGAAGGGAACGTATTCCGATATTCGTTGGCACTTTCATTTTTTATCTGGCCTCATACATTTTTGCCAGATCACTTGTTTTTGTTCTCCCAACAATATATTACTCAATGATGTTAGGTGGGATCATTAGCGTGTTTTTTGCAACTATAATCACACTCAAGTGGAAGATCAGCATACATGCTATTGGCATCAGCGGGGTTTTGGGAATACTATTTTCGACAGGAGAGCACATTTCTCACTCATTTTACATGCTAGATAACAATCCTGTTTTTTGGCCAATCATCAGTTTCATTTTATTAACCGGGGCTGTATGTAGTTCTCGATTAGCGCTAAATGTTCATACTCCAAATCAGATCTATGCCGGATTACTGATTGGGTTTTTCAGCCTCTATATACCAATTAAATTACTGCTCGTAGTTTGAAAGTGTGCCTAGAATCGAATCCAGGAAAGCCCCAATGATACAGGATAAAGCTGAACCCCTTTTCCTTTTTCAAACAATGGACTAAGGCTGTAAAACCCGGAAATGGCAAATTTATTGAACGCAATACGCAGGGTCAATCCATATCTATACCTTGTGACGTTCTTTATGTCGTAAACTTTGTACTTGATCTCTTTGTCCTTCCATTTCACATGATTATTAACCAGTATCCCTGCCTTAAATCCGGGATACAACCTGAAACTTTTTGTTCTTCCGTCTTCAGATTTGGGTCTTATATACATATTTCTCAGCCTGAGCTCTATTGGAACGTCTATGTAATTAGCTGCAAACTTGTTTTTCTTCCAGGAAACATCCATTGGTCGTGCATACAAGCCGGTAAAGCCATCTCCGATCGATTCATTAATAAACTCTCCGTTATGATGTACATTGTGCGAACCCAGGCCAAAACCAATTGCCAAAGCTACATGGCTTTTTTTACCCAGCGGTATATCTTTATACCAATATGCATTAATACCAATTGATGCTGTTCCCGTAGTAATAGAGGGTGGAGTGTCTAACCATGAATCCCAATTAAAATCAACGATTATTCTATCAAACTTTTCTGGCCCATCATCGGCTGCTGTCAATTTAAAATATTCAAATAAGCCTTGTGAAAACCCAACAGCGTGAAAGACCATTAATGATATTACAAGGCAAATTCTCATTCCTGTTTATTTAATTTTCTTTGCCATTTCCATGCATGATTCAACGCTTCTTCAATTGTTCTGTGCGCTTCCCAGTTTAAGACCATTTTTGCCTTTTTTACAGAAGCAAAGATAGCGGGAATATCGCCAGGTCTTCTTTCCCCGTAATCAAATGTTAAGTTTACCCCTGTTTCTGAAACAAACTTTTCCACCAGTTCCTTTACACTATGGCCTTTTCCGCTTCCGATATTGAATGCTTCAATATTTCCGCTGGGGTTTTCCCATTGAATAGCTTTGACATGGGCTTTTGCCAAATCTTGTACGTGAATAAAGTCCCTTATACAGGTCCCGTCAGGAGTATTGTAATCATTTCCGAAAATCACTAAGGAGTTACGCCATCCCGCTGCCGCTTGTGTTATATACGGCACTAGATTATCAGGCGTTCCGCTTGGCAATTCCCCGATCAACCCGCTAGGATGCGCTCCAATTGGATTAAAGTACCTTAGTAAAACAACATCTAAATCTTTGTTAAACTTACACATGCCGTAGAGGATTTTCTCCGCAAGCTGTTTGGTATGAGCGTAAGGATTGGTAGCCTCTCCAATTGGTTGACTTTCATCAACAGGGGTGTTGAGGGGCGTGCCATAGACCGTACACGAAGAGGAAAAAACAAGTTTTCTTACCCCGTACTTGTTCATGGATTCACATATGCTGGTCAGACTAGCAATATTATTATCATAATACCGCTCGGGATACTGAACTGATTCCCGAACTGATTTATATGCAGCAAAGTGAATTACACCCTTTATTCCCGGATGATCCTCAAAAATTGAATCAACTTGTGCTCTTTTTCTACAATCTACATCATAAATAAGAATTTTTCGGTCTGTAATTTCCTCTATTTTTCCAACAACATTTCGATTAGAATTTGAGAAATTATCTGCTATAATTGGCTCATAACCAGCATTAACAAGCTCTACTGCCGTATGACTTCCAATGAACCCTGCGCCTCCCGTCACCAATATCTTCATAATGAACAAAACTAATATTATCTGCCATATGCGTTGATGCCCTCGGGAATATTATTAATTTTATAATTAACCTTAAGCAATTTTGCATGCACTGCCTCATTGTTGATGACGATAATACTTCTAGGAAAGTAATTGAAAGCTTTGTCGAGCAGACGGAAGATCTTGATCTTGCCGGGAGTTTCGAGAACCCAAAAGAAGCACTACAGTTCTTGAAAAAGAATCCTGTGGATGTTATTCTTGTGGATATTGAAATGCCTGAAATGAACGGTTTCGATATGGTTGACTCTTTGCAGGGGAATCCTTCTGTAATCTTTATTACGGGTAAAGAGAAATATGCGGTTGAAGCATTTGACAAAAATGCAATTGATTATTTAGTAAAGCCGGTTAAGTACGATCGCTTTGTTAATGCTCTGGAGAAGGTCCAGCTACCTGATGCGGTTGGTGATGCTAAATTTATTTTTGTCAAATCAGGTTCAGTGTTGGTAAAGCTGGACATCTACGATATTGATTATGTGGAATCGATCGGCGATTACATTGGAGTACATGTTGGCGGCAAAAGGTACGTTGTGCACACTACCATGAAGGAAGCAGAACAAAAGCTGCCCAATGATCAATTCTGCAGAATTCATCGTTCGTTCATCATCAATTTCGGGCGAATAAACCAAATAGAGGAAAATACGGTCTCTGTGGTTGAAAAAGTTCTGCCCATTAGCAGAACCTACCGGAAAAATCTAATGAAACGAATGAACACGTTTTGATCAATGCTCGATCCAAATGCGCCCATATTCGAAGTCTCTGAAGAGATTAGGGACTCCATCATCGAAGTCTATCTAAGAGACGCCGGTCAGGCTATAGGAGAAATCGAATTCGAAACAATTCAAAAAAATCATGAGACCGTTAGAAAAGCCGCTCACAAATTAAAGGGGGCCAGTGCAACCTTGGGCGCTTCTGAGATGACCGATCTTTGCAGAAGTATGGAGAACCCGTTGATGCAGAATCTTGAAACGCTCAAAAAGCTGAAAGCTGCATTTGAATCACTGAAAAAATCATTGACTTAATCCCTTTTTTAGAGTCATCCCGTTCAACATATTGAATGAGCTGTCGTAATTAAATAATAATGGCTCACAATAGCGTGCCTTTATTTTGTGGAGAAGATGGGATTCGAACCCACGACCTCTTGACTGCCAGTCAAGTGCTCTAGCCAACTGAGCTACATCCCCATAGTTTAATTGGCAAATATATCAGTTCTTTTGCGATACCCCAACAATACAATTTATAATCAGGTACGATCGGCGCGTTTAATTGCCTGTTCGAAAAGGAACAAAGCGTGTTCGCATAATAATTATAACGTTTTGTGCGCAGATGTAGTAAATTTAGGCTATGAGACTTGTTTTTCTGTGCTATCTGCTTTTTCTCATGTGTCCGGCAAATTCTCACACCAGCCTATCTGGTATCGTGAATAATTATTATTCAGTCGTTGGCCTGAATACACCAAATGCAACACTCACCGTTTCTTCTGTCTCCGGCATTAATGTGGGCGAAATTATGCTCCTCATCCAGATGAAAGGCGCTTCGATCGATCAGTCTGCGGCCTCATCATACGGAGACGTTAATGCATACAATGGTGCTGGATATTGTGAGTTGGTTGAGGTCTGTGAAATAATTGGGAATGATGTTGTACTTACAGGCCTGCTTGAACATTCTTATACTTCCGGCGGGGCACTGCAGCTTGTGTCTTTCCCAGACGTTAGCAGTATTGCTGTTGACGGTAACGTTATCGCCCAGGATTGGAATGGGTCCACGGGTGGAGTAGTTTGTATGCGTGCACAAAACAGCATTATATTGAACGATAGTATTGATGTATCCAAACTTGGTTTCAGAGGGGGCGCCTACCTTGTTTCTCCATTTGATTGCAATTTCTTATTCACTTTGGACGCATACGAATATGAGTCCTCTACCGGGCATGGAGCTATGAAAGGCGAAGGAATTGCCCATTACACGATCAACGATGGCGGTCGTGGTGCGCTGGCTAATGGTGGTGGTGGTGGGAACGACCATAACTCCGGAGGCGGAGGTGGTGCAAATGTTTCCTTAGGCGGTATGGGCGGAATAAATGATGAGCCTTCCACATTCAATTGTCATGGAGACTACCCGGGCGAAGGCGGCAAGCCTCTTGTTACGAGCACTGATAAAATTTTTATGGGCGGTGGTGGAGGAGCAGGGCATTGTAATAGCACTTTTAACAATAAAGCGGGTAATGGTGGCGGGGTGGTAATTCTTATGGCAGATGAAATTATCGGTAATGGCTATTCCATTTTAGCCAATGGTGAAAACGGATTGCGGGGTTTCGGAGACGGAGGAAGTGGAGGAGGAGCCGGTGGCTCTGTTATTCTGTTAGCAGACAATTTTTCAACCGCATTAAACATTGAAGCTGGTGGTGGGAGCGGAGGAAATGGAAATGGGTCTTATCTTGATGACATGGGCAACGTATACAACACAGCTTCTTTCAGGTGCTTTGGCCCGGGAGGTGGAGGTGGTGGGGGCCTTGTTTGGTTCAAGGGAAGCACAACTCCTGGGGGTATAAGTATCAGTAACGCCGGAGGAGCTTCTGGTTTAGTTTCCAATACTCAGGAAACTAGCTGTGACGGCCTTCCTTTAGGAGCCACAGCTGGAAGTGGAGGGGGGACTCAACACAACGCAAGCATTATTACAAGCAACAAATTAAATAAGGCATGTACTGCCAACCCACAGCTGAACCTCGGTAACGACACTCTCATTTGTTATTCGCAAAACCTAACGCTAACTGTCCAATTGACCGGTGGATATGAGTGGTCGACAGGGGAAACTACTCAATCAATATCCGTAACAAACGCTGGAACATACTGGGTTAAAGTTGACATCGGAGGATGGTTCATCTGTGACACAATTGTCGTCACAAACAATGGGTTGGATGTTGATCTCGGACCTGACCAAACGATATGCGGCGAGCAGGTAATAACGCTTGATGCGGGTGCGGCAACCACGAACTATCTTTGGTCGACCGGTGAAGTTACTCAAAGCATTGAGGTAGCTTCAGGGGGTACTTATTCCGTAACTTCAGATGATGGGGTTTGTGTCAATTCAGACGAAATTATAATCACAGAATGTATTGAAAATATATTCATCCCCAACACCATTACTCCAAATGGTGACGGTGATAATGATTTCTGGATAATAGAGGGATTAGACAAGTATCCAGGAAATAATGTTGTAATTATGAATCGAAACGGATCAACAATTTATAAGGCGACCGAATACAATAATGACTGGAGTGGTGGTGAGCTCCCAGCATCCACATACTACTACGTATTAGATCTAAATGATGGAAGAAGCAGCTTCCATGGTACTGTCTCAATAATAAGACAACGGTGAGAAAACTGATCTTCATATCGATGTTTGTTTCGTATTACCTGACCGGAGTTAGTCAGCAACTTCCCGTATACTCCCTCTATGACGTGAATAAACACATTTTGAATCCGGCATTTGCCGGATCCGAATATTACTGGGACTTCACTCTGCAAAACAGGACACAGTGGGTTGGGTTCGACAACGGTCCAAGCACACAGTTGTTTTCTACTCATTCTAGAGTTGAGGGAACCGCATCTGGTTTTGGTGCGACTTTCTACAATGATAGAAGTGGTGTTCTGGGAAATATGGGAGTTAGTCTAGGCTACGCATATCACCTGAGCTTATCGGATAATTTTGAGCTCTCCTTTGGTTTGAACGGATCCTATACTCAATATAAATTGTACGGCGACAGGGTGCTGTTGCATAACGTTTCAGATAATCTCATCGAACAGCTCAAAGGAAAATCTGGCGAGTTTAACACTTCTTTTGGCACACTACTCTATTCTGAAAATTTCTACTTTGGCTTATCTGCATTAAACTTATTGTCCCCGAAAATCGATTATTTCAATGGGGCAAGTACGCCTTTGCAAATGCATTATTACTTGCAAACCGGAGGAAGAGTTCAAGTCTCCTCGAACGGAGCTATTGCGGCCAGTTTGTTATGCGACTACTTGTTGAACAATCCTTTTCAAGTTGACATGCGAGTCAGCTATGAATACATTGATATTTTCAAAATTGGCGCTGGTTACCGTTGGAAAGATGCGTTTATTATAACTGCGGGAATCAAGATCATCGAAGAGCTTTACCTTAATTACGCATACGACATGGGCATTTCACGATTGAACTCAGCCCACAGCGGTTCACATGAAGTGCTCTTAACCTATCATTTTTACTACAACCCCATCTATAAAAACAGTAAGGCACGATATAATTTCAAGAGGATAAAGAAGCGGGGGGATTAATGAACTTTGACCAAAAGCTGATAGAGGCTGAAATAAGTAACCTCACCAACAAAGAATACAGGATTTTGTCTACCCAACGATTGAACGGAGGAGACATCAATGAGGTGTATCGGCTTGAGACGAACTTCGGGCCAAAATGTATCAAGATCAATTCGTCGAGTCAATTCCCGCACATGTTCGAAATGGAAAAGAAAGGACTGAATGAGCTAAAAAGAACAAATGCCATAAAGGTTGTTGAACCCATAGTTAACGGCACCTTTAATGACAGTAGCTTCCTTCTTCTTGAGTACGTTTTATCTGCACAGAAACAACCAGATTTTTGGACCCGATTTGGCAATCAACTTGCCGATCTGCATCTCAACACTCAGGAAATATTTGGATTAAGTGATCACAATTATATTGGCTCGTTGACGCAAAAAAACGACCCCTTTATTACGTGGTCAGAGTTCTTTATTGAATGCCGATTGAAGCCGCAAATTGAATTGGCTCTTTCCAAAAATTTACTTACGAGCAATGATCTTAATTCGTTCGAGCGATTTTACCGAGTATTGGAAGACCTTTTCCCGAGTGAGTCTCCGTCCCTTGTGCATGGCGACCTATGGAGTGGCAACTATATGGTTGGGCCACAGGGAAACGCCGTGCTCATTGATCCTGCAGTGTACTACGGCCATCGGGAAATGGACATTTCAATGACCATGCTATTTGGAGGGTATCCTCCTTCATTTTATGATGGATACAACGAGCATTGGTCACTTGAGCCGGGATGGAAAGAACGTGTCGATTATTGTAATCTATACCCACTTTTGGTTCATTTAAACCTATTTGGCAGCGCTTATCTGTCTTCTATCAGGCGAATAATAAAAACCTTTTAGCGGGCATGTCAGTATTCAAACTATATACGTTTATATAGATGTCTCACCTTTTGACATTGTACGTTAGACAATGTTATTGTTATTGAAACTGTGAATAATTTATAGGGAGGGCTTGAAAATATTGCAATATCCCTTTTAATTTTGATGCCCATGAGGTTTACATTAATCATATTTTATATCTGCTTGGCCTTTCCTGTGGCAGGAATTTCAGCACAGGGGAAGGGAGACCCTGATTCGAATAAAGTGGAAATTGACACTATCTGTTTCCGTGCTGACTCTCTAATTTATATTAATAATCCCAGGCATACCTTCTCCCAAAATTTCAATTGGACCGATTCCTCTGAGCTGTCAGTTCTTCCAACGCCGGAATATTATAAGGAGCGTTACGGGGAAGGCAATCTCATGTATAAGGTGGTAGACAATTGGGGGAAGGGGTTCGATTCACTTTACGGAACAAGAAATTTACGTCCTATACTTTATGGAGTGGCATACCGAGGCGGTGCAAATAATTATTTCCACGAAAGCAGAAAAAGAAAAAATAGCAATCCATTACCTGCGGACGGAATTGACAACCTATGCTCTGAGGGATTTTCACAATCCATATATCTGTACCGCACCAATTTCGATGACGCGCCAATTTCACATAGCTGCAACTGCCAAAACGGAGGGGTTAATCAAATGAAATATGCACAGTTTGATTATTATGATGAGAAACACATCTATGAAATGCTACAGGCAGTATTCGAAAGTGCACAAAATGACAGTATAGGCCCTGTGTATCTACATTGCTGGAATGGTTGGCATGCTTCCGGTTACATTTCGGCGTTGATCCTTAAACAATTTTGTGGGATGTCTGATATTGAAGCCACTGCTTATTGGGACCTGGGAACTGACGGGGCAAATACCAGCCCCCGGTACAATAGCATAAGGGAGAATATTAAGAACTTTCAACCCTATCCTGAGTTTATATTGACAGATGAAGCGGGGGCAAGGATTTGTCCTCCGATGCCTGAAATTATTGATAGCAGTATGCTATTTCTTACGGTTGAGCACCTTGCGATCGTTCCTGAAGCCATCCCTATTGGGACAATTATGATCATGAGCAAAGTGAAATTCGGCCCAAACAGAACAACATTGTCAAATCCAACCGACAATGTAGATTTAAACTATCTGTTAGATGCACTTCGGAAGAGTCCTGATCTGAAATTGGAAATCGGCGGTCACACGGATAAGTCGGGTAAAGCAGCAACCAACAACCTTCTTTCCAAAAAAAGGGCAAAATGGGTTTATGACTATCTGTTGAAAAATGGCATCTCAGCGGATCAGCTAACCTATAAGGGGTATGGTCACTACAAGCCGGCATATACTAATCGAACAAAAGCGGGAAGGTCTGCCAACCGAAGGATCGAGGTCAAATTACTTACTAAAAACCGCGGAAACTTGAATGTGCTGGTTGACGAAACACCTCTTGACAAAGAACCCCTTGAAAATGCAGTTGAGCTGCAACTTGAGGATATGACATCTTATGATCTTGGAACATGTGTCATTCTGGAAAAGGTAACGTTTGAACCAGGAAAGTTTACCGTTAATGACACTAACAATGCCCAGCTTCACGACGTTATTCTGTTAATGGAGCGACACCCCAATTTAAAGCTTGAGGTCGGTGGTTATACGGACAGGTCCGGGATACCTGAAAAAAACTTAATTATTTCACAAGACAGAGCCAGGTCAGTATTTGATTACTTGACCCTAAACGGGGTTGATGCGACCAGGCTGTCTCATGTTGGTTATGGAGATGCCAAGCCAATTGCACCAAACAAATACAGGTGGGGCAGAGATAAAAATCGCCGTATTGAACTAAAGTTGATAGCCCTTTAGTATCATTCTTCCGGCCTACCGCTTGCCAGATCAAAGCTCTGCCTATATGGAGGTGATAGCGGCAATTTGAATACCCCTTATGGTGTAATTATTTACTTTTGAACCAAGATAAAGCTGTGCTGGTCGGCATCAAAATGATTATAGATCAGAGCATTTTTCAGGGGTCGTTCATGACGGTCCTCTTTAAGCATTTTAGAATACAGAACCTTGTTGCCCTGAAACAAATGTGTCAAAAACCATAAGGCCGCAGATGAACATACGCGATATTCGCCAACCAAATGCTTGAAGCAAAAAACATTTGCTTTCTTGAAAACGGAATCCCCAATATGATCATACCATTTGTTATGCCTAACATCCCCATTGTATCCTAGAACAACAGAATCAATATCAGCCAATGTTAGCCCATTTCTTGACAACAGGTTCGCCGTTAACTGGTCAATATCAGCTTCATTTGGATATGTTATTTGGTCAAGGTCTTTAATTCTGCACAAATATTCTTTTGATTCCGGCACAAGAACAAAGAAAGCTGCGCCCTCACCACAATATGCTCCAACGGAATTCGAGTCTAGATACCATTCTTTACTTATAGGTTCGGTCTTGTACTTCCCCAACAGAAAATCAATGTTATAGCTGTAATCTGAAACCTCCTCGATCCCGCCAACCAGTAGTTTACTGTGCAGGCCTTCTTCAAAAAGAAGCATAGCGTCTAACAATGTATTTTCAAATGCAAGTCCTCCGTTCGTATAAGTAATATTATAGCCTTGTTTCTTACCAAGGAGCGCAATTTGGGCCGCAATAGAGTTTGGTGTGCTTTGAACAAAGTTAGTTGGTGTCAATATCCCCTCATCGTAGTCAACGATCTGATTAAGGAATTTGATACAGTCTTCCATTCCACCATTTGCCGTTGCCACAAGGACCCCCTCAATATCCTTATGGTCATTGATCAGTGGAAGGCCGCTACCAACTCCCATTCGAACAGCCTTACCCATTCGTCTGAGCAGCCCTTTGGGAATAAACCCAATGTAATTGGGCTCTATGGCGCTAAAGACCATTTCGTTATGCTCCTTAAATTGTCCAGTTAGAACCCCTTCTGTGTAAGTGTCTTGTGGTAATATGGCCTTCAGGTCCGTAATGTACATTATGCTTTCTTGAATATAATAGACGTGCAGTTACCACCAAAGCCAAAGGAATTGGACATTGCGTGTTTAATCTCTATTCCGGACAAATAAGTCTCATTGGCTTTCGATGCAAAACCTTTCATAGGATGTTTGATGCCAAGGCTTGGATAAACCTCATTAAACAGTAGACTGAACACACAATAGATGCTCTCAATTACTCCTGCAGCAGAAAGTGTATGTCCCGTATAGGACTTTGTTGAATTAAAAATAGGAGGTTGATCAAAGATATTTGAAAACCCGATCAGCTCTGTTTCGTCATTATTAACTGTTCCTGTTCCATGAGCATTAATGTAATCGATTTCATCAGCCTTGACGCCCCCTAGTGCCAGTGCTTTTTGCATCGCTAGTGTCGGGCCAATACTCTCAGGAGATGTTGTTGAAGGGTGATAGGCGTCACTTGCGTTTCCATACCCAATTACTTCAGCAAGCACCCTATTGTTGTCAACGACCCTTTCGCTTTCCAAGATCATATATCCTGCCCCTTCACCGAGTGTTAACCCCTTCCTGTTAGCATCAAAAGGCGTACACGGTTCATCTGATAAAATCATCATTGCATTGAACCCATTTACTGTGTATTTAGCCAAAGCGTCCGATCCCCCTACAATTACCCTGTCCAGTCTGCCGGACCTTATCAGCCTAGCGCCAAGCATAATTGCGTTCGCAGAAGAAGAGCAAGCGGTGTTAATAGTTGAGGAATACCCTTTAATCCCATAGCGTTTTATCAACCGCATTGTGTGTTCAGCATCAGCATACGAGTCAATGAATGTAGATGGCTTCTCTTTTCGATTGGCATCGTTATACAAAGAAACCGTATTGCACATACCTCCAACCGTGCTTGAAGAAATAATGCCGGTTCTATAGGATGACAGATCCCCTTTACTAAGGCCTGCTTGTTCGATCGCTTCTTCTGCAGCAAAAAATGCCAAAAGAGCGGTTCGGCTCAGATCAACAGAGTCTTGATTGTTTGTTACCTCTTTTAATGAATCGTCACTTAAATTAACTTCTCCAAAAAAGAGGCTCTCGGTATATTTTGATTCAAAAATAGATGCTCGACCTATTCCACTTTGGCCATTGCATAATCGTTTCAGGTTTGCTTCTTTTCCTGCTCCTAAAGAAGAAATTACACCCAAACCAGTAATATAGACTCTCTGCATGTCTGGTCAATTTTCTCTGGATGAAACAATGTGATCCACAATTGAATTAACATCTGCAAATATCTTTCGGCCTTCAGTCGGATTGGTTACTCGAACACCAAATTCACGCTCAAGTAAAACAATTAATTCAACGGAGTCAATTGAGTCTAGCTCTAGTTTGGATTCCGGCCCAAATAGTAACTCGTCATTTTCAATTTCCTCAGGCTTTACTTCCAAAAGATTTAAGTATTCAATGATGTGCTTTTTCAATTCAAGTGTTAATTCTTCTCGGCTTTGGTCCATTTCAGATAAAATTTGATTCTTCAAGTTGTATTGGCAGCAATTTACAGATTAAAGTAATGATAAATGGACAATTGGTTAGTACGTATTATATGTCGATTTTGAATCTCATGTTTCAGGAGAGAGTTAGCCAACTGTCTGATCCATTTTAAAAGTATGAAAATTATATTCTTACTTAAGCCTCATACTTCGCAGCTCTTTGAACGCCGACTTTTCCTTTGCTGCTATTTCATTCATTAGGTCAGCACATTCATTAAAGCCTTTCTGCCCGGTAATTCGACCTTTATAAATCCCTGCCATTTGCAAAGCACTGTCTCGCCATAAATCACCGGCTTTTGTGAATTGTTCGGAAGACCTGAGAAGTTTATCGTTTCCTAATCGTTCTGCAGCCTGTTCTAAAAATGCAGCATAAATAAACCTGAACCCTCCTCCTCCAGTACCAATTTCCTCTTGCATTCTAACAATTTGCCCCAAATACAACCCTGCCTTTCGGTCTCCGAGTTTAGATCTCCATTTTCGAATTTTGGAAGCCGTGTGATTTATGCCCCGAACCCCGGCAAACGTTGCCGGAACGTACAACATGTCTCGTGCGTTTCTTTTAATCCCTTTAATAATTACTTTTCTGATCAATTCATCGTCAACTTTCAAGGTCGACTTCGGATAATAGATGTGTCCCTTGGGTGCTAAAATGCCTTGGGAGAAACGAACTTTTTCAAGATCTTCTCGACTTAGCGTTGTTGTTTCCTCCATAACGGGATCGCTGATCAAGTAATCATCGCCTGACCTACCATAAACTATCAGGTTATGGCCGTTAAAATGGAACCTATATGCCGGGGGGAAATAAGGCAAGTGATAAACGCCAACCTGACATCCGACAGGGATCCCTCTTTCAACAATTTGGTCCAAGAAAAGTTGTGCCTCTGTTTTAGAACGAAACTTTTTTCTATCCACAACTACTCCAATCGCCTTGCAGGTTCTATTAAAAATGTAGCCGGGCATCGTTCTGAACGAGATTGCCGGACCATTATTTAATGCCATGAACGGCAGATGGATGTAAAAAAGCCCTGACCCAATGCCAAAGGCCAATGGTTCATCAATGAAATCGAATCCCTGATGACGCAGCAAAGAAACAGTAACGCCGTTTTCACAATGAGCAGACTGTATGTGTTTGAATGTGCTCATCCTTTTGAGAAATTCTTTAATTCGTCGATTGTGATCTCAAACGTGTCAGCATATCTCTTTAACTCCGCTTCACTTATCTTATTAAAATATTTTCCTTTTAGATGGCGTCTGACTTTCCGTTTACTAAATCCGGAATAACCTGCGAGCACAACAGGATCCATCAATTTTAATTCCATAAAATACGCAATGGGGCTCAACACTCCGGATTCCACCTTTTGGATCGTGTCCTTCACTCTCCTTTCAATTTCTTCCCAGGCCTGGTCCAGTGCGGCACCTTTAACTTCCCAACCTGAGCTCAGTCCGGTTTCGTATTTACCACTATTATTCTTTATGTAATAAAGCTCCCGGGTAAAATTTTCAAGTGCTCCTTCATCTTGTGGTACTTCTTCTTTTTTCATTTAGCACACCTCCAATAAGGCAACAACATAAGAAAATCGCGCGCTTTCCGGAACGGCTAAAAGTATTTTGGCACCAACTTTTAACCGGCCACTTTTCATTAGTTCATCAACCATAAGATAAATTGATCCCGCGCCGACATTACCCCTGGTGTCTAAATTTGTAAACCATTTCTCCTCTGGAATATCAAGGCCGCAATCGGCAAGAGCTTTTTGAATCTTATCTTGAAAATAATAACTCGACATATGAGGTAGAAAAAAATCAATGTCTTCTCCCTTTATTCCTTTTTCAAGGAGCAGCGTGCTCATTCTGCTAAAGCCTAGCTGGACAATATTTTCTCCCAATATTTTCACGTCCTGCTTAATACTCATTACCGACCCACCCATGATTTCTTCAGGAGAAAAATCTTGAAAACTCTTCAGTTTCCCCTGGTCATCTTTATCTGCCCCCATATACATACAGACATCAGCTTCATTTGCAAATGAAAAACATTCTATCCATTCCACTTTTAATGAATAGCCCGACTCTGATTTTTCGGGTTCGAGTAGAAAACTACCTGCACCGTCTGATAGCATAAAGCGCAAAAAGTCCTTTTCAAAAGCAATAATTGGGTTTTCTTCTAAGGCTTGCATCTTTTGATGCTCAACTTCAAATTGATCTGCGTGTAATAATCTTGAAAGCCTTTCCGAACCTGTACATACCGCTTTCTGAACCAACCCTAGTTTTAAGGCCATGAATCCATATTTAAAAGCGTGCATTCCCGAACAACATACCCCTGAAGATGAAACCACTTCTATATTGCCTGACTCTGGAAGATATCCATGAACCATTACGGCGTGGGAGGGCATAAGTTGGTCGGGTGTAGAGGTGCCACAACTTATGAGCTCGAGCTGTTTGAGTTCTACTGGGTCCTTAAACAGATCTTTAATCGCCAACGCAACCATTTCGGCGTTGCTGTGTGTCGCATTACCATTCTTATCAATAGCGTAATAACGATTTTTGATCCCGTTATTTCGTAAAACTATTCGCTTTGATTTAGAGGCTTCCTCGCCGATCAAGCCCAAAAATGACTCTATTTCATCATTAGATACAGCTTCATTTGGTAAAAAACTTGAAGTGCGGGTTATGTAAACGTCGGCCATAGTATCATACAAAAATATCGGAGTTTAATTTATAAGCTCTCCGTAAATTATCTCACTTTTTCTTCTTCTCACCAATCCAACACTGAATGGTAGAATCAATATTACATAAAATAAGAGTAATATCGGAGCCACACCAAATAAAGCAATGTTCAGATATAGCCGAAAAAACTGAATCCACAATGCCCTGTTCTTTCCCTCAGTCTCCTTTTTCTTGATCTGCTTTGCCCATAGCATGAATATTTTTTTTGCCTTCCGTTCAATAAACAAAATACTTGTTTTAATACGCACCGCACCATGCTTCATGGAGTTTTCCTGGAAATCTTCGAGCCTATCTTCTGCAATGGCCTTATTCAAAACCTCTCCAAATTTAGAACATTGAGTGATGTCTTTGCCTGACACCCCCGGTTTTGGAAATACCCCCCATTTTCTCTCTTTTTTCCCGGTCATCATCCAATGTACAATGCTGATGGCGCTCAGATGATTCGGTGCCCGATCAACTAAAGCCACATTGCCGATCAGAATTCCCCCCGCAGATTTTATGTGCGCAGCAACGCTTTTTTGAGCATTGATCCACATATTCCTCGCCCCAATTATAGTTATGACCTTTGTCTCACTAAGTCGACTTTTAAACGACGGCAATTGTAGAAGAGAGGATGTTGGGAGAGATGGTGACAGGAACCAGGGCTGGTATCCCAGAATAATAAGGTCGTACTTTTCTTTTGCAAAGGAAACAGATTTCAATTCTATTGGCTCTTCCAACACCGTTTCAGGCATTGGATCATAAAAATTCTTAGTCGTCCACGGAAATGAATACGGGTAGACAGGTTCTAGTTGCACCCTATCAATATTGTGACTGGAAAGTGGTCCAAGAAAATTGTCTATAATGACATCAAGTTGTCCTGATTGAGAATAGTTGATACAAAGGATGTCTTTCATGCACTTTCTGAGTTACTATTTTGACATTTCGGACTCAATCAAAATGTGAGTGCCTATAAATTCATAAGTAATCGATCAACTTATCACAGCAATGCACTTCAGCTCGATGCTAATGGGCGAAGGCAGTCCGTTTACTTCAACTGTCGTCCGGCACGGCTGGTTCTCCTTAAAATACTCAGCGTATATCTGATTATACACCTTAAAATCTCTTTTCATGTCGGTAAGAAAAGTAGTCACGTCAACAAGCTGTTCCCAACTTGAACCTGACTCTTCTAAAATTCTTTTCACATTGTCAAAGACCGATCGACATTGGGCGTCGAAATCAAAAGTTTCGTAATTGCCGTTCTTGTCGTAGGTTAGTCCGGGAATTTTTGCCTCTTCACTGCCAGAACCCGGGACTCTAGGTCCGACGCCGCTCAAGAAAAGTAAATTCCCAACTTTCCGTGCGTGGGGGTATGAACCCATAGGTTTTGGTGCATTAAGCGCATTTATGTTGTCGGACATGATGTCGTTTTAGTTGGCTAAAGTTAACTCTTATGTTATTAATAAATGGCATTAATTATAAGTGTCAGAAAATCAACTTGCTTTTTTGGTTCACTATTGGTATTTCGAGGCTCAAAAATTAAACTGCTGCTCGCAAATTAGATTGTACCCATTGCGCTGAAATAATATTGAATGGAATGACAGATGCTCTGCCTAGAGATTTTAGCCCTTCTGAAGGAGTTAAGACTTTCCGATTGGATTCCTCAATTATTTGGCTAGAGCCTGGGTTTCGCCAAGTTTAAATATGATGCATTTATGACAATTAATTGAGCCCCCATTTCATTTCCCATCTACGCCTTTTCCGCTCTAGTCTGCCGAAATAATTCAATCGCAGCAACCACGTTGTCCTCATTGAATGGCTTGGTAATATAGGCCACTGGATTTGTTTTTAATGCCCCTGCCATGGTTTTCCTGTCGTTGTTGGCCGTTAGGTACATGTAAGGGATTTTTTCTTTGTTCAGCACCTTACTAGCCTCAATTCCGGATTCCCCTCCAGCAAGTCTAATGTCTAATAAAGCAACATCCGGGATGGCCGATTGCGTTGATTCCTTTATGCTTTCCATACTATCTGCAATCCCGGTCACAAAATAATTGTTCTTTTCCAGCACATACTTGATGTAATTGGCAATAAGCACGTCGTCTTCTATAATCAGAACCTTCATTAGAAATTAAATATGCAACAAATTAATTGAATTTTCTAACTTCATAGAAAAAACGATTTATAATTATTACTACAAGATATGATGAATAACGTTGACCATATATATATTTTGGAGGATCTGAAT